>Ga0187780_10000436_pt1 | contig 31258 bp, 34 predicted proteins | sample 1015_Q2_SP10_20__FD_132429 | JGI IMG/M metagenome (GOLD analysis project Ga0187780, IMG submission 132429) | Tropical peat soil microbial communities from peatlands in Department of Meta, Colombia - 1015_Q2_SP10_20_MG | ecosystem: Environmental > Terrestrial > Soil > Wetlands > Peat | place...
AATGAACTGGCGAAGGGGAACTTCTACACTCCGACCGTTCTCGGCGACGTGGACTACGAAGCCCAGATCGCAAGGGAGGAGTGCTTCGGGCCGGCGCTTCCCATTTTCGTGGTGAAGGACCTCGAGGAGGCTATCGAGCGGGCGAACGACACACCTTACGGCCTGGGCTCATCTGTCTGGACGAGGAACGTTGAGCGGGCGTATCACGCGGCGGAAAGGATTCAGGCGGGGACCACATGGGTGAACTCACCCCCAATCGCCAGGGCGGAGGTTCCGTTCGGGGGCTTCAAGCAGAGCGGATTCGGGAGAGAGTTGGGAATAGAGGGACTTGACCACTACTTCGAAACGAAGAGCATCCAGGTCCTTGAGTACGGCAAAGGGAAGAAGTGGGCATTCCCAATCAATTAGTCCTTCACAGAGACGCGGTCTCGGGGTCGCCTAGGGCTGTGGCTGGGACGTTATGTTGACCATCCAGTGAACGCCGAATTTGTCGGTGAGTTGGCCATATGTGTCCCCCCAGAACTGCTTCGCCAGGGGCATGTCGACCTTTCCCCCTTCGGCGAGTCCCCTGAAGACAATCGTCAGCCTGGCGCTGTCGTGGCCGCTTATGCTCATGTGGACGTTGTCACCGAACTTCGCTTGACGACTGGGCATGGCGTCGCTTGCCATGAATGTTAGCCCTTCGTTCTTCAGGACTGCGTGTACGATGAGGTCGCTTTCGGCAGGGTTGCGTGCCATTTTGGCTTCGGCGAAAGTTTGCATAGTGAGTTCCCCGCCCAAGACTGAGTGGTAGAACCTCATGGCTTCTGCTGCCGCGCCGTTGAAGGTCAGGTATGGCGTAAGCTGAGGGTCCATTTCCCACATCTTTCTCCTGTCCTATTTAACCGATGCCCGGTAACTTTTGTCCAACCACACATCTTCCGACTGGGTTCCGTTTCATCAGTCGAAATCGCGCATAATGTCTAAATACGTTAACCCGGCGCCGGTGAAAGAAAATGGCTCAGTTCGCCAGGATAAAGCTCACGAGTACCAACCTCCCAGAGCTGGAGAAGGTCGCAAACGACATCAGGGAGATCGCCGACAAGACAGGCGTCAAGGTTCGCGGCCCTCAGCCACTCCCGACCAAGAAGCTCAAGATTACAACAAGGAAGGCCCCAACCGGGGAGGGGAGTCACACCTTCGACCATTGGCAGCTGAGGGTCCACAGGAGAATACTCGATGTTCAGCCTGACGACAGAACCATGAGACAGATCACAAAGCTCAGGATTCCCGAGGATGTCAAGGTAGAGCTGATTCTTACTTCCTAGGCCTGGGCCTTTACCCAGTCGATAGTCCGAAGTAGACCCTGCTCAAGCGTCAGTTCATGCTCATACCCTAGTTCTGATTTCGCCCTCTCCATAGAGGGGTAGCTAATCTGGGGCTCCGCCTCCAGCACTGTGCGTGGAGGAGCGAGGTTGAGCTTTGACTTCGAGCCTGTCAGTTCCTTGATTGTCTCCGCCAGTTCCCTAATCGTCACTGGTCTCTCCCCCCCAAAGTTGTAGGCCCTCCCGACTGACTTGTCGTTGTTCAGAATCGTAAGCGCCAGCTTCGAGAAATTGTCGACGTGGGAGGGCGATGTGGTGTCCTTCCCGCCGTTGAAAAGGGTCAGAGGCTCGTCCTTCAGACAGGCCCGGATGAACCTGATGGTTGCCCTAGTAGGCTGATCGTACGCCCCGAACAGCAGCCAGCTCCTGGTGAGGGACACTGGAAGGTTCTTGGTCTTCAGGAAACTCATGGCCAGGTTCTCCAGGACCACCTTGGAGTAGTCGTAGGGTAACCTGGGATCAAAGGGCGTATCTTCAGTGACAGGGTTCTTCCTGGGCGCCCCGTAGACGTTTGCACTGGAGGTGCAGACGATTCTGTTCACCTTCTTTCGGACGGCTAGCTCGAGCATGTTCAGGCTCCCGAAACAGTTGACCTCGAAGCAGAGTTTCGGGTCCTCCACAGTCTTCCTGATCTCGGTTATTGCCGCCATGTGAATTACCGTATCGAAGTCGAGAGATGCCAGCCTCCCGAACACGAAATCCTCGTCGAGAAGGTCTCCCGTGACTTCCCACCCCGTGATGTCAGTTGGTATTGTCTCGACCCCCTTCTGCTGGAAGTACTTCACTAGATTCTTCCCGACCATCCCCCCAGCCCCCGTGACCAGGACCTTCAACGACTCGACCGGCCGATTCCTATTCTATTTAAGCAGAAGAGACGATTCCCGATTTCTTTGACAGTTCAGAAACCAATTCAGGGTCGACTACACCGTATCCCATCGTCTCGGTTCCGTCGGCCATGGTCAACGGCAGCCGCGAGACGTAGTAGGGGACTTCGTACTCCCCGACCCTCTCTGGGAGTGCCCTGAACACAAGGCTCCAAGAGTTATCCTTCAGTTCGAAGCAGGAGACGGCGGATACCTTCCTTTCGCCGAAGCCTCCCCCTCTACCCCCGGCCGCAAGGGAGCCCTCGCCTATGTTGAGCACAAAGAGCATGTTCTCTCCCGACTGGGGCCTCAGGTCGACGTCCTTCCTCGCAATCACTATCGCCCTCGACGGGCCTGTAAGATGGGCGACGAGCTCCTCGAGGGCGTCCAACATGACCTTCGGGCAGGCCCGGCCCTATAAACAAGTCAGGAAACTGGAGCCTGCATCTTACTGGTGCTCCAGATACTCGGCTAAGAGAATCACAGCGTCGGGAGTCATCGAGCCATCGTTGAGCATCCGTTGCAGCTGGGGCGTCGCAACTTCCTTCACGCCCTCGACTTCCGCCCTATCGATTCTGCAGGGCATATCAGTTCGGGCGACATAGAAGGTGACTAGCTCCCTTTCGGTCAGCTCCCCCGACTGAATCGGAGGCAAGAGATGCTTCCTCAGTCGGACGAGTCCGGCGGAAATCCCGAGCTCTTCGTTGAGCTCTCTCTCTGCAGCCTCGTCGTAGGCCTCCCCTGACTTGACGTGCCCCGTGCTGGAGAGGGTCCAAAGGCCCGGGTGCCACACGTCTCTCCGGCTCCGCTGCTGTAGCAGGAACTCCCCGTTGCTCCTCACAACCAGGACGGCAACTGCACGATGGAGCAACCCCTTTTCCAGGCAAACCCCTATGGTGGCGGTCCCAATCACGGAGTCACGCTCGTCGACGATGTCGACCATTTCACCTGCCGGCAACTTTGTTCCTACCACCCTAGCGAGAGGGCGATGATAAATCAGGTTTCAGCAAGCTCTGAGAACCTCTAGCAGAGCCAAACTCCCTTGGTTCCTGGAGGATGACGGGCCGTGCTTTCCTGAGAATAAAGCGCCGAGTTCAGAAAGCAGTTGCGGCAGGAGTCCCTCCCCCTGCCGGGCGCGTTGTGGCAGCACTGTACATCTTCGGAGTTCTTCCTATGTAGACGTTGATGAGGATAAGTGCGACTATCGCTATCAGAATCAGAGCTATCGTGTAGTTGAAGTTGTTGAAGACATCGAATGTGGAGAGCGCGGCCGCGACCACCCCCCACCCCAGGTAGAAGCTCCTTTCGCTGACGTCGAAGATGGTGAATGCTGCAACGACTGTCCAGAGCCCGCCCAAGAGGAGCATGAGGGAGACCATTCTGGGGAGGTCAATGATTCCGACCAGCCAGGCAGCCGCAGATAGCAACACCACGATTATGATTCCGGCTCCGTACCCCAGCCTCAAGCGTTTTCCACCTCTGGCGTCTATCAGAAGGCAGGTATTAAGAGGTCTCGGTTCGAGTTTCCAGAGAGGGAAGGGAAAACGGACCGAAACGCTCCTCGTATGTGCGGATCAGGCGGAGAACATTAGCTTCTTCGAAGAGCTTGCCTATCACCTGCACTCCGAGAGGAAGCCCCTCTGCCAACCCCGATGGAATGGAAGCCACAGGGAAACCCACGTAGTTGAAGGGGAGGGTGAGACGGTTCAGAGCGGAGTAGACGGAGACTTCTTTGCCTTTGATGGATGTCGCACTCTGGCCTATCTTCGGTGCAGGGATAGAAGTCGTAGGGGCGATGAGGAAGTCGAATCTGTCCATCGCCTGGGAGAAGCGCTCTATGATGGCAGGGCGCGAATTGATGGCACTGATGTAGTCGACTGCCCGTATGTCCTCACCCTGCTCGAGCAGCCTCCTGACGTCTGCCCCATAAAGTTCGGGGGTCGAATCAAGCCACCTCTGGTGGAAGGCGGCCGCCTCGGCGCGGCGGATAATGAGCCACATGTCGTAAACTTCCCTGACTGGGCCGAGGTCAGCCTCCCCGATGGCGCAGCCTATCTCGCGCAAGTTGGAAGCGAAACCCTCGAAGTTCTCTATTACCCGCGGGTCGACATCTTCATGGAAGTACTGCCGGACCACGCCGATTCGCGCCCCCTTGAAAGGAGTGGACAATGATTCGAGGTAATTCGGGACCGGCTCATCCGCTGTGGTCATGTCAGACTTGTGCCCCGTTATCGCCTGCAGTAGGGCTGCGGTGTCCCAGGCGCTCTGGGCCAGGACGCCAACGGTGTCAAGCGACGCAGCCAAAGGGACCACCCCAATCCTGCTCACCCTGCCGTACGTGGGCTTGAAGCCGATTATTCCGCAGAGGGCAGCCGGGATTCTCACGGAACCCGCAGTATCAGTCCCTATTGCCCCCGCGGCCATCCCGGTTGCCACCGCCACCGCGGAACCTCCGCTGGATCCTCCTGCCACCCGTTCCTTGTCCCATGGATTCCTCACAGGCCCGAAGTGGGGGTTGTCGCTTGTCACCCCCGCAGCGAACTCGTGCATGTTGGTTGTGCCGACAAGAACGGCCCCCTGTTCCTTTAGACAGCGGACAACTGTCGCGTCGTAGCCAGCAATGTTGTCCCCGAGTATCTTCGAGCCAGCTGTGCACCGGACACCGGCGATGTAGAAGAGGTCCTTCACTGCTATCGGGATGCCGTCGAGAGGGCCGAGCGGTGTTCCTGCTCTGTACCTGCGTTCCGACTCTTCTGCCGCCTTCAATGCGGATTCCCCCAGCACCGTGATAAAGCAGTTCAGTGACCGGCCGAGCCTCTCGATTCTGGCGAGGCAAGTTTTCGTCGCTGCGACCGGAGAAAGCGTTCCGGATTGGAACTCCGCCGAAAGGGCCTGCATTGTAGGCGGGTTGTGGGATTGGGCCGGTACGCGCTTCATTGGGGCAGCCAGCTTAGTGCCACCTGTAAAATGCAGGATGAGACTCCTTGACTGCAACGAAGAGACCAGTCATGGTCGCGGTGACTATCTCGTCAACCTTCAGCTCTCCCGATACGTTCACTCTGTCCCCCTCCACCTTTGTTGCCCGGGCGCTGAGCTGCCACTTCTTGTCTATGGGGGAGGGGCGCAGGAACTTGACAGTATACTCAGATGTGACGGTGCCTGGAGGAGACGGCAGGTTCCTGGATTTCATCAGCGCGTAGGCGGCCGCCCAGTTCCCGTGGCAGTCCATGAGGACGGAGATGATTCCTCCACTCCCGAATTTCCCGAAAGCGACATGATGGGGCTTCGGCTTCCAGTCGGCGACCACGGAGTCGCCGTCGGGGACGCTCTTCAATCTCAGGCCATGTCTGTTCTTCGGACCGCATCCGAAACAAACGCCGTTCGGTGCGTACTTGTCTTGGAGGCTGCCTACCATCGAGTCTGGGCCCCCATCTTCGACTCGTTCGAGAACACGAAATTCACAGCCTGGTTTGCAATAAAAAGGGTTTGCGGGACAAGCCCCCTCTGGGCTCCGCAAAGATATTACCATGCGAACCCGAGTCCATGCAGGGCATGTCAGAGTCATCAGGGGGGGAGCTGTCCGAGCTCACCATCGGGACCGGACCCCAGGGGCCGTTCACGATTGACGCGAACCTTGTTGTGACAGGAAGGACCTGCGTCCTGGGGAGCAGCGGGAGCGGGAAGAGCTACGCCGTGGGGGTGCTCTGCGAGGAGCTGTGCAAGAATGAGGTGCCGTTCGCAATAGTTGATACCGAGGGGGAGCACACCGGTCTCAAGGAGAGATTCGAGGCGATTTGGGTGGGAGAGGATAGGGACAGCGACATCTCCTGGAACAATCTGGACTTGAAAGACCTAGCCCGGCAGGCTCCAGACATCTCGCCACTAATCCTGGACGTCTCCGACCTGACGGACCCGAAGGAGAAGGTGTCTTCATTCGTGACCTCCCTGTATGATACACTCACCCAGCGGAGGACCCCCTACCTGTTGGTTGTTGAGGAAGCTGACAAGTTCGTCCCACAGTACGGCCAGAGGGTGCCCATTTTCTCCGAGGTGGCTAGAAGGGGGAGGAAGCGCGGGATTGGGCTCATGATCTGCTCGCAGCGGCCTTCCTTGGTGGACAAGAACGTGCTCAGCCAGTGCGGGAACCAGCTGATCGGGAAACTGATAATTCAGAACGACCTTCAGTCTGTTGCCCAGTTCTTCCCCGGGAAGGGTCTGCCGAAGGAACTGACGACGCTCAAGGCGGGACAGTTCTTCGCCATGGGAGGGTTTGCACCGGCGCCCTCCCTTGTGTCAATCAAAAAGCGCGTGACGAAACCGGGTGGTGTGACCCCGTCCCTCACAAAGAGGGTGGTGAAGAAATACGTGGGGTCGATGAACAGGGGGCTTGTCCAAGCGACGCAACAAGGGCTGGAGGAGGCCAAACAGAACCCAAGCAGGGTCGCACTGGGGCTTCTACCTTCGACAAAGGCGGAGGACATTCCTCTGACAGTCAGGAGGGAGCGCAGCTTCGGAATCTTTGGCCCGCGCGAGACCGTAACGGGTGTGACTCTTCAGTATCGGACATTGATACAGCTCGGTGTGAGGAAGCGCCGAGGGCTCCTCAAGAGGAGGTTCGAGACCGTCTATACCTGCCTGGACGCCGCTACAGGCAAGGAAGTCTTGGTTGGAAGGGGACTCGAGGTCGTTGGTGGGTTCGAGAAGCTCCTGGGGCTCACAACGCTCCAGGTGGAAGTCCTGAGAGAAGTTAACCCCGACAGCGATACCAGTGCCCTCGATGTGGCGAGCGCAATCGGCGAAGCGAAATCAAGCGTGACTAGGGCGCTCAACTTCCTGGACAACAAGCGACTCGTGAGGACCATAGAAGTGAGGAATAGGAAGTTGTACAGGAGGCTTACCGACCTTCCCGGGGAACCCTCGGGACTCTCTCCCCTAGAATTAGAGGAGGTGTCCGTAGAAGAAGGGAACGTGCTGGCCCCGAAGGTCAAGGAGCCGGATGTCAGGGAAGCAGTGAAGGGTCTGTGGGAGGGCGCCGACGTGGACAGCTTCGAGACCTTCCTGTACCCGGTTTTCAGGGTAGAACTCGTGCTCAAGAGGAGGCATCGCTCGGTCCTGATCGACGGGAGAAGCGGCAAGGAAGTCGCTTTCTAGAGCACCCTGACGACGGAAGGAGTCGATGTCAACGAGCGAGTGCTAGCCAGGGAGTTCGTCCAGGATCTTGGTGCCCGAGCTGGTGCCAATTCTGCTAGCCCCGGCTTTGATCATCTCCTGCGCTTTCGCGAGGGTCCCAATGCCACCGGCTGCCTTCACGCCAGTGCGGTTGGCCAACACCTTACGCAGAAGCGACACGTCGGCGACAGTAGCCCCGCCGGTGCCGAACCCCGTCGAAGTCTTTACGAAGTTTGCCCCAGCCTGCTCTGCCAGACGGGCCCCTTTGACTTTCTCTTCGTCAGTCAGGTAACAGCACTCGAGTATGACCTTCAGTACAATGTTCGATCGTCCGCAAAAGGCGGCGACCTCGTTTATGTCCGAGAAGTAGGCCCGTGTGTCCCCGGATTTCAGGGCGCCTATGTTGGAGACCATGTCAATCTCCCTCGCACCGTCTGTTATGGCTCCCCTTGCTTCCATGAGTTTCATGTCAGGAGTGGAGGCGCCGAGGGGGAAGCTAACTACGGAGCAGACCAAGGTGCTGCACCCCGCAAGCCTCCTGACCGCCTGTTTGACGTGGACTGGGTTGACGCAGACCGCCCAGAAGTTGTACTTCACAGCCTCGTCGCAGAGGACATCGATGTCAGCGGAAGTTGCAGTCGCTTTGAGGATCGTGTGATCTATGACCCGGGCGAATTCGGATTTCCTATTCAGGTGCGCCGGGGGAAGAAGCTCTCCCATGTCCTTCGGAGCCGAGCGGTCGGTTCGTCCTCATAAATTGGGAGCACCATTCCCATAGTTGAAACTAAGAGCAGCGTCCGAACTGGCGAGGGCGCGACCTCTCAGGCGGCCCGGCCAGACCTATTTCTCAAGAATGAGAAGAGTCCCGGAGCCTTAAATCAGAGAAGACAATGATTGGGTTGATGCGGGAAAGAAGAGATCTCGAAAAGAAGCACCTCCCAGGTTCGACATACGAGTACTGGCTGAGCGTGCAAACAACGGTCCACACCGGCAGGGCTCACAGGGCGGCGGCGCCCGATGTTTACGAGGAATGGGTGGAGGGGCGGATCAACAAGAGGATTGAGAAGCAGCGCCGCCAATCCTCGCGCCCCCGGAGCGCCAAAGGCGGGCCCTGACCCGATAGCCATCAAGAGGAGGGGCGGCCCACAGGCTGTCTTTGACGGTTTCTCAGAGTTGGGAATTGTGCCCTCGATTTATTATGTCGAAGCGGATGTTTTCTCCAGAGGAAGATGCAGCGCCACGCGGGACCCTTAGCAAGGGATTTCATGGGGAAGGGAGTCGTCACCATTGCTCAGGAGGCAAAGGTGGACAGCGCCATCAGGGAAATGGACGGACACAACATCGGGAGCGTTGTAGTCCTGGATAGCCTCGGCCCCTGCGGGGTGTTCACCGAACGAGACCTGGTTAGCAGAGTGCTCGCGAAGGGGAAGGACCCGGAGTCTACGGCCATAATGGAGGTGGCTTCGCCCAAGTTCCCCTCGGTAACTTCCGCCCTGACTCTGGAGGAGACAGCCACGGCCATGGTGGAGAAAAAGAGTCGGCTCATGGTGTTCGAAGGAGCCGAGCTCGTGGGGATGGTTACCCCCACTGACCTAATCAGGGTTCTCAGAGGCGTCGGGACAGACTTCTCAATACTGAAGGTGATATCTACTCGGCTCGTGACCGTGGCGCCCGAGTCCTCCGTGGAGGTGGTGGTCAAGCTGATGGACGAGCGTAAGACGGGGAGCGTACTGGTAAGCGAATATGGGCAATGGACGGGTATATTCACCGAGCGGGACCTACTGAAGCGGGTGCTCGCCCCCCGGAAGAGGCTAGACGCATCCGTAATGGATGTGGCGACGAGGCCAGTAATCACCGCCGAGCCCGGTATCTTCGGAAGAGAGGTGGCGGGCATAATGGCGAATCACGGGTTCAAGCGGCTCCCGTTGGCGCTGGAAGGTGAGGGCGTCGGGATAGTCACGGCCAGGGACGTGGTGGAGGCATTCGCAATGGCGAACAAGCCCAGGGCTCCCCGCGTGGACTGGGTACAGTGGAACTAGTGTTCTAGCGAGACGGGACGGCGTCTCTGAGGCGCTTGTTGCCCCGGATGAGCAACGCGAGTCTGTGTCCTCCCACCTCAGACGCTTCGAACTGGACTCTGGCGACTGGCCTGCGGATGTGAATCATCCGTGTGAGGTCCGACGGCGTTCCGAGTACGACGGTGTCGCAGGAGACGCCATTGATGCTCCTCTCGAGCTCCTTCAGCTGCTCTGCGCTGTAGCCTAGGGCAGGAAGGACCTTCCCGAGCCTCGGGAAGCGGCCGTACGCTTTCCGAATTGAACCGACCGCCTTCGGCCTAGGGTCGATGAGGACCCCCCTGACGCTCCTGGCCGCGACCGCTCCTGCCCCTTCAGATAGGCCCCCATGTGTTACCGAAGGGCCGTCCTCCACAACGAGGACCCGCTTCCCCCTCACAAGCTCAGGCTTGTCGAGGGTGGCAATAGAGTTGGTCTTGACTATGAGCGCCTTTGGATTAAGCTGACGACAGGAGCTAATCACCTGCTCGACCGCTTTCCGGGCTGCGATGTTCACCTTGTTGGCCACGATGGCATCGGCTAGCCTGACGTTAGTTTCTCCTGGGTAGTACCTTGACTGGTCCCCCGGCCTCATGGGGTCGACGACCGTTATGGTAAGGTCTGGGAGGTAGAAGCTGAAGTCGTTGTTCCCTCCGTCCCAGATGACCACGTCCCCCTCCTTTTCCGCCTGCTCCAGGATGGCGCCGTAGTCAACCCCGGCGTAGACGACTATTCCTTTGTCAATGTGCCCCTCGTATTCCTCCCTTTCCTCCACAGTGGCGTGATACCTGTCGAGGTCTTCGTGGGTCTGAAACCTCTGAACGGCTATGGAAAGGTCCCCGTAGGGCATAGGGTGCCTGACCACTACGGGCTTCAGCCCCATCTTCAGCAGTATGTCGACAACCATCCGGCTGATCGTGCTCTTCCCCGCCCCAGTTCTGTCGGCCACTACGGCGACAACCGGTTTGGAGGACCTCAGCATTGTGTCCTTGGGCCCGAGCAGGTGGAAGCTCGCCCCCTTCGACTGGGCAATCGACGCCAGATCCATCACGTATGTCCCAGGGACGTCGCTGTAAGCGAAGTACACGTCTGTAACGTCGTGGCTCTCGATCAGCTCGGAGAGCTTCTCCTGCGGAAAGATGGGTATCCCCTCGGGGTAGAGACGTCCCGCAAGGGAGGCGGGAAAGGTCCGGTTTGCAATGTATGGAATCTGAGTTGCTGTAAATGCAACCACCCTGAAATCCTCATTATCCTTGAAGTATACCAAGAAATCGTGGAAGTCTCTTCCGGCGGCACCCATTATGATGGCGTTTCTAGTCACAACCAAGCACCTACCTGGCCCGTGCCTTGAGCGTATATAATTGAGAAGCCGATTCTTACGTCTGGGAACACACTTCGCCGCTGGCGTCGCACTTCAGTCAGTCCACAATGAAGAGAGTGGTTTTCCTCTTGCAGCTGGCCTTGTGGGCATACCCGCTCGGAATCCAGAAGCCCTGACCTCTGCCGACCTTCATGGACCTCTGACCAGCGAATTCAAGCGTGAGCTTCCCCGAGGTGACGTACCCGATGTGGGCTTTGGTGCACCAGTCAGACTCTTTCCATCTCGGAGACACTTCGAGGACGCGGATGATTCGCCCTTCGCCAGAAACCTGTCTCTTTACCCGGCCTGCGGCGCCTCCCCCTTCTACCTTCGCCCATGAAAGTGCTGGGAAATTAATCAGAATGGCTTCCTCGGAATTCAACATCAGACCGTGCGCGAATCATTGATTTAGCAATTGCAGGGACTAGAGACGCCACAATGGAGACATCAATAACTGCCGTTTTCTGACCAGTGACAGGATCGAGCAAAGACTATGGAAGCGCTGCAAGCAACCAAACTGACGAAGGTCTACAAGAAGTCGAAACAACCCGCCCTAGATTCTGTCGACCTGAAAATCGAGGCGGGGCAGATATTCACGATGCTAGGCAGGAATGGAGCAGGCAAGACGACCTTTCTGAGGATCGCGAGCACACAGTTGATGCCTACGTCAGGAAACGTGAGCGTCCTCGGGCTAGATGTGGTGAAAGACGCCAAGCGCCTGCGGGAGCGCATCGCAATCACTCCTCAGGAGGCGGAAACGATCTACCCGCTTACGCCGCGGGACCACGTGCTGCTCAACCTGAGGATGCGCGGCATCCCAAAGGAGGAGGCAAGAAGAAGAGCGCAGGAAGCCCTGGATGAGCTCGAGCTGAGCGATGTAGCGGACATGAATTCGGACTGGCTCTCAGGCGGCATGAAACAGAGGGTGATCGTGGCCATGGCCATACAGACGGACGCAGAGCTCATCTTCCTGGATGAGCCTACAATAGGGCTCGACCCCCTCAACAGGAGAAAGGTGTGGGAGCAGCTTACGAGGCTCAAGAAGAGCGGTAGGACAATTGTACTCACTACCCACTACATGGACGAAGCTGAAGCGCTGTCGGACAACCTAGTGATCATCAATAGAGGGAAGGTGGTCGCCTCTGGTACGCCCAAGAGCGTGAAGGAGTCTGTGACCCTCAGGAGCACAAGAGTTGACGTATACGACAGGTTCACCCAGTCCGAGCTTGGCCGCTATGGCAGAGTCTCCTCGATCGCAGGGAGGTTCAGGGTATTGGCAGACGAGGAGGGAGCGAGAAGCCTTGGAGAAGAAGCGGTGGTGAGAGGCGCGACCATTTCGATGAGCCCTGTCACGCTCGACGACGTCTTCGTGGACATCGTGGGCGAGGCGGAGAAGGGAGAGGAAAATGAGGTTTAGGGAAAGAATCAGGTCGCTCTGGGCGATAATGTACTACCTGGGGTTCACCCCCATGTTGAGGAACCCTCTTTTCATCGCCTTCGTCTTTTCTACCCCTTTCACCCTCCTGTTCATCCTGTTCGTGGCAAGCAACGGGACTGCCCTCCCCTACGGGCTCGCAGGGGCGCTCACCATGGTGACTACCGAGCTGGGGCTGTTTGTCGGGACGGACCTAGCATCATACAAACTGCAGAACAGGTTCCAGGACATCGTGGTCGCTTCCCCTGTAACTCCCCTGGTCTACATGTTCGGGGTGGCACTGTCCGAGCTCATTTTCGGGGCACCCGCCCTCGTGATTCTGTTCGCTCTGATAGCAGGACAGGGCGCGTCGGCAGTCGCGCTTGCGGGTTGCCTCGGAGTAGTGGTGCTCCTATGGGTCACTACCACAAGCCTCGGGTTCTTCTTCTCCGCCTACGCCCCGAACACGCAGAACGCATTTATTATCAATGGGTTCATCACGACCATCCTCTCGGTCCTTCCGCCCGTTTACTACTCTGTCAATGTGCTTCCGAAGTTCCTGGTACCCCTCGCAGAAATCATCCCCACGACGGAGGCGTCAGCGCTGTTCCAGGGGACCATAGGGCTCGGGTACTCCATAGAACCTGCATCGGGCTTCGCCGTGTTGCTGGTGGCGACCGTGATAATGCTCCTGCTCGTTTCGTTTAGGATGAAGTGGCGCGAGAACTAGACAAAGAATCGAGGCGCCGGGGGAGGGATTCGAACCCGCGCGACCGATAACGGTCACGGGCTGTCCTGCGGGGACTCAAGGCCCGCGCATTAACCACTCTGCCACCCCGGCGTTGACGCCTACGGAGAACTGTCTTCTTATCCTTTAACGGGAGAATCCAGGCGTGGGTTGGGCAATGGTTTTACAGCGTTGCATCGGCGCCCCGTGCCCGATGAAAGCGCAGGTTCGGCCCGCCAAGGCAGCGGATAAAGCACCGCTCATGAGTTTCATCAAGGACGTGTGGGGGGGCCACGATTACATCCCGTTAGTATGGGACAGGTGGCTGCGTGATAGGCGAGGAAAGATGTTCGTTGTGGAAGCGGATGGGATACCAGTCGGGATGAACAGGATCAGGTTCCTCGAGGACGGTTCAGCCTGGTTTGAGGGAGCCAGGGTGCACCCCGCTTTTCGCGGAAGGGGACTGGCTTCGATGCTCGGCGAGAACTCGATGCGTTTCGCGGCGGCCAGAGGCGTGAAAGTGTTCAGGCTGACCAGCGGGTCTCGCAACAAGGCGGCCCACCGGCAGATATCGAGGATCATGTTCAGGGAGACAGCTCGGTTCAGCGTCTACGAGCCCCCGAAGGGCAGGAAGCCCGTGCCAACCGGCTCGGCCATTCGCATGACGCCCACCGAGCTCTTGACGGTCATGGGCCTCCTCAGGACGGCGAAGGAGTTCCAGCTTGGAGGGGGCATGTTCTGGCATGATTTCACGGCTGCTTCACTCACAAAGGATGTGGTGTCTGGTCTGTTGGCGGAGGGAGCAGCCTGGCGTGTGGGCGATGCGGTGGCCGTGACGCGAATAGGAAGCGAAGCGGAGGGGCACTGGGAAGAAATCTGCTATCTCGGCGGGCCGGTCCCTGACTCGATTGGGCTCGTCAAGGCGCTCGTAGGGAGAGTCAGGAATGCAAGTGAAAGGTTCGTGTTCGTACCGCAGGGGTCCCCCATCATCTCTGCGCTGAGGAGGGAGGGGTACAGTAGGAACTTCTCCATGGTTCTTTTCGAACGCAGGGTCGCCAACGGTTAAAACGCGTGGGCGGGTTGCGCCGCCCATGGACAGCAATTCAGAGAAGATCACGGTCCTGGGCGCAGGGCTCATGGGCCACGGAATCGCCCAGGTCGCATCACAGGTGGGCGGATACGAAGTCGCCATGCTAGATGTGGAGCAGAGGTTCCTCGATGGAGGGATGAAGATGATTCGGGACAGCGTCGGGAAGTTCGTGGAGAAGGGGAAGCTTACCAGGGAACTGGGTGAATCATCCATCGGGAGGATCCATCCGACTCTCGACCTGGCCAAGGCGCTGAAAGGAAGCTCGCTCGTGATAGAGGCGGCTACGGAAGACCCCAAACTCAAGATGGACCTTTACAGGAGGGTGGCAGAGCTTGTCGAAAAAGACGCAATTGTCGCCTCGAACACCTCTTCCATCAGCATCACCCTGCTGGCGTCGGCCGTGAAGAATCCCGAGAACGTATGTGGGATGCACTTCTTCAACCCGCCTCAGCTTATGACCCTGGTCGAGATAATTCGGGGAAAGAAGACATCAGACGAAACGGTCAGGCGCGTCAAGGAAGTTTCGGGGAGGCTCGGGAAGGAGACCGTTCTGTGCAAGAAGGACTCCCCGGGGTTCATAGTGAACAGAATCCTTGTCCCCGCACTGAACGAGGCTACCTTCCTCGTCCATGAGGGTGTAGCTGACCCCGAAGACATCGATAAGGCTGTCAAGCTTGGCCTCAACTGGCCCATGGGACCCCTTCAGCTTCTCGACTACGTGGGGCTGGACACCACGTTCAACATCACCCAGGTGTTCATGAACGAATTCCAAGATAGCAAGTACCGAGCAAGTCCCCTCCTACGGGAGATGGTACGTGCAGGGATGCTGGGGAGGAAGAGCGGCAAAGGCTTCTACGAGTGGAGCTCGCCGGGTGCGAGCAAGACGAAGTAAGCCGCTCCCCAAGCATCTCGGTTACGTAGCGTAAGGAGGACGCTATCATTAATACGAACGCGGCCCGGCCTTCGACCTATGGATTACGAGACAATCCTTGTTTCGAAAGAAGGGATGCTGGGAATAATCACCTTGAATCGCCCGCAGGCAATGAACGCCTTAAGCCCAAAGCTGGTGGAGGAAGTGAGCTCAGCCCTAAGCGAGTTCGAAAGAGACGAAGGAGTGAGGTGCATTGTGATCACGGGTAACGAGAAGGCCTTCTCGGCGGGGGCGGACATCAAGGACATGGCGGAGAAGACTGCCGTGGAGATGGCGATGACTGGACACTTCGCTCCCTTCTGGAACAAGGTTGGGAACTATCCCAAGCCGATGGTGGGGGCGCTGAGCGGATACGTGCTGGGGGGAGGACTCGAGCTCGCAATGAGCCTCGACGTCCTCATAGCCTCCGAGACCACTCAATTCGGCCAGCCAGAGATAAACATCGGAGTCATGCCCGGAGGAGGAGGGACCCAGAGGCTGGTGAGGGCAGTTGGGAAGTCTAAGGCGATGGAGATGATACTCACTGGGAACAGGATAGGCGCAGAGGAGGCGAAGACTTTGGGGCTGGTGAGCAGAGTCGTCCCGAAGGAGGTATACCTTGAAGAGGCGAAGAACGTGGCGAACGACATAGCGTCGAAGTCACCGGTGGCGGTAAGGATGGCCAAATTGGCTGTCAACAAGTCTTTCCAGATGGGTCTGAGCGACGGCCTAGACTTTGAGAGGGAGTTGTTCTTCCTCCTCTTCGCGTCCGAGGACAAGAAGGAAGGGATGAACGCCTTCGTCGAGAAGCGGAAGCCAGTATTCAAGGGGAAGTAGATGGGCTACGAGACAATCAAGACGGAGCTATCGAACGGCGTCCTGTGGATAACCCTGAACAGGCCGGACAGGCTGAATGCCTTCAACGATCAGATGGGGGACGAGCTCATTGCCGCGCTGAAGGAGGGGGCGAACTCGGCAGAGGCGAGGTGTCTAGTTCTTACCGGCGAAGGGAGAGCCTTCTCTGTGGGAGAGGACCTAACTACGAACAGGTCGACGTATGAAAGCGGCAAACCTATGCGACTGGGAGAGGTGGTGAAGAGGAGATACAATCCTATAGTGCAAAGCATCAGAAGGATGGAGAAGCCCGTACTGGCTTCGGTCAATGGCGTCACGGCCGGAGCCGGACTGGGGCTCGCGCTCGCGTGCGACCTCAGGGCGGCCTCGGACAGGGCCACGTTTCATGAAGCCTTCGTCAAGGCCGGACTGGTACTGGATTCAGGGACGAGCTTTTGGCTTCCACGTATTCTGGGCCTCGGGAAAGCCATGGAAGTCGCGCTCCTCGGAGAGCCCATCGACTCTGGGAGGGCGCTGAGCCTCGGCTTGGTTAACTGGGTTTTCCCAGATGAGAGTCTAAGGGCCCAGACGACCAAGATAGCGGAGCGGTTGGCGAAGGGCCCGACTAAAGCCATGGGATTGGCCAAGCGCGCTCTAAATCGAGCGGTGGTTGTGGACCTCGAGTCGTCGCTCGAATACGAGATGTACCTTCAGGACATTGCCGGGAGGACCCAGGATCACATAGAGGGAGTCAGGGCCTTCTTCGACAAGAGGGAACCGAGCTTCACCGGACAATAGAAGACGACCGACAAGGATTTGGCCGTTGAAGGCGCGACGTTTCTCAGCAAAAGGAGATAAGCATCCGACCTTCGCTCGACATCCATGAGGGACGAGGCGGTAGTTGTCGAAGCTGTGAGGACGCCCATTGGGAAGTACGGGGGGATTCTGAAGTCGGTCCGTCCTGACGACCTGGGGGCGGTGGTGCTGAAGGCTGCTCTTGATAGGTCGGGCATCAACCCTGCCTCGATTGATGATGTCTACTTCGGCTGCGCGAATCAGGCAGGGGAGGACAACAGGAACGTAGCGCGGATGTCCCTACTCCTCGCAGGCATCCCCTACTCGGTGCCGGGAGCGACAGTGAACAGGCTCTGTGGATCGGGACTAGAGGCGCTCAACTCGGCCGCAAGGGTCATAGTAGCCGGCGAGGGTGAGATCCTCATCGGCGGAGGTGTGGAGAGCATGACACGGGCGCCGCTGGTGATGCTCAAGCCAGAGGTTGCCTTCGAGAGGGGGGGCGCCACTCTTGTGGACACCACCATCGGATGGCGATTCGCGAACCCAGCATTCCTTCCCGAATACCCGCCGCTGGCCATGGGTGAGACAGCCGAAAACCTCGCGGACAAGTACAAAATCAGCAGGGCCTCCCAGGACGAGTTTGCACTTTCTTCTCACATGAAGGCGGTAGACGCGACCAAGAGTGGGAGGTTCAAGGACGAAATAGTACAGGTCAAGACACGCGAAAGCCCGGGTGGCGTGAGCGTGGATGAGGGACCCAGGCCGGACACGACGCTGGAGAAGCTCGCCAACCTGAAGCCGTCATTCAAGAAGGACGGAACGGTCACTCCTGGTAATTCCTCGGGCATCAACGACGGTGCCGCGGCAGTGTTGTTGATGGGGAAGCGGAAGGCCGAGAGCCTAGGCATCAAACCGATTGCCCGGATACTCGGGTCGGCCACAGCCGGGGTGCACCCCAACTACATGGGAATCGGCCCGGTCTATGCCACGCGGAAGCTGCTTTCCCGCCTGGCGATGACCATGGACGACTTCGGAGTAATAGAGCTGAACGAGGCGTTCGCCGCTCAGGTTCTGGCGTGCGTGCAGGATATGCCCGAATTTGACCTCAAGAAGGTCAACCCCAACGGGGGTGCCATCGCTCTTGGTCACCCTCTGGGGTGCAGCGGGGCCAGGCTAGCTGCAACCCTTGTTCACCAGATGAGGAGGACCGGGACGCGCTATGGGCTGGCCACGATGTGCATTGGAGTAGGCCAGGGGATTGCTACCGCCTTCGAGCTCGTGAAGTGACAAACCACTATCGAGCCGACTTCGCACGTTCCGTCTTAGCCTTCCAGACATCCTCTTTCTTCCCCGCCTGGGTGTTGACCCAGCGGGAGAGGTTGAACAGATAGGAGGAGAGACGGTTGAAGAAAGGGAGGAGTTCGGGGTTCATCTCTCTGGATTTCGAGGCCGTGACCATACGTCTCTCTGCCCTCCTGCAAACCGATCTCGCGACGTGAAGCGTTGCACCTGCGGAGGACCCTCCGGGGAGGATGAAGTTGTTTAGGGGCGGGAGTTTCGCAAGCAGTTCGTTGGTCAGCTCTTCCAGCCTCTTGGTGTCGGATCGCCCGATACGCGGGACGCTCCGCCTGCCCCCGATCTCTGTCGCCGCGTCCCCTCCCGCAACGAACAGCATCCTCTGGATTTCCTTCAGGGAAGAAGCGAGCGCCCGATCATCTGAGCCAGCGATTACCACTCCGATGACGCTGTTCAATTCATCGATCGTTCCGTACGCTTCGACCCTCGGGTCGTCCTTCCGCACCCGCTCCGGCCCGTAGAGGGAAGTTTCGCCCCTGTCTCCCCGCCGCGTGTACATCGCACGCCCGCGGATGCGGCGAATTATTAACGGTAACAGGCGCGTCTTCGATGGGAGCCCGACGGGGGTTCAAAGGTAACTTTTTGGGTCAACCGGATAATCATCTTTGGTCACCAAAATTAAAGTCTGAAGTTTCTTATGGGAAAAAACGAGGACGGCGTGGGCGAATCAGACAACGGCTTTCGAAGACCACGAGGTTCATTTGTTCACGCCGCAGGAAGCTTCGAAGCTCCTCCCTGACATCAAGCCGAAGATGAAGGAGCTCATGGAAAAAAAGAGGGTCGTCGCCAAACTTCACAACGAAATCGAGAAGTACAGTCTCTTCGGATTCAGAACGGCAGAGGTGGCGGAGAAGGCCGCTCAGCTTGACGCGCTCGTCGAGGACATGAAAAGGAAGGTCTCGGAGCTCGAGGATCTTGGTGTAGAAGTTAAGGACCTTGATTATGGTCTCGTGGACTTCCCCGCTGAAAAATACGGAGAGAGTGTTATGCTCTGCTGGAGATACGGCGAACCCGAAGTGGCTTTCTGGCACAAGCCTAACGAGGGGTACAACGGAAGGAAGTCTCTGAAGATGCAGTTGATTCAGCCGTAGACAGAAAGTAGCCTCTTCGCGTTACCCGAGAGGAGCTTGTCGCCGACACCTGGCTTGAGCTTAGGCCCGAGGTTCGCCCTGAAATCATCGAGCCACTCCGTCTGCCTGAGCATTGGATAGTCGGTGCCGAAGAGGAATCGGTCCTGGAGGATCCCATTGAGATAAGGGAGCACGCTCTGGGGGATGTACTTCGGTTTCCATCCCGAGACGTCGATGAAAACGCGGGGGTTCCTCAGGGCAATCGCGATTGCCACCTCCGGCCAGGGCCATCCGAAGTGAGCCATGATTACCTTCAGGTCTGGGAAGCACTGGCAGACCTCGTCAACGAGCTCCGTCTTGCTGTACTTGATCTCGCAGTCACCAAGCCCCGTGGTGCCTGTGTGAAAGAGCACCGGGATTCCTGCCTCTTGACAGAACTCATAGATTGGGAACATCCGCCTCCTGTCGTTGATGTAGACCGAGTTGGCGCTACTGTGGACCTTCAGCCCCCGCATGCCTAGCTTCTTGACTGCCCTCCTCAGCTCTACCACGGCCGCCTTTCCAGCGTTAGGGTCAACGCCTGCAAAAGGGATCAGCCTGTCCCCGGACTTGTCGGCTATCCTAGCCACCTCGTCGTTACGTAGAGTGTAGCCCCTGAACGCAGGGTTCCGTGTGGCATGGGTGTCCTGGCCTAGTATCACCGCCCTCTCGACGCCGGCCTCGGCCATCTCGTCTAGGAGCTGATCCGTTGTGGCGGGAAGCTTCGAGACGTCCAGCTTGAAGAAGTCGCATGCCTTCATTATGGGGCCGTTCTTTTTCATGAAGGCCCTTGTCCATGGGTGCACATGGACGTCGAATGACAAGGTTTCCGGGCTGAGCCCAGCTCAATCATTAACCTTTTTTGGGGGCTTTTTTTCAAGGATAAATGTGAGGTCGGCAGTGAAGGGGCTGCAGGTGGGCGACAAGGCGCCTGACTTCACCCTGCCTGCGTCGACTGGCAAGAGCGTGAAGCTCAGAGACTTGAAGGGGAAGCAGGTTGTCCTCTACTTCTATCCCAGGGACGACACCCCCGGCTGTACTATCGAGGCGTGCAGCTTCCGCGACAACTTGCCGAAGTTCGACGGGCTGGACGCGGTGGTACTGGGCGTGAGTAAGGACTCGCTGGATTCGCATGCCAAGTTCATCAACAAGTACTCGCTCAACTTCACTCTGCTCAGCGACGAAGACGGGGTCGCGCACAGACTCTACGACACATGGAGACAGAAGGTCCTCTACGGAAAGAAGTACATGGGAACGGAGAGGTCGACGTTCATAATCGGCGCGGATGGGAAGATCAAGAAGATATTCAGGAAGGTGAGTCCTCAGGGACACGAGGCAGAGGTTCTGGCCGCCCTTAACGCCTAGGATCTTCTCAAGTTGGGTTCTTTCTTTGCCGGAATAAAGGCGGGGACACTCAGCGGAGTCCTATACGTCGGGGGCATGGCCGTCTTCAATGTGGTCTTGCTCTATGCGCTCCAGAGTTCAGCTCTGAATGCGATAAGCCAAGCCTATCCGCAGTCTTGCCCCTTGACCCCGAACGTGAACGGGAGCGCAGCCGATTGCTTCCAGTCAGTGGTTGCAGTCGACGTGCCATTCATCGCGTTTGTTGCCTTTTTCATTACGCTCATCTACGCAGGGGTCTTCGGCCTCTACTACGACTCCCTCCCCACCCGAGGAAGCACAATCAAAGGACTGATTTTCGCAGCAGTGATCGGACTAAGCTTGGTCTTCTTCGGTTTCTCCGGGTACGTTTTTGACTCCGAGTCAGGAGTTGCTACTACCCTCATGATGCTACTTTGGACCCCGCTCTTCGGATACCTTCTGGGAAGGTTCTACAAGAAGTACACCCGAGAGGTTGAGTTCTCGAGCCAGGACCCAGGATTGCTGAAAGTCGTCGTCGACGGCAGAGATAGTACAGGGCGGGTGAAGACATTCGCAACAACGTCAAACCACAAGCTTCGGGCAGACGTGGCTGAGGACGCCTCTTTCAGAGAGTGGCAGGCCACGGGGGGAATCTCGCTTGAGGACGTTCGCTCCTTCGAGACGACCTTCGAGGTCAACGACAACGGGAAGCTAGTGGGTATGGTTGGCACCAAATATTAGTCAAACGACGAAACAGGGTATACGTTTAGCCGAAGGTTAAATATCCAAACGCGTCGAGTTGCCGAGATGCTTCTGAAAGCCGTCCCAGAAGAAGAGTATTGCGTGAGGTCACAGAACCACTCTCACGCGAGGACAGGCAATGTAATCTTCTGCTACAGATGCATGATGGTCCTGGGAACTTCGCCAGACCCCCAGCTCGGCTCGCTCCTGGACTACTAGGGGCTCTTACCGACCAGGTTCGAAAGAGACCTGAAGCCGCGCTTGATGTAAAACCTGTTCGCTATCTCGTTCTGAGCGGGAACGTCGGCGACTATTATCTGCGCCCCCATCCTCTTGAGCTCTGTCGCCGCTTTCTGAATCATTTCGTTTCCGAGAGCCTTCCTCCTGTATTCGGGGAGTATGTAGAAGTCTGTGACGAACCCCTCCATGTGAGGCTCATAGAAGATCCGCTCCCGCATCTCAGCCCGTAGCACCCCTACGACCTTCGATCCCTCCGCTGCGACGAGCAGCAGCTTGTCGGGTGACTCGATCGAACCAGTGACGTGCTTTTCTGCCCTCGCTCTTGCATCGGGGACAACCGCGAAGAGGGGGTCGAACTCGTTGTTCAATTTCTTCGTCCTGACGATGAGGTCCGCCACTGCGGCCAGGTCCTCCTTTCTCGCACGACGGATCTGCAATGCCGAGTAACCGGGTGTGCCCCTGCCTGATTTAGGCCTATTCTGGGGGGTCAAGTATTATCCCGTTCCTCCTTAGCGCGTTCATTACCTTCCTGGAGTGTTCTATCGTCTCCGTTGCAGCAGCCAGGGACTCCTTCCTGGAGAGCTTCCTTCTTGCGACACCTTCCTTCACGGCCGCCTGTCCGACAGTGGCCGCAACCTGGGGGTAAAACTCCCATTGAATCATGGTGGGTATGATGTACTTCCTGCTGATCCCCTTTTCCCGAGCGAATGCGGCAAGCTCCATCGCGGCCTCTATCACCATGGTGTCTGTGATGGTCTTCGCCCTGACGTCCAGGGCCCCGCGGAAAATCGCTGGAAAAAGGAGGCTGTTGTTTACCTGATTAGGATAGTCCGAGCGCCCGGTCGCCACTATCTCCGCGCCCGCAGCCAAGGCGGCGTGAGGTAGCATCTCCGGCACCGGATTTGCGAGGAAGAAAGCGATGGCCCTCTTGTTCATCATGCGTATCTCGTCCGGTTTGATCAAGTCGGGCCCATTGCCCGCGGCAGCTACCAGCGCGTCCGCGCCGTACAGGGCTTCCTTCAACCCCCCCGAGATCCTTTCGCCGTTGGTGCGAAGGGCGATGTCGTGCTTCCACTTGTTCCTTAGCAGCAGCTTGTCCATATCCTCCCTCTCCGGCTCCAGTATGCCCCTTGAGTCGAGGACAATCAAGTCCTTGGGGTTGGCGCCGGCTTGTACAAGGAGCCTCTCCGCGGCTATGTTGGCGGCCCCCGCGCCGAACAAGACTATCTTCGAACCTCTGAGCTTGCGGTCGGTGAGCTCGAGCGCGTTGAACAGCGCAGCCAGGGTGACGCCGGCTGTCCCCTGCTGGTCGTCGTGCCACACGGGAATCTTCATCTCAGAGCGGAGCCGTTCCAGGACGTCAAAGCACTTTGGGGATTCGATGTCCTCTAGGTTGACGCCTCCCATGGAGGGCTCCAGGGCTTTTACGAACGAGATGAGGTCGTCCTCGGTCTCGGCCCTTATCGGGAGTGGGATGGCGTTGACCCCGCCCAGGTAGTTGTAGATGAGCGCCTTTCCCTCCATCACGGGAAGCGCGCCCTCGGGGCCGATGTTGCCGAGCCCCAACACCCTGCTGCCATCTGTCACAACCGCAACCGTGTTCCATCTTCCAGTGTACTCGAACGAGAGGTCAGCGTCGGCCTCGATGGCTCGAGACACCGCGGCGACTCCCGGCGTGTACCAGATTGAGAAGTCCTCAAGCGACCTGACTGGCACTCTGGGGGCGACCGCGACCTTACCACCGTAAAACTTCGAATACTCGAGAGCCTTCTTGGAAGAATCCTCCTTGGGCTCGCGCAAACGGTTCGCGGGGCCCAATTGACGTATTTGTGCCCTTCCGGTGCCCTCTACGTGGTCGTTCCTGAGCCCCTTCAGCGCGGGCTGGTGTCTGCTCACTTCGCTGACGCACCTGTCACCATGGGGGCACAGATCAAGCCCAATTCATTCGGGCGTCGGTCGGTTCGGTTTTAAGCCTACGGGCGAACGCTGAGCAAGTCCGTCCCCGCTGGTGCGAGCGCGCCTAGTGGACGTAGTGGTGCGGGTCCCTGTCAAAGGAGGCCTTGCATCCTGCTGAGCAGAAGTAGAACGTCTTGCCGTCGAGGTTCGACTTCAGCTTGGCCGTGCGCTCGTCGACCATCATGCCACACACGGGGTCCCTTTGCATAACATTCGTTTGGACCGTGTACCGATTTAGAGGTTTCCTAGGGAGGTCTAGAGAAAAGAAGCTGGAAGCTGTTTCTAGCCGGCGTCTTGTGGGGAATGGTTTAACATCGGCAGGGGTCGACTTGATTCTGAGAGGTTGGCGAAGGACCCAGTCTGCGGGATGAGCGTCGCGGAAACGCCAGATGCGCTGAAGGAGACTGTCGGGGGAACCACCTACTACTTCTGCAGTGAGACATGCAAGCTGGAATTCACCATGCCTCAGAAGGAACTGAGCAAACTGAGGTCAACCGTCGCTCTAGGCGCCATTCTGACCGTCCCGATCCTCTTGCTGACCTACCTCTCCATTCTTCCAACCCAGACGAATGGCTATGCCCTGCTCCTCTTGGAACTGCCGGTCCAATTCTACGTCGGTTCGAGGTTCTACCGCGGCGCATACCATTCCCTCAGGACCCACTCGGCGAACATGGACGTCCTGGTCGCGGTAGGGACCACGGCTGCTTTCGGATACAGCGCGCTCGCGACCATTGTGCCTTCGTTCTTCGGCGTCCAGGGGATGTACTTCGATGCCTCGGCCGTGATCATCACATTGGTGCTGTCGGGGCGCCTGTTGGAGCACTACACGAAAGAAAGGGCTTCCAACTCGGTCAGGAAGCTCCTGGAGCTGAGGCCGAGAGTCGCTCATCTCGTGCGGGAAGGTGGAGTCGTGGACGTACCCGTGGAGGATCTTGCTGCAGGGGATATCGTAGAAGTGAAGCCTGGAGAGCGAATCCCGACGGACGGCATCGTGCAGAAGGGCGCGTCTGAGGCTGATGAATCGCTTCTGACGGGAGAGAGCGCTCCCGTCAGGAAGGGAGTCGGGAGCCAAGTGATAGGTGGTTCAATCAACACGGAAGGAATGCTGGTCGTGGGGTGCACCGCAGTTGGTCAGGATACTGTCCTGGGTCAGATAACAAAACTGGTCGAGGAAGCCAAGGCCGGAAGGGCGCCCATACAGAGGCTCGCGGACAGGGTCGCCGAGTACTTTGTCCCGGCGATAATCTTGGTCGCGTTGGGGGCTGCGCTGGGGTGGAGATACATGGGGGGCGTCTCAGTCTCCACCTCTGTGCTGATCTTCGTATCGGTGGTTATCATTGCGTGCCCCTGCGCGCTCGGCATAGCCACTCCCGCAGCCCTGCTCGTGGGGACGGGGAATGCAGCGAAGAGAGGCATACTTGTGAAGGGAGGAGAGGCAGTGGAAGCTGCGGCCAACATAGACACGGTGGTTCTCGACAAGACCGGGACCATAACAGAGGGGAAGCAGTCCGTCACAGGCGTCGTCGGGGAGGACACGAACCGAACTCTTGCGATGGCCGCCTCCGTGGAGAAGGCCTCGGAGCACACCATCGGTCAGGCCATCGTGAAGGAGGCGATGGCAAGGGGACTGATGCTGACCGAAGTAAGGGATTTCGTCTCTTCTCCAGGCATGGGGGTGGAGGGAAACGTCGGTGGGAAGACGGTCAGGGTAGGAAGGAGGGACTTCGCAGGCATCCCCGCGACCTGGGAACACGAGGCAGAGGCGGACAAAGTCCAATCCGAGGGGAACACCGTGGTCTATGTATCCTCGGGGGGTGACTATGGCGCGATAGCGGTTGGGGATTCCGTAAAGCCCGATGCAGCGGAAGCGGTCAGCGAGATGAAGTCCATGGGACTCTCAGTGGTGATGCTTACTGGAGACGACGAGCGGGAGGCGAGGGCGATAGCCGAAAGGGTGGGAGTCAAAGAGTTCAGAGCAAGACTCCTGCCTGCGGAGAAGGAGAAGGAAGTGGAGAGACTGCAGGCAAGTGGGCGGGTGGTGGCCATGGTGGGTGACGGGGTAAACGACGCCCCTGCTCTGGCAAGGGCGAATCTGGGATTGGCCATCGGCAGCGGGACCGATGTAGCGAAAGAGACAGGGGGGATGGTTCTTGTCAAGGACAAGTTGACAGACGCAGTTGACGCGCTCAGGATAGGCAGGGCCACGATGCGGAAGATCAGGGAGAATCTCGCCTGGGCCTTCGGTTACAACGCCATCCTTGTCCCCGTCGCGGCGGGGCTCCTCATCCCCTTCTACGGGGTGGGAGTCTACTCATTTCTTCCCTTTTTTTCCGGGGCAGCCATGGCGCTTAGTTCCGTGTCCGTTGTCAGCAATTCACTTCTACTGCTGAGGTACAAGCCCCGCTAACACATCCACCTCAAACGTTTAACTCCTGTAAGACCTCGGCGGGCCAAGCGGTATTCCTCATGGTTGACGCAAGATTCGAGAAGTACGTGGGCGAACACATGAACGACTTCGCCCTGGAAATAATCAGGCTGGCATCACAGCCGAGCGTTTCGGCCCGGAAGGAAGGAATCGAGGAATGTGCTTCGCTGGTAGAGGAGATGCTCAGGGAAACGGGAGCAACCACAAAGGTCCTTCGCATCGACGGAGCTGCGCCACTGGTCTACGGAGAAATAAGGTCGACAAAGTCTCGGAAGACCATAATGTTCTACAACCACTACGACGTCCAGCCTGAAGAGCCGCTGGAGCTCTGGAAATCCCCTCCGTTCAGGCCTGAGATCCGGGACGGCGTACTCTACGGTCGGGGAGTGTCTGACGACAAGGGGGAGCTCGTTTCGAGGCTGAAAGTCGTGGAGTCGTACATCAGGACCGCCGGGGAACCCCCGTGCAATGTGAAGTTCTGCTTCGAGGGGGAGGAGGAAACGGGAAGCGTCCATCTCGGGGACTACATTTCGAAGTACAGCGACCTTTTCAACGCGGACGCGGTAATCTGGGAGTACGGCACCGTGGATACCAAAGGCACACCCATGGTGACCCTTGGGGTGAAGGGGATGATCTATGTAGAATTCGTACTCAGGTCCCTGTCTCAGGATGCGCACAGCAGCTACGCAGCAGTCCTCCCGAGCGCTCCGTGGAGGATGGTGAGACTCCTCAGCATGCTGAAGGACGAGAAGGAGATGATCAGGGTGCCGGGGTGGTACGACGGTGTGGCGAATCTGGCGGAAGACGAAATCGGTGTGCTTCAGCAGCAGCCCTTTGACGGCGTCGAGTTCAGGAAGACCTACGGCGCACAGAGTTTTCTCGGGGAGATGGGGGACGACCAGGCGAAAAAAGCACTGGTGCAACGCCCTACCGGGAACATAGCCGGGATCTGGTCGGGTTACACGGGTCCTGGATCCAAGACGGTCCTCCCCAAGGAGATACACGTGAAGCTGGACTTCCGGCTGGTCCCGGAGCAGGACCCTCAGGACCTCTTGACGAAGCTGAGGAAGTTCCTTGACAGCAACGGCTTCAATGACGTAGAGGTGCAGTTGGAGAGCATGGAACCGGCTGCCAGAACCTCGTACAAGCACCCCTTCGCCCAGGCTGCTATCAGAGCGGCGGAGAAGATCTACGGCAAGAAGCCAATCGTCGAACTAGGATCGCCCGGGACCGGGCCTCTGTACCTCTTTACACGGAGGTACAACATGCCTTCGGTAGACATAGGCGTTTCTGCCATGGACGGGGGGATTCACGCACCCAACGAGAACCTGAAGTTGGAGACCATGCGCAAGGGCATGCTCTGGATTGGCGAGACTATGGAACTCTTCTGCGCTTCTTGAGCTACCATTTTGAGTTATTGCCCTGGAGCAGGCCAGGTCCCCCCGTATGGTCGCGGTCGATGTGCTTAGAGAGTTCCTCCCTCGATTTCATCACTGCGTTGCAGTAGGGGCAAGCGAATTTGTCTGGGGGTGCGAGTTCCGGCAGCGGGATGTTCTGATCCGCCTTCCCGGTGATCATCGCCTTCTGTGTGATGATGCCGACCAACATACCGCCTTTGGTTACCGCGAGCCTCCTGATACCTAGCTTCGACATCTTGGCGATTGCCTCTCCGACGCTGGAGGCTTCGTCGACTGTGTGCACAGGCGAACTCATTATGTCCCGGACCTTGACCACCGTAGGGTTCGAACCTGCGGCCACGACCCTGTAGAGGATATCCCGTTCGGTAACGATTCCCTGGGGGACGGAGCCGCTAACGACCATGGCCTCGGTGGTGTCTGCCTTCTGCATCACCCTCGCAGCTTCGGCCACGGAGTCGGTGGCCGAAACCTGGGCGAAGAAAGAGGACATGTAGACCGAGACCGGATCGTTCAGAGAATCCCGTAGGCTCACGGGTCAGGCTGATCTTTTTCCCTACTTAAGATGTGTAGACAATCAGCTCTTAAGCGAGCCAAACGGGGCCAGCCTACATGAGAGCTGCTGTCCTTGGTTCCGGTATGATGGGGTCTGTGATGGCGTGGGACCTCGCCAGATCCGAAGGCGTGGACTCGGTGGTGGTCGCGGACATCGACCCCGAGAGACTGAAAAGCGTGAAGAAGCGCGCCCCGGGAAAGAAGCTCTCGACGGAGCTTGTCAATCTCAAGGACACGAGGAAGGTGGTCTCATTCCTGAAGGAGTTCGACGTCGCGGCTTCCGCACTCCCCCATGGAATCGTCCACCCCTCGGATGTGGCAGCGGTGGAAGCAGGGGCAAGGATGGTGAACATCGCCTTCGAGGATGAGCAGATGACCCTCGATGCCCGGGCCAGGAAGACAGGGGGTGCGCTGATACCGGGGTGCGGAGTTGCGCCTGGCCTCGGAGGAGTACTCCTTGCTCACGGGCTCGAGCAGATAGGCGGGGGCGACGAAGGACACATTCTGGTTGGGGGCCTCCCGCAGAAGCCGCTTCCACCTTTCGACTACCGCCTCGTCTTCTCCATAGTGGGGCTGCTCAAGGAATACGTCGATGACGCTCGCGTGTTCAGGAACGGCAAGCTCCTGAAGGTCCGCCCGTTCTCGACAGTAGAGAGTTACGAGTTCCCCGCTCCAATAGGCAAGCTCGAGGGGTTCTGCACCGACGGGCTCGCAAGTCTCGTGTATACGATGAAGGGCATGAAGACACTCGACGAGATTACCCTCAGATGGCCAGGGCACGCCGAGAAGATGGGCCTGCTCTTGGAGTCGGGGTTTTTCTCCAGGGAGAAGGTCAGAGTCGGAGACGTCGAAGTGTCCCCTCTGGAGGTTTCGAAGGCGGTGCTAGAGAAGAAGCTTGCGGAAGGCGACCCCCGCGACATGACTGTGATGAGGGTCATCGCCAAAGGGAGGAAAGGGAGCGTAGTCTACGATATGGTCGACAGGTACGACGAGAAGAACGGCGTCAGCTCCATGGGGAAGACCACTGCGTATACAGGCTCCATAGTCACTCAGATGCTGGGATCAGGGGAGGTCAAAGGGAAGGGGGTCATCCCTCCCGAGGTCGCCATACGGGGGAAGAGGGTCGAGACGCTTCTCTCAGAGCTCGATCGTCGCGGAGTCAGAGTCGAGCGATCTGAAGAGGGGTAGGACAGGATGGAATATCCCTCAGTTCACTGAATCCTACCTGACCATGTCCGACGGCGGAGCGGGGTACTCCATCTGCTCTGTTGTGGTGTACTGCTGTGAATAGTAGACGAGCGGTCGCTTCGAGTTGAATGTCTTAGCCGACACGACCTCCCCCACGAGGATAGAGTGGTCTCCCCCTTCGTACACCTGCCACGTCCTGCACTCTATCGCAACACGGGCCCCATCGATGATTGGAGAACCAGTAACGCCCTTGGTGAATCTAAGCCCTTCGAACCTGTCCTTGGCCGTGGTCCGCCCGGCGAACCTGTCAGAGACCGACTTCTGGTCGTCGGCCAGGAAGTTGATGGCGTATGTCTTCGCCTCGCGGAAAAGGTCGTGAATGGATGAGCCCCTTGCGATGGAAATCAGAACGAGCGGCGGCTCTAGTGACACGCTGGTGAAGGAGCTCACGGTGAGGCCTGTCGGCCCGTCTGGACCCACCGTGGTCGCGACGGTGACACCCTGAGGATACGCCCTCATGGCCCGCTTCAACCCGTTCTGTGGGTCGCTATCCATATGAATCCTGGTACCTGGTTCGTATGCCGCGGACACTCCTGTGTTGTTTAAAATGTTCCCCAGCGAGGTCAGGTGTCACGCAGAACACCCCTTCCAAGAAGAGGAAGAAGTCCGGAATCCCGAAGTCATTCTGGGTCCGCGCGATCTACGCCTTCTCCCTAATCGCAACCGTGGTGGCGGTCGGAACCCTTGCGATGCACGCTATCGAAGGATGGAGCTACCTCGACTCGTTCTACTTCACGAGCTTCATTGCCACAGGGCAGGGGCCGCCCGGTAACCTTCAGCCTGCGAGCGCCCTAGGGAAAGCCTTCTCCTCAATACTTGCCTTCGTTTCTGTGGGTACGGTGATAACTGCGCTGCTATTCCTGTTCGGTCCATTCCTGGGCCGTGTACTGAAGGCTGGGGAGGAAAGGCTGGAAGAAGTCGAGAAGGAAGTCGAGCGCAAGGTCGAAGGAAAGGCAAGAGCTGACAAAAGTTCAGACACTCGCCAAGACATCGAATCCGACAAGGTTTAGACTTCGGCACAGATTTCAGACCGCAGCCATCAGTGTGTATGCTGCCGCCGAAACAAAGGCGGAGACAGGAATAGTGACCATCCAAGCCCATATGATTCTCCTAGCTACCCCCCACCTGACGGAACCCGAGCCCATGGTTGCACCAGATCCCATTACCGACCCACTAACGACATGGGTGGTGCTAACAGGGATGCCGAAGAGAGAAGAGGCAATGATAGTGATTGCGGACGCGGTTTCTATCGACACGCCGTGGACGGGGTCGAGCCTAGTCATCCTAAACCCCAGCGTTTTTACAATCCTCCACCCGCCGAAGAAGGTACCCAGTGCGATGGATGTGGCGGCCAGCACCGCCACCAGGAACGGGACGCTGAATGAAGGAATCCATCCCACGGAGAACAGGAGCGCTGTGACCACGCCCATGGTCTTCTGGGCATCGTTGGTCCCATGGCTGAGGCTCACGAGGGCTGAAGAGACCAGTTGAAGCCTGCGGAAGTACCTGTTGACGACGTGGATGGACACGGAAAAGAAGGCCCTGATTAGAGCAGTCATCAGAACAAAGGCGAGGGCGAAGCCGATAATCGGGGAGATCACCATGAACACCAAAGTCTTGCCGAGGCCTGACCAAATGAGGGATCCGACGCCCGCCTTGGTGACGGCCGCTCCCACAAGGCCGCCAATCAATGCATGCGAAGAACTGGAGGGCAGGCCCAAGTACCAGGTGACAAGATCCCATGTGATACCCCCTGCGAGGGCGGCGAGCACGAGCTCTGGTGTGACTATGGAGGAGCTGATTATGCCCTTTCCAATGGTGGTAGCGACGGCCACGCCGAAGATTGCGAAAGCCACGAAGTTGAAGAATGCTGCCATCGCAACCGCCGCCACGGGGGGGAGGACTCTTGTGGAAATGACTGTCGCTACGGAGTTCGCGGCATCGTGGAACCCATTGATAAAATCGAAGCTGTAGGCTATGGCGATTATCGCTAGGATGTACACCGCGAAGAGGTCCACGGGGACAACCCTAGGAGTGCTTGATCAGTATGTCCCTGATGATGAATGAAACTGCCTCGCACCTGTCCGTGGTGGTCTCCAAATCCTCGTAGATTTCCTTGAGCTTCAGAATCTGGCTCACGTCCCCGCTTTTGAACAGGGCGGCAACAGACTCGTTGAACAGGACGTCAGCTTCGTTTTCGAGACGGTCGACCTCAATGCAAGCCTCGTCGATCGTATTCCGGTTAAGCTTCCTGAGAGAAGTAAGTGCCGC
>Ga0187780_10000437_pt1 | contig 31239 bp, 42 predicted proteins | sample 1015_Q2_SP10_20__FD_132429 | JGI IMG/M metagenome (GOLD analysis project Ga0187780, IMG submission 132429) | Tropical peat soil microbial communities from peatlands in Department of Meta, Colombia - 1015_Q2_SP10_20_MG | ecosystem: Environmental > Terrestrial > Soil > Wetlands > Peat | place...
AACGCCCGAGGGTTGAAATAACGCAAGGGGCCTCCGGGCGCCCGGCGCCTAGGAGCGTCGAGCGTTCGGGCTCGCCGCCGCGCCGCGATGCGCATGGCTTCCGAGGGGCTGAGAGAGCACCTCGTCGCCTACTTCGAGGAGCACCACAAGCTCGTCGAAGCGAGGGCGCTAACCCTTCTCCTCGACCAGCCCCAGCCGTTGCTCGTCTCGCGCGACGTGGTCGAGCGCGTGGGACCCGGTTCGCCGCTCGTCACGCAGGAGGTCGTGCAGGAAGTGATCGCGGCGCGGGATCCCGCACCCGCCCGCCGGGCGACCGCCCCCGAGGAGCCCCGGTCGCCGGCAGCGAACCCCTCGGGGCCTTCCCCCGGCGGGTTCTGCCTCGTCCGCGAGGGATTCTCCGGACCGTCCAAGTCCGAGACCCCGGTCGAAGGGTTCACGCGCCTGTTCACCTCGAGGTACCGTCAGCTCGCCCCCCTCCTTCGGGGCCGTGCGGGCCTCGAGAACCCCCGCAACGCCCGGGACCTTCGGCCGTCCGACGGGGTCCAGAGCGTCATCGGGATGGTCCGTGAGGTCCGGACGACCTCGCGCCAGCACCACACCATCGTCACGCTGGACGACGAGACCGGGTCAGTGGAGGTGCTGGTGCCGAGCGGCTCGGCCGCGGGGCGGCTTACGTTCCTACCGGACGAGGTCGTGGGTCTGAAGATCCGCTGGAAGGGCCCGCGCGACCGGCTCCCGGTCGCGGTCGACGTCGAGCGGCCCGACGTCCCCGTTGCCCGGCGGGGGAACCGGAGCGCCCAGCCGCGACGCACGATCCTCCTCTCCGACCTCCATGTTGGGAGCAAGACGTTCCTCGCCCGCGACTGGGGGGCCCTCGGGGAGTTCCTCGACGGGCGGGGGCCCAACCCCGAGCTCGCTCGTTCGGTCGACACGGTCGTGGTTGCGGGGGACCTCGTGGACGGGATCGGGGTCTACCCGAAGCAGGAGCGCGACGTGGAGATCCCCGATATCGTCGAGCAGTACACCGAGCTCGGCCGGAGGCTCGCCGACCTCCCCCGCCGGTTGACGATCGTCGCCGTGCCGGGGAACCACGACGCGGTCTCGCCGGCCGAGCCGCAACCGCCGCTGCCGGCGGCGCTGGGCCGTCTCCTCGGGGAGAACGTGCGCCTCCTCGCGAACCCTTCCACGTTCTCCCTCGGGGGCACGCTCGTCTCGGCCTACCACGGGCGCGGGTTCGACGATCTGATCCCCGCGCTCCCCGGGGCCAGCTACGCCCGGCCGACCGAGGTGATGCGGCGCATGCTCCAGATGCGTCACCTCGCCCCGATCTACGGGAACCGGACCCCGCTCGCCCCGGCCGATCGCGACGGGCTCGTGATCGACCCGGTGCCGGACATCCTCCTCACCGGTCATTTGCACACCTACGGTGTCGACCGCTACCGGGACGTCCTGCTGGTCAACGGCTCCGCCTGGCAGGCCGAGACCGAGTACCAGCGGATGCGCAACATCGTTCCTCACCCGTCCCAGGCGACGGTCGTCGACCTCCAGCACCTCGGGTTCGCCACGGTCGATTGCACCGGGGGAGAGACCCGGATCCGGGGGCCGGACGGGTGAGCCCGTACCCGGTCGAACCGCCGCGCGCCCAAGGGCCGATGCGGCTCGTCCTCACGGCGTATCCGTCCGAGCAGGCGGCCCAGCGCGCGATCCGGGGCGCGCTCGGGCGGCGCCTGGCCGCCTGCGCGAGCGCGATCGCGCAGCGCTCGACCTTTCTCTGGCGTGGCCGGCGCGAGACGGCCCGGGAGACGCTGGTCGTGTTCAAGACCGCCCCGAAGACGGTCGGGGCGCTGTTCCGCTACCTCTCGGATAGCCACCCGTACGAGGTCCCCGAGATCGCCGAGGTCGACGTGCCCCGCGCCGAGCCGGCCTACCTCGCCTGGCTCACCGGCCTGGTCGACCCGTCGTCGGCGACGGGGCCGTCCGGCCGCCTTAGGCGTCCGGGAGGACGGAGAGCCCGGGGAGCTCGAGCCCCTGCACGAACTCGAGGGCGGCCCCGCCGCCGGTCGAGACGAAGCCGAACGCGCTGAGGACCCCGAGCTCCTCGGCGACCCTCGCGGAGTCGCCGCCCGCCGCGACGTGGTAGCCGGGGACCGAGCCGAGCCGACGCAGCACCTCCGCGGTCCCGGCCGCGAACCTCGGGTCCTCGGCCAGGCCGAGCGGGCCGTTCCAGAAGACCGTCCTCGACCCGTCGAACGCTCCCGAGAACGCCTCCCGGCTCATCGGCCCGATGTCCTTGGCGACCGCGTCCGAGGAGAGCCGGTCGGCCGGCTCGACGCCCGCCGCGGAGACGCCCGGCCGCTCGACGACGAGGTCGCTCGGAAGGAGGACCTCGGTGCTGGACTGTTCGGCCCGGCGAAGGAACTCATCGACCGCCCCCTCCACTCCGGCCTCCACGGGCGTCGCTCCCAGGGCCGCTCCCCGGGCCCGCAGGAACGGGAACGCGAGCGCCCCGCCGATCGCGAGCCGGTCCGCCCGGCCCAGGAAGCTCGCGAGGAACGGGAGCTTATCGGCGACCTTCGCCCCTCCCACGAGCACGACGTACGGTCGCTCGGGGCCCTCCAGGAGGGGGACGAGGGCACGGACCTCCCGTTCGACCAGGAGCCCCGCGAACGCCGGCAGCCGCTTCGGAACGCCGACCGTCGACGCGTGGGCCCGGTGGACGGCGCCGAAGGCGTCCTCGACGAACAGCTCGCCGAGCTGGGCCAGCTGCGCGGCGAACCCGGGGTCGTTCGCCTCCTCCCCAGGGTGGAACCGGAGGTTCTCGAGGAGCACGGTGTCGCCGTTGCCGAGGCGAGAGACCGCCTCCAGCGCGGGCATGCCGACCGAGTCCTCGGCCAGCGGGACCGGTTGCCCGAGCAGCGTGCCAAGCCGCCGCGCGACCGGTCGCAGGGAGAATCGCGGGTCGCGCTTGCCGCCGGGGCGTCCGAGGTGGCTGAGGACCACCGTGCGGGCCCCCGAGGTCCGGAGGTGGTCGAGGGTCGGTCGGGCCTCGACGATCCTCCGGTCGTCGGCCACCCCGCCGTGGCCGTCCAAGGGAACGTTGAAGTCGACCCGGACGAGGACGCGTCGGCCCCGCAGCGGCGCCGAGCCGATCCCACGCTTCGCGTGCATGATCCCGGAGCCCGCCATCGGACGACGGGCGGTCTATCAACGTTTCGCCGTCGTCCGGCCCCGTTCGTTTCTGCCGGAGAGCTCGGCGACCACGCGCTCGGTCGCCGGCAGCTCGAGGCCGAAGGCGCGCCCCCGGCGAAGGATCTCCCCCGAGATCGCCTCGATCTCGGTGGGCCGGCCCCGCTCGACATCCTGGAGCATGCTCGAGCGGTTCTCGGCCGTGGCGCGTACGACCCGCTCGAGGTCCGCGACCGTCTCCGAGAACTCGAGCTTGACGCCGGCCCTCCGGGCGACCGCGAGGGCCTCCCCGAGCAGCAGCTCGGCCTCGGCCCGGGCCTCGCCGGAGAGGAGCGCTCCGTTCGGCACGCGTCGCAGGGCGGTCACCGGGTTGACCGCGGCGTTGACCAGCGCCTTTCGCCAGACCTCCCGCTCGAACGTGGAGCTGCGCCGGACCGAGAAGCCCCCCCGCACGAACAGCGTAGCGAACGTCTCCAGGGCGTACGCCGCCGGACCGGCAGGGTCCGGGGCCGGTAGGATCACGTCCCCCGCCCCACTCGCCCGAACGCGCCCCGCTCCGAGGAACGTCGCGGGTATCGTGTGGACGATGCGGACGACCGACCGCTCGGGCTCGGGCCAGCCCGCGGCCCTGAGCGCGTCGAGCGCGGTCTCCTCGATGCCCAGGCCGTTGCCGAGGAGGGCCGTTGGGATCGGGGAGGTCGCGCGGCCCAGCTCCGTAGCTGCCGAGGCGAGGTCGAACGATTTCACGGTCAGCAGCGCCGCCTCCGCCCGAACGCCCGCCCCTACCTGGGTGACCGCCTCGAGCCGGTACGTCCCGGGGTCGACCCCCTCGACGACCAGGCCCCGGGCACGGACCGCCGTGACGTGCTCGGCCCGGCCGACCAGGAGGACCGATTCGCCGGCGCTGGCAAGACGGGCCCCGAAGAGGCTACCGGTCGCCCCGGCGCCGATCACGAGGATGCGCACGGGTCCCCTGGGGGCTAGCCGAGCCGCCGGACGACCTCGTTGAGCGAGGGGGGCCGGCCGTAGTCGCGCCGCAGCAGCTCGAGGAGCCCCTCGTAGTAGTGGACCTGTTCGCGCGCCTGGCGGACCTTCAGTCGCAGGTACTCCTCCTCACGACGCAACCGGGCGACCTCGCCGGTCAGGTCGCGCTCGGTGGTCCGGAGGAACTCGATCCTAGTGGAGAACCGGTCCCCGCGCGGCAAGGGACGCCTCCTCGGACGGGAACCGTCCGTGGACCTCAACGAACTCCCGCGACGTGCGCTCGAGCTTTCCGAGCTCACGGTGGACGCGTCGCAGGCGGGCCTCGAGCCGACGGCGGCGCTCCAAGAGCTCCTCCAGCGACTGCTCGAGGGCCTCCAGCCGCCGGGCCCACTTGTCGCGCTCTTGGACCCCGGCCATCGCCGAGTCGACGCGCGCCATCCTCCGCCGAACGGGGTCGACGGACAATCAACCTTTCGACCGGCGAGAACCTCCCCGGCACCGTTAAGTCCGAGAACCCCTCGCAGCGCGCCGAGAGGCCCATGGCCGGACTCGGGAAGGTCGTCGTCCTCGGCGCGGGCAACATCGGCGGCTCGCTGGCCCAGCGTCTCGCCGAGGCGGACCTCGCGCGCGAGGTCGTGCTGGTCGACATCGTCGAGGGCCTTCCGCAGGGCAAGGCGCTGGACATCGCTCAGTCCGCGCCGATCCTGGGGTTCTCCACCCACGTCACCGGTTCGACCTCGCTGGAGGCGATCCGCGGCGCCGACGTGGTGGTCGAGACGGCAGGGCTCGCGCGCAAGCCCGGGATGAGCCGCTCGGACCTGCTCGAGAAGAACGCGGCGATTGTCGGCGCCCACGCGGACGCGGTCCACGCGGTCGCGCCGCAAGCGGTCTGCCTCGTGGTGACGAACCCGGTCGACGTCATGACCGCCTACTTCCGGGAGCGCAGCGGCCTGCCGACCGGGCGCGTCTTCGGCGAGTCGGGGACGCTGGACGCCGCGCGCTTCCGCACGTTCGTGGCCGAAGCGGTCGGGGCGGCCCCGCGGGACGTGACGGCGTTCGTCCTGGGGACCCATGGCGACACGATGGTCCCGATCCTCTCGCTCTCCAGCGTCAACGGGGTGCCCCTGACACGCCTGCTCGAGCCGAACCGGCTCCAGGCGATCGTCGAGCGGACGAAGCAGGGCGGGGCCGAGGTCGTCAACCTGCTGAAGACCGGCAGCGCCTACTTCGCCCCGACCGCGAGCCAGGCCGAGCTCGTCCGAGCGGTGGCGATCGACGAGCATCGGCTGCTCTCCGCGTCGGCCCACCTGGACGGGGCGTTCGGCGAACGGGGGGTCTACATCGGCGTACCGGTCATCGTGGGGCGCGCCGGGGTCGAGCGGGTGGTCGAGGTCGAGCTCTCGGCGGCCGAGAAGCAGGCGTTCGGGGCGAGCGTCAAGGCGGTCCGTGACGATCTCGCGGTCCTCGCCAGGCTGCCGAAGGGCAGCTAGGGCACGCGGTCATGGCGGTCTCGGCGGCCGAGGGCAGCACCGGTTTCCTCGAGATCAAGCGGCGACTGGCGACCTTGCGGTACGCTACCGACTCCAAGGAGCATGCGCACATCACGGTACGGCCGGAGGTCTGCTCGCGCTGCCCCCACTCCCGCTGCACCTTCGTCTGCCCGGCGAAGTGCTACGAGCGGGTCGAAGGGCGCCTGGTCTTCCGTTACGAGGATTGCGTCGAGTGCGGCGGATGCGACATCGCCTGCGACCAGGGGTCGGTGACCTGGACCCTGCCGCGGGGAAAGTTCGGCGTGCGCTACGCCTACGGCTGAACGGTCCTCCCATCGCCGCCGAGGCCCCCTCGCACGGTCCGCCGCTTCGCGTCCACGTAGAGATTAAAGCCCCCCGGCCGGGCTCTCGCGCGCGGAGCACGCGCAACCGTGACCGCGTCGGCCGCCTTCGTCCCCTCCGCCCTGTTCCCGTACCGGGCCCGACCCCCGCAGGAGACGATCCTGCGCGAGGTGGGTCAGCTCGTCCACCGCGGGGGCGCCCTGCTCGTCAACGCGCCGAACGGCTCGGGCAAGACGGTCGCGGCGCTCGCGCCGTTGGTCGAGCATGCGGTCCTCAGCAGCCACCGCATCGTCTACCTCGTCCGGACCCGGGCCCAGGAGGTGCAGGTGATGCGGGAGACGGCGACGATCGGCCATCGCCTGGACCGACCGGTCGTGGCGCTCGGCCTGGAGGGCCGGGCCCGGCGGTGCTTCCTGCTGGAGAACGAGCCCGAGGTCAAGGGGGCGACCGCTGAGGAGCACGGCAAGCTCTGCGCCGATCGCAAGCGCGCGACCGACCGGGCCCTTCGTGGCGAGCTCTCCCTCACACCGCCCCGGGAGTTCCCCGAGGACGGAGAGATCGACCTCACCGACCTGGACGGCTGCCCGTACTACGCCCGGGTCGCCGGGACGGACGTGGACGCGCTGACCGAGCGCCTCGCCTCGAAGCCTCTCCTGCCGCAGGAGGTCGACAAGCTCTGTCGGGACGACAACCTCTGCCCGTACGAGCTGACCAAGCGCCTCCTCCCGCGGGCCACGGTCGTGGCCGCACCGTACGCCTTCTTCTTCCACCCTCACGTCCGCCGTTCGCTCTTCCAGTGGATGAAGGCCACGCCGGCCGAGGTCGACCTCGTCATCGACGAGGCCCATGGGCTGGCCGGTTACCTGCGCGACCTGACGACCGTGGCGCTCCCCGAGGAATCGGTCCGCCGGGCGCGGGACGAGGTGGAGGAGCGCGGGGATTTCCAGCTCCCGGAGGGCCCGAGCGCCACGCGGTTCTTCGACGTCGTCCGGGCCGCGATCGAGGAGCTCGTCCAGGTCGTCGCCCGGGATGGGGACGGGGTCCTGCCGCCGAACATCCTCGAGGAGGCGCTCCTCCGATCGCTCGGGGGCACCCCCCACCGCCTCGATACCTGGCTCGGGGCCCTGGCGACCTGGGGGGAGAACCTCCGGGACGAGCGGCGGCGCGACCGGCACCTGCCCCGTTCGTGGGTCCACACGGTGGCGGTCACGCTCCTCAGCTGGCCGAAGCTCGATTCCCCCCGCTACGCGAAGGTCGTCACGCGCCTCCCCCGACCCGCCCTGGAGGCGTTCGCGGTCGACGCGACGGAGGCGGCCCGCCCGATCCTCTCCTGCCACCTCTCCGTCCACATGTCGTCGACCCTCGCTCCCCTGGAGGAGTACCGGGACAGCCTCGGGCTCGGGCCCGAGGCCCGGGGGGTCGACCTTCCCTCCCACTTCCCCGCCGACAACTGTCGCTACCTCTACGACCCGGCCGTGAGCACCGACGAGCAGGACCTCCGCCAGGACCCCCGCGCGGTGGCACGACTGGCCGACCGCATCGGGCGGGTCCTCGAGTCCCTTCCGGGCAAGACGGCGGTCTTCTTCCCCGATTTCGAGCTGATGCGTCGGGTCCTCGACGCCGGTCTCCAATCCCAGCTCCCGCCGAGTCCGTTCGTCGAGTACGCCCGGCTCCCGACGACCGACCTGTGGAGGTCGATCGAGGGGTGGAAGGGGGACCCGCACTCCCCGGTCCTGATCGGCGTCGCGGGGGGCCGCCTCGCCGAGGGCGTCGACTGCGCGGACGCCGAGATCGAGGCGGTCGTCCTGGTCGGGATCCCTTACCCGAGCGCGAGCGCGAAGCGGAACGCGCTCGAGGAGTACCTGGAGCGGACCAGCGGGCGGGGCCGACAGTACGCCGTTCAGGCCCCGGCCGAGCGGGCGATCCGGCAGGCGGCCGGTCGGATGATCCGCTCGGAGAACGACCGGGGCCTCGTGATCGTGCTGGATCGGCGGGCGGAAAGGTTCACCTCGGTCCTGCCCGGCCTCGAGCCTATCGACAACCTGGCCCGCCTCAGCCGGGGCTTCTACGGACGAAGGGCGCGCTGGTCGAGCCCCCGGGCGAGCGCGCCCGAGGGGGCCCCTCCCCCACTACCCCCCGCCGCGGACACGCCCCAACCCGAGCCCCCGGGCGCGGACGAGCCGCGCCTGTAGCCCAGCCCCCGGGTCCCGGGGGCCCGGGAGAACGCTCAAGACGGGTCGGACTACGGCAGGACCGTGATCATCACCCGGACCCCGCTGCGGATCAGCTTCGCGGGGGGTGGCACCGACCTCCCGTCGTACTACCGTGCCTACGGCGGCGGGGCCGTGACGAGCGCCGCGATCGACCGTTACGTCCACGTGCTCGTGAACCCGAAGTTCGACCGGTCGATCCGGGTCGCCTACTCGCGGACCGAGAACGTCGAGCAGCCGTCCCAGCTGCAGCACGGCCTGGTCCGTGAGGCGATGCACCTCACCGGCCTCAAGGAGGCGATCGAGGTCCACACGATCGCGGACATCCCGGGGGAGGGGACGGGCCTGGGCTCGTCGTCGACCCTGACGGTCGGCCTCCTCAACGCCTTCTACGCCTACCAGGGCATCCTGAAGGAACCGGCGGAGCTCGCTCGGGAGGCCTGCGAGATCGAGATCGACCGCCTGGGCGGGGCCCAGGGCAAGCAGGACGACTACATCGCGGCGTTCGGCGGCACCCAGTACTTCGAGTTCCGGGCGGACGACTCGGTGCGCGTGGCGCCCATCCCGCTGTCGACCCGCGACCGCGAGGCGCTCAGCGACCACCTGTCGCTGTTCTACACCGGGCTCACCCGGAGCGCGCAGGACCTGCTCCATAGGCAGAGCGAGCGGACGGAGATGAACCTGGAGGCGCTGGAGCGGATGCGCGAGCTCGCGCAGGAGGCGCGCGAGGCGATCGCTCGCCGGCAGTTCGAGCGGCTCGGGGCGAATCTGGACGAAGGCTGGACCCTCAAGCGCGGGCTCTCACCGGGGATCACCACCGAGGCGATTGACGGCCGCTATGCCGCAGCCAAGGCGGCCGGGGCCTGGGGAGGCAAGATCACCGGCGCCGGCGGCGGTGGATTCCTCCTGCTCCTCCACCCTCCGGAACGGAGCCGTCAAATAGCGCAGGCCTTGTCGCCGATGGAGCGCCTCACGGTGAGGATCACCCCCGAGGGATCACGGATCCTTTTCGTCAGTCGATGAACGAGCTCACCGGCCTCGAAGCCTACCTCCGAACCTACCTGGCGGACACCCGGGCCGTGCTCGACGAGCGGGTCCTGCTGGACGGGCTGCGGCGGGTCGTGCCGGTGCTCCTCCGGGCGCGGGCCGAGGGCAAGGTCGTCTACTTCTTCGGCAACGGCGGGAGCGCCGCCACGTCCAGCCACATGTCCCAGGACCTCGGCAAGCTCACGATCCGCGAGGGAGGCCGACGGTTCCGGACGCATGCCCTCTCCGACCCCCTCCCCTTGATCCTTGCCTGGGCGAACGACGCGAGCTACGCCGAGGTCTTCGCCGAGCAGGTCAGGAGCCACGGCGGCCCGGGGGACGTCGCGGTCGGCATCTCGGGCAGCGGCAACTCGCCCAACGTCCTGCGCGCGCTCGAGGAGGCGCGCAAGAAGGGGATGACGACGATCGGGCTGATCGGGATGGGTGGGGGGAAGATGCGCGCCCTCTGCGACATCCCCATCGTCGTCCCGTCGAACAACATGCAGCACATCGAGGACGCGCACCATGTCCTGCTCCACCTCCTCACGGCCTACCTGAGGGACGAACACCCCGCACCGGACGGATGACGGTCCAGGTCCGGGACTACATGGTGCTCGAGGTCGAGCACCTTCCTTCGACGACGACCGTCGGCGAGGCGATCCGGCGCCTGACGCGGAGCCGTCACCACGGCCTGCCGGTCACCGATGCCGCGGGCAAGCTGGTCGGTTTCGTGAGCGCGAAGGAGCTCCTGCGCCGCGCGGCCGACCGGGACCTGCCGCTGTCGGAGATGATCCGGCCCGGCACCTACACCGCGAACCCCGAGACCGCGCTGGACGACGCAGCCCGGATCATGTTCCGTTTCGGGTTGAGGGACCTGCCGATCATCGACGCGAAGGGGCGCCTCTGCGGGGTCCTCTCCAACCTGGACGTCGTGCGCTCACACTTCGAGCGGGCATCCCCGGTCAAGGCCGACACCCTCAAGCGGCTGCTCTCCGAGCGCTACCACCTCGACTTCACGGTCCGACGGGGTCTGGTGCCGATCGACCGGCTCACGCCGACCCAGTGGAAGGTCTTCGAGGACGAGCTGGAGGGGCGGCGCTACGAGCTCGAACGCGGCTTCGCCGAGCCGGTGCTCGTCGTGCAGAAGGGACCGACCTGGCTCCTCGTCGACGGCCATCACCGGGCCCTCGCCGCGCAGGAAATGGGCCTCGCCCAGCTGCAGGCGTTCATCCTCACCTGCGACCACCCGGAGGAGTTCGCCGCGAAGGAGACCGGTTTCGAACGGGTCGCCTCGGAGCACCACCTCCGCTCGATCGCCGACATTGAGATCGATCGGTCGGCCCATCACCCGCTGGTCGAGGTGACGACCCAGCTCCTCCGCCGCCTCGAGGCCGGGGTCAGCGCCGAGGAACCGAGGTAGGGCCCCGGTCGGTACCGCCGGCATATCAAGCGGCCCCGGCTCGAAGCCCGGAGCCTTGTCGCTACCGGTACCGGCGCTGGAGCTGAACGCCGACCTGGCCCCGTTCGCCGCCGTCGCGGTCAGCATGGTCGCCATCACGGTCTTCGTCTTCGGGGTCGTGCGACCGAAGGACGGCCGGCCGGCGCTCGTCACCCAGATGCTGCTCGCCCTCGCCGTCGTCGGGGGCGGCTCGGTGCTCCTCCTCGCGCTCCTGTTCGTCTTCCTCGACCCGAACGGCACGACCGCGTGGACCTGGGTGCTGCTCGCGTTCAACTTCATGATGATGGTGCCGGTCGGCCTCTGGTTCGTGGGCCAGATCGTCTTTCAGGACCGTCGGGTCCCCGACGCGGGCTGGCTCTGGCCGGCGGCGATCGGCGTCGCGGTCACCGGCTCGGAGGTGCTGATGGGAGTGCTGTTCGCGGTCGGGCAGGCCTCCGGCGCGATCGGAAGCGACGGGGCGTTCACCTTGGGCCTCTCCTCGGTCTGGTTCTTCTGGTCGATGGCCGCGGTCATGGCCCCGCTGGTCGTCTGGACCCCCCTGTCGAGCGCCGGGCGGGCGGGAAGCTGGGCCCTCGTGCTCGCGGCCGCGATCGCCCCCTGGGTCCGGCCGTTCCCGCTCCTGGGGGGAGCGGCGATGGCGGTCGTCATGGGCGCGGCGTTCCTCGCGGTCCTGCGCCTGCTCCTCCGAGGCGGGGTCGCCTCGTCCGAGGCCGTCCTCCTCGTGGCGCTCTCGGCAGCGTTCCTCGCGATGTCCTCCACGGGTCTCTCGGTCGCCGCGACGGGGGCCTCGGCCGCCTCGGTCCTCGCGTTCGGTGCTACCATGGCCTTGGTGATGGTCACCGAGGTGAGCTACCTGGTCCGTCGCTCGTGCGCGAGCGGCTCCGAGCTCCGCGCCGCCCGTCCCTCGGCGGCCATGGCGGAGCCGACCGGCGCACGGGCCGGCCCGCTCGGGGGCCCGTAAGCGTTCGTCGGCACCGGCGCGGACCCGATTCGTACAACGTCCATATCAACCGCCCGTCGGTCGTGCGCCGTCAGGACGAATCGTGACCGACGCGTCGTCCGTGCGCCCGTCGGGCGGTTGGCGACGCCCGGGGCCCTGGTTGCTCGCCGGCCTCGTGCTCGCGGCCACCGCCCTCCCTGGGGGGCTGGCCGCTGCGCACCTGGCCCACGTCGCCCCCCGCGTCGGCTACGCGCGCCCGGCGTCGACCAGTGTCCGCTTCGACGTGAACTTCACGGACGCGCCGGCGTACTCCCCTCGGGTCCTCCACGCGAGCCCCAACGGTAGCCTGTCGGTCAGCATCAAGCTCCACAACAACGGTTCGATCGCGCACACGTTCACGCTCGAGAACGTCAGCCAGTCCGGCGTCCCCCTGAACCGCTCGTGGACCCCTCTTCAGCTCAAGCAGTTCTTCACGACGAACGGCTCGCTCGCGGACGTCAACCTCTCCTCCGGTGCTACCGGCTGGGCGAACTTCTCCCTCGCGGCCTCCAGCGCGATCCGCTCCTTCGAGTTCGCGTCGACGATCCCCTACCAGTTCCAGGCCGGGATGTGGGGCTACCTCAACGTCACGCCGCTCGGTCCGACCTACTCGGTCGAGGACAACACCACGAACTCGTTCTCGTTCGTGCCGAACGTCCTGAGCACGCCCGTGGGCGCGACGATCTCCGGGCCCGTGTCGTTCCACGTCCTGATCAACAACCTCGGGACCGACGCCCACACGTTCACCGTCGCTTCCCAGCGGAACACGACCCTGACGACCCTGGGCTCGTTCAAGGCGCACCCGCCGATCGTGAACGTCACGGTGAACTCGAGCGTCCAAGCGGTCGCGAAGTTCACGGTCCCCGGCATCGGCGTCTACGAGTACGTCTGCACCGTCCCCGGTCACTTCGCCTCGGGGATGTTCGGCTTCCTCTACGTCGGCGTGCCCGTCCCGTTGCCGCCGTCGGCACCCAGCACGGCGATCGTGGCCGTGCCCGTGCTCGTCGGCTCGGGAGTCCTGCTGGGGATCGGCCTCGTCCTGTCGCTCGGGGCGGCCTACGTGGGCCGTCTCCCGAGAACCCCCGGCTCCGGCGGCCCCCACCCCTGAGGCAGGGCCGTCCGAGCGGCGGAGAGCCGCCGCCTAGGTGACCTCAAGGAACGAACGCATCGAGCCGTGGAAGGTCCCGCAGTACTCGGTGCACTGGATCAGATAGAGCGTGCCCTTCGCGGCGCTCGAGGGGATGTTGACGTCGATGTAGTTCATCCGGCCCGGGATCGCGTCGAGACGGATCCCCAGCTGAGGGATGTTGAACGAATGATCAACGTCGGTCGAGGTGATGTTGAGCTGCACGACCCACCCGGGTTGTGCCCATAACTCGCCTCCCGAGACGGTGTTGTTCTGCAGGTCGTAGGTCGAGTTGTACGAGGTGTGGTTCTCCGGGTAGTAGAACTGCCAGTACCACTGGTGGCCGGTGACGTCGACGTACTCGTTCGGGTGGGGCGCGAGGGCGTCGATATGGTAGAGGAGGATGGTCGAGTAGACCGCGACCCCCGTGATCAGGCCGACGACCGCGAGCGTCCAGACGATCTCGAGGCGCTCAACCATAGCGGCGCCCCCGGGTCTCCGGGTCGCGGAACTTCACGAGGGCGTAGACGAGGAAGGCGAACGTCACGATCGCCCCGGCGGCCCCGATCGCGACCATCACCCACACAAGAGGGCTCGTGAGCTGCAGGTTGCTCTCGGTCGCCCTCGGGACCGCGAGCAGGCCGGCGGAGAGCCAGGGAGCTTGCGACCCCGCACGCGTGCGGACCACGACCGAGCACGGTGGTCGGGCGTTCTTATGGTCAGGGTTCGTACGGTGCTCCTCCCGCGGCCCCTCGGGGGAGCGGCAAACCGGGGTCGCGGTACGTACGGAGGGGCTTTGAACCGCCCGTCGGCTACCGCGCGACAGCAGCTCCTGGGGAGAGACAGCGTTGAGACGGTATCGGGGCCGGGGCCTTCTGGCCGTAAGCCTGGTCGTCGCTCTCGTCGCCGCCGGCGGGGTGATGGTCGCGACCAGCCGGGTCGTGCTGGCGAGCCCGGTCGAGGTCGACACGGGCACGTCGCTCAGTGAAACGGCGAGCGCCCCGTTCAAGTTCGATGTCTGTTCGTTCGAGATGCTCCCCACGGGAGGGATGATCGCCCTTACGTTCTTCAACGCGGACGCTGCGAGCGCGCACACGTTCACGATCATCGACTACCCGAACTACCAGATCCCGTCGACGGCCTCGCTCTCCTCGCTCGTCGGTTCCTACGGCACGCTGGTCAGCACCACGGCGCAACCCCTGGGCTACGGCAACAACTCGTCGACCCCCTACGTGGTGGACTTCGCCGCCCCGAAAACGGCCTCCTGGTTCGAGTTCGTCTGCCTCGAATCCGGCCACTTCGCGGCCGGGATGTACGGCTTCATCGCGTTCGGGGAGAACCTGCCGGCGGGCCTCGGCTGTGGCGGATCGCCCGGCCCCGGCCTTGCGGTCTTCATCATCATCGGCACGATCGTCACCCTTACCGTCCTCGCCATCGTGCTCGGGTTCGTGATCGGCCGCCGGGAGGGCTCGACCTACGAGATGCCCCCGGAACGCCTCGGCTACCCGGAGCCTCCGACCACCGCCCCTCAGCCGCCGGTCGAGCCGCTGCTGAAGAACCCCCCCGGACCCCCGGGCCACCCGTAGGGCTGCGGAGGCGCGTACGGCGCGCGGAAGGTTCAAGAACCAGAAGCGTTAACCTACGCAGCCTGTAGTAGGCTCGAGGAACAACCGATGGCCTGGGCAACTCCGAACCGAGAGCGTCGCGTGCTGAAAGCGGGCCATTCGTCGATCGCGGTCACGCTGCCCAAGCCTTGGGCCGAGGCGATGAACCTCCGCCCGGGGGACCTGGTGGTCTTCGACCAGAACGACGACGGAGCCCTCTACTTGAAGCCGGCGCCCACCCCCGGCTCGAACGCAAGCGCCCCTCCATACCTCGTGCAGGCACCGTCGTTCGATACGGATGGGGTCCTCGAGCGGCTGATCGTGGGGGCGTACCGAGCCGGCCACGACGCCATCGAGATCCGGACCGGTTCCGCCCTGGGCCCGGAGCGGGTCGAGGAGGTCGTCGGGGCCGCGAGGGGTCTGCTCGGGGTGTCGGTCGTCGCGCAGGAGCCGAACCGGGTCCTGCTGCAGAACTTCATCGATCCGTCGAAGTACGGCCTGCCCCAGCTCGTCCAGCGCATGAAGATGATCCTGGTCGCGTTCCTCGAGGAGATGGAGGGGGTCGTGCAACGGCGGGCCCCGAGCCGACGCGGCGCGACGCTCGAAGAAGAGGCGAAGAAGGTCCTCTCACTGCTGGTACGCCAGCTGTTCCTGGCGAGCCGCGACTGGTCGCTCGCCCGGCGCATCGGCAGCCCCGATCCCCGGCAGCTGCTCGAATGGCGCGTGGTCGTCCACGCGCTGGAGGAGCTGACCTCCTACTACGACGAGGCGCTCGCGCTCCTCAACGAGGAGGCCGACAAGCTGGGCTCCGAGGTGGCGGGACCGCTCGGGGACCGTCTGCCCGAGCTCAAGGGACGCCTCAAGGATGTGGTCGAGGCGCTGATGCACCGCTCGCTCCAGCGGGCGTGCGAGGTCTACCAGGAGAACGGGGCGGTGCAGCGGATCGGCTGGGACCCCCGGCGGAGCCTAGGACCGGGCCGTGGTCCTGCCTCGGCGCGTCTCGCGCGGCACCTACTCGAGCGCTCGGGGTTGTGCGTCGACCTGCTCGCGGAGCTGGCGATCGATCGTGCGGTCGCGGCCGGGAACGAGACGGTCCTGGTCGGGGCGGCCTGATCGAACGGCCCGTTCGCGCCCCCTTCGCGGCCCCTGCGCCAATCCTCCGGTCTTCGGTCCCGGGTCCCGCTCCGTCCTCCGACGCAGCCGGCCGGCCCGGTGGTCCCCTGCTCGGCCAGGGTGAGGGGAGCCCTCACGAGAGCCAGCGCCTCCGCCCAGACGTCCGGGGCGGCGAGGCCGTCGTCGGACGCCGATGCGCGAGCGGCGACGCGACCGGGTCGGCCCCCAGCCGTTCGTGGCCCGGCGAGACGCCCGGGGAGCGCTCCCACCCGCTCGGACCCCCTCCAAGGAGGTCACCCCGCGGGGGTCTCCGCGAGATGGGTGCTTATCTGTCCCAGGTCCGGACCATACGCACCAGTGGGGTCCCACCGTACGAACGCCATATCGACCGAGCTCGGGTGCTCGCCCGAGGGCAGCGATGTTCGACTCCATTGACGACTGGCTCATCATCGCGGTCGTGGCGGGGATCCTGTTCTACGGATCGAGCAAGATCCCTCAGCTGGCCCGCAGCCTAGGTCGGTCGGTCGGCGAGTTCAAGCGCGGACGTCTCGAGGTCGAGAAGGAACTGAAGGCGGAGCAGGCCGCCTCGACGGCCGCGGCGACCCCGCAGGGTCCGGCGCACTAGTGCAGCGGTCGGACCGCGGGCGATGGTACCGGGGCGCATCCGTTCGGTAGGCTGCGCGGCACGCCGGTCCGCCCCCCGGCGACGAGAGGGAGAGGAGCTGTGAGCGATGGGCGATCTGCAGAAGATGCTCACGATCGTCGCCGAAGCCCGTCGTCGTCTGGTCCGCGTCGGGATCGTGCTCGCGGGCATCTTCGGCTTCACCCTCTTCTTCGAGCTCGTCCCGGTCGACCTCCGTCTCGCGGGGCTGAGCGTCCCGCTCGCCTATCCTTGGCCGAGCCCGTTCTACAACATCACCGCCCAGGTGTTCCGGGCGATGGCCGCCTACCTCCTGCCCCGCGGCGTGGTGCTCCTGAACGTCGGGATTGCCGACTCGATCGTCGCGCAGATGGAGATCGGCCTGCTCCTCGCCCTCGTCGTCGGCATGCCGTGGGTCGTCCACGAGGTGGCGGCGTTCCTGATGCCCGCCCTCCGGGCGAACGAGCGCGCCCTTCTCCGCGGGGTCGGGATCCCCGCGACCGCCCTGTTCGCGGTCGGCTTTGCAGCGGGCCTGTTCGTGCTGACGCCGTTCACGTACCGGCTGCTGTTCGAGTACGTGGCCGGGATGGGGCTCGCCCCGGTGCTGAGCGTGCAATCTTTCGTGACGTTCACTCTGGTCTATTCGCTCGCCTTTGGGGTCGTCTTCGAGCTGCCCGTTTTCCTCTACGCGCTCACCCGTCTCGGCGTCGTCCGTGCGTCCGCGTGGAAGAGGCACTGGCGCGGCGCCGTCCTCGGGGCGTTCGTCTTCGGGATGATCGTGACGCCCGACAACTCCGGCATCACGATGACGCTGATCGCGCTGCCGATGATCGGTCTCTACCTGGGGGGCGCCTACTTCGCGGCCCGCTGGGAGGCCCGACGGGGGCCGAGCGGGCGGCCGCCCCTCGCGGCCGCAGGGGGTTAGGGTAGTGGCGCTTCTCTCGGACATCGACTGGCTGATCATCCTCGGGATCGGGGCGTTCCTCCTTCTCGGGAACGACAGCGGGCGAACGGTGCGTCAGCTCGGCCGCTGGTACGGCCGCGCGGTCCGCCTGAAACAGGAGCTGGTCGGGGAGATCGCGCGCGCCGCCGACCTCCCCCTGGGCGCCGGCGCTAACCCAGGCTCGCTCCGGGCGGCGCTGTTGGGGCTCGAGACCGACCCGCAGGGCCGGGTGGGGATCCCGACCGCGGTCCGCACCCCACCGGTGGCCCCTCCCAGCCCCCTACCGCCTCCCCCGTTCCCGTGGACCGGGGGCCAGCCTGTGACGAGCTGGTCGATGACGTACTTCGAGCCGCCCCTGGGGGGCGGGAGGCTCTCGTGACCACGCTCTCCCCGGACCAGGTCGTGGAGCTCACCGAGGCCCTGTGCATCGCTCTCGGGGTCGGGATCGCCTGGGCGGTCTACCACGGGAGCGAGAACGCCGAGCTCCCGGGTGACGCCACGAACCCTCCCCAGGGCGAGGTCGACGACGCAACGCCCGAGACGTCCGGGAGGACCCTCGCATGAGCCTCGACCTTCCCTGCCCGGGCGACTGCCCGGTCGGTCGCGCGGTCCCCTGCCCTTCCCTCCTGGACGCGCCGGTGGGGTACGTGCGCCGGCTGGCGGCCGTGGACGGCGAGGTCGACGAGACCAAGCGGAACCTGCTCAAGCTCGCGGCGGTCGCCGGGGTCCTCGGGGTCGGGGCCGGTGCGGTCGCCGGGGGCGCGCTGCAGTACGTTCAGCCCCCGGTGGTCGGCATCGGCTCCTACCCTCGGACCCAGCTGTTCGACGTCGACGGGGCTCCCCTTACCCTCGACCGCGTCCAGGGGACGGCCGCGAAGGACTACGCCGACGCTGAGTACAGCGACGCGACCTCGGACCTCTTCCTGTTCAACTACCCCCTGCGGAACGAGCCGAACTTCCTGCTCAACCTCTACCCGTCCGTGACGAAGGCCTCCAACGTGCCGTACGCGATCGGGGACAACGGCTCGATCGTCGCCTTCAGCGCGATCTGCCAGCACCTCGGCTGCCCTGCGCCGGCGATCTCCTACTACCCACCGAACACGTGCTCCCGGAAGTTCTCCACGAGGTCGTTCCCCACCCTCTCGTTCTACATCCACTGCTCCTGCCACGGGTCGACCTACGACGTGACGAACGGGGCCGCCAACCTCACCGGCCCGGCGGTGCTACCGCTGCCGCAGGTGGTCCTCGACACGGACGCGAACGGGAACATCTACGCCACCGGGATGACCCCCGGGAGCCCGCCGGTCAACGGCCACCTGAACACCCTCCAGGGCGACTACGGCGTCGGCACGAGCAGCCAGCTGGCGAAGGAGTCCCCGGTGATCCTCTGCAGCAACTTCCCATCGTAGGAGGGAGGAACGGTGGGACTCGGGCGATGGTACAATCGGACCCTGAACCGCATCTGGGGGTTCGTCGAGGACCGGACCGCGATGCGTCGGTGGGCGCTACGGCCCCAGCCGGAGTTCTCGTTCAAGCCGTCGTACTGGACCGGGGCGTTCGTCGCGAACGCGTTCCTCTATCAGGTCGTCTCCGGAGCGCTGCTGCTGCTGTACTACCAGCCGAGCGCCGCGACGAACGCGACGTTCACAGCCTGCGGTCAACCGACCGGTACGCTCGCCCCCGCGCCGGCTGCCTGGTGCTCGACGTACTACATCATCCACTCCGTGCCGATGGGCTCGCTGCTGCTGACGACGCACCTGTACGGCGCCTACGCGATGATCTTCCTGATGTTCGTCCACCTCTTCCGGGGCTACTACCTCGGGGTCTACAAGGCCCCCCGCGAGTTCTCCTGGATGGTCGGGACCCTCCTGATGGCCCTGACCCTCGGGATGGGGTTCACGGGCTACCTCCTCCCGTACACCCAGCTCTCGTACAACGCGACGAACGTCGGGCTGGTGCTGGCGATCCGCCTGCCAACGGTGGGACCGCTGCTCGCGCCGTTCGTCCTGGGCGATGGGACCTAGCAGGGCCTTCTCTCCCGGATGTTCGACGCGCACGTCCTCCTGATCCCGTTGGCGCTGGCGGCGCTCCTCTACGCGCACATCGCGCTGTTCGAGTCCCACGGGATCGCCCCCCCGGCGAGCTCCGACCCGCTCCAGCGGCGTCGCTTCACCGACCGGGAGGCGAAAGAGCATGTGCCGTTCATGCCCCAGATCCTCTTCTACATCGGAAAATGGGGTCTCCTGTACACCGGGATCCTGTTCGGGATCGCCGCGCTCTGGCCCTGGACGCTCCCGACGTACGTGGGCAACCTCGCGGTGAGCCCGGGGGTCACCGAGCCCGACTGGTACTTCCTCTGGGTGTTCAAGCTCGTCGATTTCCAGGGCGTCACCCCGGTGATCGCGGTCGGCGCCTCGAGCGCGGTCCTCGTCTACATCCTGTTCCTGCCGTTCCTCGACCGCTCGAAACGGACCCATCCGCGCGACCGGCCTGTCTTCATCTGGGCCGCGACCTCGCTCCTCGAGTTCTTCATCCTGATGACCGTCTGGGGCGGCGAGACCCCGGGGGTACAGATCCCCACGATGGCGGTCGCCCAGACGCTGGGGCCGATCTTCCTGGTCAACGGCGTCGTCTTCGGCCTGTTCCACTGGCGGTACGTTTCCAGCTACCAGCGTCGGCTCGCCGCTCGGGCCCTCGTCCCGGGAGCGATCTACGCATCGGCGCCCTCGGCCAACTCGACGCCGGTCGCGGCCGCGGAGGCGAGCGCCCGTGACTGAACCGGTGGGGCCGGCGCCCGGCGGCCCCGCGGGCCCGGAGACGCCGAGCTGGCGCACGGGGAGCCTCTGGGGCGTGCTCGCCGTCCTCCTCGTCTTCGGGGCGGTCGGCGCGGCGACGTTCGTCTACGGCCTGATGGGACTGCTCGCGGGCGACCCGTTCGCCGCGTTCGCGGCCGCGGCCGGGGTCGTCGTCACGGTCCTGGCGCTGCTGTTCATGCTGGGGATCCTCTATCGCGTCGACCGCTACCGGGGCGCCCTGGGCCGGAGGATTGAGCTCTTTGAGTGAGCCGGTCGACGCCGACCTGCGGGAGCTGCAGAGGAGGACCCTCGACCTCTACGCGGCGATCACGCTGCTGATGCTCCTGGGCATCGGAATCCTCATCGCCTACGCGGTCCGCCTCGGCCCGCTCACGAGCCCGGGCGCGGAGCGTTCGTTCGGCCTCGCGGTCGCGCTGATGGCGATCATGGGCGCCGTGATCTTCCATGTGGCCGACCGGACCTACCGGGTCTGGCCCCTCGGCCGGCGGTTCCGGCCGAGCCGGCCCCCGCTGCTCTCCTCCCGCGACTGGGTGCGGTTCCTGAAGGTCCTCGTCTTCGCCCTGGCGGTCGCGGCGGTCGCCTACCTCCTCGCGGGGGTCCTCGCATGAACCTGAGCGCCCCGGCGAGCGGCACGCTCAGCCTCGAGATCGAGATCGCGGCGATCGTCGGCCTCGCCACGTTCCTCCTGGTCCTGTTGTCCTACCGCGGGACCTGGCTGGTCGGGGCGATCCGCAAGTGGCTGTTCACGACGGACCACCGGCGGATCGGGGTGATGTACATCGTCACGGGCATCCTGTTCTTCTTCATCGGAGGGATCTACGCCATCCTGATCCGCACCGACCTAGGTTTCGTCCAGGGGCTCGGGCTCGACCCACAGACGACCCTCGGGATCTCGCCGGACGTCTACTCGACCCTGTTCACCATGCACGGGGTCCTGATGATCTTCATGTTCGTCATGCCGACCCTGGCCGGCTTCGGGAACCTCCTCGTGCCGTCGATGATCGGCTCGAAGGAGATGGCGCTCCCGCGGATCAACGCGATCGCCTTCTGGCTGATCCCGCCTGCCGGTATCATCCTGATCCTGTCCAACGCGAACGCCGGATGGACCGGCTACGTCCCGCTCTCGGTCACGCTGCCCGGGAACGGGATCGACCTGTGGATCCTGGGCCTGCACATCCTGACGATCTCCTCGATGCTCGGGTCGGTCAACTTCCTCGTCACGATCGTCAAACATCGCGCGCCCGGCGTCCACTACTGGAACATGCCGCTGTTCGTCTGGTCGACCCTGATCAACTCGGTCCTGCTGATCTTCGCGCTACCGTCGCTGTCGGTCGGGCTGACGATGGTCCTGTCCGACCGCCTGCTCGGCACGCACATCCTCGCCGCGGTCAACGGCACGCCCCTCGGCGGCGCGCTCCTCTACCAGAACATCTTCTGGTTCTTCGCCCACCCGGAAGTCTATGTGATGGTCCTTCCGGCGTTCGGGATCGTCTCGACGATCATCCCGAAGCTCGCCCGCAAGGACATCTTCGGCTACGGAGCGATGGCCATCGCCCTCGGGGCGTTCGCGGTGCTCTCCTTCGCCGTCTGGGAGCACCACATGTTCGTCACGGGGATCTCGACGAACATCCGCTTCGTCTTCATGCTCACGACGATGGCGATCGCCGTCCCGAGCGCGGTCAAGACGTTCAACTGGGTCGCGACGCTCTGGGGGGGGCGGATCTGGATGGCGATCCCGATGTGGTTCTGCTTCGCGTTCATCACCGGCTTCGTCATCGGCGGTCTCTCGGGGCTGATGCTCGCCTCGATCCCGATCGACTACCTCTACCACGGGACGTACTTCGTCGTCGCCCACTTCCACTACATCATCCTGGGCGGGACGCTGATGGCGATCTTCGCCGGGATCTACTTCTACTTCCCGATCCTGACCCGACGCTGGTACAACCAGCGGCTCGGCCAGATCCACTTCCTGCTGACCTACGTCGGGGTGAACCTCCTCCTGTTCCCGATGTTCATCCTCGGGGCCGAGGGGATGCCCCGCCGGGTCTACACCTACCTGTTCGTCGGCAACTTCCAGTTCCTCAACTTCCTGTCGACGCTCGGGGCGTACATCTTCGGCATCGGCCAGCTCGTCTTCCTGTTCAACATGGTCTACTCGTACTACGCCGGCGACCCCGTGCTCACCGCCGACCCCTGGGGGGAACCGCTTCCGTCCACGATGACCGGACCAGCCCCCTCGCCGCTCCCGTCCCGGGCCCCGCGGCCCGGCCCGGTGCCGACCGTCGCCCCCGCCGAGGGGCCCTAGGCGAGCGATGCGGGGCCACGACCTCTTCCGCGCCGTCGTGCTCGTCTCCGCGGTCCTCTGCTACTCGACGATCCTTCTCGGCGGGACCGTGATGGCCAGCGACGACGGGCTCGGCTGCCCGCACTGGCCGACGTGCTTCGCGAACGACAACCTCGCCCCCCACGTCGCCGGGGCGGCGATGGTCGAATGGAGCCACCGCGTCTCGGCGTTCTTCCTCGGCCTCGCCGTCCTCGCGCTCGTGGTCCTCGGCGTGGTCTACGAACGCCGTCGGCCGATCCTGCGTAATCTCGCCCTCGCCTCGCTCGCTCTCGTGGTCGTCGAGGCGCTGCTCGGGGGCCTCGTGGTCGAGAGCGGCCTGCGCGTCGAGCTCGTCCTCGTCCATCTCGCGATCGCCACGGCGCTCTTCGGCATCCTGTTGGTGCTCTCCCTGCTCGCCAACCTTAGGGAGATGCCGCGCCGGTGGCTCGACTGGGCCCGGCGCGCGACCGAGGAGCGGGCCGCCCCGGCCCCGACCGCCTCGGAGCCCGCCGCCTCGCCGACGTCGTTCCGCCGCCCGCACGAGGGCTGAATCGGGCCCGCGGGCCCCGCCGGTGCAAGGAAGTCCGCTGTGACGCGCGCAGTCCTACTAGGCACCGAGCCGGCCGTTCCGGCCGGACGGGAGGAGGTGGCCGACTGGGTCTCCCTCGCCAAGCCCGGCATCACCGCGTTGATCTGCCTCGTGGCCGTCGCCGGGTTCCTGATCGCCTCCCCACGGTCGGTCGACCTGCTGCGCCTCGGCCTGCTCGTCCTGACCGGCGCGGCCGCGAGCGCCGGTTCGGGGATGCTGAACCACTACCTCGACCGCGACCTCGACCCGAGGATGCGGCGCACGCAGGACCGCCCCCTGCCCGCCGCGCGGATCCAGCCCCACGGAGCGGTCGCGGCGGTCGGCACGGCCCTCGTGGGGGCAGGGGTCGTCGGGGCGAGCCTGGTGCTGAACCCCCTGACCGGGATCTCGATCCTGCTCGGGGCGGTGACCTACGTGGGGATCTACACCGTCTGGCTGAAGCGGCGGTCGAGCTGGAACATCGTCATCGGTGGCTTCGCCGGCAGCGCTCCGGCCCTGGCCGGCAGCGCGGCCGCGGTCGGTACCTGGACGGGCGGCGCGATCGCGCTCGCCGTCCTCGTCTTCCTGTGGACCCCGCCGCACTTCTGGAGCCTTGCGCTGCTGCTGCGGGACGACTACGCCCGGGCCGGTCTCCCGATGCTGCCGCGGATGGACGACCCCGCCTTCTCCGGCAGGGTCGTGGTCGTCTCCGCGACGCTCCTGGTCGTCGCGGGGCTGGGCGTCGGCGCGAGCGGGGCGACCGCCTGGCCCGCGAGCCTCCTCCTGCTCGTCCTCGGGGCCGCGTTCGTCGCCATCACGACCCCCCTCTGGCGACGCGTGAGCCGTCCGAGCGCGCGGCGGAGCTTCCTCTTCTCCGGCCCCTACCTGCTCGGGGTCGTGGCGGTTGTCGCCGCGAACGCCTGGTGGCTCCGGCTCGGCCTCGCGCGAGGGTTCTAGCGTCCCCGCGCAGCACACCTTATCTCGGGCGCAGGACTGATTCGGCTCCGATGGTCGAGACCGATCGCGTCGGGAGCGTGGCCGACCGCTCCCGCGACGCCGAGAACGCCCTCCGCCGCCTGGGGTACGCCCGGGTCGCCCCGGCCCGAAGGGCCGGAGAACCCGAAGCGTCGTTCTGGGTCCAGGAGGCCGGGGTCCCTCGCCGGACGTTCCCGGTGTTCGTGCCCCCCCACGAGCGTCTCTCGCTTGCCGAGGGCATCGATCGCTGGGTCGAGGCCGCAGGCTCGGTCCCCGGCGGGACCCGCCGCGCCATCTTCGTCGCCCCGAGCGACGCGGCGGCCGAGGAGGCCTGGGAGCGCCTCCGCCGTATCGGCTCGGTCACCCTGGAGCACGACGTCTCCATCCTGGTCGTTCCGTCGGAGGCCGAATCCCGGCGCGAGGGCCACTTCGCGCTTCGGATCGAGCGCCCGTCCGAGGTCCTTCGTCTCGCGACGGGGATCGTCGTCGGGCTGTTCCGCCGCGCCCACGAGGAGGACGGCCCCGGCGCGGTCGACTTCTCCGAGATGTTGACCCTGCTCCGCAACCGCTTCGGGCTCGACGTCCACCGCTCCCTCGGGGTCGAGAGCGACGAGGATGCCCTGTTCGTCCTCTACCAGCTCGCCCAGCGCTACGCCTACGCGCCCGGGGATTCCGGATCGAACCTGCACCTGCTCGTCCTCAAGCCGAGCGGACCGGCCGCCCGCCTCCCGTGGTTCGCGGCCTAGCGGGCGGCTCGAACCGAGCTCATAAGAACCTCACGCGGGTCGGCGAGGGCGATGGGCGGTCCGGGCTACGAGAACCCCTACACCCCGTACCCGGGGAGTTCGACGCCGCCGTCCTCCGTCGGCCCGCACGAGGGCAAGCGCGAGCTGTGGGGGTTCTTCTGGCTCGCTCTCCTGAACACATTGGTCATCGCCGTCGCCGTTATCGCGACCTGGTGGTTCGTCCACTAGGGCCGGGCCGGGCAAGGGTTATCTCGCGGGCCCGGGTCGCCGCGCCGCCACCGGTGGAAGGGGCCGTGGGGTAGCTTGGACCATCCTTCTTGCTTGGGGTGCAAGAGACTCCGATTCAAATTCGGACGGCCCCACCCCGTGCGCGGCCTCTTCTAGGCGGCCGCGCTCGCGCCAGCGATGGCCCGTCGGTTCGTTGCCGAGCGTCGGCGGGACCCCTACTACCGCGCCGCGCAGCGGGAGGGCCTCCGTTCGAGGGCCGCCTTCAAGCTCGCCTACCTCGACCAGCGCTTCCACCTTCTCCACCCGGGGCTCCGGGTCCTCGACCTCGGTGCGGCGCCCGGGGGATGGTCGCTGGTGGCGGCACAGGCGGTGGGGCCCCGCGGGGCCGTCGTCGCCGTCGACCTGAGGCCGATCGAGCCGGCGGAGGGCGTCCGGAGCGTACGAGGGCGCGTCGGCGACCCCGCGCTCCTCGCCCGCCTGGGAACGGAACGGTTCGACCTCGTCCTCTCCGACCTTTCCCCGCGGATCAGCGGAGCCTACGCGACCGATCACGCCCGTTCGGTCGACCTCGTCCGGGCCGCATGGCGCCTCGCCTCCTCGGTCCTTGCGCCGGGCGGTGCGTTCGTCGCCAAGGTCTTCGACGGGGAGCTGGTCGAGCCGTTCGAGGCCGAGCTGGCCCCCTCGTTCGTCTCGGTACGGCGGACGAAACCGCCGGCCTCGCGCGAGGCGTCCTCCGAGATCTACCTCGTTGCGAGGGGCTTCCGCCCGGGCGCCGACGCGGCGCCGGCCCCGTCCCCGGGTGGCCGAGGTTCCGCTATATAGCAGGATACGTTGGCTCGCAGACCCTCGCTCGGGGCTTGATCGCTCGTGATCCGATTCGGACCCGCGGGGATCCCCCTTTCCTGTAAAGGGCGGACGCTCCGCGATGGGATCGCCGACGTGCACCACCTCGGCCTGACGGCGATGGAGATTCAGTTCATCAAGGTCAACCCGCTGACGCGCCGGGCCCTGGACGAGGAGGTCGGCAAGCTCCCGCGGGAGATCCCCCAGCAGCTCATCGTCAGCGTCGGCCCGGACGACCGCGGCGGGACCCCGGCCCTCGAGGCGTTCGGCCAGCCGCTGCGGCGCCGCGACTCGGTCACCACGCTCACCTGGAGCCTTGCCAAGGACTCCGGCGACCTCGAGCAGACCCGGGCGCTCGCCCGGGGCCTAGACGTCGAACTGACGCTCCATGCCCCGTACTACGTCGACTTCTTCGGGTCGGCCGACGCCCGCGAGCAGTCGACGCGTCAGATCCAGTGGAGCGGGGTGCTCGCCCAGGGTCTGGGGGCCCGGCTCGCCGTGACCCACCTCGGGTTCTACGGTCCCGGCGACCGCGCCGACTCGATCCAGGCGCTCACGGAGATCGCGACCGACCTCTCGGGCTGGCTCACGAAGTTCTCCAAGGGCCGGGTGCGCCTCGCGATCGAACCGAGCGGCCACCCGGACGTCTTCGGCACCCGCGAGGAGATCCTCGAGCTCGTACGGCGGGCCAAGGGAACGGTGCCCGTCCTCAATCTGCCGCACCTGGCGGCCCGGGAGCGGACGAGCTTCGAGGAGCCGGAGGACCTCGAACCGATCATCCGCGAGTTCTCCCGGGCGACCGGCGGCCCGCTCTACCTCAACTTCTCCGGCGTCGAGTTCTACGGACCCGGCGAGTTCCGTCTGACCCCGATCAAGCGGGGGCAGGTCCGCTTCGACCCGCTCGCCGAGCTTCTCTCCGAGCGGGACTACGACGTGACGGTGATCTCGAGCTCGCCCCTTCTCGAGCACGACGCGATGTACATGAAGCTCCTCTACGAGCGGGCGCTCACACGACGCTGGACGAAGCTCCATCCGTCCTCCGCGCCCCGCCCGAGTGCGAGGCCGGTCGCCGGTCCGGCCGTCCCGGTCAAACTGGCGGCCAAGCCGGTCCCGCTGACCCGGCCCCGACCGGCGGTCGTCGCGAAGCCCTCCCCAGCCCGGCCGCGGCCGCCGGCGCGCCCCGCGCGCTCGGTCCGTCCCGCGCCGCGCCCGACGGCTCGACCTCGACCGAGACCCCGCAACCGTCCTCGCCGCGGAGGGAGCGGTGGCCGCCGACACTAGCCTGACGACGTTCGTCCGGGCCCAGCGCTACATCGGCGACCGCGTCACCTCGGCGCTCGCGAACGTCGACCCGTCGCTCATCGACCGGGCCGTGTCGATCCTCGCGAGGGCCCCCCAGATCTTCGTCTACGGTGCCGGGCGCAGCGGGATCGTCGGACGGGCGTTCGCGATGCGCCTGGTCCAGACCGGCCTGCGCGCCTACGTCATCGGCGAGAGCGTGACCCCGATCGTCCAGAGCGGCGACGCGGTGTTCATCCTCTCGGGCCAGGGGGAGAGCTACTCCTCGATCCAGACCGCGAACATCGTCCGGCGCGAGGGGGCCGAGCTGATCGTCCTCACCGGCCGGGCCGGCTCGAAGCTCGCGCACACCGCCTCGCTCCTGATCACCCTCGAGTTCCCGGACGACGAGGAGCGGCCGAAGCTCGCGCCGCTCGGCACGCTGTTCGAGTCCGCGAGCCTGCGCCTCACCGACGGCCTGATCGCCGAGCTCGCCGCGGTGCGCGGCGAGAGCGAGGCGTCGATGCGTCGCCGCCACGCGATCATGGTCTAGCGGTCCGGCTCCACCATAATCTTAAGCGACAGGGGACCTCCCCGCCCCGTGCCCCCGAAGCGCGAGCCCGAGCAGCAGACGCTCGTGCCGGTCCCGTCCCGGTTCTTCGTCACGAGCGGCAAGGGGATCAACAAGACGAGCGAGCTGAACGCCTTCGACCTCGCCCTCCTGCAGGCCGGCATCGGCGAGCAGAACCTGGTGAGCGTCTCCTCCGTGCTCCCTATTGGGATCCGGCAGGTCGACCGCGTCCGCATCGCCCGCGGGGCGATCACGCACTGCGTCCTCGCGCGGCACGGTGGGGGGGAGGGTGAGGTGATCAGCGCCGGGATCGCCTACGGGTTTCGCTCGGACGGCGCGGGGGGCTATGTCGCCGAGGGCCACCTGCACGGGACCCAGAAGTCGCTCAAGGAGTTCCTCAAGTGGCGGATGGAAGAGATCGCCCACTTCCGGGGGGTCGAGCTCCGTCGCATCCACTATCGGACGGAGGAGCTCTCGATCCCGATGGACCACTACGGGGTCTGCGTCGCCGCCTGCGTCTTCCTGCCGTAGGCGGGGGCTACAGCAGGCGCCGCAGCAACAGCTTGTCCTCGAGCGAGCCGTCGATCGCCAGGCGGCGCGTCACCAGCGCCTTCATCGGACCGATCTCCTTCGCGACCAGGCCCTCGAAGGTCGCGACGTCGGTGGTGATCGCGAGGTCCGCCTTCGCCGGCGCGCCGGACCGCAGGTTCGCTAGGCGCCCGTCGGTCAGGTCGACGGCGTAGCTGCCCGACGAGCCGAGGCGGATGGCGATGGTCCGTCTCAGGCCCTGCAGCTCCTCGGCCAGGGCGGGGGTCCGTTCGACCTTGCGGTTGAACCGCTCGACCAGGGCGACCAGCGTCTCCTCCACCGTCACGGCCCGCCCTCGGGCGCGCGAGGACCGGGGGGTCCGATAACCCTTCGTGTGGTCGCCCACGAGCTCCTCAACCAGGGGGGGCGGGCGTCGCCCGGCCGGACCTTCCGGCGAACGAACTCGATCGTCGTCGGGTCGGACGGATAGCCGCTGCCGATCTCCTCGCCCAGCGCCTCGGCGAGGTCCCGGATCGCCTGGTCCCGGCGGACCTTGGCCACGATCGAGGCGGCCCCGACCAACGGGTCGGTCGCGTCGGCCCGGTGGCGCGATAGGACGACGACCTCAGGTCCCGCGTGGCGCCGGACCGAGGTGCCGAACCGGCGGGCGTTCGCGTCGCATGCGTCGACCCGTGCTTCCACCGGGGCGAACTCTCGGGCGAGCGCGCCGAAGAGGGAGGCCTCCAGCTCGTTCAGCCGGCCGCCACGGACGTGCCGATCGACCTCTGCGGGGGAGGCCGAGAGCCAGCGGACGCTGGCGCACACGAGGAGGCGGCCGAGGATCTCCTCGCGCCGCGCGGCCGTGAGGGTCTTGGAGTCCCGCGCCCCCGTGCGAGCGACCGTGGCGAGGGCCGAGCGAGGGACCGCGACCGCCCCGACCACCAGCGGCCCGACCCAGGCGCCGCGGCCCGCCTCGTCGATCCCCACGACCGTTCCCGGCCGGGAGCCGAGCACGGGCGGTCGAACGCGTCCCGTCCTATAGGTCCCCCGAGCACCGCCCGCGTCCTCCCTTCGAGCCTCGCCGCCGCAAAGGCTCAAATAGCACGCCCCGGTCGCACGCCCCTCTCGGCGAGGAAGGATGGGGATCTGGCAGGGTCGTTCGCGGCGCAAGAGGACCGGCGGGCGCCTCCGCCCGATCCGCAAGAAGCGCCGTTTCGAGATCGCCCGCGAACTGCAGATCGCCACCGTCGGCGCCGGGAACGTGAAACCTTACCGCGTCCGGGGCCGCAACGTCAAGCTGCGGATCCTCACGGCGTCGACGATCAACGTCTACGATCCGGCGTCCCACAAGACGCAGCGCGCCAAGATCGTGACGGTCCGGGAGAACCCGGCGAACCCCAACTACGTGCAGCGCAACATCATCACCCGCGGCGCGATCCTCGAGACCGAGGTCGGTCTTGTTCGGGTCCTGTCGCGGCCCGGCCAGGACGGCGTCCTGAACGGGGTGCGGGTCGCCGCGCCGGCGAGCTAGGCCAGGACGCGGGCGCGATGCCCGAGCACTTCTACGTCTATCCGGCCTACCTCGAGAAGGTCCCTCGCGCGGCCGGTCGGCGGGTCCCCGCCCCCGACGCCCTCGTCGACGTCTCGGTCGAGGAGATCATCGAGGCGGCCCGGCGCCTGGGGGTCAAGGCCGAGGCGGAGCCGGCGAAGCAGTACCCGCGTCGCTTCTTCACCTACGCCGGCCGGGTGAAGCTGACCAAGAAGGCCGGGACGGCGAAGACCAAGCTGCTGCGGGCGCTCGCCGCGGAGATCCATCGCCGCCGGGCCCAGGGACCGCGCTCGTGAGCGACGAGCCTTCGACCGTCTTCATCGCCGGGACCGCCGGGGCAGGGAAGACGACGTTCGTCCGGGCGTTCGCGGACTGGATGAAGACGACCGGCTACGATGCCTCCGTCGTGAACCTCGACTCGGGGCTCGAGGGCGGGGAGCTCGAGCCGGACGTCGACATCCGCGACTGGATCCGGCTCGGGGACCTCCAGGACGAGTACGGCCTCGGCCCGAACGGCGCCCAGGTCGCGGCTGCGGACATGATCGCGCTGAAGGTCTTCGAGGTCAAGCAGGCGATCTCGGAGCTCGCGAGCGACTACATCCTGGTCGACACGCCCGGCCAGATCGAGCTGTTCGCCTTCCGCGAGGCGTCCAGGGCGATCGTCGAGGCGCTGGGCGGAGACCGCGCGCTGATCTCGTTCCTGTTCGACCCCGCGCTCGCGCGGAGCCCGTCCGGGTTCGTCTCGCTCCTGCTCCTCAGCGCCACGGTCGAGTTCCGGTTCCGCTTGCCGCTGGTCAACGTCCTCGCGAAGTCGGACGCGCTGACCCCCGAGCAGCTCGCGGAGGTCCTGGCCTGGTCGGAGGAGCCCGGGCGGCTCTACGACGCCGTGCAGATGGGGACCCCGACCCCCGACCTCCAGCTGTCGACCGAGGTGTTCCGGGCGATCGAGGTGATGGGGCCGCTCGCGGGGCTGGTCCCGACCTCGTCCAAGGAGCGGACCGGTCTCGAGGAGTACTACCGGGAGTGCCAGCGCGTGTTCGCGGGCGGCGAGGACCTCGAGGCGTCGCAGGAGCCGCCGTCCGACTGAGGCCTACTCCTCGGTGAAGAACAAGCCCATGCCGGCCGAGGCGGCCTCTTCCTCGTCCTTCAGGCGCCGGTAGAGGCCCTCGGCGTCCGCGCCGCTCAGGCGGGTGCCGATCGGGGCCAGCAGCTCCTCGGCGCGCTTAACGCCGTCCGCCGAACCTTCGACCAGCACGAGCGTGGTCGCTGCGGGCGCCCCCAGGCTCGGTCCGTCCCGAATCTTCTGGCTCTGACGGGAAACCATATCGTCCTTCAGCGCCGCGTCCAGCGCAGGGCGTTTCTCGGAGGCAACGGAGAAGATCGTCCAGGCCATCGTCGGCGCCGACCGCGCCGGCCTATAAGGGGGTTGGCCGGCCCTCGAGCGGTCCCCGGCCCTGGGGTCGCGTGGGGAGGGCGAGAGGAGATGTAGGAGCGACCGAAGTCGCTCGGTCGTGCTCCAGTACACCTACGCCCGCTCGACCGACACGCCGGTGCTCCTGCTGGGGGCGGCCCACGTGGTCGACCTCTCCGTCCCTCTGCGCGAGGTGCTGGCCGGCCGGGTCCTGGACGGGATCGCCGTCGAGCTGGACGACGAGCGCGCACAGGCGCTGTTCGCGCCCGCGGGCCCTGCGCCGCGCAAGGTCCGGGGGGTA
>Ga0187780_10000438_pt1 | contig 31228 bp, 19 predicted proteins | sample 1015_Q2_SP10_20__FD_132429 | JGI IMG/M metagenome (GOLD analysis project Ga0187780, IMG submission 132429) | Tropical peat soil microbial communities from peatlands in Department of Meta, Colombia - 1015_Q2_SP10_20_MG | ecosystem: Environmental > Terrestrial > Soil > Wetlands > Peat | place...
AATCGCACGCGCAGGATCTCGTGCCGCTTCACAACGTCGTCGAGCGCTCGCGCGAGCGCGTGGGCGTCGAGCCGGCCGTTGAGTTGATAGACCCAGCTGAGGAAGCCGCGCCCCGTGGTCTCAGGCGCGATCAGGAGATGTGCTTCCTGGTTCAGAGAGGCGGGCGCCACACGGTCTGTGGCCGAACCCTCGCGGAGAGCGTGGTCCGCCACACGGCGGCGAATGAACGAGGCGATGGCCGCGATCGCCTGTCGGCCCTCGGTGAGCACGGGGAAGTACCACTGCCAGACGTGGATCATGTCTGGCCATTCCTCAAGTGTGGCCTCCACGCCTTCAGCGCGCGCGATCTGCGCCAGCTTCCGGGCGTCGTCGAGCAGGATCTCCTCGGTGCCGACTTGGATCAGCAGTGGTGGCAGGCCAGCGAGCCGCGCAAACGCAGGTGAGGCGAGTGGCTGTTGGGGGTCAGCGTCCTGCAGGTAGGCGCGGGCCATCCGCTTGAGCTCTTTTTTGTTGAGCATCGGGTCGCGGTCGGCGAGCCTTGTGAGCGCGTCGGCGGTGCAGGTGAGATCCAGCCATGGAGACAGGCAGACGCCCGCGGCCGGCAGCGCCTGGCCAGCGTTGCGCAGGGCGATCATCGTGCCAACGACGAGCCCTCCGCCTGCCGAGTCTCCAGCTAGGATGACCGGCGCGTCCGTACCAGCGAGCAGCCAGCGGGCGGCCGCGGTGGCGTCCTCGACGGCTGCGGGAAACGGGAACTCGGGTGCCCGTCGGTAGTCGAGTGAGAGCACCGCTGTGTCCGCTGTGTCTGCGATGGATGCGGCGAGATGGCGGTGTGAGCGTGTTGAGCCGAGGCTGTAGCCGCCGCCGTGGATGTAGAGGACGACGGGCTGTGCGGGATCGCGCTGAGCGCGTACCCACTCCGCTGTGCAGCCGTCCGCGTCGATGACCTCGCCGGGCTTCTCGTCCCGGCCGAACGCGTGCTCGGCGCGGTCGTACTGGTGGCGCCGATCGGCGAGCGGCGCGGCGCGCAGAGGCGCCTGCAACTCGATCAGCTCCCGCACGAGCCCGATGTCGCCCGACGCCACGGCCTTACCCCCTGGGCAGAGGGCCGATCGGCGCCGGCGGCGCACCGCGCTGTGGCTCTCCTCGCTGCCAGAAGCCGACGTCGAGCCACGCGCCGCGCTTGTAGCCGACGTCGCTGAGCGTGCCCGCGTGACGGAACCCGCAGGCCTCGTGGAAGGCGACACCCGCCGGGTTCGGGAGCGTGATCACCGCGATCTGGGTGAGGTAGCCCTGGGCGTCGAGCGTTTCGAGCAGCCGCTCGTAGAGTGAGCGAGCGATGCCAATGCGCTGGAGGCCGTTGGCGACGTACACGGTCACCTCGGCGCACCAGCCATAGGCGGCCCTGTCCTTCCACTGGCGGGCGTATGCCACGCCGGCCAGGACGCCATCGATGCTCGCGGTGAGCCACGGATGGGCCGATCGCGTGGCCGACCAGTCCTCGAGCCATTCGCCAGGCGCCTGTGGCTCGGTTCGGAAGTTGAAGGTCGTGTGCTCGATGTAGTGGTTCACGAGCGCGCAGATGTCTGGGAAGTCGCGCTCGTGCGCCGGCTGCACGACCACGTTCCGGGGCGCACCCGCGTTCTCGACCGCGGAGCTGTCTTGCAGCGCGATGACCGCAGTCGTCAGTGCGCTCACGGTCGGGGTCCGGAACAGAGTCGCCAATGGTAGGAGCATCCCGAACTCGCTGCGGACCCGCGAGATGATCGAGACCGCGGTGAGCGACGTGCCGCCCAAGGCGAAGAAGTCCGCGTCGGCGGCCACCCGGTCTACTTCCAGCTCAGAGCGCCAAATGTCAGAGATCCGGCGCTCGACCGCCGCCTCCCGTGCCCGCCCGTGGACCGCCTGAGGCCCCGGATTCGACGCGGCTATGTCTACCCCGGTGTCGTCCGCGCCTGAACCTCGACTGGCGAGCCGTGCCAGTCCGTTGCGGTCGAGCTTGCCGTTGGGCATGCGAGGCAGCGCGTCGACAACCAACACACGCGTCGGGACCAGAGCCGGGGGCAACTCGCGTGCCACCGCGCCCCGAACAGCCGCCGGGTGGACGTCTGCACCCTGTCCGACGACGCATGCCGCCAGCTCCGCCTCCGGCGCCTCACCCACATTGAATGCCGCAACCTCGGTGATGCCGGGGAGAGCGGAGATTGCCGCCTCGACTTCACTCGTCTCCACGCGAAACCCGCGGATCTTGACCATCTGATCGACACGACCGAGGTGATACACAACGCCATCCCCGTCGATACGACCCCGATCACCAGTACGAAACGCGGGCGCCGACGTCTCGTCGTCTCGGAAACCTCGGTGACGCCAATAGTGTGGCCGCACGTACTCGCTGCGAATCTCGATCTCCCCGCACTCTCCGGGCGGCAGTGGTTCTCCGCTCTCGCCGAGAACCGCGACCTCGACGTCGATGACGGGGTGTCCCGCCGGCACAGGCTCGGGAATGGGCGAGCCTGGGGGAACCAGGTGCAAGCAGGTGAGCCCCGTCTCGCTCGAGTTCAGGCCGACGCTCAGGGTCGCCGCCGGGAACAGCCGTCGTGCCGACTCCAGATCCGAGGGGAGCACCGTCTCCCCACCCAGGTAGGCCAGCCGAAGCCCTCCGTACACGCTTGTGGCCTCGACCGCCGCGAGCTGCCGCAGAAACGACGGAAACCCATAGAGCACCGTCACACCCGCCGCGTCCAGCCAGCCCATCATGCCATCGACGCCAGAGTCCCTGAACGAATACGGCGCAAGCGCTGCGCCGCCCAACAAAGCGATATACGGGTTCGAGACCGACGCCACGAAGCCGTCCGCGCTGATCAGCGTCACGCAGTCCCCGGCCCCGATCGTCAACGGTCGGTGACGTGCCACATTGTGGAGCATGTCCCGCCGCGACTGCGCCACCCCGCGCGGGCGCCCAGTGGACCCTGACGTGTAGAGCACATAAGCAAGCCGACGCTCGTCGAATTCCAGACCGGGGCGTTCCGCCGACGGGCGATGGCCAAGGATCTCGTCAATCGAGACTGCCCGCAGGCTTTTTTGGGCGCTCTGCGCCACCGCCTCGCCGCCCTTGTCGCACAGGAGCAGAGGCGCGTCGAGCTCGTCGAGCACACGCCGAACATGCGGAGCGGGGTGCAGCGGATTGACCGCCACGTAGAACTTCCCAGCCTTGAGGGCGCCCAGCGCCGCGGCGAGCATCAACTCCGGCGAGCAGACCATCAGCGGCACCGGCTCCGACCTGCTCCCACGACGCGCGATCAGCTCAGCCGCGATCGTGTTCGCCCAACCGTCGAGCTCACCGAAGCCGACGTCCTCGGCGAGAGGCTTGCCGGGTCGGCGAATCGCGGCACGCTCGGGATTCGCATCCACCTGCCGCTCAACAGCCTGCACCACCGACGCGATCGGTATGTGCCCGTCAAGGTCTCGTGCATAGGTTGTCTGCTCCATCGCCCGCCTAACCTCTCGCATCGCCTCAGCGAATTCGAACTGCACCCCGATCCGATCCTGGCGCACATCTTTGCACTTGCACCATCGCAGGCCGTGTCCTGTGTCCGTTGTCCGCGTTGCCCTCGTGATGTCTCATCTGGGACTCAGACCCGGCAAGCCAGTAAAACGCGTGCGCGGACATCGCGTATGGCGTGCTCTACGAACCCTGTGGCGTTGTCGGTGGGTTGGGCCGATCTACGGCTCTTGTTTCTAACATCAAGTGAATCGGGGCGGCGCGCAGCCGGACACCCGCGTGGCCGAGATGCCCTATGCTCGGATTGTCATGCGCCCGTAGCTCAATGGCAAAAGGCGGCTGAAGGAGGTTTGTGAATGACTGGTGACAGGCTCTCGATGTCAGACGAAGGCTTGCCTACTTTGTTGCGGCGTCTGGAGGGTGCCACTACGGTGGCCGCCTTCGCCACTACTTCACTGCTTCGGATGTCGCTCAAGAGCGACGGCTTTGTAAGCCGTAGGTAGCGGGTTCGATTCCCGTCGGGCGTTTTCGCATGGCAGTTGGAGACAAAGGCTGCCTATGTTTCTGGTCTATGCAAGGTCCCATATTCGGTGGGTTTGCGGCGTCGTCGCGTTGGCGGGCCGCGAGCTGAGCTCTCTCCACTTGACGTGACCCGACTTGCGCCGGGAGACTTTGTCAATCACGGCGGGGAGAGTTCTGCGTCGGCGATCGGAGACCGTTTGGCGACCATGAGAATCTGGACTGAGCTGACACAGCATTATGATTAGTATGAACAGCGGCGAGCCCCAACGGCGGTCCCCGTCAAAGGATCGACCATATGACCTCGAGGGTGGGCTGTTGGAGTCGTGTTCGTGTCGGGCGCCGTGTCCGTGCTGGATAGGAGCCGATCCGGACGGCGATCGCTGCCTGGGGTTCAATGCGTACCACATCGATCGAGGCGTGATCGACGGGGTGGACGTCGCTGGCTGCGACTTCGTTCGGGTGTTCGACATCCACGGCAACCCCCGTGTGCCTGGCAGTTGGAGCCAGGTCGTCGTGATTGACCAGCAAGCTTCCGACGCCCAGGCGTTGTCGATTCTGGACGCGTATTCCGGCGTCCTTGGTGGCCCACTCGCTGATCTTGCGCGCCTGGTTGGCCAGACGCTCGGCGTTGAGCGCGCGAGCATCAGTTATGCGGTCGCGGGCGGCGCCGGCGCTGTGCGAGCGGGGAGTCTGGTGAGTGTGTCGATCACTCCGTTTCGGGGGGCTGATGGAGTGGTCACGACGCTGCATGATTCGTTGATGGCGAGTATTCCGCGGGCTCCCGCGTATGTCGCGAGGGCCGATCACCACGAGGTGTCGTTGGAGAGGTATGGGTTTGCGTGGGCCTTTCGGGGGCGAAGCGCGGTCCAGTCGGAGTACAGGGTCGTGAACCGTGTCTAGCGAGCTGAGCCGGGCGGCGCGCGGGCTGCATGCGGGCACGCCGGTGTTGGCGCTGGCTGTGAGCGCGCTGGCGTGGCTGGCGTTGTGGGTGGCCGTCACTGCTGGCGGTGGCGCGGGCGTCTACGCGTCGTCGATGTCGGTCGGGAGGACTACGGGTTCGGCGGCGATGTTCTTGTCGGTGTGGGAGGTGATGGTGGTCGCGATGATGTTTCCGGCCAGCATCGGTTTTATGGCGCTGTTTCGCGTGGTGAGCGCCGGAGGCCGGCTCGCGTTCGTTCGGAGTGTGAGCGTGTGTGTGGGGTATGCGGCTGCATGGTTGTGGCTGGGCGTTGTCGCCCTGCTGTCGGGCGAGACGCTCTACCGTATTGGGAGTGTCGATGTGTGGCTTGAGGGGCACGCGAACCTGCTAGCTGGGGGCGTGCTGGTGCTTGCCGGTGGCTTTCAGCTCACGGCGCTGAAGCGTCGCTGCGTGACGATCTGCAGTCACCCGGGGCTCTTCATCATGCGCCACTACTGTCGCGGTGTCGGCGGTGCGGTTGCGCTCGGGTTTCGCTTCGGTCTCGTGTGTCTCGGCTGCTGCTGGGCACTGATGGTGCTTATGGTGGTGTTGGGCGGCGGCAGCCTCTTGCTGATGATGCTTCTGACCGGGGTCATGTTCGCTGAGCGTGCGCTGGGCTGGGATGATCGCTTCGTAAAGATCGTCGGTATCGCCGGTATCGCCCTCGGCGCGCTCGTTGTGGCCTCTCCGGATGCTGTTCCAGCGCTGGCGGAGAACGCACGGCAATGGGTCGGTATGCAGTCGACGGCTATGCACATGCGGCTGCCGATTCAGGGGATGGTGTGGTGCCATGTCTAGTGGGCACGGGCGGCGCTGCGGTCTCAGAGGGCTCGTGCTGGTGCTCCCTTTGCTCTTGCTCGTGCTCGCGGGCTGCGGCTCAGGCGCGGACACGACCACGAGGAGGTCTCCAGCCGCAGCGCTCGGCCCGATCGGCGCGGGCTTGGACGGGCCGCCTGGCCTGCACGCTTCGGTCTACGCGAAAGGGCCGCACGCGGTGGCGGCGTTTGCTTTCGATCAGCAAGGGCGGCTGTGGCTGACAGCCGCGGGCCTTGAAACCCACATGGGGGACGGCGTCTATATGATCGCTGCGCCTGGCGGGTCGGCGCGGAGGATCGTCTCCGGCCTGGATGACCCACTCGGCCTCGCCTGGTATCGGGGTAAGCTCTACGCTGCGTCTGTAGGGCGCGTGGATGCCTACTGGGGTTTCAACGGCAGCCGCTTCACCGAGCACCAGATCATCCTCACAGGGCCGATGGCGCAAGGCGAGAACAACCTTCTCGTGATGGGCCCCGACGGGCGTTTTCTGATGGGCGTGAGCGCGAAGTGCGACCACTGCGTTCCCACGTCCGAGTGGGATGGCGCGATCGTCTCATTTCGCCCGAACGGCAGCGACCTGCGTCTCTACGCCGGCCGCATCCGCGCGCCGTTCGGGCTCGCGTACTACCCGGGCACGAGCGACCTGTTTGTGACGATGAACCAGCAGGACAACCTCGGTGCGGCGACGCCCGGAGACTGGCTCGCGGTCGTCGACGAAGACCAAGACTGGCGTTTCCCGGAATGCCACGGGCAGGGCGGACCCGACTGCGCCGGCGTTCCCGAGCCTGTCGCGGTGCTCGACAGACACGCGGCGGTTGGCGGTGTCGCTTTCGCCGCTGGCCAACTCGGGCCGGCCATCGCAAACGCGGCGATCGTCGCCGAGTGGAACCTGGCCAAGGTCCAACAGGTCGCTGTCACCCACGCTGGCGCCGCCGGCTACCATGGGACGGTCGCACCGTTTCTCACCGGCATCGAACACCCACTCGCGGTCGCGTTCACCCCAGACCACTCCCTGGTCATCGGTGACTGGGCCACCGGGACGATCTACCGAGTCGCCCCCCGCTAGTGACCGAAAGACGTCGGTAGTGCCTTTGGCCCGCGACGAACACACGGGCGGACGCCGTTCGCGCCGCGGCGTGCAGAGCGCGTCACCCCAGCCCGGCTATTGGTCAGCCAGCGACCAGCGGGCACCCATCCATTGCGCATATAAGCTCTCGCCTCCGACACAGCTTCCACGACCACGCATGACCCACCACATCATCACCCTGCCCGGCGACGGCATCGGCCCGGAGATCATGGCGCCGACGCTGGAGTTGCTGAATGCGCTCGGCGACTTCGAGTTCGAAGAGCAGCTGTTCGGTGGCGCGTCGATCGACGCGCACGGCGTGGCGCTGACTGACGAGGTACTCGACGCGTGCCGGCGCGCGGACGCGGTGCTGCTGGCGGCGGTGGGCGGGCCAAAGTGGGACACGACCGATCCGCGCAAGCCGCGCCCGGAGCAGGGGCTGCTGGGTCTGCGCAAGGGCCTCGGCCTGTACGCAAATCTGCGTCCCGTCAAGCCGTTGCCGGCGCTGTATGAGGTCTCGCCGCTGCGGCGCGAGCGGATCGAAGGCACCGACCTGCTGGTCGTGCGCGAGCTGACGGGCGGCATCTACTTCGGCGAGAAGACGCGCACGCAGACGAGCGCGTCAGACGTGTGTGCGTACACGACCGCGGAGATCGAGCGCATCGCGCGCACCGCGTTCGCGGCCGCGCGCGCGAAGGTCTCAAGCGTGGATAAGGCCAATGTGCTCGAGACCTCGCGGCTGTGGCGTCAGGTCGTGAGCGAGCTGCACGCGCGCGAGTACCCGCACATCCAGCTCGAGCACGTGCTGGTAGACAACGCGGCGATGCAGCTGGTGTCCTCGCCGCGGCACTTCGACGTGATCCTCACCGAGAACATGTTCGGAGACATCCTCTCCGACGAGGCCGCGATGCTGACCGGCTCGATCGGGATGCTGCCGAGCGCGTCTTTGGGTGGGGATGAGGGCTCCACCTTCGCGTCGTCATCGAAGGTGGATGACGACGCGCCTGACGGCTCGCCGGGTGGGGCCGGTGCAGGTGGCGAGCGGTCGCGTCGCCCGGGTTGCGCTGGCCTGTTCGAGCCGGTGCACGGCTCCGCGCCGGACATCGCCGGCAAGGGCATCGCCAACCCGCTGGCGATGTTCCTGTCGGCGGCGATGATGCTGCGTCACGGGCTTGGCTTGGCAAGTGAGGCAGCGGCGGTAGAATCTGGCGTTGAACGTGCGCTCGCGGCGGGGCTGCGCACGCCCGATCTGGGTGGGGAGGACGGCACCGCGCGAGCGACGAGGGCAGTGCTCGAAAACCTCGAATAGGAGCTTTGGTGAAAGTGGACCCGACCGACCTCATCTGGATGAACGGAGAATTCGTCGCCTGGGAGGACGCAAAGGTCCACGTCCTGACGCACGGGCTGCACTACGGCACCTCCGTGTTCGACTCGATGCGCTGCTACGACACGGAGCTCGGGCCGGCGGTGTTCCGCAACGTCGACCACCTCGACCGCCTGCTGAAATCGGCTGAGCTGTACTACATGCCGGTCTCCTACACGGTCGAGCAGCTGCGCACGGCGACGCTCGAACTGGTGGCTCGCAACGGGCTGCGCGAGTGCTACATCCGCCCGCTCGTGTCGCTCGGCTACGGCACAATGGGCCTGAACCCGATCGGCGCGAGCGTGGACGTGGCGCTGGCGTGCTGGGAGTGGGGCACCTACCTGGGCGAGGAGGGCATGCGCAACGGCGTTCGCGCGATGACCTCATCGTGGCGGCGCATCAGCCCCGACTCGCTGATCCCGCACGCGAAGGCGGGCGGCCAGTACCTGAACAACGTGCTGGCGAAGGTGGAGTCGGTGAAGGCCGGCTACGAAGAGGCGATCCTGCTGGACGACCACGGGCACGTGTGCGAGGGCACGGGCGAGAACATCTACATCGTGCGCGACGGCCAGGTCGTGACGCCCGGCCAGCACAACTCGATTCTCGACGGGATCACGCGCCGCTCGGTCATCCAGATCGCGCAGGACCTCGGCTACGAGGTGGTCGAGCGCAACGTGGCGCGCGCTGAGATGTACCTGGCGGACGAGGTGTTCCTGTCGGGCACCGCCGCCGAGCTGGTGCCCGTGCGCGAGATCGACAACCACGCGATCGGCACGGGCAGGCCGGGCGAGATCACGCGCGTGCTGCAGGCGGCGTTCGACGACGCGATCCACGGGCGCAGCGAGCGCTACCGCGAGTGGCTGGACGTGGTGCACGTCTCTGACCTGAGCACCCCCACCGGGGACGCCGGCGTGCCGGCGGCGTAGGCGATGGCCGACATACAGCTATACGACGCCACGCTGCGCGACGGCATGGGCGGCGGCGGCCTGACGCTGACCGCCGAGGAGAAGCTGCGCGTGGTGCATGCGCTCGACGCGCTCGGCGTGGACCTGATCGAGGCTGGCTTCCCATCCTCGAACCCGAAGGAGCAGCAGCTGTTCGAGCTGCTCGCCGACGAGCGCCTGGAGGTCGCGGAGGTCGTCGCGTTCGGTATGACGCGCCGGCGCGACTGTACGGCTGAGGAGGACGAGGGCCTGCGCGTGCTCGCGGATTCGTTCGCGCCCATATGCACGCTTGTCGGCAAGGCGTCGGTGCTGCACGTGGAGAAGGTCGTGCGCGTCTCGCGCGAGGAGAACCTCACGATGATCGCCGAGTCGATCTCGTTTCTGGTGGCGCAGGGCAAGCGCGTGCTGCTCGACGCCGAGCACTTCTTCGACGGCTTCGCGCTGGACCCCGGCTATGCGCTGGAGTGCCTGCGCGTGGGCGCCGGCGCGGGCGCCGAGCGAATCGTGCTGTGTGACACCAACGGCGGCTCGCTGCCGCCGCACATCCGCACCGCGTTCTCGGTCGTGACCGAAGCGCTGCCGGGCGTTGCGCTCGGCATCCACACGCACGACGACTCCGGCTGCGCGGTCGCGAACACGCTCGCGGCGGTCGAAGCTGGCGCGACGCAGGTGCAGGGCACGATCAACGGCATCGGCGAGCGCACCGGCAACGCGAACCTGGTGACGATCATCGCCGACCTGCAGCTGAAGATGGGAGCGCAACTGCTGCCCGCCGAGCGCCTGGCGCGCCTGACCGAGACCGCGCACTTCGTCGACGAGTTGCTCAACCGCACGCCGAACCCCGCGCAGCCGTATGTGGGCAAGCACGCGTTCGCGCACAAGGCCGGCCTGCACGCGGCGGGCATCCGCGCGGACGCGCAGACGTTCGAGCACATCGACCCGGCGGTCGTGGGCAACAGCCGCGACGTGCTGATCTCCGAGCTGTCCGGACGCGGAACGATCGTCGAGAAGGCGCGCGAGGCGGGCATCGCCGGCGACGCGTCGTCATCGGAGCTGGAGCACTTCGCCCAGCGTGTGGTCGAGCGCGTGAAGGAGCTCGAGCACGAGGGCTTTCAGTTCGAGGCCGCCGACGGCTCGTTCGAGCTCTTGATGCGCAAGCAGGCGGGCGAATACGAGCCGCTGTTCACGCTCGAGTCCTGGCGTGTGATCGTCGAAAAACACGCCCGCCGCCGTGCCACGACCGAGGCGAAGATCCAGCTGTCGATCCCGACCGAGCAAGGTGAGGAGCACTACGTGGGCACTGCGGAGGGCAACGGGCCGGTGAACGCGCTCGACCGCGCGCTGCGCGATGCGATCGGCGAGATCCACCCGCACCTGAAGGACATCGACCTGGTCAACTTCAAGGTGCGCATCCTCGATGAGACCAAGGGCACGGGCGCGGTCACGCGCGTGCTGATCGACGCATCCGACGGCCACGACGTGTGGGGCTCGATCGGTGTGGCCGAGAACCTGATCGCCGCTTCCTGGGACGCGCTTGTGGACTCGCTCGAGTACGGCATGCAGGCCGGGCGCCGACTCGCTTCCGCATCGTCCTCAGAGGGGAAGTCGTCGCTCGGCTCGAGCGGCAGGGGCTAGTGGGCGAGCCGATCCCGCTCGCTCGCCCTGTGCTGGGCGAGGAGGAGGAGCGCGCGGTGCTGGAGGTGCTGCGCTCGGGGCAGCTGTCGCTGGGGCCGCGCCTAGCCGAGTTCGAGCGCCTGTTCGCTGCGCGCGTGGGAGCGCCGCTGGCGTGCGCGGTCAGCAGCGGCACCGCCGGCCTGCACCTGGCGCTGCGCTCGGTCGGCGTGGGGGAGGGGGATGAGGTCGTGACGAGCCCGTTCTCGTTCGTTGCTTCGGCCAACGCGGTGCTGTACGAGCGCGCTCGGCCGGTGTTCGCGGACATCGACCCGGTGACACTGAACCTCGACCCGCACGCGGCCGCCGCGGCCGTCGGGCCGCGTACGCGTGCGTTGCTGCCGGTTCACATCTTCGGCTACCCAGCCGATCTGCCCGCGTTCGAGCGCCTGGCCGACCGCCACGGTCTGGCGATCGTGGAGGACGCGTGCGAGGCGCTCGGCGCGGTGCACGCGGACGGGAGCGCGGTCGGCGGGCGAGGGCACCCTGCCGTGTTCGGCTTCTACGCGAACAAGCAGTTGACGACCGGCGAGGGGGGCATGGTCACGCTCGCTGACGCGGCTATGAAGCAGCGGATCGACTCCGAGCGCAACCAGGGTAGAGCGCCAGATATGGGCTGGCTCGACCATGACCGGCTGGGCTTCAACTACCGCCTGTCTGACATCGCGTGCGCGCTCGGCATCGCGCAGCTCACACGATTGGAGCAGATGCTCGATGACCGCGCGCGCGTGGCGTCGCTCTACCGCGATGGCTTGACAGCAATCGACGGTCTGGAGCCCCCGTGTCTTGACAAAGACGGAAACACGCGCGGCTGGTTTGTGTTCGTGGTGCAGCTGCCGAGGGGGGTTGACCGCGACCAGACGATCGGCGCGCTCGCCGCGGTGGGTATCCAGAGCAAGCCGTATCTGCCGGCGATCCATCTGATGAGCTTCTACCGCGAGCTTTTCGGCCATCGCGAGGGCCAGTTCCCGGTGTGTGAGGACGTGGCCGCGCGCTCGCTGGCGCTGCCGTTCTTCCCCGCGATGAGCGAGGGCCAGGTTGCGCGCGTATGCGCCGAGTTGCGCGCGGCGCTCGGTCGCGCTTGATCGAAGTCCGGGCGTTGTGATAGACCGCCGCGCGGCGATCAGCCGGGAAACGGTCGGTGCCGGGGCATCTCCGACCTGAAATGACGAGCGCCCCGGCACCGGCCTGACCAACCCTCGCCGGCAAGGAGCCAGCGGGGAGCCTCCGATGATACCCCGGGGGTTGGAAACAAGGGTAGCTTTTGCTCCCAGTTGCCTGTATGTTCGTCGGCGTAGTATGAAAGACAATCCTGATGGCCCGAACAGGGGCCATCGAAATCAACCGGCACCGTGGGGACCTCCGACCTGAAAAGACGAGCAGCCGCGGCGCCGGGAGACCAATCCTCTAAACAAGGAGCAATGACGAGATGAAGCAGATCAGGACACTGGGCATGGCCCTCGTGGCCGTGCTCGCGCTGAGCGCCGTTGTGGCGTCGGGTGCGTTTGCGGCGGCACCGGAATTCGTTCCGAATACAAAACAGTCGTTCACGACCTCAGGTAAAACGGCGACGCTCAGGGCAGCCAGCTTCCCCGAAACCGTGATCACATGCACCGCGAGCACGGGGACCGGCGAAATCACGGGTGCCACGGGTGCTAAAAAGGTTGGTGGCGTCTCCGTCACATTCACGGGCTGCAACGCCACCTCGGGCGGCGGATGCGAAGTGCACAGCAAAGGCGGCGGCAAAGAAGAAATCACCACGAGCACGCTTGAAGGCGAACTTGGCAAAGTAGCCAAAAGTGAAGCCACAAGCGAAGTCGGGCTCGAGCTCAAGGCTGGGTCGGGTAGCTTCGTGACCGTGGAAGGCTCATGCATCCCGTTCGGCAAATCGGAAATCACCGGGACTGTCACCGGAGAAGTCAACCCGATCAAAGAAAGCGGGACGAGCGGTACGTTGACCTATGCAGCGAGCGGCACGTCGCAGAAGATCAAAAAATTCAACGGCAAAGCGACGGGTCTGGAAGCATTCATCGTTCCGGCGTCGCAGGAAACCAACGAGAACATCTCGTTCAGCAGCGCAGTCGAAGTCAACTAAGGCAGATCGCCTGACATAGAGGACGGGTGCCTAAGGGCCGGGGGAGCGCTGACGCTCTCCCGGCCCTCCGTCTTTCCGCCTACGTCCTGGGCGAGAGTGTGGCTCGCCCCAGCGCTACTCTGACCGTCATATTTCAGCTATGCCCATAGTCTTTCGGCTGGCAGAACAAGGCCCTGGTGGCAGCCACTTCAAAAAACGTCATTTTGCAGGCAGAAAGCTATAGCCATGGAGCGTACGTCTTGACATATGGTGGTCGCTATGCTTAGATACCATCGTCGTTCAACTAGAAGGACGACAAAGTAGGGTGGGGCGAAACAGCTCCAGGACGGAGTAGTCAATGACCCTAGAGGGGAAGGAGCACTGAGAGGATGAGACGGATTAGGATCGTGGGGCTATGCCTTGTCGCGGTATTTGCGCTGAGCGCTGTCGTGGCGACGGCCGCCCAGGCTGAATTCCCGGAAAAATTCCCGGCCTTTGCTAAGTGCGTGAAAGCAAAAGTCAAAGGCAAAGGGCGATTCAACGACAAGAACTGCCAGGTGCCGAACATGGGTGGCAAAGCCTCCGGCGGCTTCGAACTGGAATCGGCGGCGGGCACGGCGCTGACGTCAAAGACGACGGCATCGACGTTGGTGACGCCGGGGATCGGCATCGTGAAGTGCAAGGCGGGCACTGACACAGGCGAAATCACGGGCGAACAGAGCGGCACCGACACCGTGACGTTCACGTCGTGCGAAGTATTCGGCAAGAAGTGCACCTCGGAAGGCCAGAAAGAAGGGACGATCAAGACCTTTGTCCTGGACACGACGCTCGGCTTCATCAACAAAGAAAAAGGCGAAGTCGGTGTTTCGTTGACGGGCACGGGGCCAGGTGGCTTGAGCGCCGAATTCAACTGTGGCGGAAAATTCCTGGTCAAGACGGGTGGTTCCGTCATCGGCCAGGTGACGAAAGACGTCAACGTGAGCAGCACGTCAAGCACGGAGATATTCAAGGAAGTCGAAGGCGTGCAGTCGCCGCTCAGCTTTGAAGGCGGCCCGGAACAGCGCCTCGAGACTGAATTCGTGACGGCGGACCCGGAAGTTCTGTTCCCGTCCAACGAGACGGCGACGGCGACCATCAAAAGCAAAGGAGCTGGTGAGGTCGTAACGAAACCGTAGCTCTACTGTCCTAGGAATGGAAGAAAGGGGGCGTGGGCTGCATTGGTCCACGCCCTCTTTTCTCGCCACGGCTACGTGTAGGTGAGGCGGCTGCTCAGTCGCTGGAGCAGGTCGATCGCGTAGTTGGGTCCTGTGAACGGAGCTATCGCAACGTAGGCGATTTGCGGCAGGCGCCGGGGAAGGTCTTCGATCTGTTCGTGGGCGACATGACGCTGGATCAGTGCGAAGATCGCGCCGACGATCGCTGCAGAGCACAGCCGCGGCAGCTGGCTAGCGCCGGGCCGGTGGGTGTAGCCCTCCTCGAGGAAGAAGGTGAACGAGCGAGTGATCTCCTCGGCACGGTGGGCCGCGAGCGGGCCGGCGGCGTAGCACTCGACGAGGCGAAGGTGCGAGAAGGCAGGATTGGCGGCGATCAGGTGCAGCAGCGTTTTCAAGCCAGTCCAGATCCTTTCGGGCCACGCGCGGACGCTGAAGTACGCACGAGCGCAAGCATCGAGCACACATTGGGTCGGATACTGCTGCGCCTCCAGGAACGCATGCTGCTTGTTGCTGAAGTGCTCGTAGAAAGACTCGCGAGAGACGCGGGCGCGCGCGACGATGTCCGCGACAGTGGTAGCGGCATAGCCCTTCGCCATCGTCACCCCGGCTGTGCCGGCGAGGATTCTTTCGCGCTGGCTGCGCGCAAGGGCCCCGGCGGACGGGGCGTGGCGGCCAGGAGGCAGTAGGACCGGCAGCTGGATGTGCGGACGAGGTCCAGGCTCTGGTGCCTGCGGCAGGATCGCGCGCGGGCCGGTGCTCCAAAGTGCCTGCGTCGCCGGTACCGCATACGATGCCACCCAGGCGAGTCCGTCGTCGATCAGCGACGTCAGGAGGTCCTCGGTATGGGAGTGCAGGTGGTTCGCGACGATGCTGCGCAGCGCCCCCACCACCGCGGTCGCTGGCAGGTCGAGCGTGTTCCCGTCCTTCGGCGGACTGTCGAGGAACCCTTGCACGCGCCGTTCGAATCCGCCGATCGCCTGCCTGCGCTGCGCTCGCAGTCTCTGTCCGCTCGGCGTGCCCTCGATGAACAGCAAGCGGCCTGCATCTGGATGGCTGACGAGCGCTGCGAGCAGCGGCTCGAGTGCGCCGCGCGCAGCCGCTGACCAGTCGCTGGCGTCCGAGGTCTCTCCCAACTGGCCGAACACATGCTCAGCGACGGCGGCGTAGGCGGCCAGCATGCAGCCTTCCTTGTCGGCGAATTGTTCGTAGAACGTCGCGGTCGAGACTTTGGCTCGAGAGGTCACTTGTGCGATGCGCACGTTCTGATAGCCGACCTGCGCGCAAAGCTCGGTCATAGCGTCCACCAGCCGCTGACGCGGGGGCCTGTCGAACTCGCTTCGGCGCGAGGAGGCGTCGGGAGGCTGCGAATGTCCTGGCATGTGTATCAGCGGCAGGGTACCTGGGGTCGTTCTGCGCTTGGCATAGTCAGACCATGTCGTTCTTTTGATGGCCCTGGTTGCTCTTAGCCACTGAACAGAATGCCCCACGCGCGAGCGCCGAAACCTCACTAATAGTGCGAGAAAGCTTGTGCATTGCGCCGACCACGCTTGACACGCGCCGCCCCTTGTGCTTAGATACCGGCGGAGTTTATCGAACGGGAATTCGTCTGGCAAGCGAAAGTCGGACGAGGTGCTGGGAGGGAGTCGTTGATGGGAAAAGGATGCCGATCGGCGAGGATTCGCGCGCGCGCTGCGTCTCACCTGCCGGTGCTACTCGGCGTCTTGGTCGGCATGCTGTGGGGTGGCAGCGTCCCGGCGTTGGCTCTCAGCCAGCGGGGACACATATTCAGCTTCTCGTTCGGTGAAGAGGGCGTGCATCAGGGCCAGTTTCGGCGTCCGTCCGCAGTGGCCGTAAACGACTCGACGGGTGAGGTCTATGTAGCCGACCGCCTCGGCAACCAAGTCGATGAGTTCGCGACGGTTAACAAGCAGGGAGAACCGATCTTGAATTCTGAGCATCAGCCCTCTGCCGAATTCGTGCGTGCGTTCAGCGTGCCGGCTCCCGAAGCGATCGCCGTCGACAACTGCACGGTTGACTCAATATCGTGCAGCAAGGAACAGGATCCGTCCGTGGGCGACGTGTACGTGGCGAGCACGACACCCAGCCATGCCAAAGAACCTGAACCGGAAGAAGGTCTGCGCGTAGATAAGTTCAGCGCGGAAGGCGCCCCGATCACGAAGCTGGCGACCTTCAAGCTGCCCAAGCAAAGGGCCGAAGATTTCGAAGAACACATCGATGGCGTCGCCGTCGACAGCGCGAACGGCGCTCTCCTCATATATGTGAAAGACGGCAAGATCTACAGGTTCAACGACGCGGGAATCAACCAGGCCGAAGCGGTTGTGCAGTCTAGCGCTGGTGAAGGGAGACCAGGGTTTGCGCTCGACGCGGAAGGCGACTTCTATGTGGGTATCGAAGAAGTCCAGGAATTCGCAGACAGCTTGGACGAAGAACTGACCGGCCAGATAGAAGCCGAAGGTCTCGCCGATGGCTTGTTCGAAACTGGACAGTTCGAGCTGGCCGCGAAGCTCGCGGCGGGCACGGGAGCGGTGACGGCGCCCGAGTTGGATGACGAATACACGAAGGCCCTCGCCGTGAACCCTGTGGATGAACCGGGCAACAGCGTGTCTGAACAGAACGACGTCTATCTCGACAACGTGTCGAGTGTCGCGGGCGAACCACATACGACTGTGGCGGCGTTCAACGCTAAGGACGAACTGCTTCAGCGCTTCAGCGCGCCGGAACTGCGGGAAGGGGACGGCATCGCGGTGGACTCGAAGACGGGCGCTGTATTCGTCACCGATGCCGCGTCGGACAAGGTCGACGTGTTCGCGCTTGAATCGCGCGCGCGGCCCGCGGTAGATGAACTGTCGGCGTGCACGCTCGGACTACCGGGTTGTCCGCAGGCGACAGGGACTGTGGAGCTACAGGCTCAGGTGAACCCTGCAGGAGCGGCAACGACCGTCGAGTTCCAGTACGGTCCGGCTAACTGCTCGGCCGCGCCCTCGTTGTGCCGGACATCGCTCGAAATGCACCTGGGAGACGGCTTCGGCGATCGCAGCGCGAGCTTCAGCGTGGACAACCTGATACCTGGCACATATCACTATCGTGTTGTCGCGACGAATGAATTCGGCACCGTCAGCAGCGCCCAACAGACCTTCTCGGTGCTCGCCGCGACGAGCGCGCTACCGGACGCACGCGGGTGGGAGCTGGTGTCCCCGCCTCAAAAGCACGGCGCCGAACCGGAACTGACCAAAGAAGGAGGGGATATACAGGCAGCCGCAGACGGCCACGCGATCACGTACGTCACCGACGGACCCGTGGGCCCCGACGCTGCGGGCAGCCGCAACCCGGAATACACGCAACTGCTCTCGACCGTCGACGCCGATGGCGAATGGACCACGCAGGACTTGGCGACGCCGAACACAGCCGGTCGCGGCATCCAGGTGGGAGAACCTCAGGAGTACCAGCTGTTCTCCACCAACCTGGCCCTGGCTCTGGTTGAACCGTTTCCAGGGGGACCTGGCTCGAGCCCGTTCGCGGAACCGCCGCTGTCACCGCTATTGCCCGGCGAAGAACAGGGCCGTCAAGAAAAGACGATCTACCTACGCGACGACCAGCCTCTGCAGCCGGAAGCGGCCGACGCGGAACAGCTGACCGTTTACGGGAAGGCCAAGGAAAACGGGGACTCGATGAAGAACGCAGGCTTCCTGGCGCTCGTGAAGAAGTCCAACGCCCCGGATGGCAAGCCGTTCGGGGGCGAAAGGGCCCCGGTCGGTGGAGCCGGCGGAGTGAGGGCGCTCGCTGCCAGCCCGGACCTCGGGCACGTTCTCTTTACGGCGAGCGAGGCTGCACCCGGCCTGTTCGAGTGGGGGCCGGAAGAACAGGTGCGGCTCGTCAGCGTGCTGCCAGACGGCACGCCGAGCACCGGCCTGCCGGGCGACCAAGCGGGCATCGACGTGCGTAACGCGATTTCGAGCGACGGCGCTCTCGTCTTCTGGACCTCGACGACGAATCATCTGTACGTACGCGACACTGTGACCGCGGAAACGGTCCAGCTGGATCTCCCCCAACAGGGGGCGCCGCCGGCAAGCGGTCCGCCCGACGCTGTCTTTCAGACCGCGAGCGCGGATGGATCGAAGCTGTTCTTCACAGACACGCAACGGTTGACAGCCACCTCGAAGGCGCTGGCGAGCGCATCAGACCTGTATGTCGCCGAATTGCATGGCGGCGAGGTTTCCGGCAGCCAGCTGGCGTACACGCTCACCGATCTGACTCCCGAAGGGCTCGACGGCGAAAGCGCAGGCATACCGAGCGGATCGCAGGGCGGCGGCGTGATCGGGGTCAGCGAAGACGGTTCGTATGTGTATTTCGTCGCTGACGCGGCGCTTGCAGCGGGCGCGCACAGGGGCGACTGCGCGTTCGAAGAAGAACCGCCTCCGCCGGGAACGTCGTGCAACCTCTATGTGCGCCATCGGGAAGGAACCCGATGGGGTCCGACGAGGCTGGTCGCGGCGCTTTCTCCTCGCGATCTCCCCGACTGGGGCGGTGAGCAGGAAGGCGACCTGACGTTCATGACCTCGCGTGTCGCTCCCAACGGTGAATACATGGCGTTCATGTCCGATAGGAGCCTTACAGGGTACGACAACGAAGATGTGAGCAGCGAACAGCCAGGCGAACGTCTCGACGAGGAGGTGTTCGTCTATCACACGAGCACCGAACGCCTAGTGTGCGTATCGTGCGATCCAAGCGGTGAACGACCCCACGGGGTGTTCGATTCAGGCGCAACCGAACCGGATACCGAAGGCGAAGGACTGCTCGTTGACCGGCCGCACGTCTGGAGTCCACGCGAAGAAGGTGAAAGCGAGCGCGGCACAGACCACTGGCTGGCCGGCAGCGTGCCCGGATGGACGCCGATGGACGTCACCTCAGCGCTCTACCAGTCGCGCTATCTGCTGGACGATGGCCGCCTCTTCTTCGACAGTCCCGACCAACTCGTGCCGGCGGCGACCGGCACGAAGGAGAAGGTCTACGAGTATGAGCCCGACGGCATCGGAAGCTGCGATAGCGAAGGCGGCTGCATAGGATTGCTCTCGGCGGGCGACGCCGCTCACGAAGCGGCGTTCCTCGACGCGAGCACAAGCGGCAATGACGTGTTCTTCATCACGGCCGAAAAGCTCGTGCCACAGGACTCCGATGACTTCTTCGACGTGTACGACGCACACATATGTGACGCGTCCGCGCCATGTCTGACGGCCTCAGCGGTCTCGTCGAGCTCTTGCGACGCGACGCCTGCACACCCGTGCAAGGCTGGCGAGTTCTCCACCCCAGCCTTCACGTTGCCCGCGAGCGCGGGCTTCTCCGGCATCGGAAACGCGTCCGGGCGGGTGCTGTCGGCCATTTCGACGGGCGAACCCAAGCGGCTGACGCGGGCGCAGAAGCTCGCAGAGGCCCTGAAGACCTGCGAGAAGGACGCAAACAGACACCAGCGCCGCGCGTGCGAAAAGCGCGCCCGCGAGCAATTCGGCGCTACGCGAGCCAAGAGCGCCGGTCTCTCAGACAGGAGCAGGAGGCCGCGCCGATGAATCGCACGCGCTCTTGTCGCGCGCAGAATTGGCGACTTCGGGCGCTGCTGGCAGCGAGCGTGCTGCTCGCGATGCTCGCCGGCGCGGCGCCGGCGGCATCTGCGGAGGAAGCGCCAGCCGCTCCGCACTGGAAGCTCGAATCGCGCCCAGCGCCGACGAACCTGCCGCTCGAGCGCGAAGGCGTAGCCGGTGAAGGTGTGATTGTCGTGACGGCGTCGAATCTTGGCGACGCCGATGTCAACGGCGAAGAATCCGTCACGATCACCGACACACTGCCCGGCGGACTGGAAGCGGTGCAGATCACCGCGGACAGCGCGGGCACAGGACGCTCAGAAGAAAACGTCAGGAGTGAAAACCCCAAGACCAAAGAAGTCAAGAACCCCAATGGCTTCAGCTGCTCAAAGCCGCCAGCCACAGCGATCGTCTGCACCTTCGGCCAGAAGCTACCCCCCTATGAACAACTGGAAATCCTGATCAGGGTGAGGGTGACCCTGACGGCTGCGGCGCAGCTCGAAAACAAGGTGACCGTCACGGGCGGCGGCGCGGAACCCGAGACGCTCGACCGCCCCGTGGCCGTGAACGACGAGCCGGCCATGTTCGGCCTCGAAGACTTCGAAGTCACGCCTGAAACCGACGACGGCGCGCTCGAAGCCCAGGCGGGCGCGCACCCGTTCCAGCTGACGACCACTTTCACACTGAACGAGACAGATGAAGTCGACGGCGAACGCCTGCTGCCGGCGGCGCCAGCCCTGTCGAGGAACCTGAGCATCAAGCTGCCGCCAGGGTTGATAGGCGACCCAAACGCGGTTCCGCAGTGTGGAGGAGTCGACTTCGGAGCGCTGGACGAAGACGACATCAACTCGTGCCCCAATGAGACGGTCGTGGGGGTTGCGGCGGTGACCGTCAACGATCCGGTTCCACTCCACTTCACCACAGAACTCGTGCCTGTCTTCAACCTCGTACCCGCTCCGGGCGAGCCGGCGAGATTCGGCTTTGAGGCGGTTCACGTGCCGGTCGTGCTCGACACGTCCGTACGCACCGGCGGAGACTACGGCGTGACGCTGAGCGTCCACAATGCATCGGAGGCCGTGCAGGTGCTGGGCACGCGGGTGACGATTTGGGGAGCGCCTGACGATGCCAGGCACGACCAGTCTCGCGGCTGGTCGTGCCTGTTCCAGGGCACCGAAAGCGAGCGCTTGCACGAACCGTGCAAGCCGCTCGAATTGCCACGGCTGCCGCCGCCGTTCCTCACGCTGCCGACAACCTGCGGTCCGCTGGACACGAGCGTGGAAGACGAAGCATGGAATGCCGGCGAACTCGAGCAGCAGGGGCAAGCCAGCAGCTTTCGGGGCTCCAGCGAAGAGCCCCCGGCGCTCACCGGATGTCAACAGCTGCCGTTCGAACCGTCGATCGCGGCACGGCCGGACGAGCACGCGGCGAGCACTCCGACGGGCCTGACCGTCGAAGTCAACCTGCCCCAGTCAACCACGCTCACCGATGGCGAGCTGGCCGAGGCCGACGTGAAGACGACGACCGTGACCCTTCCCGAAGGCGTTCAGGCGAATGCCGGGGCGGCAGGTGGGCTCGAAGCGTGCTCCGCCCTCCAGGTTGGCTTCGACGGCACTGGCGAAGAAGGCACGCAGCTTGAAAACGATCACTTCTCCACCGTCCCGCCGGTCTGCCCGAACGCGTCCAAGATCGGGGAAGTGGAAATCGACACGCCGCTGCTGAGCAACCCGCTGAGCGGCTCCGTCTACCTGGCTGAGCAGGACACCAACCCGTTCAGGTCGCCGCTGGTCATCTACGTGGTCGCCGAAGAACCGACCTCGCGCGTGCTCGTCAAGCTCGCAGGCGAAGTGCGGATCGACGAAACCACGGGCCAGCTGGTCTCGACGTTCAACGACACGCCGCCGCTGCCATTCGAACACCTGAAGCTGCGCCTGTTCAACAGCGAGCGCCCAGTGCAGGCCACGCCGGCGTTTTGCGGCAGCGACTATCAGGCCGCGGCTGTGTTCACTCCGTCCTCACAAGCTCCGAGTGTGAAACTGGAATCGAACCCCGGGGAATTCGAAATCACCGAAGGGCCCGGAGGATCGCCGTGCCCCTTGCACACGCTGCCGTTCACTCCATCGTTCCAGGCCAGCCCCACCAACAGCCAGTCGGATGCCTTCACGCCCTTCTCACTGACGATCGGACGAGCCGACGGGCAGCAGGCGCTCGAATCGGTGACCGTGCATCTGCCACCCGGCATCGCCGCGCTGATCTCGCAGGTGACGCCGTGCCCTGAACAGACGGCACTGATGAAAGCCTGCGGCCCGGAAAGCCTGGTGGGCCACACGACGAGCGTCGCCGGCCTGGGCGACGAACCGATCACGCTCGGCGGCGCGCTCTACTTGACCGGCCCACTGAAGGCCACCAGCAGGCACGGCGCGGCGCCGTTCGGGCTGCTCGCGGTCACGCCCGCGGTCGCCGGCCCGTTCAACCTCGGCGATGTCAGCGTGCTCTCGACGCTCGAGGTCGACGACCACACAGCCGCGGTGACGGTTCAGAGCGAACCGATCCCGAAGATGCTGAAGGGTGTGCCGGTGCAGCTGAAAGAGCTGAACGTGACCGTCGAACGCCCCGAAGGCAAGCCGTTCGAGTTCAACCCGACCAGCTGCGAACCGACGACGATCGCCGGCGCGCTCACGGGCTACGAAGGCACGAGCGTCGCGCGCTCGTGGCCGTTCCGCGCCAGCAACTGCGCGGACCTCGCCTTCGAACCGAAGCTGACGGCAGTCGCCGGGGGGCAAGGCAGCAAAGCCGACGGCACGAGCCTGGACATCAAGATCGAATCGCCGGGCTTGGGGCACGAGGCGAACATCGCCAAGGTCGATCTGCAGCTGCCCGCAGCGCTCTCCTCGCGTCTGAGCACGCTCCAGCAGGCATGCCCTGAAGCCGTGTTCGACGCCAACCCCGCGGCTTGCGACGAAGGCTCCGTGATTGGGAGCGCGACCGTGGACACGCCCGTATTGAAGGCTCTGCTTACGGGCCCCGGATACCTGGTTTCCCGCGGCGCCGAATATCCCGACGTCGAGTTCGTGCTGAGCGGCGAAGGCATCACGCTCGTGCTCGACGGCAAGACGCAGATAAAGGCCGGGATCACCTACTCGAAGTTCGAAAGCGCGCCGGACGCTCCGTTCACGACGTTCGAGGCCGACCTGCCGGCCGGTCCCCACTCGGCGCTCACTCCCAACGTGCCCGAACGAGAACGCTTCAGCCTATGCAAGGCGAGTCTCTTGATGCCGACTACGATCACCGGGCAAAACGGCTCTGTGATCGAACAAACGACACGCGTGGCGGTCAGCGGATGCGGCGGAGTGCTGCGGTCGCAGAGCAAGAAGCTCACGCGTGCGCAGCTGCTGGCAAAGGCGCTGAAGTCGTGCAGGAAGGACAGGAAGCGGAGCAAGCGCGTCGTCTGCGAAAGACAGGCCCGCAAGCGGTTCGCAAAGAAGGCGCCCAGGGGGCGGGCGTCTGCAGGCAAGCATGCACGCTCACGCTGACGCGCGCATGTAACCCTCGATCAGCTCGGCTGCCTGGCGCACGCCAGTGAACGGCGCGATCGCGATGTATGCCAGCTCGGGAAGCGCCTCGCTGACCCGCGCGCCGTGGCCGTCGTCGATCATCTGATACAGGAGCTCGTAGATCGCGCCGAGGATCGCCTCCGAGCACAGCTGCGGGAGAGCTCCGGCCTCGTCGGACAGGCTGTAGGCCTCGTGGAGATAGAGCGTGCAGATCGTTCGCAGCTCCTCCGCGTTGTGGATGGCCGCCGACCCCGCGGCGAATGACTCAACCAGCCAGAGGTGCGCCAGCGCCGGGTCTTCCTCGATGATTTTGGTGGCGGTCCGTAGACCGTTCCAGATTCGTTCCGGCCAAGCCGAGGCAGTGAAGAACGCCGTGGCGCAGGTGCTCATGTGATCCTCGAAGTTGTGCTGCTGGGCGGCCAGAAACGCCTCCTGCTTGTCGCGGAACTGCGCGTAGAACACACCTCGGCCGATCCCCGCGCAGGCGACGATGTCCGCGACGGTCATCTCGTGGTAGCCCTTGAGCATCGCCATCTGCGTGGTCGCGCCGAGGATCCGCTCGCGCAACTGACGCTTGACAACGCTGTCGTGCTGCATGCGCCGCCCGCGTGGCAGGCGTTGCGTGGCGGCAGCGCCGGAGGCGCCGTCGTGCGCGCTGGCGGTGTTTTTGTGTGGACGCCTGCCTCGTGAGGGCCGCAGCAGCCCGCCGCTGACGAGCGAGCTTTCGCTCAGAAACCCTGGCCCGCGCACTGCGCCGGAGGGCAGAGCATACGCCTTCACCCACCTGAAGAGATCGTCGGTGAGTGCCGGCAAGATGTCGTATTCGAGGCGGCGCAGGCGTCTTGCGACCACATGCCTGATGCCCCCGATCAGCGCCAATGCAGGGATTCCCGGTCGCGGCTCCTCTGGCGGCGCGCTGGCGAGAAAGCGCTCGAGCGCGGCGGCCGCCTGGATCAGTTTGCGGCGGCTGTGCCGCCGCAGCTCAGGTCCGCCGCCGATCGGCTCGAACAACATTCCCCATCCCGCCTGCGGCTCGGCCTCGAGCGTTTGCAGCAGCCCGGATAGTGCTGAGCGCAACGCGGAGTCGCGCTCACGTACGCGCATGACGTCGCTCAGTTGCGCTGACAACCGCAGCGCGAGGTTGTCATAGCTCGCGATGAAGCATGTCTGCTTGTCGGCGAACTCGTTGTAGAAGGTCACGCGTCCGACACCGGCCTGCGCAGTCACATTCGCGATGCTCGCGCCCGTGTAACCTTCGCGCTCGACCACGCGCGCCATCGCGGTCAGCAAGCGCTCTCGTTGCGTCGGCTGCAGCGGCCGGTCGGCTGCCCCCTGTTCCTGCTTGGCCGAGCTCCTGCGAGGCGGCTTGGCTTGCTTGGCAGGCGAGCGCGGCATCTAGTGTCTTCCGCCAACGTATAAGGCAATCCAGGGGCGATATGTGTGGAATATCAAGGCTTTGGTCCCCTGTGAGCAATGGCCCCGGCACCGGAAGCGACGATTTGTTGACTGCTAGGTTGCGCGTCTGGTGACACTGTTGGACAGACCGAGCGCGCTCGCCGAGATCAGACCGAAAAGTAGACGAATCTCAATGATTTGACTTCCCTTCAAGCTTACAGGCATCGCCGGGGCGGCGGTCGCCGGCTGGCATAGACTGACCGCTTCGTGTCCCGCTTCCACGAGCCCCAACACCCTGACTTCCAGCGCCTGAACAGCTCGATCGACTTCGATCGGCGGCTGTGGCCGCAGGACCTCACGCAGTCGCGCGCGCACGCGCGCATGCTCGCCGAGCGCGGGATCATCACGGCCGAGGATCGTGAGGCGCTGCTGGCGGGCCTCGACGCGGTCGAGCGCGAGTTGCGCGACGGCGGCTTCCCGTTCGCGCCCGACGACGAGGACATCCACATGGCGATCGAGCGGCGCCTGACGGAGCTCGCCGGGCCGGTCGGCGGGCGCCTGCACACGGCGCGCTCGCGCAACGACCAGGTGGTGACCGACCTGGCGATGTACACGCGCGAGCGCACCGCCGAAGCGCAGGTCGCGCTCAGCTCGCTGATGGAGGTGCTGCTGGCGCGCGCGCAGCAGCACATCGACTGGGCGATGCCCGGCTACACGCACCTGCAGCGCGCGCAGCCTGTGTATCTGGGGCACCATCTGCTCGCGTACTTCTGGATGCTCGCGCGCGACCGTGAGCGCTTCGCGTTCGCGCAGCGCGAGTCCGGGCGCCTGCCGCTGGGCTCGGGTGCGCTCGCGGGCGTGAACTTCGACACCGACCGTGAGTTGCTCGCGCGTGAGCTGGGCTTCTCGGGCGTGGCGCCGAATTCGATCGACGCGGTCAGTGGCCGCGACTTCATCCTCGACTATCTCGCCGCGGCGGCGACCTGCGCTACGCACCTCTCGCGCCTGGGCGCGGAGCTCGTGCTGTGGTCTAGCGCCGAGTTCGGCTTCTGCGAGCTGCCGGACGCGTGGAGCTCGGGCTCCTCGATCATGCCGCAGAAGAAGAACCCGGACGCCGCCGAGCTGCTGCGCGCGAAGGCGCCGCGCGTGGTCGGGCACCTGGCGGCGTTCCACGGCGTGATGCACGCGCTGCCGCTGACCTACAACAAGGACCTGCAGGAGGACAAGGAGCACCTGTTCGACGCGGCCGACACGCTGGCGCTGACGCTCGCCGCCGCGCGGGGCATGCTCGCGGGCGTGCGCTTTGACCGCGAGCGCATGCGCGAGGCGGCGGCCGACGAGCTGATCGCGGCGACCGACCTCGCCGACCTGCTCGTGCGGCTGGGCGTGCCATTCCGCGAGGCCCACGGTGTCGTCGCCGGGCTCGTGCGCAGCGCGCTCGACGCGGACAAGTCGCTGTCGCAGCTGAGCGCGCAGGATCTGACGACGCACAGCGAGACGCTCGCGGCCCACTACGAGGACTACCAGCGCGTGCTCGCGCAGAGTTCGTGGCTTGAGTCGAAGGTCTCAGAGGGCGGCACCTCGCTGGCGCGCGTACGCGAGCAGCTCGCGTTGGCGCGCTCGACGCTCGACGCTATACCGGCCTCGTGAGCCGGGCTCGGAGCGCAGTGGCGGCGCTCGCCCGGGACTTCTATGACCGGCCGGTGGTCGAGGTCGCACGCGACCTGGTCGGCTGTACCGTCGAGTACCGCGGCGCGGCGGGCGTGATCGTCGAGACCGAGGCCTACCACGACAGCGAGCCCGCGTGCCACGCGTTCGTCGGACTGACGCCACGCACGCGCACACTGTTCGGGCCGCCGGGGCGCGCGTACGTGTATCGCTCATATGGTGTCCACGCGCTGCTGAACGCTGTGTGCGAGCCAGAAGGCGTGGGCGCCGCGGTGCTGATCCGTGCGCTGGCGCCGATCGCGGGCGTCGCGCAGATGCATGCGCGACGGGCAGACGGTCCCAGGGCGACCAGGGCGCGCTTGCGCGAGCGGGACCTGTGCTCGGGGCCCGGCAAGCTCACGCAGGCGCTCGGGATCTGGCTAGGCGAGAACGACGGCGACCTGAGCGACGGGCCGGTGCGCATCCTGCCGCGCAGCGGCGAGTGGGTCGAGCCCGCGCTTGTCGTCGGCACGCGCATCGGCATCACGCGCGCGGTCGAGTTGCCGTGGCGCTTCTGCGCGGCCGAGAACCCGCACGTGTCCAGGCCGCGGCCCGCCGCGGCGCCTGGGGTGGGTGGTGCGCGCGCGGCGCTCGCGCTCAGTTCGCCGGGCCGACGCCGCCGGTAGCCGCGGTCCCGCCGGAGGGAGCCGGTGTGGCGGGCGCAGGAGGAGTCGCGGGCGCCGCAGGAGTGGCCGGCGCGGCAGGCGCGGGCGCACTTGGAGCTTCGTGGGCCGGCGCGGGCGTGGAAGGTGGCGCAGCGTGTTCGGCGCCGCTAGGCGGCGTTGTGCCCGGCGCTTCCGCGCCTTGGCTTTGCGGCGTCGGTGATTTCGTGCCGGTCTTGCCGGCGCCCGCGCCTGTCGGGGCAGCGGACTGCTTAGAGGTCGTCGAAGGTTCTTCGGAGCCGGGTTCAGAGGCGACCGTGGAGCCCGCGCCTTCTGTGTGACCCTTCTTGCCCTTGCTCGCGGCCGCCGCGGCGGCTTCTTCGGCGCGCGTCTTTTCGATCCCCAGCGCGGAGACCATGAAGTCGTGCCAGATCAGCGCCGGGAAGGTGCCACCGAGCACCGGCTGGCCGTTGAAATCAGTGGTCATCGGGATCAGTTTGTTGGGGTAGCCGACCCACACGGCGACCGTGAACTTGGAGTCCCAGCCGACGAACCACGCGTCGCCGTAGTTGGAGGTCGTGCCGGTCTTGCCGGCCGCGAACTGGCCGAGCGCGGCGGCCTTGCCGGTGCCGTACTGCAGCACGGTCTCGAGCATCGAGGTCTCGGTCGAGGCGACTTCGGGCGCTAGCACGCGCACTGCCGTGACGCGGTTGCGTTCGCTGTGTCTCCCGTCGGGCAGCGGCTGGCTGCCGGCGGTGACTTCCTGGATCCCCACGGGCGCGCCCGCCAGTGCCATCGTGCCGCTGACGCGCTCGCCGCCGTGGGCGATCGTCTCGTACGCGTGCGCCATGTCCAGCGGCGTGACGCCGACGGTCAGCCCGCCGATCGTCATCGCTGGGTTGGTGGACAGCGGTGTGGTGATACCCATCTTGTGGGCGAGCAGCGCGATGCGGTGGGTGCCGACCCTGAGGCCGACTTCGGCGTAGATCGAGTTGTCCGAGAAGGCAGTCGCGCCGACGAGCGTGTTCTCGCCGGTGTAGTTGCCTTCGTCGTTATGCACGACGAAGTGTTCGCGCCCGCCGGTGTGGGGGACGATGAATTCCTTCTGCTTGGAGGTCCACACGGAATATGGCGAGATGCCGTCCTCGAGCGCGGCGGCGAGGTCGAACGCCTTGAACGAGGAGCCGGGCTGGCGCTCGCCCTCGGTCGCGAGGTTGAACGGGCTTTCGTCGTAGTCGCGACCGCCGACCATCGCGCGCACCTGGCCGGTCGAGTTTTCGATCGCGACCAGCGCGGCGGTCGGGCCGCCGGTGTAGGCGAGGTAGTTGTTGACCGCCTGTTCGGCCGCGCGCTGCAGTTCCAGGTCGAGCGTGGTCTTGATGTGCAGCCCGCCGTAGAACGCCCGTTGTCCGTAGCGTTCGATCACCTGCTGCTGCACCCAGCTGGTGAAGTAGCCGGCGTCGACGCCTTCGATGCTCTGCTCCTGCGGCGCCTGGATCTGCGGCGCGGAGGGGAGCGCCTGTTTGAGGCTTTCTTCGTACAGCGCCCTGGTCAGATAGCCCTGTTCGAGCATCTGCTGGAGCACCACATCGCGGCGTTCCTTGGCGGCGAGCTGATGCTCGATGGGGTTGTATCCGGTGGGGTCCTGGATGATGCCGGCCAGCAGCGCGGCCTCCCACGGTTTCAGCTGCTGCACGCACAGTTGGTGGCCGGGTTCGCCACAGCCCTGGTGGTTGATTTCGTGCCCGAAGTAGGTCTGGGCGGCGGCCTCGATGCCGTATGCGCCGTTGCCGAAGTAGATCGTGTTGAGGTAGGCGGTGATGATCTTTTCCTTGGACCACTTGTGCGAGAGCTGGTAGGCGAGCGCCGCCTCGCGCAGCTTCTCGAAGATCGTGCGGTGCGACTGCGCTTGTAGCGCGTTCTTGATGAACTGCTGCTCGATCGTAGAGGCGCCCTGCACGGCGCCTTTGTGCAGGATGTCGTCGACGAATGCGCGCGCGATGCCGCGGATGTCGACGCCGCTGTTGGTCTGGAAGCGCTTGTCCTCGATCGAGATCACGGCCTGCTTGACGATCCGCGGGATCTGCTGCGGCGTGACGATCACGCGGTTCTGCTGGCTGATGATGCCGATCGGGTGGCCGAAGTCGTCCTCGAGGATCGAGCTCTGCTCGTCCTTGTAAAGGGAGAAACGGGTCAGCGACGGCAGGTCCGAGGCGACTGACACGAACATGCCGAACACGAACGACACGAGCCCGAGCATGAGCACGGCAAGCAGGATCGCGACGAAGCGCAGGCGCTTCAGACGCGTCCTGGCCGGGCTGGTTATGTCGGGGCGAGCGTCATCGCGCATCGGCGGCTGCGGAGGCGGTCCCTCCAGGGTCAGACCGGTGCCCGACCCCGCCGGCACGGGTCACGATGCTACGCGGCCCAGTGGGACCCTCCAGGGGGCGAGAGTCTAGCATTGGCCCCCATGCCCGACGCCACCGACGCGGTCGCCGACGACGCTGCCGCGCAGGCCCGCGAGCTGGCCGCTGGTGCGGTCGATTGTCTGCCGGACGGGGCGCTCGCGGCGAAGCTGCGCAGCGCGCGCGCAGAGGGTCGCCAACTGCGGGTGAAGCTGGGCATCGACCCGACCGCGCCGGACATCCACCTTGGGCACGCGGTCGTGCTGGGCAAGCTGCGCGAGTTCCAGGACGCGGGCCACCGCGTGGTGCTGATCGTAGGTGACTACACCGCGCGCGTGGGCGATCCGTCGGGGCGCTCGACGCTGCGACCGATGCTCTCGGCGCAGGAGATCGACGCCAACGCGGCGACTTTTCAGTCGCAGGCGCTGAAGATCCTCGACGGCGACCCCGAGCGCCTGGAGGTGCGCCGCAACGGCGAATGGCTGGACATGCCGATGGCGGAGCTGCTGGCGCTGGTGAGCACGACGACCGTCGCGCAGCTGCTCGAGCGCGATGACTTCGCCAAGCGCCGCGCGGCAGGCGAGCCGATCTCGATGCTCGAGCTGCTGTACCCGCTGCTGCAGGGCTATGACTCGGTGGCGATCGACGCGGACGTCGAGCTCGGCGGCACCGATCAGAAGTTCAACCTGCTGCTGGGGCGCGACATCCAGCGCGCGTACGGACGCCCGGAGCAGGCGATCATGACGATGCCGATCCTCGTGGGCATCGACGGCCGCCAGAAGATGTCCAAGTCGCTCGGCAACCAGATCGGCGTGACCGACGCGCCGGAGGAGATGTACGGCAAGACGATGGCGATACCGGACGCGGTGACGGGTGAGTATCGCGATCTGCTGGTCGATCGCCGCTCGGATTTGGATGTGGGCGCACAGGGCGAGCTATCGGCGCGCGATGCCAAGCGCGCGCTCGCGCGTGAGCTGGTCGCGTGGCTGCACTCGCCCGAGGCCGCGCAGGCCGCTGAGCGGCACTTCGATCGGGTGTTCGTGCAGCGCGAGGCGCCCGAGGAGATCGCTGAGGCGCACTTTGAATGCGCCGAGGGGGTGCTGCACCTGCCCGGCTTGATCGCCAGCGAGCTCGGCATGTCGCGCTCTGAGGCGCGGCGCGTGATCGACCAGGGCGGCGTTGCGCTCGGCGAGATGCAGCTCGAGGCCGGCCAGCACGACGTGCCGTGCGAGCAGGCCGACGGGCAGATCTTGAAGGTCGGCAAGCGCCGCTTTCGCCGCCTGCGCGCCCGCTAGACTGCACGCATCGCGCGCCCGTCCGCGTCGGCTGGACGGTCGCCTGTGCATCGCGCTATACTCGCTGGTCGGCCCGCAGGCGCCCTTGGGCGCTGGGCCGGATCGGTCTCCTCCAGAAGGAACACCTTTCGGTGAGGCACGGCGGTCTTTGAAAACTCAACAGCATGCGCATCTGCGATCACGTCGTGATCGTGGTGTGCGTCCAGGTTCGACCCGCCGACGGGAACGCAGCTGATCCAAGATCGAAGCGTCTCGCCGGTGGACAAGAGTCAAGTAGAGAAGTACCCCGTCATGGTTCGAGGCCGCGTGTATGGGTCTCGACCCGTCGAGCGCTGTGGGGCGGTTATCGCCCGGTAGCGAACGGCAATCCATGACAGCTTTTCGTGGAGTAGCTTGGACGGCGTCCAGCCGTCCCTATGAAGCGATGGGGAGCCCTCCAGGCTCCCTTGACCGGGCCTAACGGCCCTCTTCACGGAGAGTTTGATCCTGGCTCAGGACGAACGCTGGCGGCGTGCTTAACACATGCAAGTGGAGCGACGAACCAGGGCT
>Ga0187780_10000442_pt1 | contig 31154 bp, 29 predicted proteins | sample 1015_Q2_SP10_20__FD_132429 | JGI IMG/M metagenome (GOLD analysis project Ga0187780, IMG submission 132429) | Tropical peat soil microbial communities from peatlands in Department of Meta, Colombia - 1015_Q2_SP10_20_MG | ecosystem: Environmental > Terrestrial > Soil > Wetlands > Peat | place...
ATCCGGAATGTTTTCTTCCGCAAAGTGATTTCGGATGCGTTGCCACTGCCCGTCCGTGAGTCGAATCATTCAACCTTTATAGCGGATCGACAGCAGCCGGTAATTTTGAGATAGGTTCTAAGCATATTTGCTACTGCCGTGGGTCTAAGCGGCTCTTGAACCTTCGGGAACACTGACCGTAATGGAGGAAATCGTCCGGCCGAGGATGACGGTCCGGCAAGCCATTCCAGGTCGAGATTTTGTCGTGGAACAATCCGGAACCGAGTCGCAGAAATCGCCCTGAGTTCCCAACAAGAGAGCCGGCAATGATGAATTTGCAGACTTGGAATGACTATTCCCAAGTGGTCAACACTGAAAGCCTGGAATGTGAGTTGGAACGCGTGCGTGCGGCCGCCGCCGGTTCGTTGTCAGGTGTGTTCGGCCCGCGGTCGGTCATCTGGCAGATCGATCGGGAAAGCGCAATCTTCCTCGGGGCCGGTCGAGCATTGCTGTTGCAACTTGCTCACCCTTGGATCGCTGCCGCGATCGAGCAGCATTCGGATACTTTTGCCGATCCCGTCGGACGATTCCATCGTACCTTCAGCGCAGTGTTTTCAATGGTGTTCGGAACGCTTAACCAGAGCATGAGCGCAGCACGTCGTTTGCATCGTCGTCACGTCGGGATAAAGGGGCAATTGCCCTCGGCTGCCGGACCATTTTCTGTTGGCTCGTTCTACTGCGCGAATGCGATCCCGGCTTTGCGTTGGGTTTACGCCACTCTCATCGAAACGGCCCTCGTCGCCTATGAATTGGTGCTGCCGCCCCTCACACTGCAACAACGGGAACGCTACTATCGCGAGAGCCTGCTGTTTGCCGCCTTGTTTGGCATTCCGAAAGAATGTCTGCCGCAGGACTGGACCGCATTTTCTGACTATTTTTCAGCGACCGTGCAATCCGACACGCTGAGCGTCAGCGATCGAGCACGCACCATGGCGCGGCGATTTCTTGGCGGTGCTGACTTGTGGCTTCCGGTGCCGGCCTCGTACCAGGATTTGACGGTGGCACTTCTTCCGCAACCCGTTCGCGAGCGGTTCGGATTTCGCTATGGCGCTCCCCAGCAGTTGGATATTCATCGGCCAATAGCGCTACTTAGGCGGGTCTACCCCCTTCTCCCCAATCGGCTACGGTATGTCGGTCCTTATCAGGAGGCGGAACAACGGCTTGCAGGAAGACTGACGCCAGATTTTGTTACCCAAACGTGCAATCGTTTTTGGATTGGTCGAGCTGAACTACCCGAAAGACGCGTTGAGGATCATCCCTAAAGGCCCGACATTCAATTGCCTGTCTACGAAATCACTTCATTGGCGATGGCGATCCATGCCTGCATTGCGCGGCGGATAGCGACGAACTTCGCGAAGCTGCCGGACGTGCACGCCAAAGCCGTCCGCGCACTGCTCGATGGGCGGGAAACCTCGGGGCTCAATCTCGGCGCCGGCCGTGGCTGGTCAGTGAACTCGCCGCCGGCGTCCGCGATAGGCTGCTACGTTCACTTGCTGGTCGGGGCGCGGCGCGGCAATCCGGTGATCCGCCGGTTCTAAGAATCGATTTAATGCTTGGTCGTGGTCGATTTAATTTCTCGGCAATATCGACAATTTATCGATCGAAATCGATTTAATGCTTGGCCGCGGTTGATTTGTTACTTGGCTCAGCATCGCATCTTCTAAAAAGAAAAAATTTTTGTATCACGTCCCTGTAAATCATAGCGTAGGGAACATTTTCAACATAAGTAGATTATTACGACCAGCTTTATCGGTCCTTCATTTACAGGAGATCCGCCGTTGAGACTACTTTCAAGAATCCTTAAGGCGAGCCGCGATGGCCGCAATGGATCCGCACACTCACTCACAGGCCGTGCTGGAACCAACGCTGCGAAGGCGGCAGTGCAGCGGCCAAAATTGCTGGTAGCATCACCGGCGTCACCGTCAGCAGAAACAGTCTTGCCCCCGGAGGAGGGCGCAAGCATTCTCGATGAGATCGCTGCCGCGCTCCGCCGCCATGTCATTCTGCCCCCGGGGCGGCGCCGAGACCACCGCCCTGTGGGTTCTCCATGCGCACGCTCACGATGCGGCGCAAATTTCGCCGCTGCTGGCCATTATTTCCCCGGACATCGGCTGCGGAAAAACCACCCTGCTCGCCGCGCTGGCGGAGCTGACGCCAGCATCATTGTTTGTCAGCGACCTGACTTCGGCCGGTTTGTACCGCACCATCACCCGCGCTAAGCACACGCTGCTGATCGATGAGGGCGAAATGGTGCTGTCCGGCAACACTCTGCTGCGCAGGCTCGTGAACAGCGGCCATCGTCGCGACGGCGCCCGCGTCCTGCGCGCCGACAACGCGTTTGATACCTGGTGTCCGAAAGTGCTCGCTTCGGTTGGCGACCCGCCCGTCACGGTGTGCGATCGGTCAATCAGGATCTTCCTCAACCGCAAACGCCATAGTACGGTTGCGCCCCTCGATGCCGTTGCCCGTGCTCGGCTCAACGAGCTTTCGCTCCAGGCTGCACAATGGACGACACAACGCCTCGATCGGATCGCTGCCGCCAATCCCGCCATGCCCGCCATGCCCGCAACGCTCGGCAACCACACTGCCGACAATTGGCGCCCCTTGACCGCGATTGCCGATGAGGCTGGCGGCCGTTGGCCAGACTTGGCGCGCTCCTTGGCGACCCAGGCCACCCCTGATGCCGAAGCCGACGAGTCGTCCGCCATCGGCACGCTCCGCGATATTCGCCAAGCCTTCGCACGGGAAGAAACCGATCGCATGGCGACCATTAGCCTGGTTCATGCTCAACGCCGATCCGGATGATCCCGGCGCCCACGTATTCGCAGAGGCGGTCCAATCACCGCCCAACAACTGGCCGGTAGGCTGCGACCGTTCAGAATTTTTCCCAGGACCATCCGGTTCAAAGAGGAAACCCTGAAGGGCTACTATCTGAAGGATTTCCAGGATGCCTTCGAACGCTATCTCGACTAGTGCGGCCAAGGGGAATCACGCGACACGCCAAGGTCACGCTGATCGACTGCGCGCAAAAGTCTGCGGCGGATAACGCCATTGTCCGGCGTTACGCGCTGCCACCGAACGAGTCGGTGCGGTAGTCCCCGAGTGGATGAGGTGCCGACCGGCGGCCGCGCTCAATCGCCCGCGTGCTCTCGTCGGGCTTACGGCCGATTTGGGGTGACCCGACCAACAATGGCCCTGTTATGGCGCCAGGACCGATAACCCGCATCAAATTGTCGTTGTTACGATGTTACGGCCCCGCCGAAAGGGGCCCATTGGCGCGCCAGCTCGCTTCAACGGTCTCGGCGGATCAAGAATGGCCGTTAGCCGTGACCAACAGTGATGGACTGAGTTGTAATGATTTCATGAGCAAAATGAAAAATTTTCATCTATTGTTTTTACCTTCACATTCATTTTTCACCGTAGTATTCAGCGTTTCGCTATTGGATTAATGGATTGCGAAGGAACACGCCGCAATGCTTCTACACTTAAGCGATCAGGTGCGCGAGTGTCATCAACATGCGAAAGACTGCGCCCAAAAGTCTGCGGCGCAATCAGAGCCTTTGATGCAGCAAAGTTTCTTGGATGCGCAACAGGCCTGGTTGCGATTGAGTAAGCGCCTAGCCGAACTTCCCAAGCTCGAGCCGCACCAATAAGGAAAATTCGGGAAGCCTGTTCGTTACCACCGACGACGGCGGATTTCTTCGATGACGATGCTGTTGTCCTGTTCGCCTTCGCCATGGCGCTGACAAGCCTCCAGCACCGCGGCGTGAACGGTGAGAAGCGGTAATTCTTGCCCCGCCTTTTGCGCCTGCTCGATCATCAGGCGCGCATCTTTGGAGCGTCTGCCGCACGCGGCCCTCGGGCGCGAAATCGCGCGCCACCATCTTCGGCGTGTCCCATCACCTGCGAAGCAGCCGCCGACAAGCGAGCGACGTGGAGAAATGCGGTTTCGTCGAGACCGAGCCGCTCGGCAAAAACCAGGCCTTCGGCAAGCGCCAGGCGATTGAGCCCGAGAATAAGATTGACGGCAAGCTTTGCGCGGCCGCCGTCGCCGATCTTGCCGATGTGGAAGCGTCGGGGAAACAAGGTATCAAAAATGGGCGCGGCGGCTTGTGCGATCGACGCATCGCCGCCGATGAGCCCAACGCCGTCGCCCTGACGCACTTGCGCGCTCGTCCCCGAGACCGGGGCTTCGAGGAAGCGCAGCTGCTTTGCCACGCGCGCGCCGAGCGCGGCTAGCCGATCCGGATCGCAGGTACTGGTGCAAATGACGATCTTGCCCGCCGCCGCCGGCACGAGTGAACGCTCCACGACATCCTCAGCCTGATCGGTAGAGAATACGGCGATCACGATCGGATCGCAGTCGCGCGCTATTTCGGGGAGCGATCCGACACGTCCGCCGATTTGCAGAAGCTGCTCGTTTCTCGTTGGCTCAATATCGAATCCGATGACGCCGAATCCAGCCGCGATGAGGCGGCGAGCATAGACCTCTCCCATGAGGCCGACGCCGATCAGTCCAACGGGTCTCCGAGTTGGCATGGGCAATGTTTGCCGTTATTCGAGCGACGCGATTGCAAGCTCGCGCGCGACGGTGTCGAGGCTATCGCGCAATGCCTTCGGCACCGGTATGCCGTGCTTGGTGCTTGCGCCGCTCGAGGCGCTTCGCGTGGCTTTGCTCGCCGGGAAGCCAGATCCGCTCAACGCCGGGCAGACGCCGCGAATGACGAATGTCGCGGATCAAGCCGTCCACGGCGCGCTTGAATTCGCCGGCCGGCATAAAGGCATCGATCGATAGCGCTGCAATGGCCTGGCCGGTATTGGTTGCCTTGCCGCTCTCTTTGACGAAATCGATGACTTGGCGCCCAACCGCCGCACGGTTCAACGCGCCGGCAAGAATTGCGATAACAAGACTAAGCCCGTAGCCCTTGTAGTCGCCGATCGGCAGAAGATGGCCTTCATCGGCGCGCTTCGGATCGGTCAGCGGCTTGCCCTCACGATCGATCATCCAGCCGACCGGCATCGCCTCGCCGCGTTGAGCTTTAAGCCGCACCTTGCCATAGGCGGCGACCGTCGGCGCCATGTCGAGCACGATGGCCGGCTCCTCCATCGCCGGCACCGCGACCGCCATCGGATTGGTGCCAAGCAGGCTTTCACTGCCGCCCCACGGCGGCAAGTGGTTGTTGCTGCCAACCGCGAAATAAAGGCCGATCATGTCGTGCGCAAGCGGCATGGTCACATAAAGCGCCGCAGGTCCCGCATGATTGCTCATGCGCACGCCCACCCAGCCAACTCCCGTCGCGCTCGCTTTTGCGATCGCCAATTCGGCAGCGCGGCGCATCACCAGATGGCCCATTGCATTGTCGCCGTCGAGCAGCGCCACCGACGCGCGGTCGTTGATGACGCGAATTTTCGGATTGGGATTGATGCCGCCGGCGCGTAAACGGCGCAAGTAAAGCGGCAAGCGGATAACGCCGTGGGTGTCGCTGCCCCGCAGGTCCGCCTCGACCATGAGATCAGCGAGTATTTGCGCATCTGCTTTCAGCAGGCCGGCGGCAACGAAAGCGCGCGTTACGAAATCGGCGAGATTGCACGCGGCTATCCGTGAATCTGCGGTTGCTTTGTCTGTCGTGGCCATATCTTTCGCTGTCATATCCATTGCTGCTGCCGTGAGTGCTGACGCTGTAGGACCGCACTCTGATCGGTGAGGGAGTTTATGTCTACATGCGGACAAAAGGAGAGGAGACTGGTGCAATCTTGCGGCAGATCATAAAATCCATCGAACCTCTAAGGTAAGCTCCATCAGCACGGATATGAGAAGCACTATGAGCATCGTAACCGCCGAAAAAGTCGCAACGCTAGACGCATGTTTTGGCACATATCCGCATACGAAACCGCTGAAGAGCGGCGAAATTAGATCCGATCGGGTTGCGCTGCGCTTCACCGATGTCGAGCCGATCAACAAGGCGTTTTTGATGATGGTTCGGCAGGAGAAGTTCGACGTCAGTGAAATGGCAATCGCCACCTATTTACAGGCCAAAGCCTACGGCAAGCCGCTCACTCTCCTGCCGGCGACGATGATGGGCCGCTTTCAGCATGGAACTATGTTTTACAATTCCGAACGCGGCACCGTGACGCCGGAAAGCTTGTTCGGCCGAAGGGTCGGCGTGCGGGCGTTCTCGCAGACAACCGGCGTCTGGCTGCGGGGCATTTTGTGGAAGGATTACGGCGTCGATCTCGGTAAGGTGAAATGGGTGACATTCGAAGACGCCCACGTGCCCGAATACCGCGATCCACCGGGCGTCGAACGCGCCGCCGCCGGCAAGGATATGACGAAAATGCTTCTCGAGGGCGAGCTCGATGCAGCGATCTTCGGCGGAAATATTCCGAGCGATCCGCGGTTCAAAAGCGTCATTGCCGAACCGGAGGCTGCGGCCAGGGAGTGGTACAAGAAGCATACAACCGTCCCGGTCAATCATATGGTCGTGGTCAAGAGCGAGCTCGCCAAATCCGACCCCACCGCAGTACGCGAGATTTTCCGGATGCTGCAGGCCGGCAAGAAAGCCGCGGGCCTGCCTAAGCCCGGCGCAATCGATACGATTCCGTTTGGCTTCGCAGCGGTGAAGCCGGCGCTCGAACTGATGTCGAGCTATGCGCTGGAAATGAAAATCATTCCGCGGCGCTTTTCGGTCGAGGAATTGTTCGACGATACGACGCGCGCCCTGTAGCGTGTTCAGCGTATGCCGCTAGCGCATCCGGACAGAGGTGGACTTCGATTTCGCCCAATAGTCTGCTTGCGATTTTTTTGTCTTAAGACGCATGGCATCTTCAAAGCCCGGCGCCATGGAAGCGGACGTGCCGGCCAGGACTTCATGATGTTCGATATTGAGTAACCGCAACCAGCTCTGCTGGCCTAGCGTGAGCCCGATCATGCAGCCGAGCTCCACCAATTCCGGCTCGGTGAACTGGCTGTGCATGCGCTCCCAGAATACATCGTCGGTCTCGAGTCGCCACACGATAGCCTCGGCATAGGCCAGCGCGGCTTTCTGCCGTTCGCTATATTTGGCCGATTTTTCGAAGTTCAAAAGATCGAGCACCTGATCTTCGATCACGCCGCCGCCTTTAGCGGCCTTCACCGAGCGCTGATTGCCGCAATATTCGCAGGTAACGGAGCGCGACACGTAGAGCCGGCATAATTCCTTGATGGTGTGATCGAGCACGCCGGTGCGAAAAATATCGTGCCAGGATTCCGCGAAGAACCAGAAACAGGCCGGAACGTGCGCCCGTACCGCGGAGCTTTCCGGCCGCGGCGTGCCTTCACGTCGACAGCGGTCCATTTCCGCTTGCATCCTGGCGTCCATTTTATCGAGTGGGACATAACTGATCCTCGGCTTGGCCATCCTTTCCCCTAGTTCTGCTTACTTTTCCGGCGTTAATCGCGCGCCATTTGGGCGATGATATTTAAAGGTTAAAGATAATATCTTTGCTATTTTAACGCCGCACCCTAGTTTTGTCACGTGGTCCCCGGGGCGTGGCTTAGCGCCGTCCCACCGAGGCAATCGCAGCGGCCGGAAATAACTGAGCGAGCAACCCTATGGCGGTCCCGGTACGCAGCGATTCCACGGCGCGCATCGTGTTTGCGGGCCGTTCTTCGTCGCTATCCGCGCAGGTCGTCGCAGAAGTCCGCGAGGCGCTGTTCGCCAAGCGGCTTCGTCCCGGCGATTTTCTCGGTACGGAAAAGGATTTGGCGGCGCGCTTCGACGCAAGCCGGATTGTCGCGGCGCACACTCGAAGCGCTCGGCATCGTCGAAATTCGCATGGGCAAGGGCGGCGGCGCCCGCATTGCGCACGGCAATCCGCGTCTGTTCGCCGAAGCGCTCGCCGTGCAGCTCGACCTTACCGGGGGGAGCGTCGCCGAAATTATGGATGCACAGCGCGCCATCGAGACGCTTGGCGCCGAACTTGCCGCTGAGAACGCGACGCCTAAGGACGTGGAAAGGTTACGGCGCCTGCTGCACGAGGCGGAAGCTGAAATCGGCGATCTCGATGAGTTCACGAGGCTGTCGCGGGATTTTCACCTCGCAGTGGCCGAGGCCTCGCACAACCGCGTCATCATGGTGCAACTCATCTCGCTCGAAAACGTATCGTGGCCGCGCCGCAATGTCACCGCTACGCCCAAGCTCGCGCGCCATATTTTGGAAATTCACACCAAGCTTGCCGACCTGATCGAACTTCGCGACCCGAGCGGCGCGCGCGCCTTGATGGATGACCACGTAAAAATGATCCGCGCGCGGCGCGTCGCCGAGCGCGGTCAGGCGCGATCCGGCGCTCAATTCGACCCTTGCTGATGAAAAAGGAGAACATCATGGCAAAGTTCATCATCGAACCGCACTTTCGACTCCACGAATGGGTGGCCGAGGAGAAGGGCTACTTCCGTGACGAAGGACTCGATTATGAGTTTCGCGAGCTGGTGCGCTCCACGGACGGCAAAATCCATTCCAAGGGCGACAAGGTCGGCGCGTTCCAATCGTTCGAAGAAGGCCGCAAATCGAGCGTCAGCTGCGCCTGCCACTGGACCGTGAACGTTGCCGCTTCGAAAGGACTCGGTCGCATGTACACGGACGTCTATTCCGTTTCACCGGCGGGAATTTTCGCACCGTCCGATTCGCCCGTGAAATCGCCTGCGGATCTCGCCGGCGTTCCGATTTCGGTCGGTTATCAATCGGGAAGCCACTACGCGACCGTGCAGGCGCTCGAGCCTTACCTCAAACCGGGGCAGATCAATCTCAACTTTGCCGACGGCATGCTGTTCGAACGCATGGAGCAGCTGATCGAGGGCAAGGCGCCGGCGGTTAGCCTGTTCAGCGGCCCTTATTATTTCGCGGAACAGCTCGGCTTCCGCAAAGTTATCGATACGACTTTCATGATCGCCACGATGATTCACGGCGATCCAGATCCCGAAGACTTAAGAAAATTCTTCCGTGCGCTCCGCCGTTCACAGCGCGACATCGATCTCCGCCCCGAGCTCTACACGCACTATTACAAGAATGAATTCCCCGACCGCTTCCATCCCCTGATGGATACGCGGCGTTGGGGTCCCGGTGAACGGCTGGTGTTCGAACCCTATACAAAGGAAGTCTACGAAACGTCATTCGAATGGATCGCGGCGCACGGTATTTTCGCTGACGGCGGGATGGGCTCCGGCAGCTACGAAAAAGCTACGCTCTCGCTGAACGGTTAAATCAGCGTCGGTTTTCGGCAGAAGAAAAAATGAAAACGGCGCGAGACCTGAGCCAGTTGAGGTTGGCGGCGAAAGGTCTCGCGCTGTTGTTCCATACGAGCGGCACGAATTGCTGGCTCACCTCGCTTCGCCGGCCATCGTCAACGTGAAAAAGCCTCGTCTACCGGCGTGCGGTGCGCACGCAGCCGTACCCTAAGAACGCAACCATTCCGGCGAGAATGAACCAAAGGACCGCATCAACGGCCATGTCGTCCTCCTCCGTTCTCCCAGTCGTCTGTCTTCGCTTTTGTCTTGGCTTCTGTCCTCGCTCACGATTGTCGACTCGTGAGCATGTCGGTCGGCCCTGGACGATCAAAATCTCAGGCAAGCGGGAAAGCGCCGTGATTCGATGTCGCAGGGGCGGTTGGACGCACCCTCCGCGACAGATGCCGATTATGGTAAACGCGGCCGCACCGAAGGGCGCATAGCCGACTTGTAACCTTTTATGCCGATAGCCCCGTGTTTTCGCCATTTCCGGCGCAGTTATGCGGCTACGCGGCAAAGCCAGCGATATGTTTGCTGCTGGGGGCGCGCCGCCGCGTAAACCTTTGTGGCAGGCGCCCCAACAATACCTCACATTTCGACACAATCCGACACGCTCCTGCCGTCCACGTCGGCTCAAATTATCTTTTACACCCGGGAACTTACGCGCCATGTGCTGTCGGCGGATCGCCGTCATCCTCGCCGGTTTTTTGCTTGCGATAGCGGCCTGCGGTGGCGTCGCTGTCGCGGGCGCAGCCGATTCCAAATCCGCGAGTGCCGACATCACGGTGATCGGCAATCGGCATATCGGCGCCGACATGATCCGCTCGTATTTTCACCCCGCGCCGGATGGACGTCTTGACGCGGCCGCGCTCGACGCCGCGCTCAAGCAGCTCTACGCGACCGGCCTTTTCACCGACGTCAAGATTTCGCATGCAGGCAATCGCGTGCTGGTGGTGGTTGTTGAAAATCCAACGATCGGGATCGTCGCTTTCGAGGGAAACAAGAAGCTCAAGGACGCCGATCTGGACAAACTGGTGCAATCGAAAGCCGGCGGGCCGCTGTCGCGCGAGCTGATCCAAAGCGACGTGGTGCATATTATCGATCTTTATCGGCAACGCGGCTATTTCGATGCACGCGTCGTGCCGAAAACGATCGATGCAAAAAAGGGCGGTCAAAACGATCGGGTCAATCTCGTTTTCGAGATTAAGGAAGGGCAAAAGCTCGCGGTCAGGGATGTCGTATTTACAGGCAATACCGCCTTTTCGCAGACCAAGCTCAGGGGCGTCGTCAAGACGGGCGTCACCAATCCTCTGAGCTTTCTTCTCGATAACGATGCCTACGACGCCGACCGCGTCGAGAACGACAAGGATTTGCTTCGGCGCTTCTATCGCGCCCACGGCTATGTCGATGTGCGGATATCTTGCGCGACGAGCTACGATGCGGAGAAGAAAGGCGCCGTCGTCACTTTCAAGATCGACGAGGGCCCGCAATATCGCCTCGGCAAGGTCGAGATCGAATCGCGGTTGAAAAATTTCGACGCCAGCGGGTTGCGCGAGGCGCTCCACACGCAGAGCGGTGACTTCTATGATGCCGACGCAGTCGACAAATCCGTTGACAATCTGGCCATGGCGTTGGCGAAGGCCGGCGAGCCGTTTGCGAGCGTGGCGCCTCACACCGAGCGCCGTGCCGATCGCCGCTCGATCGATATTTCCTACAGGATCGACCAGGGCAAACGCGTCTATATCGAGCGCATCGAAATCCGCGGCAATATCAAGACCCGCGACGAGGTGATCCGCCGCGAGTTCGATTTCGGCGAGGGCGATGCCTATAACCGCGCGCTGATCGACCGCGGCGAACGCCACCTCAAGGCGCTCGGCTATTTCAAATCGGTGAAAATCGCCACCCAGCCCGGCTCGGCGCCGGACCGCGTCGTGCTCGAAGTGGCGGTGGAAGAACAGCAGGCCGGAAACTTCTTCATTTCGGGCGGCTATTCGACCAGCGACGGCTTGTTGGCGCAGATCAGCATCACCGACACTAATTTTATGGGTACCGGCGACATAGCCAAGGCGGCCGTGACCTACGGTCAATATGCCAGAGGGTTCGATCTTGCTTTCACCGATCCGTGGTTTCTCGGTCAACGCCTTGCCGTCGGTGGTGAACTGTTCGGCCGGCAAACTTTCGCCAATTCGAACCAGGCGTACAATACCAGCCTCTACGGCGCGAAATTTTCCGCCGGCATGCCGCTCAGCGACGATTTGCGCATGAGTTGGACCTATTCGATCTACAATCAAGGCCTCTCGCTTGACCCTGCGATCGGGACGGTTTCGCTGCCGATCCAGCAGGCGGCGCAGGCCGGCGCCTATTGGGTGTCGTCGTTCGGCAACGGACTGAATTACAGCACGCTCGACAATCCCAAAGATCCCTCGACCGGCGTTTGGGCGCAAACCAACAATGAATTCGCAGGGCTGGGCGGCGCGGCGAAATTCGCGCGAACCACCGAAGATGTGCGGTACTATCATCCGATCGCCGGCGACGTCGTCGGCATGGTTCGGGCGCAAAGCGGCTATGTGACCCCGTGGGGCGGTCAGCAACTGCCATTGCTGGACGGCTTCTTCGGCGGCCCGCAGCTCATTCGCGGATTTGCTCCCAATGGCTTCGGGCCGCGCGATATCACGCCCGGCACCACGATGGATAATCTCGGCGGCAACGTCTATTGGACGACCACCGCCGAGCTGCAAGCGCCGATGCCGTTCGTTCCGCCCGACGCGCAGCTGAAAATCGCATTGTTCTCCGATACCGGCAGCCTTTGGGCGACCAACGCCTCGACTGTTCCGGGCCTCGCCACATCGTTATCGCCGGCGCAACAGATCGCCAATTCGACCGCGATTCGCTCCTCGGTCGGGGTCGGCCTGGTCTGGGATTCGATGTTCGGTCCGATCAGCGTCGATTATGCCTATCCGATCGCGAAGCAGAGTTACGACGTGACCCAGCGTTTGCAATTCCATGCCGGCGGGTTCTAGCGCCTCCTCGCCAATCGCGCTGGCATTGCTGCCCGCTCTCAACTACGATCTCCCTCCAACCTTTCTTACCCCACTTCACAAGATCGCGTCATGAGCTACGACACCATTACCGTTACGCCCTGTTCGCCGCATGTCGGCGCCGAAATCGGCAATATCGATCTGACCCGGTCGCTGACCAATCGGCAGGTGCAGGAGGTGCACGACGCCATTATCGCCCACGGCGTCATCTTTTTCCGCGACCAGAAAATCGATTTCGAATCGCATGAGCGCTTTGTGCGCTATTTCGGCGAGCCGCATATTCATGTCGGCGGCAAGGGCACCGCATCGAAGAGCGTGCCCGGTCATCCCGCTATCCGCCGACAGTATTTCGACGCCAGTTCGAAGCGCGTTTCCGGCGAGGAATGGCATTCGGACCAGAGCTGCGCCGAGATCCCGCCGATGTATAGCGTCCTTTATCAGGAAATCATTCCGCCGAACGGCGGCGGCGATACCATGTTCGCCTCCGCTTACAGGGCCTATGAGGAATTAAGCCCTTCGATGAAAACCTATCTCGAAGGCAAGACCGCGACCCATGACGGCGGGCGCGGCTTCGACAAGAACGCCGATGTCTATCCGGTGGCGGTGCATCCCGTCGTCGTCCGCCATCCGGAAAGCGGCCGCAAGCTCCTCTTCGTCAACCGCGAATTTACCAGCCACATCAACGAAGTCCCGCCGGCCGAAAGCCGCGGCGTCTTGGAATTCCTCTACGACCATATTGCGCGGCCGCATTGGAATATGCGCTTCCGCTGGACCGCAAATTCCGTCGCGTTCTGGGACAATCGCTGCACCCAGCACTTTGCCATCTGGGATTATTGGCCGAATGTGCGCTGCGGCTACCGGATGTTCGTCAAGGGCACCGAACGGCCGACGGCCGGCTGAGTTTCAACCTTGCCACAACGGCGCGAATTGCGCCGCCACCACGTCTTCGTAAGATAACTGCCCCGCGAGTAAGCCCTGACGGCGTGCAAATTCGCACATGCCGGCGACGAACTCGGGCGACAGCGTCGCGTCGTAATAGGGCAGGTCGCGGCGAATGAGCTCGGCGATCAACGCCGCCTCGGACGGCGGAAACAATCTTTCTCCAACCTCGGAGGCGCGGGCCACGTTCGCTTTCAACGCAGCCTGCGTTTTGACGATCGCGCGCACTGTGGCGGCAACTTTATCCCGCGCGCGGGCGATCAGCGCATCGGTGGCCGCAATCGTCGCTGCGGTGAAGTTGAAGCAGCGCTTCGGGCCGTCGCCGCGCCGCACGTCGAGCACGACCGTGCCGACACCGCGCCGCACCGCCACTTCAGCGCTCATTCCATTCGCCCAAAAGCCGTCGATCGTGCGCTCTTCGAGCGCTTTGGCGGCAGTGATGCCGAAATTCACGCCTGCGCCGGCCGCGCCGGGCACCGGAGCGATCGTGACGCCGTCGCGTTCGACGTCGATGCCTGCTTCCTCGAGCAAGCCACGCAAGCCTTTGTCGACCCACGGCGCGGCCGCGATGCGGCGGCCCTTGACGACGGAGACGTCGCCGCGGCGGGCGTTCAGCGCGGCGTGCATTACCAGGAACCAGTACATGCCTTGCGCTTGCGCGCAGACGAGCTTCACGCCGCGAAAATTCGGGAAGGCGGCAAGCGCCGAATGGGCGGAGCCGCCGACGAAATCGACCGCGCCGTCGCGCAACGCCGCGTAAGCCTTGTCGACCGGAAAGATCAGTTCGAGCGTAACGTCGAGACCTTCGGCTTTGAAAAATCCAAGCTCGATCGCGGCCTCGGCCGGAAAATAGGAGTTGGAAATCATATCCGGGACCGCGAGCTTCATAGGATGTCCTTTTCCATTTCGGCAAGATACGGCAGCGCGGGGAGGGTGGCGGTGCCGGGGGCGTGGAGCGAGCGTCTCACGGACCGGGCGGGTCTTTTTCCGCCGGTCCGGGGTCGGCGGAGTCGTCGGTGAGCCTAGAGACGGTATCGGCGGGCAGGATGATAGCCGCGCCATCGTTGACAACAAGGCGTTCCTCGCGCCGATAATGCCCTTTGCGACGGGCGGTCGTGCGGCTGCCCGCAAATCGGAGGGAGCGCATGAACCGCCCGCAGCAAGGCTTTCCGCCCATTCTCGACAGACGCGGCGCGCCGCGGGTGCGCCGCTTCGACGAGCAGCGCTGGCTCATCGACAACGTCATCCGCGCCAACGGCATCGATTGGGATCAGCCGCGTTCGCTCTATATCCATTTGCCGTGCGGCATCGAGGCCAATGCCGATTTCGCCGGTATTCGCGAGCGGGTGAAGAAAATGGCCGATATCGGTCCGGCCTTCGCCGCCGTCGCGCGCCGCCGCGAGGCCAAGGCCAATGCCGCCGCGCAGGCCGATCGCAAAGTCACCGCGCGGGACAATTTCTTCATGGCCGCGGTGCACTGGGGGGCGGCGCAGTGGCCCTACGACGAGAACGACGAAACCAACATCGCCTATAACAACAAGAAGCGCGAATGCTACGCCAAATACGCAACGCTCGCGGACCATCACGTCGAAGCGGTGTGGGTACCGTTTAAAGACAAAGCGATCCCGGCATGGCTGCATCTGCCGCCGAACCACGGCGGCGGCCGTTTGCCGGTGGTGATCGCGGTGCCGGGCATGGACAGCTACAAAGAAATCCAGGTCGCGCTCTACGGCGACAAGTATCTCAATCGCGGCATGGCCGTGCTGGCGATCGACGGGCCCGGCCAATACGAGGCGCCGATGATCGGCCTGCACTTCAGCATGGAGAATTGGATCGCGACGGGGCCGGCACTGGTCGATTGGATCGCGGCGCGGCCCGAGCTCGATGCGACACGGATCGCGGTGGCGGGGACGAGCTTCGGCTCGCTGTTCGGCACGGTGCTTACGGCCAACGAGCCGCGGATCAAGGCCTGCGCCGTCATGTCGGTGTGTCACGAGCCGGGTTGCCATACGATTTTTCAGGAAGCCTCGCCGACCTTCAAAAAGCGCTTCATGTATATGTCCGGCATCACCGATGAAAACGAATTCGACGAATTCCGCAGGACGATCACCTGGCAGGGTCATGCGGAGAAAATTCACGCGCCCTATCTCTGTATCGCCGGCGAAGCCGAGGAACTAAGCCCGCTCGAACATTCCGAGCGGCTGATGGATGCGCTGCAAGGGCCAAAGCAAATGGTGGTGTACCAGGAATCGCGGCATTCGGTCGGCAATGTCCCGGCTGCCAATCTCGGTCCATTTCCGCCCATCCTGCTCGCCGACTGGCTGGCCGATCGCCTCGTCGGTAAGCCCTTCGTCAGCGAGCGCTGGTACGTCACCGGTTCTGGCGACATCGACAAGACGCCGTATTAAGCATCGCGCCCACAGCGCGCCGCAACCCTCTCGCCGCAACCGGCAGGCGGGATTAAACTTGCCTCGATTGTTCGGCGCGCTTGTTCCCGATCCGCTCCTCCATGCGCCCGACGCCGTCGCGCGGCGCCGGCAAAAAATGGATCCCTGGGGGCAAATCCGATGTTCGGCATTTTCCTGATCTTTCTCGGTACCGCCGGCATATTGGCGCCAGCGGCTTCGGCGCAATCTCCGGCGGCGGTCATCGAGGAACTCGTAGGAATGCCGCCCGGCATTCAATTCATGGACTATGTCGAGCCGGGCCAAGTCATTCATCTGGGCCCCCACGACCGCATGGTGCTCGGCTATTTGAAGTCGTGCTGGCGCGAGACGATCATCGGCGGAACGGTGACGGTAGGCGCCGACAAGAGTGAAGTCGCCGGCGGCGAGATCACGCGGTCCAAAGTGGCGTGCGAGGCCGGCAAGATGCCGCTCAGCGCCGAATTGGCCGGCAAAAGCGGCGCCATGGTCTTTCGCCAGGTGCCTAACCCGCAGGTGGCGGCGTTGCCGCATCCGGAATTCACTTTGTACGGACTTTCGCCGGTCTTCGAGGTGACGCCCGGCGGCAGCCTCGTCATCGAACGCCTCGATCAACCCGGCGAGCGGCACGAGATCGTCATCACCGGTCAAGAGCTCGTGCGCGGCGCGTTCTTGGATTTGGCGAAGACCGGCCTGACGCTCGCTCCCGGCGGCGTCTATCGGGCCAAACTCGGCGCGCAAGAGATCGTCTTTAAGATCGATCCCAACGCCGAGCCCGGCGCGACGCCGCTCGCCGGCCGCCTGGCCAGATTGCAACCCCGACACTAACGGCGGCGAACGCTTCGAATGATGAGGCCATCGGCACGTCTTCGCGATGCGGGTGCCGCCGTCATAATCGCATTGTGCGCAGCGCTCATCGGCCTGTCGCCCGCGCTCGAGCGGCTTAGCGGCCTCTCGATCGATATACTCACCGCGCTGCGCTGGCATGTCTTTGGCGGTATCCACAGTCCGCAATCTTCGCCCACGGTTGTGGTCGCACTCGACGAGGAGACCTACCGCATGCCGCCTTTTGCGGGCACGCCCGCGATCACTTGGACGCGGGAGATCGGCCAGGTTTTGACCGCGATGCTTGCCGGCGGCGCCAAGGTTGTCGGCTTCGACGTCGTGTTTCCAACGTCCATCGAACAATCCGAAATCCGTTTGGCGACGGCACGCTCGGGGCAAGGTTGCGCGGCTTTGACGGCGATTTCCTGCGCGCAAATGCTGTGCGCGCCGCGCTGCGCTGTCGTGTTCATCTCAATGAGCTAAACCGCAACCTGGTCGAATGGCGAAATTACACGTTGCGACAACGCATCGGATTGAATTCCGGCGACGCGCTTGTCGGAAATATCGGCTCGCGGCAACGGTTCAACTATACGGTCATGGGCGACACGGTAAACGTTGCCTCAAGGCTCGAAGGCGCCAACAAATATTTCGGCACATCGATCTTGGCCTCCAAGAGCACGTTCGAGCGCGCAGCGGCGACGTTCGCCTGGCGCGAGCTCGACACCGTTCGCGTCCAGGGCCGCGAGGAGCCGGTCGATATCTACGAACCGTTGGCTCCGCTTAACGAGGAAACGCCCGAGCAGAAGGCGTGGGCCGATGCGTATAGCCGTGGTCTTGAACGCTGGCGTAAACGCGACTTCGACGGTTGCATCGCTCGACTGATGCAGACCGCCGCCGCCGATCCGCCGTCGGCAATGCTTCTGCAACGGGCCAAACACTTCATCGCGCACCCTCCGGGCGCCGAATGGGTCGCGGTCAATACGCTCGAAGGAAAGTGACGCGACGCTTACGCCGCGATGGCCTCGAGCCGGCGGTTGGTGACCGCCGGTCCAAAACCGGCGATCACGACGAAAACGATCGCCATGGCGCCGGCGGTGAAGCTGAAGACGCCGATCGTGCCGTAACGGCCGAGGAAGAAGGCGATGATGAAGCTGGAGAAGATCGCGGAAAAACGGCTCCAGGAATAAACGAAACCGACGGCCTGCGCGCGTATGCGGGTCGGGTAAAGCTCGGCTTGATAGGCGTGAAACGAGAACGACATCCAATTGTTGCAAAGCGTGATCAACAATCCGCATAGAATGACGCCGATCGCGCCGGTCTGCCGCGCGAATAAAAGGCCGAACACCGCAATGCCGGCCGCCGCCCAGGCGATCTGCCATTTGCGCTCGAAGCGATCCGCGAAGAAAATGCCGATCAGCGGGCCGATCGGCGCGGCGATCGCGATGATGAACGTGTAGGTGAGGGACTTCGTCACCTCGACACCCTGTGAAATGAGTAAGGTCGGCACCCAGCTCATGAAACCGTAATAGCCGACGGTTTGAAAGAGATTATAGATCACCAGCATTACGGTGCGGCCGCGGTAGGTCGCGTTCCACATTTCCGCCCAGGCGCCGGTCTTGCGCTCGGTTTCGCCGGCGAGCATCTCGGGCGGCGGTAGTTTGGCTCCATCGTCGCGGATGCGGCGCTCCAGGTCGCCGACGATGCGGTCGGCTTCCGCGGTCCGGCCATGCTGTTCGAGCCAGCGCGGCGATTCCGGCAAATTTCTGCGGATCCACCAGATCACAAAAGCTCCGACCGAGCCGATGACCACCACCCAGCGCCAGCCGTCGATCCGGAAAATCGTCCGCGGCACGAGCTGCCAGGCCAGGAACGCCACCACCGGCACCGCCGTGAACATGATGAACTGGTTGTAGGCGAAGGCGGGACCGCGCTGGCCTTTGGGCACCAATTCCGACACATAGGCGTCGACATTGACCAGTTCGACACCGAGCCCGACGCTCGCGATCAGGCGCCAAAGGTTGATGGTCTCCGGCGTATTTTGAAATGCCATGACGAACGCGCCGATCGAGTACCACAACAGCGCGAAAGTGAAGATCGAGCGCCGCCCGAACCGGTCGGAGAGCCAGCTGAAGGCGAGCGTGCCGATGAAGAGCCCTAGAAACAGCGCGGCGACGAAACTGGCGAAGCCCTTCAGGTCGAACAGGCCCTGCGTCGTCGGCGTGAACAGGCCCGCCTTGAACAGACCGATCGCGATATAGGCGGTGAAAAACAGGTCGTAGAACTCGAACCAGCCGCCGAGCGACAGGAGCGTCACCAATCGTCGCGTATGGCGCGACGGCGGCAGCCGGTCGAGACGCGCTGCGATGGTAGCCGCCGTGTCCGATGCCATGATTTTCCCCCTTAACCATTCGCCGCATTCGCACTTCGACGGACGATAGTATACGACCTTCGCATCAAGTCAGCCCGTTTATGGACATGCCATGGATGTGTTCGAAGCCGTCGATTCCCGCATCTCCTGTCGCTGGTTTCTCGACAAGCCGGTCGCTCCCGAAATCGTGCGCCAACTGATCGCGCGTGCCGCGCGCGCGGCCTCCGGCGGCAATCTGCAGCCTTGGTACGTTTATGCGCTCGCCGGTGCGGCGCTGGCCGAGATCAAACGGCAGACCGCGTTCGCCATCGCCGGCCGCGATCCGCGCCTGGAGGAGGCCGAATATCCGATTTATCCGAAGACGATGTGGGAGCCCTATAAATCGCGCCGCGAGTATCACGGCGTGCAGCTTTACGGCGCGCTCAAGATCGATCGCGACGATGCGGCGGCGCGGCTTGGCCAGTACAAGCGCAATTTCGAATTCTTCAACGCGCCGGTGGCGCTCTTTATCGCCATCGATCGCAAGCTCGGGTCCGGCCAGTGGGCCGACCTCGGCGGCTATATCCACGCCTTGATGTATCTGGCGCGCGGTTACGGCCTCGATACTTGCGCGCAGGAATCCTGGAGCCGCCTCTATCGCATCGTCGGGCCGTTCGTGAAAATGCCGCCGGAACAGATGCTGTTCTGCGCGGTCGCCGTCGGCTATGGCGACCACAGCCATCCGGCCAACAGCTTCCGGACGCCGCGTGCCGGCCTCCGCGAGTTTTGCCGGTTTATCGGCTTCGACTGAGAGGCGCATTCAGCTCGCCTCGCGCGCCGACGGCTTGGCATCAATTCAATCAATGACCGTCCTAACCAATTGGAATTATGAATGAAATGCACTCGCCGTTTCGCTATGCGCCGTATCCTTTCAATTCGAGATTTCGACGTGCGGGTTCGGCGGCAGGCGTGTTTTACGCAGCCGAATTCAATGAAACCGCAATCGCAGAGGCGTCGTTCGACCGGGTGCTCCTTTATGCGGAGAGTCCGGACACGCCGTGAACACCCTCCGATTCACCGGACTCATCGCAATTTCTCCCTTTGTTGGTTTCTATGTCGAGGCCGAAGATTACATCGTCTTATGATGGCCTCGAAAGGCCGCTACGTCACGTTGCGGGCGGAACCGCGGCGGAGTTTTACCGTCAAAACGCATATGATAACGTTGATAAGTCATGAGCGGGCGCGAAGCGCCGAGGATACGCCATGAACCTGACAGCGCTCGGCTATGTCGGCATCCGTGCCACGGTTATCGACGACTGGGAGAATTTCGGCACGCGCTTTCTCGGCATGCAGCTCGTCGACAAGAGGCGCGGCGCGCTTGCGCTGCGCATGGACGACCGCAAGCAACGCATCATCGTCCACACCGGTCCGGATGATGGGCCGTCGTTTTACGGCTGGGAAGTCGTCGACGGTACGGCGCTCGATGCACTTGCGGCGCATCTGGAAAAATCGGCCGTCAAAGTCGCGCGCGGTTCGCGCGCGCTCGCCGATGATCGGCGTGTCAAGGAACTGATCGTCTTTTCCGATCCGATCGGCAACCGGCTCGAAGCGTTCTACGGCGCGGAAGTCGCGAACGACCCGTTCAAGCCCGGCCGTTCGATTTCCGGCTTTCGCACCGGGCCGCTCGGCATGGGCCACGCCGTGCTGACGGCGGAACGGCTCGATACGGTATTGCCGTTCTACACCGAAATCCTCAATTTCAAGCCGAGCGATTACATCCTCAAGCCGTTCAAGGCTTATTTCTTCCACGTCAATGCACGCCACCACAGCCTTGCCTTCATCGACACCGGCAAGAACGGCATCCATCATTTGATGGTGGAGCTGTGCTATCTCGACGATGTCGGCCAAGGCTACGATCTCGCGCTCGGCGAGCCGGAGATGATCGGCACCACGCTCGGCCGTCACGTCAACGACCACGTCACGTCGTTCTACGCTAAGTCGCCGTCGAAATTCTTGGTCGAATACGGCTGGGGCGGCCGCACCATCGATCCGGCGAATTGGACGCCGCACGAGCGCAACGAAGGGCCGAGTCTGTGGGGCCACGACCGCATGTGGCTGACGGAACAAGCCCGTGAAGAGGCGCGCAATTTGCGCATTCGCGCCGCGCAATCCGGCAGCCGCGAGCCGGTCAATGTCATGGACGGAAATTACGCGCGTGCCGCGGATGTCTGTCCGTGGTGGAACGCCAACGTGCAGACGCGCAAGACGGCAGGGTAAAACTTTCCGCCGACCCTGCGCAGACACCCGCGAAAGTTCGGAACGGATTTCCGCTTAAGTGAAATTTTCGATCAATTCGCGGCGCGGCGCATGGCGACCCAAGTTCCGTAACATTGGTTGCCGCCGATACTCCAGCGGCCGTCGCCGGTTCCCCCGCGCAGCCGCCCATATCCCGTCGCGCTCTGGCCGCCCCGGTTCACCGTCACCAGGATGGCGCCGCTCGCTACTACCGCTCCCGAAATCCGATAGCTGAAATCGTCATCCGCCTGCAGCACTTGGCCACCGACGATGCGGGCCGGATAGCGGGCGCTCGCATCGCAGGGTCCGCCCTGGGTGTGAATCAAGACGCTCCACAGCCCGTCATAAGCGTGCGACCGCACCAGCGTTGCGCGTTTTTGCGCAGCGTACGAAGGGATCGCGGTCATTGTCGCTGCAATCAGACTTACGGCCGCGATGGCCGTTACCACGCCAAGCTTGCTCATTTGTCGCCTCCCGGTTGCGGATCGTTCGGGACGCTTGCCGACGAACCTGGAAAAGGCGGCGGCTCGGCGGCGAAGGGCCTCCCGCTTTTGCCCTGATCATAGCCGACATTGAATAACGCTTTCATGTAATTCGGGTCGAAGGCGCCACGGCTCGGCGCGCTGAAACCCGGCGGTATAGTCGCGACATTGAAGCCGATGCCGTTACGCCTGGCGGCGACATAGGCGCGGTCGAGCAAATCGCGCAGGTCGGTTTTGATCGCCATGCTCACGGCCTGGGACAGGATCGTGGGCGTGGTGCGCTCGACCACTTCGAAGTCCGGCTGCAGGCCGCTATTGATGACGATATAAAGCTGCGTCGCCGGAATCTTATAGTCGCTGGTGCTTTCCATAAGCGCGGGCGGAGCGACAAAAAATTGCCCGCCGACCCCACCGTCGACATGCATTTCGGCGAAACGCTTGCCGTTGCCCTCGACCTCGATGAGCACCGGCGGGAAAGCGCCCGGAATGCTCCCCGAGGCAAGGAGCACGCTGCGGAAAAGCTTCAGCGCTTGATCGCCGCCGCGGGCGGCGATCGCGCCCATATTCCACACCACCGGACGTCCCGCATCGAGATTGCTGGTGACGACGAATAACCGCCGCCCGCCGCGGTGAGCCGCGGCGATATCTTCGAGCAGCGCCGGCGTGATTTCCCTGGCGATCAAATCCTTCAGCGGCCAGGTATTGAGAAAGCTCTCGCCGGTGCCGCCGACCTCGAAAATATCCGCGGCGCTGGTCTGCGTGTAAACGGCCTTCAGCACGGCGTCATAGCGCGATCCCGCGAACACAAACGGCGCCATCAGCGCGCCGGTGCTCACTCCGATCACGACTGCATAGTCGGGACGGTTGCGGGCCGCGCTCAAGCCGTTGAGTAAGCCAGCGCCGAAAGCGCCATCGGCGCCGCCGGTCGAAAGAATAAGCCACGGACCCGGCTGCGACGGCAGCGCCGCTTCGAAGTCGGTGATCGAGTCGCCCCAAAACCGCGCATCAGGCATACCGGGAATGACGGCCGCGGCGTCGTCGGCAGCGGTAAAGGGCATACGCGGAGGCGGTTTCGGCTGCTGCTGACCGGAAGACGGTGCGAGCGCCGGTTGCGGCGTCCTTTTGAGCTGTGCGCGGGCTTTATGCTGGCCGTCTTGTCCCTGCGCTGTCGCGGTGGCGAACGGCGAGCCGGACGAAGCCACGGCAATAGCGGCGGCCGCAAATGTGCAGACAGTCCAGCGGAGGATGCAATTCATTGCGAACCAAGCGTTGGGAACGCGGCGGAAGGTTCAATTGCGATTGCGGCTGAATTCGGCCCCCGGATCAAATCGGACCAGCACAAGCATACACCAGCATGCCGAAATCGCCGATCGCGACAACCCGATCCACTCCCCCAATACAACGCACAGGCATGAAAAATGCGCCTGCGACCGATTGGCCCAGCCTTGATTGGCTCAAGCCTGCCGATCGGCGACGAATCTTGCGCCTTCTATTAGAATCGCAGCCGCGGGTCCGAATGGACCGAGCGCCGTTTCCGCTTCAGACACCAAGTGTCGCAGCCGCTCTTTGGCGCCCGCCAGTCCGAGCACCGTGACGAAAGTCGCCTTGCCGGCGGCCACGTCCTTCCCAGTCGATTTGCCCACCAAGGTCGGGTCACCCTCGATATCGAGAAGATCGTCGGCGATTTGAAATGCTTCGCCGACCGCCGCGCCGTAGTGTGTAAGTGCGTCGCGCTCCTGCTCCGTTGCACCGCCGAGAAGGCCCCCGGCCTGGCACGCGAAGCGCAACAGCGCGCCCGTCTTCATCGCCTGTAGCATCCGCACGTCGCTCTCGCCATGTTCGAGCACGCCGAAGCGGCCCTCCGCGGCGAGGTCGAGCATTTGGCCGCCCGCCATGCCGCCAAGCCCGGCGGCGCGCGCGAGCGCATTGACAAGCTTGATGCGCACCGCTGGATCGGGATGGGTCTCCGGGCGTGACAGAATGTCGAAGGCGAAAGTCAATAGTCCGTCGCCCGCGAGAATCGCCGTTGCCTCATCGAATTTTCGGTGCGCCGTCGGCTGTCCGCGCCGCAACTCGTCATTGTCCATGGCGGGCAGGTCGTCATGAACCAGCGAATAGCAATGCACGCATTCGAGCGCGGCTCCCGCCAAGAGCGCGCTCGCCCGGGGGACTTTGAACAGGTTCGCCGATTCGACGACCAAAAACGGGCGGAAGCGCTTGCCGCCGCCGAGGCTCGCATAGCGCATGGCCTCGATCAGCCGGCCCGGCCGGCTGAGCTCGCCTTCGGCGGCCGTCGTTGTGAGCAGCCGGTCGAGGAGGACCTCGGTCTCGGCGGCCACGGCGTCGAGCCGTGCCAGAAAAGGGCTATTTTTTGCGGTCATCGAAGCCTTTGCCCCGCGCAGCGTCGCTGCAGGGTCCTATATCAGGTCTTGGATTTAAGGTGTAACGGAGCGACGGTTTATTTTTCCCTCGAAGGTCCATTCGTGGCTGAAGACATCATAGCGGCAATAGTGCTTGCGATCTGGCTCTATCTCATCGCCGCGCGCGGGGGATTTTGGCGCGCGGCCCAGCGTGACGATGCGAGCGTTAGGCCGAACGACGATACGGCGCGGCGATGGCCGGCCGTCACGGCCGTCATCCCGGCCCGCGACGAAGCCGAAACCGTCGGCGAGACGGCGGCCTCCCTGCTACGTCAGAATTATCCTGGCATTTTCACCGTGGTCCTCGTGGACGATCAAAGCCGCGACGCGACCGCGAGCGTTGCGCGCGAGGCCGCTGCCGCACTCGGTGCCGGCGATCGGCTGTGCGTACTTTCGGGCCGCGCCTTGCCGGCGGGCTGGACCGGCAAACTTTGGGCGCAGAGCCAAGGCGTCGAATTTGCCGAAAACATGCCCCAGGCGCCGGAATATTTGCTCCTGACCGATGCCGACATTATCTATGCGCCGGACGCGCTCGCTTCGCTCGTCGCGCGCGCCGAACGTCATGGCTTCGTCCTCACCTCGCTGATGGCCAAGTTGCGCTGCGAGAGTTTTGCTGAACGCATGTTCGTGCCCGCGTTCATTTTCTTCTTTCAGATGCTCTATCCGTTCGCCTGGGCGAGCGATCCCCGTCGGTCCACGGCCGCGGCAGCCGGCGGCTGCATGCTTATTCGGCGCGACGCCTTGCGGGCGGCCGGCGGTTTGGCCGCGATCCGCACGGCGCTGATCGACGATTGCGCGCTGGCAAAGACATTGAAGCCACACGGTCCGATCTCGATCGCGCTGACCGAGCGCGTGCACAGCGTGCGCGCTTACCCTGCCGTCGGCGACATCCGCCGCATGGTGTCGCGTACGGCCTATGCGCAACTGCGCTATTCTCCATTTTTGCTGGCCGGCACGGTACTCGGCTTAACGCTGACCTATCTCGCGCCGGTTGCGCTTGCGGTTTTTGCCGAAGGCATTCCGCAATTTGTCGGTATCTTCGCCTGGGTGCTGATGGCGTTCACCTTCTGGCCGACCTTGCGCTTTTATCGCAGGTCCTGGCTGTGGGCCCCGGCGCTGCCGGCGATCGCCGCCGTTTATATGGCATTCACCCTCGATTCCGCCTATCAGCATGCGCGCGGGCGCGGCGGCATGTGGAAAGGCCGTGCCCAAGGCAATATCTCGGGTCTGCGATGATCGACACTGACGCATTACGGTCCGGCAAGGGCCACAAGGATGAGAATTTTCCGGTCGCGTCCTTTCTTATCCATCCGAGCCATCGCGGCGCTATTCTGGCGTTCTATGATTTCGTCCGCACCGGCGACGACATTGCCGATCACGCCACGCTCGCGGCGTCCGACAAGCTTCATCTGCTCGATCGCCTCGAAGCCGGACTGCTGGGCGCGAATGACGAGGACGCCGCGGCCGTGCGGTTGCGCGCGGAGCTTCTTCGCCGCGGTCTTCCGGCCAAACACGCGCAAGATTTGATTTCAGCCTTCAGGCTCGACGTCACCAAGCTGCGCTACCGCGACTGGGACGATCTGATGTCTTACTGTTCGCTGTCGGCGATGCCGGTTGGCCGGTTCGTTTGCGACGTGCATGGCGAGAGCCGGGCGGTGTGGCCGGCCAGCGATGCGCTATGCGCTGCCTTGCAGATCATCAATCATTTGCAGGACTGCAAAGCTGATTTCTGCAATCTGAACCGGGTCTACATTCCGCAGGACGCATTGGCGTCGGGCGGCATCGCGGTCGAGGCTCTCGGGGAAGAGCGCGCGTCGCCCGCGCTGCTTAGGTGCTTGCATAAGCTGGCGGAACGGACCGAATCGCTCCTCCGCGAGAGCGACGGTTTTTCCGCCTCGCTTGGCGATTGGCGTTTGGCCCTCGAAGTCTCCGTCATCAACGGGCTGGCGCATCGGCTCACAGGCATCTTGCGCGTGCGCGATCCGCTCAGCGAGGACGTCCATCTTGGCGTTCCTGCCGCTGCCGCCCGCACGCTGCTCGGCATTTTGAGCGGCGGCGCTCAACGCATCGGCCGGCGCTTTTTTGCCGGTTCGCAAAAGCCGCGGGGTGCGTGAGTGCGCAAAACCACACAGGCGGCCGAACGCGCCTCCGGCAGCTCGTTCTATACCGGGATGCGGATTTTGCCGCGCGCCCAGCGCGAGGCGATGTTCGAAATTTATGCGTTCTGCCGCGCGGTCGACGACATCGCCGACGATCCGGGGCCACGCGAGGGACGGCTCGGCGCTTTACAGCAATGGCGCGCCGACCTTGCCGCGGTTTTTGCCGGCGCGCCGCTGCCGCAACTCGCTGGCCTGGCGCGAGCGATTCACAGCTTCGATCTGCGGCACGACGATTTTCTCGCCGTCATCGACGGCATGGAGATGGACGTCCGCGCCGATATTCGCGCGCCGGATCGCGCGACGCTGGACCTTTATTGCGACCGCGTGGCTTGCGCGGTCGGGCGCCTTTCGGTGCGGGTCTTCGGCATGGAGCAGAAACCGGGTCTCGCACTGGCCCATCATTTGGGCCGTGCGTTGCAGCTCACCAATATCTTGCGCGACCTCGACGAAGACGCGGCACTCGGCCGCCTTTATCTGCCGCGCGAGGAACTGCAAGCGGCGGGTATTGTGACGACCGACCCGGTCGCCGTCTTGGCGCATCCGGCGATCGCCAAGTCCTGCGCCGCCATAGTCGCCCTGGCGCAAGCTGAATTCGGGAAAGCGGCGGCGATCATGGTTGAAGCACCGCGCCGCGTCGTGCGGGCGCCCCGCATCATGGCGGAGGCTTATCGGCTTATTCTCGATCGTCTCGTCGCGCGCGGCTTTGCGCCGCCGCGGGCGCCGGTGCGCCTACCGCGGACGAAAATCCTTCTCATCGTTCTGCGCAATCTCCTGTGATGGCCGTCACCGTTCACATTATCGGCGCCGGTCTCGCCGGCCTGTCCGCCGCGGTTCGGCTCGCGGGGCGCAGCGATCGCGCCGCGGCGGTGCTGCATGAAGCAACTGCTTTCGCCGGCGGCCGTTGCCGCTCCTTCCATGACGCCTCCCTCGGCATGACGATCGACAATGGCAATCACCTTCTGCTGTCGAGCAATCGCGCCGCACTCGCCTATTTGCGCGAGATCGGTTCCGCGCACCGCCTCGTCGGACCCGCCTTGGCCGAATTCCCGTTTGTCGACCTCGGCAGCCGCGAGCGCTGGACGCTGCGCATCAATGACGGCCGCCTGCCGCTGTGGGTGTTCGCGCCGCGTCGCCGCGTGCCGGGCACGCGGGCGCTCGATTATCTGCCGCTGGCGCGCCTTCTTTGGCCGCCGCCGGACAAGACGGTCGGCGAGACCATTGCTTGCCAAGGTCCGCTCTATTCGCGCTTGATCGAGCCGCTCCTTCTCGCCGCGCTCAACATCGATCCGCCACAAGGCTCAGCGAAGCTTGCCGCCGCCGTGATCCGCGAAACGCTCGCCGCCGGCGGCCGCGCTTGCCGGCCGCTAATCGCCCGCGAGGGATTGGCTCCGACCCTGATCGAGCCTGCGCTCGATCACTTAAAACGACGCGGTGCGGAAGTGCGATTCGAGCATCAGCTTCATGCCCTGCGATTCGGCGCGCAACGCGTGGAAGCGCTCGACTTCGGCGGCGAGATCGTTCCGCTTGGCGATGAGGATGCCGTTATCGTCGCCGTGCCGCCCTATGCCGCGGCCGCGCTGATCCGGGGTCTCGATGCGCCGAGGGAGTTTCGCGCCATCGTCAATGCTCACTTCCGCGTCGAGCCGCCCGCCGGCCAGCCGCCGATTCTCGGCATCGTCAACGGCACAATCGAATGGATCTTCGCCTTTCCCGGCCGGCTGTCGGTGACCATCAGCGCCGGCGACCGGTTCATCGACACTCCGCGCGAGGAACTGGCCAAAACAATCTGGGCGGAAGTGGCGAGCGTCACCGCGCTGCCGCCTGTGTTGCCGCCCTGGCAGATAGTGCGCGAGCGCCGCGCAACTTTTGCGGCGACGCCGGCGCAGGATCGAAGGCGGCCCGGCGCGTCGACCGCGTGGCGCAACCTTTTTCTGGCCGGCGATTGGACGAATACCGGCTTGCCGGCAACCATCGAAGGCGCGATTCGATCCGGCCATCGCGCCGCCGAACTCCTCACGCAGTGAAATCAGCAATGAGCGAACTCGATCTCGACCGGTACATCGATTCCGCGACGCGCGCGCTGCTCGCTTGCCAGCGCGAGGACGGTCATTTTTGTTTCGAGCTTGAAGCGGATGTAACCGTCCCGGCCGAATATGTACTGCTGCGGCACTATCTCGGCGAACCGGTCGATGCCGCGCTCGAAGCCAAGATCGGCGCCTACCTTCGGCGCAATCAAGCCGGGCACGGCGGCTGGCCACTGTTCCAGGACGGCGCATTCGACATGAGCGCGACGGTGAAGGCCTATTTCGCGCTGAAAATGATCGGCGAGCCGCCGCAGGCCGAGCACATGCGCCGCGCCCGCGAAGCGATCCGCATGCGCGGCGGTGCCGAGCGCAGCAATGTGTTCACGCGGTGTCTGCTGGCGCTTTACGGCATCGTGCCCTGGCGCGCGGTACCGGTGATGCCGGTCGAGATCATGCTGTTGCCGAAATGGTTTCCGTTCCACCTCGACAAGATTTCCTATTGGAGCCGCACTGTTATCGTGCCGCTTTTGGTGCTGATGGCGAAAAAGCCGCGCGCCCACAATCCAAAAAACGTCAGCGTCAGCGAGCTCTTTCTCGAACCCCCGCAACAATTGGGACCGGCGCCGAAGGCGCCGCAGCAAAAGGCGGCGTGGTTCTGGTTTTTTCGCGCCGTGGACAATGTGTTGCGCACTTTCGAACCGCATTTTCCCAAGCGCATGCGAGCGCGCGCCATTGATCACGCCGTGGCCTGGGTCGCGGAGCGGTTGAACGGCGAAGACGGACTGGGCGCGATCTTCCCCGCCATGGCCAACAGCGTGATGATGTACGACGCGCTCGGCCATCCGGCCGATCATCCCCGGCGCGCCATCGCGCGCCAATCGATCGAGAAGCTACTCGCCGTGCACGATGAGGAAATCTACTGTCAGCCCTGCGTCTCGCCGGTCTGGGATACCGGGCTTGCCTGTCATGCGCTGATCGAGGTTGGTGGGGTGGCGGCGGCCGAGCGCGGGCTCGATTGGCTTGTGCCGAGACAGGTGCTCGATCTGCGCGGCGATTGGATCGCGCGGCGGCCGAACCTACGTCCCGGCGGCTGGGCTTTTCAATATGCCAATCCTCACTACCCGGATGTCGATGACACCGCAGTCGTCGCGATGGCGCTCGATCGCATGCAGGGGCAGAGTCGACAAGCCGGGCAGGGCAATTACCGCGCGGCGATCGATCGCGCCCGCGAATGGATCGTCGGCATGCAGAGCGGCAATGGCGGCTGGGGCGCCTTCGATACCGACAACGAATATTATTATCTCAACAATATTCCATTCGCCGACCACGGCGCGCTGGTCGATCCGCCGACCGAGGATGTCAGCGCGCGCTGCCTGTCGATGCTGGCGCAGCTCGGCGACACCGAAGGCGCTGCCGCCAAGCGCGCGCTCGATTATCTGCGCCGCGCCCAACTCGCCGACGGCAGTTGGTACGGCCGCTGGGGCATGAATTACATTTATGGAACCTGGTCGGTCCTATGCGCTCTCAACGCCGCGGGGATCCCCCACGATGCGCCGGAAATGCGCAAAGCCGTCGCCTGGCTTATTGCGATCCAGAACAACGACGGCGGTTGGGGCGAGGACGGCTCGAGCTACAAGCTCGATTATCGCGGTTACGAAGCGGCACCCTCGACCGCCTCGCAGACCGCTTGGGCGCTGCTCGGCCTGATGGCGGCGGGGGAAGTCGATCATCCGGCGGTCGCGCGCGGCATCGAATATCTTGCCGACCACCAAGGCGCCGATAGCTTCTGGAACGAACCGCGCTACACCGCGACGGGTTTTCCGCGCGTGTTCTATCTGCGCTATCACGGTTATCCGAAGTTTTTTCCGCTTTGGGCGCTCGCGCGCTACCGCAATCTCAAGCGCGGCAACGCACACAAGGTTGCGTGGGGGATGTAGGTGGAGCAGTAGCCCGGATGGAGGCAGCGCTATCCGGGGACAGCCTCCGCGCTGGGCTCCATCCGGGCTACGACATTTCAAACTACGCCGCGCTAGCTGAAGCCCGCGCCGGCCGTTGCGCCACTTCTTTCGCCGCTTTCTCGCGCGCTTCGTTGGCGCGGATTTCCGACAGGCGCAATTGCACCTGACTGTCGAACACAAATTGCGCCGGCCGCTGGTTGGAGAGATCGATTTCTGGCGCCATCGCACCTTCGGTGCGCACGCCGCGCCAGCCGATCATCATCGCTTCGAGCGGGTGCTGCATCATGGCTTCTGCGGCGGTCGCCTCATAGCCGCAATGCGCCATGCAGTTCGCACACTTCTCGTAGCGGCCGGTCCCGTAGGCGTCCCAGTCCGTCGTCTCCATCAATTCCTTGAACGTCTTGGCGTACCCTTCGCCGAGCAAATAACACGGCTTTTGCCAGCCGAAAATGTTGCGCGTCGGCATGCCCCACGGCGTGCAATGAAATTCCTGATTGCCGGCCAGGAAGTCGAGAAACATCGCCGAATGCGTCAGATTCCAGTTCTTGCCCTTGCCGAGCGCGAAGACGTTGCGAAACAATTCCTTGGTCTTGCGCCGATTGAGGAAGTGCTGCTGATCCGGCGCGCGCTCGTAAGCATAACCGGGCGAGATCGAGACGCCGACGCCGAGCTCGGCGGTAAGATCGAGAAACTTGGTGATGTCTTCGGCCGGGTGGCCGTCGAAAATCGTGCAATTGACGTTGACGGCGAAGCCCTTGGCCTTGGCGGCCTTGATCGCGGCGACCGCCTTGTCGAAGCCGCCTTCCATGCAAACCGATTTGTCGTGATGTTCCTTGATGCCGTCGAGATGCACCGAGAAGAACAGAAAGGGCGACGGCTCGAACAGATGCAGCTTCTTTTCCAGAAGCAGCGCATTGGTGCACAGCGACACGAATTTCTTGCG
>Ga0187780_10000443_pt1 | contig 31138 bp, 13 predicted proteins | sample 1015_Q2_SP10_20__FD_132429 | JGI IMG/M metagenome (GOLD analysis project Ga0187780, IMG submission 132429) | Tropical peat soil microbial communities from peatlands in Department of Meta, Colombia - 1015_Q2_SP10_20_MG | ecosystem: Environmental > Terrestrial > Soil > Wetlands > Peat | place...
ACCAGTACCGACACCCAGCCTGTTGCGTGCGTCGCTCCAGGAGAAACTGCCGGACTACATGGTGCCCGCGACCTTCGTGATGCTTGAGAACCTGCCGCTCACCCCAAATGGCAAAGTGGACCGCCGAGCACTCCCCGAACCGGAGCCGACGCGACCGGAACTTGGCAACCCGTACGTCGCTCCACAAAGCCCGATCGAGGAGATCCTTGCCGACATCTGGGCTAAGGTACTGCGGGTAGAGAAAGTGGGCGTACACGACAACTTTTTCGAATTGGGGGGCGAGTCATTGCTCGCCACGCAAGTGATCTTTCGCGCACGGGAAGCACTCGAAGCGGAGCTATCGCTGCAGACCCTTTTCGAGAATCCTACGATTGCGCAACTTGCAGCCGCGATGACCCAAGCAGCTGCACCGAGTGACACGAACTTGGCAGATGAGTTTCGGGAGTTGGGGCTGCTGTCGGAGAACCAACACGCGAAATCGATCGAGCTCCGGGCGCAAGTGAATCCCACGAGTTGAGCCTCAACGATCGTTGGATCAGGCCAACCTCCGAAGTGGCTGATCTCTCCTCGACATGAACGATAGAAATCTGAAGCTCGAGGCTGCTGCAATTCATCAGCCGGTCGACACGAGCTCGATAGCACAGCCGGGCTCTTCGCGGCTCGACATAGGTAGCGCTCTACGCGGTGGCCCACTGCCTGTCATTCCCCGCTACGCGAACCCGTCAGGCGCGCTCCTGTCGTTTGCGCAGGAGCGCCTCTGGTTTCTTGATTTACTGCAGCCCAATAGTTCGGCATATATCCTGGCATGCTGTGTGCGGCTACCGGGAGCGCTGGATGTCGAGGCATTCCAGCGCGCCCTCTCCGAGGTCCTCGTTCGTCACGAAAGTCTGCGGACCACGTTCTCTCTGGCAGACGGCTCCCCGGTCCAAGCGGTTGGGCAACCTCCACCGATCCATACCAAGATGTTCGAACTGATCGGACTCGACAGTGCTCTGCAAAGGGCTGAGATCCTGCGCATTTGCAAGGAAATGCAACAACCCTTCGACCTGGAACGAGGACCGCTGGTGAGGGCGAATATCTTGCGACTGCAGCCGGAGGAGTATGCGGCCTTGCTCACCATGCACCACATGGTGAGCGATGGCTGGTCTCTCCGAATCTTCGCGCAGGATCTGATTGCTCTCTATCAGGCCTTCGTATCTGGCAAACCCTCTCCGTTAACCGATCTTTCCATCCAATACTCCGATTTCGCCCGATGGCAGCGATCTTGGCTTACGGGCGGGGTTCTAGACCGAGAGCTCGAATACTGGAAAAAGCAGCTGGCAGGCGTCTCGACACTAAACTTGCCGACCGATCATCCGCGCTCGAGGCTGCAAAGTCTCCGGGGCGCTGGCGAGATCCGGATCTTCGAGAGCGCCTTGAGCAACCAAATTAGGGCCCAGGCACAAGCCCAGCGCGTGACGCTGTTCATGATGTTCCTGGCGGCATTTCAAATCCTGCTCTCCCGCTACAGCGGACAGCAGGACATTGCCGTCGGTTTTCCGGTGGCCGGGCGCTCGGCAGCACAAACCGAACCGTTGATTGGACTGTTTGCCAACACGCTTGTGTTGCGCAGCGACCTGTCGGGCAATCCGACCTTTCGTGAACTGCTTGCCAAAGTGCGGGCAGTCACGCTCGAAGCTCTTGCGCACCAAGATGCTCCTTTTGAGAAACTCGTCGAACTGTTGCGACCGGACAGAGACCTCAGCCGTTCACCGCTATTTCAGGTGATGTTTAATTTCGAAAGCCACCGAGCGGTGAAAGGAACTGGGCCAGGGACTTTCATTCCCCTACCGATGGACTCGGCGGCGAAGTTCGATTTGGCGCTGACTGTGGTCGAACGAGAAAGGCTGTCTTGCTATGTCCAGTACAACGCGGATCTGTTCGAGGCCGCGACGATCCGGAGAATGCTTGGCCACTTCGAGGTTTTGCTCGTCGCTGCGGCCACTTGTCCGGACGTGCGCATTTCAGACCTGCCGCTGTTGACACCCGAGGAACGGCAGCAGCTGGTAATCGAGCGCAGCCAAACCCGCGCCGAATGGAACGAGCCGCGTTGCGTCCACGAACTGTTCGAGTCCCAAGCCGAACGCAAACCCCGTGCGATCGCGGTGACCTACGAGAAAGAGCACGTCACATACGGCGAGCTGAACCGACAAGCAAACCAGCTCGCTCACCATCTCTGCCGCCGAGGTGTGGGTGTCGGCACCCTGGTGGGTGTCTGCCTAGAACGTTCGATTGCCATGGTAAGTGCGCTCCTGGCGATATGGAAAACGGGCGCAGCGTACGTGCCCCTGGATCCGGCCTATCCGGCCGAGCGGCTCAAGTTCATGCTGCGGGATTCAGACGCTCGATTTGTGATGACGCAAGAACCGTTCGGCAAGATTTTCGCCGGATGCTCAGCAGAAATCATCGACTGCAATCAAGCCCTGCCGCAGGTGGACAAAGAAAGTTCGGCCAATCCGGACGCGTGGGTTTCGGCCGAAGATCCCGCCTACGTCATCTACACGTCCGGATCAACAGGACAGCCAAAGGGTGTAGAGATCCTCCATCGTTCCGTCACCAACCTTCTCGAATCAATGCGGCGGAAACCGGGCATGGTGGAATCCGACACGCTGCTGGCCATTACCACCCTGTCGTTTGACATTGCCGTGTTGGAGCTGTTTCTGCCCTTGAGCACGGGTGCGCAGCTGGTGATCGCGAGTCGTGAGGTCGCTGCAGACCCCTCCGCATTAAAAAGAGCCATCGGGACGTTTGCACCGACCGTGATGCAAGCGACGCCGGCGACCTGGGGCATGCTCGTGGGCGCTGGGTGGGACGGCGACGAGAACTTAAGGATTCTTTGCGGCGGCGAAGCCGTTTCGCGCGAATTGGCAAATACGTTGGTTGGGCGAGCCCGTGAGGTCTGGAACATGTATGGCCCTACGGAAACCACTATCTGGTCCTCCACCTGCCAACTACATCGAGAAGATGGACCCGTACCGCTGGGCGCACCGGTTGCCAATACGGAGTTCTATGTACTCGACGGCAATCGACAGTTAGTGCCCTTTGGTGTGCCGGGGGAGCTGTACATCGGCGGTGAGGGGCTCGCGCGGGGATACTGGAAACGGCCGGAACTCACCGACGCAAAGTTTGTGCCTCACCCCTTGAGCGATGAACCGGGACGCCGCTTGTACCGAACGGGAGATCTGGTGCGCCAGTGGGCCGACGGAACGTTGGAGTATCTTTCTCGGATTGACAACCAAGTAAAAATTCGAGGATTCCGGATCGAACTGGGGGAGATCGAAGCGGCACTAATGGAGCAGCCCGGCGTGCGGGAATGCGTTGTGATCGAACGAGAAGATCGGCCCGGGGAGAAACGTCTGGTCGCCTATTTGCTCGGCAGCAAGCTGAGTGTACCCGCTGTGGGAGAGCTTCGTACGCGGCTGAGAGAAAAACTGCCTGATTACATGATTCCCAGCGCGACGGTGATTCTCGATGCCTTTCCCTTGACACCCAGCGGAAAGGTAAATCGGCTAGCGTTGCCGCGGCCAGAGTCGAACGAGCCAAATCGCGAGGCGGGTTTCCTCGAGCCTCGAGATGAGCTCGAACTCCAGCTCGTCGGGATTTGGCAGCGGCTGCTCGGTCACCGGCGCATCGGAGTGAACGACAATTTTTTCGAGCTCGGCGGCCATTCCCTGCTCGCAGTACGGCTCTTCGTCGAAATCGAGAAGCTGTTGGGGCGGAAGTTACCCTTAGCCTCGCTGTTCCTTGCCCCGACCATTGAGCAGCTCGCCGTGCTGATGCGTGAGGAGGGCTGGTCACCCCTTTGGTCTTCCCTGGTTCCGCTGCAGGTGTCCGGACAAGCGTCGCCTTTCTTCTGCGTCCATTCGTTGGGTTCAAACCTAGTCAGCTATCGTCGCCTAGCGCGTTTCGTCGGCGACGATCAGCCGATTTATGGCTTGCAACCGAAAGGTTTGGACGGGAAATCGGACGCCCACACCCGCGTCGAAGACATGGCGGCGCATTATCTCGATGAGATCCGGCGAGTGCAGCCGCACGGGCCCTACCGTCTCGGGGGAGTTTGTCTGGGGGGCGTAGTGGCCTTTGAGATGGCGCAACAGCTTGTGGCGCAGGGAGAGCAGGTGGAGAAGCTGGTCCTGATTGATAGCCATCTGCCTTCTCATCCTGAGCACTTCACGACCCGCGCTTTCCATGTGGGCCTGTTCGGGCGAGCCGATCTCCACTTAGGCGAGATCTTGCTGCTGCCTCGCAAACAGAAGATGTCGTACATCCTCAAGCGTTTCCAAAACTTGACAAGCAGGGGACTGCGGCGCTTGCTCGACACGGTCGGGATCGCGAATTCTCGGGCCCGAGAGGACGCCCATTTCGCTGAGGTCTTGAACAAAGTCCGAGCAGCCAACGCACAGGCCGAAATCAACTACGTTCCCAAGTTTTACCCAGGTCGGGTAACCCTATTCTGGTGTACGGGAATGGCCACGCGCTCCTATCAAGATCGCCGGCTGGGCTGGTCCGAGGTCGCGGGAGGGGGACTTGAGGTGCAAGCCATTCCCGGCAACCACATGACCATGGTAGAGGAGCCCCACATCAAGATCATGGCGGCAAAACTCAGAGTCTGTCTGCTTGGTAGACTCGCGAACTCCTGACTCAGCCAAGCCGCGTCGCGACTGTACACGGCGCCGCATCGCGAGTCCGATGCCCGCCGGACGCGGTCGCAAAACCTCGTGAACTCGACAATCCAAATCCTCGATGATGAGGTGCACGTCTGGACGGCTTCTCTCGTCTCTTCGTCACAGTCCCTCCAGGGATTCTGGGGCGAACTTTCCGGTGATGAGCGCGCGAAGGCTAGCCGCTATCGCTTTGCGAGAGATCGCGATCGATATGTCGCAGCCCGTGGGATTCTCAGACGACTTCTCCGTGAGTATACCGGTATCGAACCTCGCACTCTACAGTTTGAATACTCCGTCTATGGCAAGCCTAGCTTGAAACGCGGATCGGTTGAAAAAGATTTTTGCTTCAATCTTTCGCACTCGCGGGACATCACCGTCTACGCAATTACAGGCGGTGCCGCGGTGGGCGTCGATGTGGAGTATATCCACCCTGAGATGGCCTGGACCGAAATCGCGGGAAACTTCTTCTCGCGTGAAGAAGTACAGGCGTTGCGCCGGCTTCCGCTAGAGAGCAGAACGCTCGGCTTCTTTAGTTGCTGGACTCGCAAAGAAGCCTACATCAAGGCGCGTGGAGAAGGCCTGAGCCTGCCCTTGCATCATTTTCAAGTGTCGGTGGATCCCTATGGCCCCGCCGAGTTGCTCTCGCATTTCGACGATCCATCTGAAACAAACCATTGGTCGCTCCGACAGATCGTTCCGGTCCAGGGCTATATGGCAGCCGTTGCGGCCCAAATGCGGTCATTCACAATTCTGAATCGGATGTGGCCAAGCGCGTCGCTTTTCTCAAGTCCCCGGCTTGCGGTGCACGTCTGAAGGTACGCACGATTCTATCGCTTCGCTGCCCTGCCATTCATGCGGGCGAGAAACTGTTCTGAATCTCGAGAGGGCCAAATGCTTCGCGACTTCAAACTGATTGCGCTCACACCACCCGCATTGCCGGATCCGTCACTCGTGAGGGCTGCGGCGCGGGCGGGAGCTTCGGGAACGCTCGATTTCGAGTACGTCACCGACGCGCAGACGGTCGGCGATGCACTCAGCAAGCTCGCCCACCTGGCAGCGAGGTCCTGCGGTGTGAAGTTTGCAGGACACCAAGCCGAGTTGCTGTCTCGGTGTGCCTTCGACCTACCCGAGCAGATCGGTTTGGTCCTTCTGACTCCGGGACCTTCGGAATTGTTGCGCCCTGTGGTCGAGTCACTTCAAGCACAAGGAAGGATGGTGCTTTGGGAGGCGACCTGTATCGAGGAAGCCAAGATGGGAGAGGAACTCGGCGTCAGCGGGCTGGTGGCAAAGGGCCACGAGTCGGGGGGGCGGGTTGGCGAAGAGACCACCTTCATTCTCCTACAGCGCTTTCTGCGGGCCAGTGCGCTGCCTGTGTGGGCCCAAGGAGGAGTCGGGCTTCACACAGCAGCGGCGTGCTACGTAGCCGGTGCGGCCGGTGCTGTTCTAGATTGCCAATTGTGGCTGAGCCGCGAATCTCCCTTACCCGAAGCGGTGCAGACTGCCATTCGGCAGATGGACGGAAGCGAAACCGCATGCCTCGGAGGCGAATTGCGCCAAGGCTATCGGCTCTTCGCGCGGCCGGGGCTACCCCGCGTCGAGGAACTCCGCACGGCGATGACTTCATTGGCGAGTTCCGTCCATCCGCCGGCGGAAAAGATCTTGGCATGGCGCAGGGCCGTCTCAGAGCGAGTCGGCTGGTCGGAAAGGCATGTTTGGTTGCTCGGACAAGACGCTGCATTCTCGCCCGGGCTTGCCCATCGGTTTCGCACAACGCAAGCAATACTCGAGGGCTTTCGGGCTGCCATAGCGGCCCATGTGAAGACCGCACAGGCCGTCAAGCCCCTCGACCAAGGGACGCCGCTCGCTGTTTCGCACCGCACCCGCTATCCCATTGTCCAAGGCCCAATGACGCGAGTCAGTGACACGCCGGCGTTCGCTCGGCGCGTCGCCGATGGCGGAGCTCTTCCCTTTTTGGCGTTGGCTCTGATGAGAGCGCCAGAGGCCGACACTCTGCTGAAAAACACACGCCAGCTACTGGGCGAGAAATCATGGGGCGTAGGCATCTTGGGATTTGTTCCGAGCGAACTTCGTCAAGAGCAGCTCGAAATGGTGCGCCGCTACCGTCCTCCTTTCGCTCTGATTGCCGGCGGCCGTCCTGACCAGGCCCTTGAACTCGAGCAAGAGGGCATTGCCACCTATCTGCACGTACCTTCGCCCGGCTTGCTAGACATGTTTGTCGACAGTGGCGCACGAAGATTTGTGTTTGAAGGGCGGGAATGTGGAGGCCATGTGGGTCCGCGTTCCAGCTTTGTATTGTGGAACTCCATGATGGACGTGCTCCTACGGCGCTTGCCAGATCGCGAACTGGCCAAATGTCATGTGTTATTTGCCGGCGGAATTCACGATGCCATGTCGGCGTCGATGGTAGCGGCCATGGCGGCGCCGCTGGTCGAGCGCGGCGTCAAGGTGGGAACTCTGTTGGGCACTGCCTATCTGTTCACCCAAGAGGCGGTCGAGGCAGAAGCCATCTTGCCAGGCTTCCAACGTGAGGCTACGCAGTGCACGCGAACCGTGCTTGTCGAAACTGGGCCTGGCCATGCCATTCGTTGCGTCCCAACGCCCTATGTCGACTTCTTTGAATGTCAGAAACAGCAGTTGGTCGCCAGCGGACTTCCGTCAGAACAGATACGTCTTGCGCTTGAGCAACTCAACATCGGCCGATTGCGCATTGCCTCTAAGGGGCTGGCTCGAAATGAAGAAGATCGAGGAACGGTGGCGGCCCAGCCGCTGGTGCGGTTCTCGGAACAAGAGCAACGGCAAGACGGAATGTACATGATTGGTCAGCTCGCCGCCCTGCGGGACGGCATCTGCACGATCGCACAGTTGCACGCTGATGTCTGTGTCACTGGGACTGAACGATTACTCGGTGTTTCTCCGCTGCGTGAAACCGTTCTCGGAGAGCAGAGACAATCCCCTCCGTCCGACATCGCCATTATTGGCATGGCTTGCGTGCTGCCGAAGGCGCCTGGACTAGAGACCTTTTGGGAAAACATATGGGACAAGGTGGACGCAATCAGCGAAATTCCCGCCGAGCGCTGGGACTGGCGAAGATATTACGACCCGGACCCCAAAGCGCGAGACAAGGTCTACTCGAAATGGGGCGGATTCGTTGACGAGATACCCTTCGACCCGATGCGCTATGGCATACCGCCCAATACCATTCCCTCGATTGAGCCTCTCCAACTGTTGACGCTCGCCGTCGCTCACGCGGCTCTGACTGACGCTGGTTACTCCGATCGTCCATATCCTCACGAACGAGCGTCGGTGATTCTCGGCGCCGGTGGTGGAGGCGCCGATCTGGCGCAGAAATATTCGGTCCGGGCAGCTCTTCCAACTTACTTGGAAGATCAAGCAGCGAAAGACGTGCACGGCCTCCCGGAATGGACCGAGGACAGTTTCCCCGGGATTCTCGTCAACGTCGCAGCGGGACGTGTCGCGAATCGCTTTGACCTGGGAGGTGTGAATTACACCGTCGACGCGGCCTGTGCGTCGTCGCTCGCCGCGATCTACCAGGGTGTCATCGAGCTGGAAACAGGGTCGAGCGATCTCGTAATCGCGGGTGGCACGGACACGATGCAAAACCCCATGGCATATCTGTGCTTCAGCAAAACTCCCGCGCTTTCGCCGCGAGGTCGTTGTCGCGCTTTCGATGATACGGCCGACGGCACGGTGATCGGCGAAGGCGTTGCCATCGTGATCCTGAAACGCTTGGCGGATGCGGAACGAGATGGAGACAGAATATATGCGGTCATTAAAGCGATCGCGGGCTCTAGCGATGGTCGCGACAAATCTCTGACAGCGCCACGCCCCGAGGGCCAAATCCGCGCGCTGACACGCGCCTATGCGAAAGCACAAATTTCCCCGGCTACGGTTGAGTTGATCGAAGCCCACGGCACCGGCACGGTGGCGGGCGATCAGGCCGAGATGCAAGCGCTCAAGCACATATTCGAAGCCTCGGGGTCCTCACAACAGGTCTGCGCGGTCGGTTCTGTGAAGTCTCTAATCGGTCACACCAAATGCACCGCCGGAGTGGCAGGCCTCGTCAAGGCTGCTCTTGCGCTCCACCACAAAGTGCTTCCTCCAACCGCGGGCGTGCAAAAGCCGAATGAAAAAGTGCGGTTCTCAGAGAGCCCCTTCTATGTGAACTCGGAGGTGCGGCCTTGGGTGCGCAAGAATGATCAACCGCGGAAAGCCGCGGTCAGCGCGTTTGGATTCGGAGGCACCAATTTCCACGCAGTCCTAGAAGAATACGCTCCAGAGGCTGAGAACCGAGGCGGCCAGGCGCCCCGGGACCGGTGGCCCGCCGAACTGCTGGTGTGGAGCGCCGCCACGCGGCCGGAGCTCGTCGCCGCACTCACAAAACTGGAGCAGGCTCTATCGGGGGGTGCAAAACCCGAGTTGCGCGATCTGGCTTGGTCGCTCTGGCGGGTCGAAAGCAAACGAATAGTGCCGCATCGCGGCCAGCCGCGACTGCGACTTGCGATCGTTGCGACGTCTCTTGCCGACCTACAAGAGAAACTCGCTTCGGCTCGTGAGCAGTTGCGTGAATTCCATTCTCAGACTGTTCGAAACCCACGCGGGATCTACTTCTTGGAACAGTCAACAGGGACCGAACCTGCCGTCGCCTTTCTCTTTCCAGGACAGGGATCCCAGTACACGGGCATGTTGGGAGACCTTGCGCTGCACTTCAACGAAGTCCGCGAGCGCTTCGAGACTGCCAATCGAGTCTTGCAGGCCGAGCTCGCGAGCCCCCTGAGTACCTATGTCTTTCCCCCGCCTTCCTTTGATCCACAGCAGCAACAGCGGCGGCAGAAAGAGCTCACTCAGACTCAGATTGCGCAACCCGCTCTTGGGGCTGCAAGCATGGGCATGTTTCGTTTGCTCGAGTCTTTGGGGGTTCGTCCTGGCTCCGTTGGCGGCCATAGCTATGGGGAATATGTAGCGCTGTGCAGCGCCAAGGCGTTCGATGAGGAAACCTTGTTTCGGATTTCAGAAACCAGGGGCCGCGTGATTGCCCACAGCGCACAATCCGAACTCGGCACGATGGCGGCCGCAGACGCCGACGGTCGATCGGTATCAGAAACGCTGGAAGGAATGGCCGAAGTCTGGATTGCAAACCTGAATTCTCCTCGTCAGACGACCATTTCCGGAACTTCCCTCGGCCTCGAGCGGGCCATGGAAAAACTGGAGGCGGCCGGCGTGCGTTGCCATCCGCTTCCGGTTGCCTGCGCGTTTCATTCGCCTTTGATTGCCGGCGCTCGGGATCGATTGGCTCAAGAACTATCGGAAGTGAAATTCTCGCTTCCCGAAATCGAGGTGTTCTCGAACTCGTCGGCCCAACCCTACCCACACGATTGCCGGACCTACGCAAGTCACTTAGCCGAACACCTAGTGCGCCCGGTTGATTTCGTCGGAATGATCGAAGCGATGTACGCCGCGGGAACGCGCATTTTTGTCGAGTTGGGTCCTCGCAACGTTTTGAGCGGGCTCACGGCTCAGATCTTGCATGACCGGGCTCACCTCACCATTCCGACAGACGCACCCGGCCGACCAGGTCTCGTGCAGCTCGAGCACGCTCTGGGGCAGCTGTACGCAGAAGGTGTGCCGGTCGAGCTCGATCGCCTGTTTCAGGGGCGCTCGGTACGCCATCACGATATTGACAACCTCGTCGAAGCGACGCGAGAACGTGCTTTGCCAGTCGGAGTGTGGATGATCAACGGCGGTCACGCGCGCCCCGCAAGCGGCTCCGCCCGATCCCAACAGCCCGATTCTTTCCCTCCGCAAGCTCCGGAGAGGGATGGGGTTGTGGCCAGTACGCAGCCACGGCCCAACGGTCGCCATGCGAAGGAACCGTCGCCCTCGGCGCCCTTGGTCGATTCAAACAAGGGGGGCGAAACGTCAACCTCGGTCGCGGCACGGTCGGCTTCGTCCAAGCCGGTTGCATCGGAACCGCAGCGCTACTTCCGACCGCGCGAAGCTAATGGTGATGGGGACGCTGTCTTGTTTGAGTTCAACCGTCTGATGAACCAGTTCCTGGTCACCGAGAAGGAGATCATGTTGTCTTACTTGCAGCGAGGAAACGGCCACCACGCGATGCCGGGGCTGTCGACTGGGTTCGACACACAGAGCGAAGGTATCGGAAAACACCTTGCGATCGCCGAGGAACCGTTCCCATCCCTCTCGCACCAAGTTCCCGCGGACGAATCGCTCCCTACATCTCCCGAGCCCGCCGCGCAAGCGCCGCCCGCGGCAGAGGCGTGCGTCCCGACCGTTGAACGACTGACGTCGGAGCTGTTGCGAATCGTAAGCGAGCGAACAGGCTATCCGAAACAGATGCTCGATCTGGATTCCGACATCGAGGCAGATTTGGGCATCGATTCCATCAAGCGAGTCGAGATACTCACGGCTTTCCTTCGGTGTTTCGCCTCGGCGGACCGCGCGGGCAGTCCCGGAATCGAAGAACTCACCAAAGCGAAGACCTTGCGCAGCATCATCGACCAAGCCCGCCAGCTCCTCGATAGCGTCAAGGAAAACAGAAACGAAGATCCGCCGGCGCATCCTGTTCCAGACCGGCCGGCGGCCTCTCCGAGCTCACGGCCCGAGTCGGACCAAATCTCCCGATTCTCGTTTGTGCTCACCGAAGCGCCGCCAAAGCCGGGGCCGGGGCGCGAGCTACCCGGATCCGTCGTCGTGGTCACCGATGACGAAAAAGGAGTCGCGCGCGTTTTCGTCGATCGATTGCAGTCGATGGGCCTGCCAGCGGCTCTGATCAAATCGGGGGAGCAAACGGGAAAAACCCGCGACGGCTACACGGCCGATTGGACGCGTCCGGAATCCGCGGCACAGGCAATCGAATTGATCCGCCAGACACAGGGAAAGATTGGCGGGCTAGTTCATCTGAATCCATTCCACTCGCAACTCGATCTGGCCGAAATGGAGCTTTCCGCCTGGAGGAAAAAATTCCACGAGGATGTGAAAGGCCTGTTCTATCTGGCACAAGCAGCGGCTCCCGATCTCATCGCTCAACCAAACAGCCTCTGCGGCTCGGTTATATCGATCGATGCGATGCAATCCCAAACGATGTCTTCTGCATTCCCCAGTCAAGGTGCGCTTCGTGGACTTTTGAAAACGCTGGCGCTCGAGTGGCCAAGCGTGCGCTGCAAAGTGGCTGCGTTTGAGACGAGTCAACCTGCAGCATCGATTGCAGATCAACTGCTGCAAGAAATCGCGGGGGGCGATCCAGAGGTGGAGGTCGGCTTTCACGGTGGTCGTCGTTTTGTGCTTCGTCCAGCCCCGACGCCATACCGGGCAGAAGATGCCAGGCAGGCATCGGAGCTCGATGCAAATTCGGTCGTCTTGATCACCGGCGGTGCACGCGGAATCACCGCAGAAGTCGCCTGCCGGATGGCTGAGTACAAACCGACTTTGCTCCTCGTCGGTCGAGCGGAGTTTCCCGAGGGTGAGGAACCTCGAGAGACCGCCGAGTGCAGTTCCCCAACCGAGCTCAAGGCGCGGCTCCTCGAGCAGATGCGCCGACGCTCCGCATCGATCACCCCTGCCGCGGTCGAAGCCGCCTACCGGCGATTGCTTCGCGAGCGCGACATGCGTGAAAGGGTTTCTGCCATGCGAAGAACCGGAGCCCGTGTGCAGTACTTTCAAGCCGATGTCCGCGACGAGTGCTCCATGAGAAACATTTTTGACGACATCTACCGCACCTACGGGCGTCTCGACGGAGTCGTTCATGGCGCCGGAGTGATAGAAGATAAGCTTTTGACAGAGAAGACCTCTGATTCCTTCGACCGGGTGTTTGACACCAAAATGGACGGTGCATTCCTTCTCAGCCGCCTGGTCCGCTCCGATTCGCTGAAATTCATGGTCTTCTTTTCGTCAATTTCGGGATGCTTCGGCAACCGTGGCCAAATCGATTATGCGGCCGCCAACGCCGGTTTGGACCATTTTGCTGCGTATCTGAACCAGCGATGGCCCGGGCGCGTGCTCTCGCTCGATTGGGGACCCTGGGACCAAGTGGGAATGGTTTCCGATCGCGTGCGCCAACTATTCCTGCGAACCGGCGTCGAGTTGATTTCGCCAGATGCGGGCGCGCGCGCCTTGGAGCGCGAAATGATCTACGGGAGCAAAGAAGATAGTCAGATCCTGCTCGGTCAGGGACCCTGGGGATCTTTCGTCCCGCGTCCTTCCAGCGTGCCTCACATGGACGCAGCAAGCGCAGAAACCATTGTCGTCTCCCTGCACGGTTCAGAGCCGCAAGGGATCGCCCGTGTGACTGCGAACGGCGTTTGATTGGACCCACGATGAGTGACACCTTTTCAACACACTCGAACGATCCCGCCGACATTGCCATCGTCGGTATGGCTTGCGTTTTCCCGGGCGCCCGGGATCTACAGACCTACTGGGAAAACATCATTTCCAAGTTCGATGCAGTCAGCGATCCACCCGAAGATTGGGAGACGGAGCATTTCTATGATCCCAATTCGACCGATCAGGATAATGACAGGACGTATGCCAAGCGCGGTGGCTATCTTGGAGACTTAGCCGAGTTTGATCCGCTCCAATACGGGGTGATGCCGAATTCGGTCGATGGCGGCGAGCCGGCACAGTTTCTGGCGCTGCGAGTTGCGCACGAGGCGTTGATGGATGCAGGTTACGGCAAGGAGGCGCCCGATCGGCAGCGCGTCAGCGTCATTCTCGGCCGAGCCACCTATTTAAATCGCGGCCATATGTCTCTGATTCAGCATACCGTCGTTGTCGACCAGACCCTGCGGATCCTCAAACAGCTTTATCCCGACTACACCGATCTCGAACTGAAGACGATCAAGCAGGCCCTCAAGGCAAACCTTCCTCCGTTTAACGCGGAAGTGGCGCCGGGCTTAGTCCCGAATATCGCAAGCGGGCGCATCGCAAACCGTTTCGACTTCATGGGCCCGAACTACACCATTGACGCCGCGTGCGCCTCCTCGCTGATTGCGGTGGAGCAGGGCATGAGAGATCTTCGTACCGGCAAGTCCAATTTGGCAATCGTGGGAGGCGTGCAGCCCTCAACTCCGGCGCCGGTCACAATGTTGTTCTGCCAATTGAATGCGATTTCAAGGAAAGGGCGCATCCGTCCTTTCGACAAAGATGCGGACGGGACCCTTCTCGGAGAAGGGATCGGGATGGTTGTACTCAAACGCCGCGAAGACGCCGAACGGGCCGGAGACCGGATCTACGCGCTGCTAAAGGGCGTAGGTATCGCCAGTGACGGCCGCGCTCTGGGACTGTTCGCACCGCGCGTCGAAGGCGAGGAACTCGCCTTGCGCCGAGCGTATGAAGAGGCCGGAGTCTCTCCGAACACCGTGGGGCTGATCGAGGCACATGGAACGGGGACGCCTGTGGGAGATGCCAATGAAATCGCGGCTCTCACGCGCGTTTTTGGAAATCGTCAACAAGGCCGGATCCCGTCGTGCGCTGTCGGAACCGTGAAATCAATGATCAGCCATCTCATCCCTGCGGCGGGAATCGCCGGACTGATAAAAACGGCCTTGGCGCTGTATCACCGAGTCCTTCCGCCAACGCTGCACGTCGAAACACCCAATCCCAAACTGGAGCTGGAGAAAACCCCTTTTTACATCAATTCGGAAACGCGTCCTTGGATCCACGGTCACACCAGCCCGCGGCGCGCGGGGGTAAACGCGTTCGGCTTTGGCGGCATTAACGCTCATGCGGTGATGGAAGAATATCCCGCAGCCCGCCCAGCCGATTTGACATTTCAACGGCGATGGCCGAGCGAGCTGTGCGTCGTTCAGGGGGCCTCGCGTGCAAGCCTGATTGAGGAATGCGAGCGCGTCGAAAGATTCGCGTCTTCCCAACGGAAAACCGAGCTCCGCGACATCGCCTACACTCTGAACGCGCAACTCACCGAGGGCACAGCCCGGCTGGCTGTGATCGCGTCCTCTCCCAAGGAACTCGGCGAGAAACTCAGACACGCACTTTCCGAACTGCGTAGGCCGGAGTGCTCCGTCATGCGGGACAATGGTGGGATTTATTTCTTTGAAGAGCCGCTCGCAAAAAACGGAAAATTGGCGTTCGTTTTTCCCGGAGAAGGCTCGCAGTACGTCGGCATGCTCTCTGAGCTGTGCGTTCACTTTCCACAGACGCGGGCATGGTTTGACTTAGTCGACCGATCCTGCGTCAAAAAGGGCCGCGAGCGCTTGCCAAGCCAGGTGATTTTTCCGCCGCCGTTATGGGTCCCCGGCGAAGGCGTAAATCCCGAGCTTTGGCAGATGGAGGTCGGCCCCGCGGCTGTGCTGACCGCCAATCACGCCATACTGTCCCTGGTCAATCAACTGCAGATCCGCCCCGATGTCATGCTCGGCCATAGCACCGGCGAGTATTCGGCACTGGAGGCCGCTGGCGTGTTCCGGTTCGCCAGTGAAGATGCGCTCATGCAATCCACCATGACGCTTGACGAAACATATCAGACTTGGTGCATTCGAGACGGAAGTCCTCAAGGAATCCTTCTGGTTGTCAGCGGAATCGATCCTAGCACCATACTCTCCCTGGTCGAGCAGAAGCGCGACGATCTCTATCTGGCGATGGACAATTGTCCTCATCAAGTCATCCTTTGCGGGAGCCGGGCCTCGATCGAACAAGCCGCGCAGGAACTGCGGAGCAAGGGGGCGATTTGCTCCGAGTTGCCATTCCAACGCGCTTATCACACCCCTGTTTTCCAACCCTTCTGCGTCGAGCTGGAACGCATTTTTTCCAACCTTCCGACGCACCCTCCGCGTTGTGAACTCTACTCGTGCGCAACGGCTCAACCATTCCCCACGGACCCATGCGAGATTCGAACGCTGGCATTTGAGCAGTGGGCAAGGCCGGTGCGTTTCCGCGAGACCATCGAAGCCATGTACAAGGCCGGTGCGCGCCTGTTCCTGGAGGTAGGGCCAAGGGGCAACCTCACGGCTTTCATTGATGACATTCTGTCGACACGGCCCCGTGTCGCCGTCGCCGCAGACGTTCCTCATCGATCAGGCATCACGCAGTTGAACCACATGTTGGGTCTGCTTTCGGCCCACGGCGTTGCGATGCAACTGGGCCCGTTGTACACACATCGGGCGGCCCATGCACACTCGCGTGAAGGAACCGACGATCGTGCCGAAGGGCGCAATGGCACGCATCGCTCAGTCCCGTTGGCAATGGGTTTACAGACTCTTCGTCTGCCAGCGGATTTCTCACTCCCGGGGTCGGAGACGCCATCTCAGGCGAGCGCAGTCAGGTCCGACCTGGTCACGGCCGGCCAGGAGACCTCCGGGTCGCGCGACGCTTCCTCAGCCCTAGCGGTCTTCGGAAAAGCGATGGCGGAGAAAGCGGCGGGGACCACACCAAAACCCAATGGTCACAACGGCTCGAACCGCTCAGCCAACAAGCCGGAAAAGGGAGCAGAGGCGTCTCTCGGAATCGTTGATACGCGGGACACGGACTTTCCCTCCGAGGTGATGCAGCAGCATTTGCGAACGATGGAGCAATTTCTCGAAACCGAAAGGGCCGTCCTCCAGGCTTATTTCGACGCCGGACGCGGTGTGTCGCCTCACCGCGAGGGCACACCGGATGCGCCTAATTCCTCTGCAGAATGGACGTTTCCAGATGTCGCTCGAATGCCCGCACCTTCTGCTAATAAAAACATTCTCCCCGAGGCGAATCCCGAAACCCTCACACCGGAATCCACGCTGCATCAGTCCGCGCCCGAGACCCCAGCCGACGGTTGGGCCCGTGAGAACCTCGGCGAAACCCTGCGACAATTGATTGCCGAGAAAACCGGCTATCCGCTCGAGATGATTGAACCGACGGCCGACCTCGAAGCCGATCTCGGGATCGATTCCATTAAGCGACTGGAAATTCTGGGCGCGCTGAACAAACTCACTGGTTTCCCGCGAGCCGAAGACATGGATCGAGTGGCGAAGTTGGGCACGATACGGGGTATCGTGGCATTGGCGGCTGAACTCGTGAGCATACCTGCGTCCGCCGCAAATCGACCGATTCCAGCGGGCACAACGCCTTCAGCGCTCCCGCTCCTCAGCGAGCCATCAATCCACGGCGACCAACTAAGCGCCATCGTCCGATTCAGCCTGGACGAGCACCCGTTCCTTCGGGACCACACACTTGGTGAGCCTGCTTGCGATCACGACGCCGACCTGACCGGCTTGCCGTTCGTGCCCCTCACCTTCAGCATGGAAGTAATGGCCGAAGCCGCGGCTGCTTTGGTTCCTGAAAGAGTTGTCGTACGCATGGAAAACATACGTGCCTCACGCTGGATCATGATCGACCGAGAAGACACGCGTGTGCATGTCGTGGCCAAGCGGTCGGACGCGTCAGGGACTCGCGTCGATGTTCGAATGCAGGCAATGCCAGATCCTTCCTTGCACGCGAATCGCCCGCGCATCACCCTGGCAGAAGCGACGGTGGTGCTAGCAACGAGCTATCCCGAGGCTCCCGAGGCTCCGGCGTTCGACCCTACCGACGCACGGCCATCGAAGTGGAGCCACAGAGAACTCTACGGCGGTGCCATGTTTCACGGCCCCTGTTTGCAAGCCGTCAAGTCCATCGAGCGCACCAGCAAGAGTCTCATGGAAGGAACGCTCGAGGCCTTGCCGAAACAGAAGCTGCTTCGCGCTACGTCCGATCCACACTTCCTGATTGGTCCCGTGATTCTGGATGCCGCTGGCCAAATCGTGGGGTACTGGGCGCTGGAACATTTCAATTCGAGTTCCGAAGACTTGCCGTTTGAAGTTCTGCCATTTGAAATTGTGGCGGTCGAAATGTATGGACCGGATCTGGGTGAAGGGGAGCGTGTAAGGTGTCGTGCACATATTTCCCTTCCCGGCGACTCGCAAATCCGCTCGAACATCGAACTGATCAGTCCCAGCGGGCGGCTACACAAGCGAATCCTGGGCTGGAGACACAAGCGCTTCGATGTTCCAGACCGGTTCTACAGGGCACTTCGAGCCGCCCGCAAAAATCTTCTTAGCACACCTTGGCCAGGGCTTGCGAGCGGGTGCTCCAACTCGACTGAGCTGTTTTGCTGCCGATCTCAAGGACTTTCCAGTGAGTCGCTGCAATCGAATGGCGGAATCTGGCACCGGGTTCTGGCGCACATCGTGTTGACCCATGCCGAGCGAACCACGTGGAGGAATCTAGAGGGCGGCGAGCGGCGGCGGATCGAATGGGTTTTAGCGCAAACAGTCGAAAAGGATGCCGTTCGTATGCTGCTCGCGCAACGCCAAGGAATCGAGCTGTCTCCCGCGGAGATCGAACTCGCGCAGCAGGACAATGGGCGAACCGTCGTGCACTCCGTCAGGGGTCGCCCGCTTGCAACGACAGTCTCTGTGTCTGTGGCGCAGGCGGGTGACATGTGGGTTGGTGTCGCCTGGGATGACCAGCAAACGATGGACGTGGCTGTGTGCTTCAAGCCTTTGGGTCCGTCCGGAAATGGTCTCCACAAACTAGCGCTGCATCCAGAAGCGCAAGAGGTCCTTGCGAAGCTGTCTTCTTCCGAGCTTGAGGAATGGAACCTGCGTTTGTCGTGTGCGCAAGATGCAGTGGGGAAAGTTCTAAGAAAGTCTACGTCCGGAGAACTGCAGGACGTAATCATTCGGCGGCTCGACAGGACAACCGGTTCGGTCGAGATGACGTGGGACGCAAAACAAGGAACCTCGATGGACCCATGCGGCGTGGCACACACTCACGCAGAAGACGGCTGGGTGACGGCGACTTCAATCGTGGCGCAGCGCGCTCGGGCGCGAAGTGCTGGGATGGCGTAGTCTTCTCATTCAGGAAGGGTCGCCTATGCGCTTCTCAATCGTGCAGTTATGTCGCTGACATCGTTTAGCCGACACAATTCCCCGTCGCGCACTGAGCTTCGTTCTCCGGGGATTCTTTTCTTATGAGCAAAATCGGCGTCTTTGTTTCTTGTGCAACGGGTCATCTGAACCCAACCATCGCGCTGTGTCGGGAGCTTAAGCGACGCGGCCATGACGTGACGTTCTTCGGCGTCGCCGACGCACTCGAGAAGGTGACAGCCGCCGGACTCGGCTACATCTCTCTCGGCGAGAAGGACTATCCGCTGGGGACGACGTCGCTCGCGGCGCGACAATTGGGTGAACTCTCCGGGAATGCTGCCAGAAGGTTTACCTATCGTCACCTGCAGCGCATGGCGGCGTTGTCGTTTGAGCATGGTTTGCCTGCCGTGCGAGAAAGTCACATCGACTTGATCTTGGTAGACCAGATCGAACCGGCCGGACCGACCATTGCCAATCACCTGGGAGTGCCGTATGTGACCATAGCCACCGGAGGCCTTACGAATCGGGAAATCGGTGTGCCGCCGATTACCGTGGGTTGGGCATACGGCGGCGGGTTGTGGAAGGCCGTGCGAAACCGGCTGGGCTATGCGCAGCTAGACCGGGAGACGAAAACGATTTCGAAGTACGTCAACCAGTGGCGGCGACGCTGGAAGCTTCCTCCGTACCGCACGATCGACGAGACCTTGTCCCCACTTGCGCAACTCAGCCAGGAACCCTTTGAATTCGAGTTTCCTCGACAACGCCTGCCTCAATGCGTGCATTTTCTAGGACCGTTTATTGACGTTTCCGCTCGCAAGAGTACTCCCTTTCCGTGGAACCGCCTGACAGGCGAGCCGCTTGTCTACGTCTCGATGGGAACGCTTCAGAATCGCAATGCCCGCGTTTTCCAGTGCATTGCGGAGGCGTGCCTGGGATTCAGTGTCCAGCTTGTAATGTCGATGGGCGGGGGTGGGTTAGGTCTCGCCGAACTTCCCGGAGCGCCGCTGATAGTCGACTACGCTCCCCAGTTAGGCTTGCTCAGCAAGGCCGCCTTGACGATTACGCACGCGGGCCTCAATACGGTGATGGAAGCACTTTCGCGAGGCGTGCCGATGGTCGCCATTCCGGTCGCCAGTGATCAGCCGGGCGTGGCCGCCCGCGTCGCCCGAATTGGCGCAGGAGAAGTCGTCCCCCTGTGCCACCTCGATGGCGCTCGGTTGCGTACATCGATCGAACGAGTTCTTCACAACGAGTCGTTCAAACAACAAGCCGTCCGCTTTCAAAAACTGCTTCGAAACTACAAAGGCGCAGCAGGCGCGGCAGACGTAATCGAACGAGTTGTCGTTACTGGCAGGGCTGTTGATTGGGAACCGCCACTATACCGATCGGCAGCCGCATGAAACGCAAACACCGAGCCGAGAGACAGTACCGCGAGCCATCGTGACCTTTGGTTGGCCACGGCCGGAACAAAGGTATTCGGCCCCTGCGTCGCTTCACGGGGCGCCCGGCGGCCTCATTCGCCGTAGCCGTATCTTTGCAAGTACGGTTCGAGGCGCCTACACATGTTCTGAAATGTGGCCGAAGCTTCCGGGAGCAACGGCGGATTGCGGCGCTCGACCAGATGTGCGTAGGATCGGTTCGGTTCCGGCGGCAATTCGAGAAAATCGAGCAGTCGGGTTATCCAAGAATCGGGGGATGCGCAAAGGTCCTCATACCGCACCGAACAGATGTCCGTTGCTGGCACCAAGTCAATATTTCGCAGAAAATACTGAAGGGCCACTTCAATGGGTTGCCCGAGGGATTTTTCGACCGCACGAGGCGAGAGCATGGATTTCGCGCTCTCCAGCAGTTGGGGCTCCCGGAACAGTCTTTCGTACCACGGAGCGATCAGCGCCATATAGCTGTTGCGCTTCTCAAGCGCACTGCGCAGTCCGCGGATCTGTGAATTGAGCACCCACAACGGATGGCGGTGAATAAAGATAAATCGACTTTGTGGGAGGCTCCTCTTGATGTAGGCGAAATTCGACATGTCCCACGGGTTCTTCAAAAGCATCCATCGGTTTCGGTCCGACGTGTATTGAACTTTCTTGCAGAGCTCCAGGAACCTTGCCAGGTTATTGGGTAACAGCTGCGGGCGGTCGTTGAGCGCGATCGCAAATCCGTACTCTTCGGGCAAGTCCGGCCTGACGCGCGCGCCGTCGTAGGCACGGCTTCGGGCGCCGGCCTTTTCGAGCCTCTGCTCTACATCCTGGAGTGCCTGAGCAGAGCGGCGGCTCACGTGATCATCCAGGATGCTGTCATAGGCGAGAACGTGGTAAGTAGTCACCACATTGAAGTGCCCCGATTCGGCCAGCATGTTGTACAGGAGAGTTGTGCCCGATCTGTGAAGGCCGATGATGAAGACCGGGCGGAACGACACATCGCGAATGAGGTCGAGGTGTACCGAATCTGGTTTTTCCATCGCTCAGAGCGTTCCGGGAGAGTCGCTCGACGCAATTGGTCCGCGATGCAGTATACGACGCCAGAACGGCAACGCTCAAGCTTGCGACACTGCCCAGGTTTGCGTGCAGCGGCTGACGCGAGGCCGCCAGTGAAAGGCTATTGAAGATGCCGTCTCGCATTCTGCTAGCGACACTCGGATCGTTGGGAGATACCTATCCCTACTTTGCTATCGCGAGGGAGCTTCGAAACCGCGGCCACAACGTGACAGTCTCCGCTCAAACGCGGCACCGCGAACACATCGAGAGGCTGGGAATCCAGTTCGCTCCCTTGCGGCCGGAGCCGAAACCGGTGAGTGAAGAACTCGCGAAGTTGGCGATGGATCGCTGGCGAGGTTCGGAAATCGTCTTGCGCGACGTTTTGCTCGCCGCAGTCCGGGACACGTACGAAGACCTAGCGGCGGCCGCACGCCATGCCGACCTGCTCGTGACGCACGTGTTGGTCCTGCCTGCACCTCTGCTCGCCCGAAAAACGGGAATCCCGTGGGTTTCCTCAGCTCTCACACCCGCATATTTCTTGCCTGTGGCTGGCGCAGAAAACCAGCAAGACTGGTTAACGCCTTATCGGAGCCTCGAATCGGATTTGGGCCTTCCGCCCGGCGGCAATCCGCTCTTTCGCGAGCAATATTCGTCCCGACTAGTACTTGTGCTGGCTTCGGAACTGTTGGCCCAATCCCAGCCGTACGCAGCGGAACGAACTTGGATGATGAAGCCGAGATTTCTCATTCCCAAACTATTCGGCAAACAGCGTGTGCGCTGGCCACTGCGCCAGTGGATCGCTGCAGCCCCCAAAATACTTTCAAGGCTCTTGGCCAAGCATCCCAATCCGCAATTGCCTTCTCATGTCCAGTTCACGGGATTCCCATTCTTTGATACGGAAGAGATTCCCACGGAAACGTCACAAAGGCTCGACGACTTCTTGTCGGCGGGTCCGGCGCCGATCGTTTTTACGCTCGGATCGACAGGCGGTCATGTGGGAGCGCAGTTTTTCAAAGAGAGTGTGCGCGCAGCAAAACTTCTGGGACGTCGCGCGTTGGTGATCACAGGGGGAACGTCGGAACCAACCCAAGAGGAAGGGGCGCAGGACCGTGACGTAGCTGTATTTCGTTATGTGCCTTATAACCGCGTTTTTCGCCAATCGGCTGCGGTCGTCCACTCGGGGGGTATCGGGACGACGGCCCTTGCATTGCGAGCGGGCCGGCCGATGCTGGTCGTACCGATCTCGCACGATCAGCCCGACACCGCAGCGCGAGTATGTCACCTTGGCGTCGCGCGAGTCATTCCTCACGCCTATTACGAGGCTCGCTGGGCGGCAGCGGAATTGCGCGTGCTGCTGGAGGACGCGAAATACGGCGCAACCGCCGCTCGACTAGGTCGACAAATTCAGTCGGAGGACGGTGTGGGAAGTGCGTGCGCAGCGATTGAAGCACACCTAGACCGAGTCCGTGTACCAGCGCTGGCCGCGAGCGCTTCCGGCTAGCCGATGGTGTCTCCCCAATCAAACACGCGCAGCGTTTGGGCCTGTTCGTCCTGCATGTTTGGCCGCGCGTAAGAATGCTCTGACTATGGGCTACCGAATCGTGTTTGCGACACTCGGATCGCTCGGCGACGTGTTTCCGTATGTCGCCATCGCACTCGGCTTGAAAGCACGCGGACACGAGACCATTCTCGCGACTCACGCGCCGTACCGCGACTTCCTAACGAAGATAGGCCTCGAGTCCGTTGCCTTGCGACCGGATTCGATGCCCGCGAACGTATCGGTTTCAAAGTTGCTAGACGATCGCAGCGACGCATCGCAGCCGGTCTCTGGGCAATCTTTGGTGGCCGAAATCGCGAACACGTATCGAGACCTTTTCGAAGCGACGCGCAACGCCGACCTAATGGTCACACATTCCCTCGTCTTACCGGCGCCTCTGCTGGCCCGCAAAACCGGCATTCCGTGGATCTCCGTCGCGCTGGCACCGGCTTACTTCCTGCCGGTACTCGATCGGAGAATGGAAGGAGTTCGAGCATGGCTACAGCCGTACCTGAAGCTCGAAACGGATTTGGGTCTTCGCCCCGGCAGCGATTCTCTGATACAGGAGCAATACTCCTCCGAAGTGGTGCTCGTGCTGGCTTCGAAACTGCTTGCTGGTTCAAAGTCCGACTCGCCCGAACAGCTTTGGATGACCAAGGTACCGTTCCTGCTATCAAGACTGTTGACGAAGGACCACTCGATCAGGCGATTGCGCCGACAAATCCGTGCACTCCCAGGCACCCTCTTGAGACTTCTGGCCAAACCGCCACAGCCGCAGTGGCCTCCTCATGTGCGCTTTACGGGATTTCCCTTTCTCGACCACGAGGCGATTGCGGACGAAGCCGTTGCACGGCTCGAACAGTTTCTATCCGACGGTCCTGCCCCTGTCGTATTTACCTTGGGCTCGTCGGGCGGCCAGGCGGCGGGTAGTTTCTTCACTGAAAGCGTCGAAGCCGCAAAACGGCTGCGCTGCCGGGCTCTGTTCCTAACCGGAACATATGCGGTACCGCGTGAAATCGAAGAACTTCAAAGCCGTGATCTCGCAGTGTTTCGATACATCCCCTACAGCCACGTCTTTCCCCGTGCCGCCGTGATTGTTCATCCGGCCGGCATCGGCACGACGGCGCTGTCACTGCGAGCAGGGAGGCCCATGCTCGTTGTACCCATGTCATTTGATCAGCCTGACACTGCAGCGCGAATGTGCCGGCTGGGTGTCGCGCGGATGATCCCGCACGCTCATTATCAGGCGCGCTGGGCGGCAGCAGAACTCCGTGCGCTGCGGGGGAATCCGACGTACGCCTCAGCGGCGGCTCGCGTGAGGCGTCAAATCGATTCCGAAGAGGGAGTCAGCAATGCGTGCGATGCGATTGAGGAGTATCTCGCACGGAACCGTGAGTCGAATCCTTCTCGCGCTCCCAATCCTCGTTACCAACGAATCGATTCGGCTTCTATCAAGACCGGTTCGTCTCTTCAGGATGGCGAGTCAGCTGCCTAGCGATCTGCCGGCAAAAGAAAGCGAAATGCAAATGACCTCCCGCATCGTGCTGGCTGCGTTTGGATCTTTAGGTGACATAGTTCCGTTTGTGTCCGTGGCTTTGGGTCTCAAGCAGCGAGGTCATCGAGTGGTGGTGGCAACTCACAAAGCTTACGGAGAGCACATCGCGAAGCTGGGAATCGAGTTTAGGACTCTGCGCCCGGATCTCCCGCAAGCAAACGGAAATGCCAGACGACGCAGAGGAAGTCGTTGGTGGGAGTATGAGGTCATTTCCCGATACTGGTTGCTGCCACAAATCGCAGAATCCTACCAGGACCTGCGAGAGGCCGTTCACGGTGCCGACTTACTCGTCGCGCATACGGCTGTTCTGGCTGCGCCTTTGGTGGCTCGCACGGTTCCGATGGCATGGGTGTCGGCGGTCCCCGCGCCGGCGACCTTCGAATTCCCGATGGAACCGGCGTTTGTTAAGATGCTGCGCAGTCTTGGCGGACCTCGCCGCCTGCTCGACAAGCTAGCCAGACGATCAACAAAATCTTGGCTGCACAGGTATCGCGCACTCGAGGCTCGTCTCGGCCTTTCGCCCGGTGGGAACCCGCTGTTTGAAGGACAATTTTCCGAGCACTTGGTCCTGGCCCTGTATTCGGAAATCCTCTCGCCAGCATCCAGTCATTTGCCAGTGGAGACGCGTATCACGGGATTCCCATTCCTTCCCGACGAAGAATTGCAACCCGATGCCAGCGAAAAATTGCGGCAATTCCTGATCGATGGGCCCGCTCCCATCGTCTTCACGTTAGGATCTTCTGCGAGTCCTCGCCGCAATTTCTTACGGGAAAGCATCGAGGCAGCGAAAAAACTGGGCCGCCGGGCCCTCATCGTCGGATGGATTCACGACCGGGAATCTGAGATCGCAGAGTATCAAACGCCCGATGTAGCCGTGTTTGGCTTTGTTCCTTTCGGTATGGTTTTCCCTCATGCGGCTGCCATCGTCCACCATGGAGGAATCGGGACGACAGGACTGGCGCTACGCGCCGGGCGTCCTTCACTCGCCGTACCGATCTGTTACGATCAACCTACCAATGCTCGTTGCGCGGAGCGTCTGGGCGTAAGCCGCGCAATTCCCCTCACGCAGTACGACGCACGCCGCGCGACCTCCGAACTCGCCAAACTCGTCGAAGATCCGAGTTACAGCGCGAACGCTTCTCGATTGGGTCAGCAACTGCGGGAGGAAGATGGAACGAAGAACGCTTGCGACGCGATTGAAAGCTACCTGACCGCTTGCGCATCCCAGGCACGAACGTCTGTTTTGCCGCGCGTGGCCCGAGAGATCGGAACTCTTGTCCACGATTAATTCGGGACCCTCTGAAATGACATTGCGCTCCGCCACGAGACAGATTTTCCGGAAACTGCCCATTGGGCAACACCTGGCAACGGCATCAAGAAATAATCTCGAAAGACGGGTGATTGCCGCCGGGCCGGCCGTCATACCCGGCGAACCCGACTTGGCAGTGATGCCGCCGGAATGGCGCTCGCCGAGTCTGTCCGAGCCGAGAATGCTTTATCTGGATCTGCTTAAGAAGTCGCTCACCTTCATGACGTATGCACCCAATTTCCTTGACTTGGCCAGCGCAAACGGGATCAGGCTTGTGGCTCCCTCGGGGACCGAACTGAACGCCAGGGTTGAAGGGCGTGATTTCCCCTTCTTGGCTGACACCATGGTCGGTCTCAAGAGATTGGAGAATCTTCAGCTCTGCGTGGAAAGCATTCTCGCCGAGAACATACCGGGAGATCTGATCGAATGCGGGGTGTGGCGCGGGGGCGCATCGATCTTTTTGCGCGGATTGCTGAAGGCGCATGGTGTCGTCAATAGGTCAATTTGGGTCGCGGATTCCTTCCGTGGGATGCCCTCTCCGAATCCGCGAATGTACCCAGCAGATGAGAGGCTCAACTGGCAGCCGCTTACGTATCTGGCTGTTTCCCTCGAGCAGGTGCAAGCTAATTTCAAGCGCTACGGCCTGCTCGATGAACAGGTGCGATTCCTAAAGGGCTGGTTTTGCGACAGTCTGCCGACCATGTCCGGCCGCCAGTGGTCGCTGATTCGCCTCGACGGCGATCTGTATCAGTCAACCATGGAGGGACTGACGCATCTCTATCCAAATCTGTCCCCTCATGGCTACATCATCATCGATGACTATTACGGGATTTCCGCATGTCGCCAAGCTGTGGACGATTATCGCAAAGCACAGGGGATCTCAGACGAACTGGTGCGTATCGATTGGACGGGAGTGTACTGGCGACGAGACCGACCGGCTGAGATCTGAGGCGTTGAGCCGACACATCGCTACGCGCAGGTCTTATACATAGACACCCCAAGCGCGACCAAGTAGGTGGCGGCTCGCTTTGCCGATCACCGACGGAATGCCCTAGAGGACTCATTTCGACACTCGAACCGCGGAGAACACCGATGGAACCCTTAGTTCGAAAGTTCGTGGTGCCTATCATCGCCAGGCGCGGCTGGAAATATGTGTGCGAAATCGGAGCTTCCCGAGGAGCCAGCACTGATTGTCTGCTGCGCACCTTGCCCGATGTCTCGATCACGGTGATCGATACTTGTCGTGATCTAGACCTCAAGACGAAATACGCGGGGGAGCCTCGCGTAATGGTGTGCGAGGCCGAGAGCTTGGCGGCGCTGCCCACACTGGAGGGTGTCTTTGACTCTATCCTGATCGACGGCGATCACAACTGGTATACGGTGTACAACGAGCTGCAGATCATTCGGGAGCGTTCCTTGTTGCGGCGTGGCGGAATGATCTTTTTCCATGACGTGAGTTGGCCGTATGGCCGAAGGGACATGTATTACCAACCCGATTCGATTCCTGCTGAGTATCGCCACGCGTACGCCCGAAAGGGCATGGTACCCGGCGAAAGCGCGTTGTCAGAAGATGCTGGCTTCAATTCCGTACTCTGTAACGCCACTCACGAGGGGGGACCGCGAAATGGTGTGCTCACGGCGATTGAGGACTTTCTCGGCGAGCATCGCGGGGAATATCAATTCTTCTCCCTACCGGAATGGTTTGGCCTAGGAATCCTGCATGCGCGGCACAGCTTCGCGGATGATTTGAGGTTCCTCGCGCTCGATGGGTACTTTTCTTCGAAAAAGTTTGCACGCGAACACTTCCCGTCGGTCTATTCGCTGCTTGCTCGAATCCTCCTGAGAACCTAGACGCAAGATCCGACGCGGCGCGTTTGCGGCAAGACAACATCAAGGAGAATCCCGTGAGAGGAAATGGCAACCGTCATTCGCCCCTGGTAGCCGTAATCGGTTGCGGCTATTGGGGCAGAAATCTTGTTCGCAATTTTCATGAGCTCGGTGTCCTCGCCTGTGTTTGTGACGTCCAACAAGATGTCCTGTCGGAGGTCTCGTCGCGCTACGGCGTTTTAACGACGTCGGACCTTGAAACCGTGCTGGCCAATCCTGAGATTCGCGCGGTCGTCATCGCCACGCCGGCCGCCCAGCACTATGAGATTGCCAAAAGATCCTTACTTAGAGGCAAAGACGTCTACGTCGAGAAGCCGCTCGCGCTCAGTGTACCCGAGGGCGAGCAATTGGTAGGTTTGGCATCGACGCACAAGCGCGTGCTTTTTGTTGGCCACATCCTGGAATATCATCCCGCGATCTGCGAACTGAGGCGGTTGATCCAGGAAGGTCACCTGGGCAAAATTCGCTATGTCTATTCCTCGCGCCTCAACCTCGGAAAGCTCCGAAAAGAAGAAAACATACTTTGGAGTTTCGCGCCTCATGACATTTCAGCCACACTGTCGCTATTGGGCGAGATGCCAAGCCGCGTGTCCGCGCACGGTGCAAGCTACCTTCAACCGGGAATCGCGGACACAACTTTGACGACGTGCACCTTTCCATCGGGAGTGAGTGCTCATATCTTCGTGAGCTGGCTGCATCCCTTCAAGGAACAAAAGCTGACGGTTGTGGCCGACCGAAAGATGGCCGTCTTCGACGATCTTGAGCCCGAGCGCAAGCTGGTTTTGTATCCGCATCGCATCGAGTGGCTCGATCGTGTTCCGGTGGCGCATAAAGAACCCGGCGAAGTCGTGTCCCTGCCGAAGATCGAGCCCCTGCGGCAGGAATGCAAACATTTCTTGGAGTGCGTCGCGAACCGAACGCGTCCGCGCACCGACGGCGAAAGTGCCTTGCGCGTTTTGCGAGTCCTCCGTGCCTCGGAGGAATCGCTCAAGTCTGGCGGTCAGCCGGTCGAAATGATGCCAACAGAACGCGCGTATTATGCGCATCCGAGTGCCGTCATTGATGGGGGCTCTGACATCGGCGAAGGCACCAAGATTTGGCACTTCAGTCACATAATGGAGGGTTCTAAGCTAGGCAAGACATGTAACCTGGGGCAGAACGTCATGATTGGCCCTGGCGTGGTAATCGGTAGCAACGTAAAGATCCAGAATAATGTCTCGATTTACACCGGAGTTCAGCTGGAGGATGACGTCTTCTGCGGGCCGTCGATGGTCTTCACCAACGTCGCGAACCCCCGCAGCCACGTGGTCCGCCGCCATCAGTACAAGCATACGCTCGTTCGCCAGGGTGCCACGCTGGGCGCCAATTCCACCATCGTCTGTGGCATCACCGTGGGCCGGTACGCCTTTGTTGCGGCAGGAGCTGTCGCCAATCGTGACGTGCCGGACTATGCGCTCGTTGCCGGCGTGCCGGCGCGACAGATCGGATGGATGTGTCACTGTGGGATGCGCCTACGCGGCACAGGCGCGGAATTGACCTGCACCGAATGTGCTCGGCGATATTCCGTTGCGGATGGAGTCTGTACGCCGCGGAAAGGTGACGACTCAGAGTTTCCGTCCCGGCCGGCACGAACGATCGATCAGCAAGTTCCCGTTCGTTAGACGCGGCCTTCTCGGACCGAGCGATGTGGCAGGTATGCCGGGCGCGCAGGGCTCGTCGCCCAAGAATCAAACCGTCGATTTGACCCGTCTTGAGACGACATTCCTTGAAGCCTAGCCGACTCAAAGTCGTGACCGTTGTAGGAACCAGGCCGCAGTTCGTCAAGGCCAGTATGGTGTCTCGCGCGTTTCGGTCCCACCCAGAAATCCAGGAAATTTTGGTTCATACGGGTCAACACTACGATAGCAACCTGTCAGAGATTTTCTTCGCCGAGCTGGGTATTCCTGAGCCCTCGTTTCATTTGGGAATCGGCTCCGGCACCCACGGCTACCAAATCGCTCGAATGCTGGAACCGATCGAACAGGTTTTAATTCAGGAACAGCCCGCCTGGGTGTTGGTTTACGGTGATACGAATTCGACGCTCGCGGGAGCCTTGGCCGCATCGAAATTGCACCTGCCATTGGCTCACATCGAAGCCGGACTGCGTTCCTTCAACCGCAACATGCCCGAGGAGCTCAATCGGGTATTGACTGACCACGCCTCGGACCTGCTGTTTCCACCGACGGACCTCGCAGAGAGGAATCTGCGAACCGAAGGGATTGCCGCAGAAAGGATCCGACTTGTGGGAGACGTCATGTGCGATGCCGCTCGATACTTTCAATGCTTGGCCGAACGTCAGAGCACGATTCTTGATCGTTTCCAGTTGGACTCGCAGCGGTACATTCTTGCTACGGTCCATCGAGCTGAGAATACAGACTGTGGCGATCGCCTGCGGACCATACTCCGGGGACTCGATGAGGCGGCAACCGGGCTGCCAATCATTTTCCCGCTCCACCCTCGGACGCGAAGCGTGCTGGCAAACCTGGAGGGATTCACGAAGTTGTCCGAGCGACTCCGGTTCGTCGATCCAGTCGGTTACCTGGACATGGCGATGCTCGAGCGAAATGCGCGTTTGATTGTGACCGATTCGGGGGGTGTTCAAAAGGAGGCGTTTTTCTACTCAGTTCCTTGTGTCACTCTGCGCACCGAAACCGAGTGGCAAGAGTTGATCGAGCTCGGTTGGAACCGTCTGGCACCCCCGACCAGTGCGAACTCTGTGGCTACTGCACTCCAGAAGGCGCTCACGGAGACTCCTCGAATGAGCCGAAATCCCTACGGCGACGGTCATGCTGCTGAACATGTCGTCCAGCATTTGCTGACCTGGAGATCAGCGGAGAGGAAAGCAGGCGTCCCGGCACGTTCGGCCGTTTCCGCAAATGTCGCGACCTGAATCAGGTCGGCTCGGATATCTTCGCTTTCATGCACGAACTCATATAACTGGCCAACCTGGGGATCAGTCGGCAGGTTTCGCATACGAACCCTTGCGAACCGTTTTCCTGTGCTTCGAAGTCATTCTCTCCGCTTTCAGGCGGCGCCCTGGCGCTAGGCAGCTTACGAACGAATCCGATTCTGTCCCGCGCTCGTGCGTCAAAGGAGCTAAGAAAAATGTCCGCTGGCCTTAACCCGCCCTTCGGCGGGGAACTGGTAAGCCTCATCGCCCCCGCTGCTCGGGCGGCGGAGCTTCAGTCTCAGTCGCGTGACTGGTCTTCCTGGGATCTAACGCCCCGGCAGCTGTGCGATCTCGAGCTGTTGCTGAACGGAGGGTTCTCCCCACTTCGCGGCTTCATGTCGCGTCGCGATTACGAAAGCTCGTGCAGAAACATGCGGCTGACAAATGGGGCCATCTGGCCGATTCCGGTCGTTCTGGATGTTAGCGAACAGCTAGCGAAATTGCTCGACCCGGGGCGAATTGTGGCTCTCCGAGAACCGGAAGGGGTGATGCTGGCGTCGCTTGAGGTAGAGGAAGTTTGGCAACCCGACCGACACGCCGAAGCGCAGATGGTTTACGGGACGACGAGTCTCAACCATCCTGGGGTGCAGTATCTGCTCGAGCGGACCCATCCCTGGTACGTGGCAGGGCATCTGGAGGGAATCTGCCTTCCCCGCCACTACGATTTTGGCGATCTGCGCCTGGGGCCCTCGGAGCTACGAGTCGAATTCACCCGACTCGCTTGGGATCGAATCGTCGCTTTCCAAACGCGCAATCCGATGCACCGCGCTCATCAAGAACTGACAC
>Ga0187780_10000444_pt1 | contig 31131 bp, 29 predicted proteins | sample 1015_Q2_SP10_20__FD_132429 | JGI IMG/M metagenome (GOLD analysis project Ga0187780, IMG submission 132429) | Tropical peat soil microbial communities from peatlands in Department of Meta, Colombia - 1015_Q2_SP10_20_MG | ecosystem: Environmental > Terrestrial > Soil > Wetlands > Peat | place...
TGAGCGGCGAGCCGGCGCTCTCGGCCCTATTTGCGCGCACGCGAGCACTGCCGGTGACGATGGCAGTCGACGAGGCCGATGTGCTGCGGAAGCTGGTGACGGACGCGCTCGGGCTGTGAGCTATTTGGCCCGCGCGTAATGGGCGCGGTGACGCTCGAGCACCGCCTCGGGCGAGGCGTAGGCCTCCTGGAGGTCCACGCTCCAATATTTGAGTTCCTCAAGCGGGATCGCCTCGCCGGTGACTGCGCAGCGCACATAGGCGCCAGGCTTCACCACACGGAAATCGCCGTCGAGATATTTAACCTCGGCTTCGCCGTTCATCGGCGAGGAGCGGTCGGAGCGGTTAAGCAAGCAGGCCTCCAAATCCCCGGGATCAGCCAAACATAGTGCGCCGCGCCGCGAAGCGAAACCCCGCCAACGCATCAGGAACCGAACAGATTGCCCTGCCCCTCGATGTCCGAGCCGCCGCGCCGACGTGGCCTCGGCTTCATTACCGGGCGCATCTTCGCCTCGCCGGCGGCCACGGCACCGATCCGCCCGTCGGCGAATTCGATATCGAGCGGCGCGCCGCTCGATAGATCGGCGGCCCGCCGCAAAGGACGTCCCTCGCCGTCACGCACCAGGGCAAAGCCCCGCTCGAGCACGTTGCGATAGGAGAAGGCTTCGAGTAGCCGCTCGGCGCGCTCAAGGCGCGCGCCGCGCTGGTCGAGCAAGGTCAGCATGGCCCGGCTCGCGCGTGCACCAAATGCCGAGGTCTGTTCCTTGCCGCGGTCGATGCGCTGGGAAAGCAGCCGTTTTGACAGGCGCGAGGCGGCACGGTCGAGCTGACGATGGTGAATCTGCGCATTGGCGATGAGCGCGCGCGGCAACCGGTCGGCGCAGGCATCGAGCCGCTGGCGCGGCACGCTGAGCAATTCGTTGATTGCCGGCAGCGCGCGCGACAGCAGCGACAGCTCCTTGCGGCTGCGCTCGATGTTGCGCCGCCAGCACGAGAGCGCACGGCGTGCCTTGCTCAGAAGCTCGGTGATAAGGTCGGCGCGCACCGGCACCGCCTTCTCGGCTGCGGCTGTCGGCGTCGGCGCGCGATAATCGGCGGCAAAGTCGATGAGCGTGAAATCGGTCTCGTGGCCGACCGCGGAGATCAGCGGAATCATGCTCGCAGCAGCGGCGCGCACCACGATCTCCTCGTTGAACGACCACAGGTCCTCGAGCGAGCCGCCGCCGCGCGCGACGATGATGAGATCGGGCCGCGGCATCGCCCCACCTTCCGGCAGCGCGTTGAAGCCTTCGATGGCGCGCGCGACCTCGGCGGCCGAGGTCTCGCCCTGCACGCGCACCGGCCAGACCAGGACGCGACGCGGGAACCGGTCTTCCAGGCGATGCAGGATGTCGCGGATAACGGCGCCGGTCGGCGAGGTGACGACGCCGATGACGTCAGGGAGGAACGGCAGCAATTGCTTGCGGGCCTCGTCGAACAGGCCTTCAGCGGCGAGCTTCTTCTTGCGCTCCTCGAGCAGCTTCATCAGCGCACCGATGCCGGCGGGCTCGATGGTGTCGATGACGATCTGGTACTTGGACGAGCCGGGGAACGTCGTCAGCCGGCCAGAGGCGATGACGTCGAGGCCCTCCTCGGGCTTGACGCGCATACGCAGATGCGTCGCCTTCCAGATCACCGCCTCGAGCACCGCCTTGTCGTCCTTGAGGCGGAAGTAACAATGGCCAGACGGCGACGCGCCCTTGAAGCCCGAAATCTCGCCGCGCACCCGCACATAGCCGTAGGCGTCCTCGACCGTGCGCTTGAGCGCCGCGGACAGTTCGGAGACGGTCCATTCCACAGCGTTATTCAGTGCAGGCTCTGCCATTCCGCTCCACTCTCTTGCGGGGGTGAAGGCGCATGCTACACCAAATAGCGATCAGTCCCCAAAGGCCAAGCCGCTCAGCCCATGAACATTCTCATCCTCGGTTCCGGCGGGCGTGAACATGCGCTGGCCTGGAAGATCGCCGCCAGTCCGCTCACGACCAGGCTCTATTGCGCCCCGGGCAATGCCGGCATCGCGCAGGAGGCGGAGTGTGTGACGCTCGATCTCGTTGACCACACCGCCGTGATTGCCTTCGCCAAGGACAAGAGGATCGACCTGGTGGTGGTGGGCCCCGAAGCGCCGCTCTGCGCCGGCATTGTCGATGATCTCGAGGCTGCCGGCATCAAGGCGTTCGGGCCGACCAAGTGGGCGGCACGGCTCGAAGGCTCGAAGGGCTTCACCAAGGACCTGTGCAAAGCGAACAATATTCCAACCGCCGCCTATCAGCGCTTCAAGAACGCGCGCGAGGCGAAGGACTATGTGCGCGCCAAGGGCGCGCCGATCGTGGTGAAGGCCGACGGTCTCGCGGCGGGCAAGGGCGTCGTCGTCGCCGAGAGTATCAAAGAGGCGGAAGACGCGATCGATACGATGTTCGGCGGCGGCCTGGGGCAGCCGGCATGGGAGATCGTGATCGAGGACTGCCTCGTTGGCGAGGAAGCTTCGTTCTTCGCGCTATGCGATGGCGACACCGCGATCGCGCTTGTCTCGGCGCAGGACCACAAGCGCGTCGGCGACGGCGACAAGGGTCCCAACACCGGCGGCATGGGCGCCTATTCGCCGGCGCCGGTGATGCCGCCGGCGATAGAAAAGCGCGTGATGGACGAGATCGTGCTGCCGACGGTGCGGGCGCTGAAGAAGGCGGGCGCCCCCTACAAGGGCGTGCTGTTCGCCGGCCTGATGATCACCAAGGATGGGCCGCAGCTCATCGAGTACAACGTCCGTTTCGGCGATCCGGAATGCCAGGTGCTGATGCTGCGGATGATGTCGGACCTGTTGCCGGCGCTTCTGGCCGCGCGCGACGGGCAACTCAAGAACTTTGATCTGCGCTGGTACGAGGACGCCGCACTCACCGTCGTGATGGCCGCCAAGGGCTACCCCGGCGCCTACGCCAAGGGCTCGGTGATCGAAGGGCTCGACAAGGCGGCCGAGGTCGGGGGCGTCGAGATTTTCCACGCCGGCACGATCGCCGACGGCCCGCGCATCCTCGCCAATGGCGGGCGCGTGCTAAATGTGTGCGCGAGGGCCGAGACCGTGCGCGAAGCGCAGGCCCGCGCCTACCAAGCCGTTGATCGCATCAAGTGGCCGGACGGCTTCTGCCGCCGCGACATCGGCTGGCGCGCGATTGCGCGCGAGAGGCCATAGTATAGTTGCGTCAGGAGGCCGGTCAGATGCACCCCGTTCTGCGACTCTTCGAGGATACGCTCGCCAATACCGAGCCGGTCGAATTCCGGTTGCCGCAGCTGCCGCGGTTCATCTTCGTCGTGCATGGCAGCGCAACCATCGGCGATAAGACGGTGAAGGCCGGCGAAGCGTGGCAAGGTTCGGGTGAGATCGTCGTCAAGGCCGGCAACGACGGCGCAAGTTGCTGGCGCTGGGAATTGTCACGCGGCGATCGTGGCGCGACCACCGCCAATGCGCCCGGCATGCGTACGCACGAGAAGCTCAGCGCTTTTCTCGAAACGATGCCCAAGGGCGATCTGCTGATGCGCGGCGACAGCGTCGCCTTTCCGCCCGGCGGCTGCGCCTATACGCACGTGCATCAGGGCCCCGGCATCCGCTGCATGATCGAGGGCGGCATCTGCATCGACACGCGCGGGCGTTCGATCTCCTACGGCGTCGGCGGCGCCTGGTATGAGACCGGGCCTGATCCCGTGTTCGCACGGGCCGCCGAGGACCGATCGAGCCGCTTCATCCGCGTGATGATCCTGCCCCGCGCGCTGATCGGCAAAAGCTCGATCCAGTACGTCAGGGCCGAGGACAAGGACAAGCCGAAGACTCAGCAATACAAGATCTACGCTGACGCGCCGATCGAGTTCGAAGCGCGCAAATAACGGCGCGCCATGATTGCGGACGTCTCGATCGCCGTCGTCAAGCTGCTGCTCGGCCTGCTGGTGTTCGCCGTCGTCGGTTACATCGGCAAATCCTACGACAAGCGCATCGCCGGGGTACTGCTGACGTTCCCGATCCTCAACGGCATCGGCATTCTGACCGGCAATGATCCGCTCGCCGTCGCCAATTCGATCTATGCGGTCGTCGTCGTCAACGGTGTGGTGCTGTTCTTGATGATCGCCTGGTGCGACTGGCTGCCGACACTTGTGTCTGCACCGCCGAACGTTAAGCTCGTCGTTCGCCTTATCGTCTGGACCGGCATCTGGGCAATCCTCGCGCCGCTCGCCATCCTCTGGCGCGATGACCTGCCGGGAGCCAGTGGTTTGCTGCTGCTGCAATTCGTCGTCATCGGCGCCGCCGGATTGCTGTTCTGGCAGCCGAAGGTCCGAGGCCTCGGGGAGCGTACGGACGGCCCCGAGGCGCCGAAATGGCGCCATGCCAAAGCATTCTTCGCGTTTTGGCGCACGCGCAATGGGATCGTCCGACTCCTGCTCTTTAGCGCATGCTCGGCGCTGTTACTTGGCGCCGCGTCGGTGACGACGTCGCAATGGCTCGGCATGTTGAGCGCCCTGCCCGTGCCTGGCCTGTTCGCGGTAGCGACCTTGTCGATCATCGAAAAGCGGGACTATTTTGAGCGCATGCGCGACACCGTCCTGCTCGGGCCTGTCTCCGTCATCGCGTTCAACTGGCTCTACGTGCATGTGGTGCCGCATCTTCCGGCGGAAACCTTCGCGCGGCTCGCCTGTGGCATCGCGACGATGGCCTTACTGCTGCTCGCCGATGCGGTGTTCATTTTCTGGTCGACGCCGCTTGTCACACGATTTTTCGACCGTTTGCATGCGGCGCGCACATGACGTCGATCGACCGCCAGCAGGCATTTTCCGGCACCAAGGACGCGGTGCCAGCGCTGCGCATGGACGCGGCGCGGCTCGGGGATCACCTTACGAAGAACATCAAGGGATTTTCCGGACCGTTGACTGTCAAGCAGTTCAAGGGCGGCCAATCGAACCCGACCTATCTGCTGGAAACGCCGGCGCGGCGCTACGTGCTCCGGCGCAAGCCGCCGGGCAAGCTGCTGCCGTCCGCGCATGCCGTCGACCGCGAATACCGCGTGACCCGAGCATTGTCGGCGCAAGGATTCCCGGTCGCCGAGCCTCTGCTCTATTGCGACGACGAGACGGTCGTCGGCACCGCCTTCTACGTCATGGGCTTCGTCGAGGGGCGCGTGTTCTGGGAGCCGCAGATGCCGGGCTCGAATGCGGCCGAGCGCGCCGCCGTCTACGACGCAATGAACGCGACCATCGCCACGCTGCATACCTACGATCCTGCGGAGATCGGCCTTGGCGACTTCGGCCGCGGCGAAAATTACGTGAGCCGCCAGGTCGATCGTTGGTCGAAGCAGTACCGCGCTTCCGAGACCGAAAAGATCGAGGCAATGGAGCGCCTGATCGCCTGGCTGCCGTCGCACATTCCGCCTGCGGGGCCCGCGCGGCTGGTGCACGGCGATTACCGACTCGACAACCTGATTATCGGTCGTGAATCGCCGAATGTCGCCGCAGTGCTCGATTGGGAGCTCTCGACGCTCGGTGATCCGCTCGCCGACTTCACCTATCACCTGATGGCCTGGCACATGCCGCATTCGGAGAGCGCGGCCGGCACCGCGACGCTCGTCGGCCACGACCTCGGCGGGCTCGGCATCCCGTCGATGGAAGACTACGTCGACGACTACGTGGCGCGCACCGGCCTTGATCCGCGCCCGCATCTCCCCGCCTACCTTGCCTATAATTTCTTCCGTATCGCGGCCATCTTGCAGGGCATCATCGGCCGCGTGCGCGACGGCACAGCGACCAGCGAATTTGCACCCGCCAAAGCCGAGATGATCCGTCCGCTGGCCGAGAGGGCCTGGGATTTCGCGAAGTCGGCCTAGCTAAGGTCAACAAATCCTTGCGCGCAATTGTGAGAATTCGCGCATGGCCCAAGCACAATATTGATACCTGCCTTCTAAACAGGCGGGCGAATGTACATCGTCACGATCGGTATCCAAACCATCATGCCAACCACCGCTACGCCGCAGCAGAAGCCGCCCCAGCCGGCGAATGACGATATTCCGAGCGCGGCGCGCCAAGCGCCGCCGCCGCCGGGCATGGGCAAGCTCGTCGACAAGACGATCTAGCGGCTAACGTCGCGCCTGGAAGAAGCCTTTCAGCAGCGCAGCGCACTCGCTCTCGCTGATCCCGCCATAGACCTCCGGCCAGTGATGACAGGTCGGCTGCGCGAAGAAGCGCGCGCCATGTTCCACCGCTCCGCCCTTCGGATCGGCCGCGCCGAAATAGAGCCTGCGGATGCGGGCGAACGACATCGCCGCGGCGCACATCGTGCAGGGCTCGAGCGTCACGTAGAGATCGCAGCCGCTCAGCCGCTCGGAGCCGACCGCCCGCGTCGCGGCGCGGATCGCGATCAGTTCGGCATGCGCGGTCGGATCCTTGTCGGCAAGCGTGCGATTGCCCGCCCGCGCGATGACCTCGCCCTCGCGCACGATGACGCAGCCGACCGGGACCTCACCGCATTTCTCGGCGGCCCGAGCCTCGTCCAGCGCGATTTGCATGAAGGATGGGGATGCCATAAATCGTGCTCATGCCCGAAAAATCCGACCCTGACAAATCCGGCGAGCGCATCGCCAAGGTCATTGCGCGGGCGGGCCTTGCCTCGCGGCGCGAGGCGGAAGCCTGGATCGCGGCCGGCCGCGTCTCCGTCAACGGCTCGGTGATCTCATCGCCGGCGCTCAATGTCAGCCCGCGTGACCAGATCGTCGTCGACGGCTCGCCCCTACCCGGCCGCGCGCGGACGCGACTCTTCCGCTACTACAAGCCGCGCGGGCTGGTGACGACGCACGCCGATCCGCAGGGGCGGCCGACGATCTTCCGGGCGCTGCCGAAACGCCTGCCGCGCGTGATCAGCGTCGGGCGGCTCGACATCAACAGCGAAGGCCTGCTGCTTTTGACCAATGACGGCGGGTTGGCGCGCATGCTCGAACTGCCGGCGACCAGCTGGCTGCGGCGCTATCGCGTTCGCGCGCTGGGGCGCGTCACGCAAGAGGCACTCGATCGCCTGCGCGGCGGCGTTGCGGTCGCGGGCATTCACTACGGCGCGATCGAAGCGACGCTCGACCGCGAACAGGGCGCCAATATCTGGCTCACGGTCGGCATCCGCGAGGGCAAGAATCGCGAGGTACGCAAGGTGCTCGAACATCTCGGGCTGAAAGTGAATCGCCTGATCCGCGTGTCCTATGGGCCGCTTGAACTGGGTGAACTCGACGACGGCGAGGTCGAGGAGGTCCCGACCGAGGATTTGCGTGCGGCGCTGGGACCCAAGTTAGCGGCGCAAGCGCATGCGGATTTCGACTCCCCACTCGAAAGTGAAACGACCGCCGCCTCTCCCCGTCATTCCGGGGCGCGACCGAAAGGTCGCGAGCCCGGAATCCAGAAAGGTCGCACACAATTATCATCTCTGGATTCCGGGCCCCCGCTACGCGGGTCCCGGAATGACAGAAAAAAGCACTCGCGCCGCGACCGGCGTGGCGGGCCGCGGCCAAAATATCCGAGGCCGAAGGAATGAGGATCGTCGGCGGCAGACTGCGCTCGCGTCCGCTCGCAGCGCCGAAGTCGAATGCCATCCGGCCGACCAGCGACCGCCTGCGCGAGGCGCTGTTCGACATCCTGACTCATGCTTACGGCGATCCGGTCGATGGCGCACGCGTGCTCGACCTGTTTGCCGGCACCGGCGCACTCGGCATCGAAGCGATCTCGCGCGGCGCATCCTTTGCGCTGCTCGTCGATGAAGGCGTCGAGGCGCGCTCGCTCTTGCGCGCCAATGTCGAGAGCCTTGGCCTTGGCGGCATCACCCGCATCTTCCGCCGCGACGCCACCAAGCTCGGCTCCACGTATCCGGTCGAGCCGTTCGGCCTGGTGTTTCTCGATCCGCCCTACGGCAAGGGCCTTGCGGGGAAGGCGCTCACCTCCGCGCGCGAGGGCGGCTGGCTCAAGCCGCAGGCGTTGATCGTGGTGGAGGAAAGAGCGGACGGCGGGTTCAAGGCACCGGAGGACTTCGAGGAGCTAGAGCGGCGTGCCTATAACGATACGGAGTTCGTTTTTCTGCGCGCGCGTTAACGCCGCCCAAACAGCCTCTCAATGTCCGTCAGTTTCAGCTCCACGTAAGTCGGCCGGCCATGGTTGCACTGGCCGGAGTTCGGCGCCGTCTCCATCTCGCGCAACAGCGCATTCATCTCGTCGAGCTTGAGCCGGCGTCCGGCGCGCACCGAGCCATAGCAGGCCATGGTCGCCGAGACATGCATCAGCCGGCGTTCGAGCGGCAGCGAGTCGTCCCATTCGGCCATGTGCTCGGTCAGATCGTGTAGCAGGCCGCGAACATCGACCTCCCCGAGCAGCGCCGGCGTCTCGCGCACCGCGACCGCGCGGGGGCCAAAATCTTCAAGGATCAGCCCGAAGCGCGACAGTTCGCCCGCGCGCGCGACAAGCCGCGCAGCGTCAGCCTCATCGAGCTCGACGACCTCAGGAATCAGCAGGATCTGCCGCGCGATGCCGGAGGCGTCGATCGCCGCCTTCATCCGCTCGTAAACGATGCGTTCGTGCGCGGCGTGCTGGTCGACGATGACGAGGCCGTCGCGCGTCTGAGACACGATGTAAGTCTCGTGCACCTGCGCGCGGGCGGCACCGAGCGGGCGCTCGATCCGGTCCGGCGCCGGCTCGAAGTGCGCGACCGCGGCATCGGCTGCGGGCTCGCCGACATCGAAGGCCGCCTGAGCCGCTTCGGCAAATCCAAGCGCCGCGCCGCCGCGTGACGGCGCGAAGCCCGAAGGACGCGCCGGAGATCGCCGCCAGTCGTAAGCACCACGCCTTGGCGTCGCCAGCGGCCTAAAGGCGGCGATGGTGGCGCCGCCGCCCGTCGTCGCCGCGCGGCCGCCTTCACGCGCCAGCGCCTCCTTCAGCGCGCGTACGATCAATCCGCGCACCAGCGCACCGTCGCGGAAGCGGACCTCGGTTTTGGCCGGATGAACGTTGACGTCGACCTCGCGCGCATCGAGCGTGACGAACAGAGCCAGCACCGGATGCCGGTCGCGCGGCAAATAATCCGCATAGGCAGCGCGGACCGCGCCGAACAGAAGCTTGTCGCGCACCGGGCGACCGTTGACGAAGAGATACTGGCCGAGCGAATTCGCGCGCGACAGTGTCGGCAGGCCGGCGAAGCCTGTGACGCGCACGCCTTCATGCTCGGCCTCGACCGCGAACGCATTGGCGCGGAAATCGGCGCCGAGCACGTCGCCGAGCCGCGCCAGATTGTCGTTCGCCGGCCCCCAGGTGACCGGCGCGCGTTCTTCGCCGGCGAGCGTGAACGACACGTCCGGCCGGCTCATTGCCAGACGGCGGATGACTTCGCGCACGGCTTCAGCCTCGCTGCGATCGGTCTTGAGAAACTTTAGCCGCGCCGGCGTCGCGTAGAACAGGTCTCGCACCTCGACGGTGGTGCCTTGCGACAAAGCCGCAGGCTTGAGGTCCGACTTGGTTCCGGCATCGACTGAGAGTGTCCACGCGTGCGGCTCCGACGTGTGCCGCGTGGTGATCGTCAACCGCGCCACGGCGCCGATCGAGGGCAGCGCCTCGCCGCGGAAGCCAAGCGTCCTGATGGCGAGCAGATCGTCAGCGTCGAGCTTGGAGGTGGCGTGACGCTCGATGCTCAATTCGAGATCGGCGCGCGTCATGCCATCCCCGTCGTCTGTGACGCGGATGAGCCTGCGGCCGCCGCCGTCTGTCAACACCTCGATGCGATGCGCACCGGCATCGAGCGCATTCTCGACGAGTTCCTTCACGACGCTCGCCGGGCGCTCGACCACCTCGCCGGCGGCGATGCGATTGACGATGGTCTCGGGCAGCTGGCGGACGGGCATGATGGACCTGATTCGATTTCGTCCGACTTTATCGGGCCAAAACGGCGCCCACGAGGCGGCAGGACCGCCCTTCCCCCGCTATTCCCAGCCGCCGCGGCGCATCACCTTGATGCCGGAGCGGTGTTTCTTCGACTCGAGCCGCGCCCGCTTTTGCGCCCGCGGCACCTTGGTTTCGCGGCGCGGCTTGGGCCGAACTGCCGCCTCCCGGATCATGTCGAACAGACGCTCGCGCGCCGCTTTGCGGTTCCGCGTCTGGTCGCGGTGCTGCTGGGCGACGATGACGATGACACCCTCCTTGGTCACCCGCTTGCCAGCAATGCGCATCAGGCGAACGGCGACGTCATTGGGGAGCGATGGCGAATGCCGCGCGTCAAAGCGCAGTTGCACCGCCGACGACACCTTGTTGACATTCTGCCCGCCCGGCCCCGAGGCGCGAACGAAGGATTCCGACAATTCGGACTCGTCGATCTCGATGGTGTCGGTGATGCGCGGCATCAGCCGCCCGCGAGATATTTCTTCGCCAGCACCTTGCCCTCTTCCACTGCCGGCTGGTCGAAGGCGTCGATGCCAAGCAAATGCGCGGCGATGATCGTCTCCAGCATGAAATGCATCATCAGCTCGCCAAGGGACTCCTCATCAAGCCGTTCGATGTGGACGGTGCGTACCGGGCAGCCGTTCTTGGCGAGCGTTTCGGCGGTGGCGCGGCCTTCTGCCGCGACCAGGTCGCCGATGGTCTTGCCGGCAAATTCCGGCTCGCCGGCAAGCTTGGCGAGCTCCGCATCCATGCGCGGCCCTTGGCCCTTGCCGCCGACCGTGACGACGTTGAACAGCTTGTCGCGCGGCCCGCCGATGAAAAGTTGCACTTGACTGTGCTGGTCAACGGGGCCAAGCGCGGCGAGCGGTGTCGTGCCCTTGCCGTTCTTGCCGAGGCTCTCGGCCCAGAGCTGCACGTACCAGCGCGTGAAGCGCTCGAGCCGGTCGCAATAGGCCATTAGCACGCTGATGGTCTTGCCGTGACCAGCCAGCGCCACCGCGAGCGCGGCGCCGAGCGCCGCGGGAACTTCGGCGGCCTTCTTCTTCGCCAGTACCGGCGCGAACGCAAGCCCCGCGCCCTCACGCACCGCACCGATGTCGAGACCGAGCAATGCCGCAGGCAGCAGGCCGACATCGGTGAGCACGGAATAGCGCCCGCCGACGCCGGTGTGATGCTCAAGCATCGGCACGCGATGCTTGCCGAGCAGTTCGCGCAGACCGTTGCGCTTGCCGGGCTTTGCCGGCTCGGTGAGGCCTAGGAAATTGTCGGGGATGCGTTGCGCGAGGCCTTCAGCCTTTACCGCCTGCAACGCGGCGATAGTCTGCATCAGCGTTTCTGCCGTGCCGCCGGACTTCGAGATCGCGACGAAACGCGTGGTCTGGTGCGGCAGCCGCGCAAGCAGCGTCGCGAAGGTGTCGGGATCGAGATTGTCGATGAAGTGCAGGTGCGGCGGCTCGCGCAACGCGCCGGCGCCGGGCACGGCATGATGCGCAAGCTGCGCCAGCGTTTGCCCGCCGAGCGAGGAGCCGCCGGTGCCCATAATGACGATGTCGGTTGCGTTCGCTGCGAGCCTTTTGGCGGTCGCGCGGATGTCACGCAGGTCGCCATGCGTTTCCGGCAGGTGCAACAGCGGCAGCGAACCGTCGCCATGGCGCTTGCGCAGGTCCTCGAGCGCGCCTTCAGCCCGGCCTAGCATGTCGGCGAGCGTCTTGTCGGACACGCCGTGCTTGCCGACAGACTTTTCGAGCGCGCTGTCGATGGACTGGACGATCGGCATGGTTTCTTCCCACCGCTATGCGGTCGCGTGGGTACCTAAATGGCATGGCCGGGACAAGCCCGGCCATACCGCTTCCGGAGCATAACGTGCTAAAATTTATTCGGTGCCGGAGCTCAGACCTGCGGGACGGCCGGCAACTGTCACGAGGAGGCCGCCGCCATAGAGGCGCTTTGCCACCCGCTTGGCGTCCTCGATCGAAACGGCATCGATCAGCGCACTGCGGCGCTGGACATAATCGACGCCGAGATCGTCGATCTGGATCTGGGTCAGCTGCGCTGCGATCTTGCTCGAACTGTCAAGCGACAGCGCATATGACCCTTTGATGAAGGCCTTGGCCTCGTCGAGCTCGGCGGGCGTCGGCCCGCTCTCGGCCATTCGCTTGATCTCGCTCTCGATCACCTTCAGGGCATCCGCCGTGCGGTCGGCGCGCGTCGCAGTGCCGCCAATGACAACAGCGGCACGGCGGAACCAGACCAGTTGGTCGGAGACGCCGTAGGCGAGGCCGCGCTTCTCGCGCACCTCGCGATAAAGCCGCGACGAGAACCCGCCGCCGCCTAGGATGTGGTTGACGATATAGGCGGCCATGAAGTCGGGATCGTTCCGGGCAACGCCCTCGCCGCCGAACGTCACCACCGCCTGCGGCACATTGACGTCGATGACGATCCGGCGGCCGAGATTGCTCGGCTTGATGGACGGCACAGGCTTGAGATCGTTATCCGCCGGCAGACCACCAAAGGCGCGATCGATGAGCTTGCCGGCCGTTTCCGCATCGACGTCGCCAACGATCGAAATCGTCAGCTCCTTGCGCGCGAAAACGCGGTGCACATAGCTGCGCATGTCGTCAGCGGTGATGCGCGGCATGGTCTCGAGTGTGCCGTTGCTGTCGCGGCCATAAGGATGGCCGGGAAAAGCCGTGCTCCACCAACTCCGGCTCGAAAGCTCGTTCGGATTGGTGGTCTCGCGCCGCAACTCGGCCAGTTCCTGTCCACGCACGCGCTCGAGCGCATCGACATCGAAGCGCGGCTTGGTCAGCGCCAGCCCCAGCAGATCGAAAGCCTCGTCGCGGTTCTCGGTGAGCATGCGCAGCGAGCCGCGGAAATAGTCTCGGCTGGCGTTAAAAGTCATCTCGATGGCACGCTCTTCGAGCTTGGCGTGATAGGTCTTGCTGTCGATGTCCCCCGCGCCCTCGTCGAGCATATCGGCGGTGAAGTGCGCGGTACCGGCCCTGAGCGGATCATCCTGGGTCGAGCCGCCGTGGAAGGCATAGTTGAGGGCGATCAGCGGCACCGAGTGCTCGCGCACGAGCCAAGCGTGGATGCCCGACGGGCTGACGATCTGCTCGATCGTCATCGCCGAAGCGTTGGATACGCCGGCCCACAACGCCAGCAGCGCCAGCGCGATCGAAGTGGCGAACCGGATCATGAGCGTTTCTCCGCCTGCGGGCTGGTGTCCTTGATCAGGTAGCCTGTGACCGAACGGCGCTTGTCGAGCCATTGCCGCGCGGCCTGTTGCACCTGCTCGGCGGTGACGGCGCGGATGCGGTCGGGCCAATGATCGACGTCGCTGACGGTTGCGCCGGTTGCGAGGGCGGCGCCATACCAGCGCGCCATGCTCGCCTGGTTGTCGTGAGCATAAATCGCGTCTGCGATCAGCTTGGTCTTACTGCGCGTAAGCTCCTCAGGAGTGACGCCTTTGTCGATGACCTGTGCGATGACCGCATCGATCGCCGCCTCGAGCTGCTGCAAAGATACGCCCTGGCGCGGAACACCAAATACGTCGAACTTCGACATATCGATCGCCGTGCTGTCGTACCAGGAACCGGCCGAAACGGCGACTTTCTGATCGACGACCAGCGCGGTGTAGAGCCTGCTGTTCGAGCCCGAGCCGAGGATATGCGCGAGCACTTCGAGCGCCTCCGACTCGCCCTTCTGGGCGGTCATAAACGAGGGCACCAGATAGTCACGCTGCATCTGCGGTTCCTCGACGCGCGGATCCGCAAGCGTCAGCGAGCGCACCGCGACGGGCGGCGGCTCCTGCGGCCGATTGCGCGGGGCGATGGCATTGTGGCGCTCGACCTTGCCGTAAGTTTCTTCGGCAAGCTTGAGCGCGGCCTGAGGCTCGACATCGCCCGCCACAACTACGATCGCATCGTTCGGGCCATAGAAGCGGCGGTAGAAGCCGATGGCGTCGTCGCGCGTGAGCCCTTCCATTTCGTGACGCCAGCCGATGACCGGCTTGCCGTAAGGGCTGTTCAGAAATAGCGCAGCATCGATCTGCTCGCCGAGGCGCGCGGGCGGATTGTTGCGCACGCGCTGGTTCTGCTCTTCAAGAATGACGTCACGTTCCGGCAGCACGACCTCGTCGCTCAATTGCAGGCCGGTCATGCGGTCGGCCTCAAAGTCCATCACGGTCTTGAGCTGCTCACTCGGCACGCGCTGGAAGAAGGCGGTGTAGTCGGACGAGGTGAATGCGTTCTCCTGCCCGCCGATGCGCGAGACCACCTGCGAGAACTCGCCTGCGGGATGCTTGGCAGTGCCTTTGAACATCAGATGTTCGAGGAAGTGCGCTATTCCCGATTTCCCCGCTGTCTCATCGGCGGCGCCGACTTTGTACCAGATCATGTGGGTGACGACCGGCGCGCGGTGATCGGGAATGACGACAAGCTCGAGGCCATTTGGCAGCGTGAAGTGCGAGGCCTTGGCGCTGGTATCGTCCACCGCGAAAACGGGGGTGGCGCCCACCGCGAGCGTGATGATCGCTGCGGCGATGAAAACGTCTCGGTTCAAGTTCACGTTTTGGAACCTTGCGGGTTTGGAGTTATGCGCCCCACGCAATCAAAACGAAGAAAACGGATGCGAGGTTTACCGGTCAGCGCTTCAATTCGCCGCGGTTCTGATAGTCGTCTTCCGCTTTTGGCGTGTATTTGCCGCCAACGCCGTAAGGCTGGTTTGGCGACGGGGTTTGGTAACCAACCGGAGGATCGGTAAGGTCGGCCCGAGGCGGCTCTCCGGTGAATTGCGCCTTGTCCTCGTCCTTGCTGTTGAACATCTTGCCGAGCAGACCGCCGTTGTAACCGAGCGCTGATGGCGAAAGCACCTCGCCGAAATCCTTGTCGCCGCTACGCCCGGGTCCACTGCTACTGGCCTGCACGCCGCGGGAGCCAGGCCCCGGCGTCAGTTGATCGCGACGCAGCGGATTTTGCTCGCGCTCGCGTTCGTCGCTGATGTTGCGATTCTTCTCAAGCTGTTCTTCCAGTTTGCGACGCTTGACGTCCGGGTCTTTCGGCCAATTCGGCGCGGCGGCAACCTCTGACTTCTCGGGCGGCGGCAGGTCCCGGCCGTTCGGCAGCACAAGCGGCGGCCTTTCGCGATATTGAATGTCCGCCTCGCCGCTCTTCTTGAGACCAAAGCCCTCGAGCACGCGGCCGAAGGTCTGGTCATAGAAGCTGCTGTCGTTGTTGTCGCCAGCGCGGGCTGGCCCGGGCGGTGCGAGCAGGGTAATACCCGCGGCAAGGCCGAGCGCTACGCTGAAAGTCAGCGCATCCCGTCGAATTCGGTAAGGTTGCTGGCTCATGGACACCTGAAAACCTTCAAATCCCTGCGGAATTCGTCGTTTTCATCCGGAAGCTTATTGCTGCGGATCAGGGCGCTTTTGCGGCGTGGCCCCGACCAGAGATTCATACAGCAGGCCGATAACCCCAGCAACGATAGCTACATCGGCTAGGTTAAAAACATACCAGTCGAACCGCCAAGTGGCGGTGTTGATGTGGAAAAACACGAAATCGGCGACCCAGCCATAGGCCAGACGGTCGATGGCGTTACCCAGCGCTCCCCCAATGATGAGACCAAGCGCGAGCGCCGTGAGGCAGCTCTGCGAGCGCGTCAGCCAGACCCATAACAGTACCACCGCCAGCCCCTTGACCGACAACAGAACCCACTGGCCGAGCGCGCTCTCGGTCTGGAACAGGCCGTAGCTGATGCCCGGGTTGCGGGTGAGGACAAAATCGAAAAACGGGCCGACCCGGACGGGGCCATTGGCGGCGAGATCGAACACATCCAGCAGATAGAGCTTACTCGCCTGGTCGAGCAGGCAGGTGACCGCAGCGACGATCAGGCCGAGGCGGGTGAACGGACGCATCTACTCCGCCGCCTTGCGCACGGCTTCCCACTCGCGCAGCGCCTGGGCGTCGCGCGGCGAGACATCCGCGAATTGCGGATCGGCGCCAATGGTGGTGAGGATCTTCCATGACCGCGCGCACTTGGTGCCCTCGGCGAGGTTGGGCACCACGGCAACGCCGCTTACGTCGGACAACGTGAACGCCTGAGGCGGCGCGTCGCCTTTGACGAGGGTGGCTGCCGACGTGATGCACACTTCGGGCAGGTCGACATCGGCCACAGCCTCGAACAACTCCTCGTTCGACACATGCACAATTGGATGCGCCTCAAGCGACGAGCCAATGCGCTTCCGCGCGCGCTCGATTTCCAGCGCGCCGGTGACGACGCCGCGCACGATGCGCACCTTGCGCCATTTCTCGGCAAGCTTGTCGTCCCGCCAGGAGGCGGGCACCTCGGGGAAGACTTCGAGATGCACGGACTTGACGTCGGCGCCGTAGCGCGACGTCCAGGCTTCCTCGGCGGTGAAGCAGAGCATTGGCGCCAGCCAGGTCACGGTGCAACGGAACAGATGGTCGATCACGGTGAGACTGGCCTTGCGCTTCACCGAGGAGATCGGGTCGCAGTACAACGTGTCCTTGCGGATGTCGAAGTAGAACGCCGACAGGTCTGAGGTCATGAAGGCCGACAGCGCGGCGAAGATGCGCTTGTAGTCGAAATCGGCATAAGCCTTGCGCACCAGCGCGTCGAGCTCGGCCAGCCGATGCAGCACTAGGTGCTCTAGCTCCGGCATCTGCTCGACCTTTATGCGCTCGTCGTCGTGGAAATGCGCCAGCGTGCCGAGCATCCAGCGGATGGTGTTGCGCAGCTTGCGATAAGTGTCGGCGGTGGATTTGAGAATCTCGGGGCCGATGCGCAGGTCGTCAGCATAATCCGAAGCGCAGACCCACATTCGTAATATGTCGGCGCCCGACTGCTTGATGACGTCCTGTGGCGCGGTAACGTTGCCGAGCGACTTCGACATCTTGCGGCCGTCCTCGTCGAGCACGAAGCCGTGCGTCAGCACGACGTCGAACGGTGCGCGGCCGCGTGTGCCGCAGCTCTCGAGCAGCGACGAGTGAAACCAGCCGCGGTGCTGGTCGGAGCCTTCCAGATACATTACGGTGTCTTTCCCGCCGTCGACCTTGCGCTTGATGCCGGCGAGCGTCGGAAAATGCACCGGGTCCTCCAGTACGAAGGCGTGCGTGGAGCCGGAGTCGAACCAGACGTCGCAGATGTCGTCGACCTTCTGCCAACTGTCGTTGGCAAGCTTGCCGAGGAAGCGCTCGCGCGCGCCGGCGGCATACCAGGCATCGGCGCCCTCCTTCTCGAAGGCCTCGACGATGCGCAGTTCGACCTCGCGGTCCTGCAGGATTTCAACCGAGCCATCCGGCCTCTGCTTGATGAACACCGTGATCGGCACGCCCCAGGCGCGTTGCCGCGAAATCACCCAATCGGGCCGGTCCTCGATCATGCCGGTGATGCGGTTCTCGCCTTGCTCCGGCACCCAGCGCGTGACCTTGATCGCGACGAGCGCGCGGGCGCGCAGCGTGTCGCTTTTCCTCGCGATGTCCTTGTCCATCGCGATGAACCACTGCGGCGTGTTGCGGAAGATAATCGGCTTCTTCGACCGCCAGGAATGCGGATACTGGTGCTTGAGGCGACCACGCGCGATCAGCATATGCGCGTCGATCAGGGCCTTGATCACCGCCTCGTTGGCGTCGCCCTTCTCGCCTTTGTCGTTGATGACGCGTTTGCCCGTAAAGCTGGGCGCAGCCTCTGTGAAGGCACCGTTTTCGTCGACGGTGTAGGGGATAAGGGTGTTTATGCCGGACGCGGCGAGGAGAGCAACATTCTTCGTCCAAATATCGAAGTCTTCACGACCATGACCTGGGGCGGTGTGAACAAATCCCGTACCGGTATCATCAGTGACATGTTCCCCATCGAATAGCGGAACGATGAAGTCGTACCCGCGACCGCGAAGTGGGTGCGCACATGTGATTGTTGCCAATTCGCTCGCCGCGATGTTTGCAATTTTCTCATGTCCGGTAACGCGGGCCTGTTTGAAAACCTCCGCGGCCAATTTGTCCGCCAGTATGAAAACTTCACCGACCTTCGCCCAATTGTCGGTGGGTGCATCTGTCACTTTATAAAGGCCATAGGCGATCTTTGAGGAAAAGCTAATCGCGCGGTTTCCAGGAATTGTCCATGGCGTGGTCGTCCAGATGACAACCGACGCTCCCTTTGCTTCGTCAACCTCTGCGGCATTGCTGACGGGAAACTTCACCCACACCGTGTCTGAAGTGTAGTCCTCGTATTCGACCTCCGCTTCCGCCAGCGCCGTCTTCTCCACCACGCTCCACATCACCGGCTTCGAGCCGCGGTACAGCAAGCCGTTGGCGGCGAATTTCATCAGCTCGCGCGCAATCTGCGCCTCGGCGAAGAAGTCCATGGTCGTGTAGGGATGTTCCCAGTCGCCCTCGACGCCGAGGCGCTTGAACTCCTCGCGCTGCACCTCGAGCCAATGCTGCGCATAGGCACGGCATTCCTGCCGGAACGCGATCATCGCCGCAGGGTCGGACAGATCCGGCTTCTTCTTGTTCTTGGAGCGGTAGTTCTCTTCCTCGATTTTCCATTCGATGGGCAGGCCGTGGCAGTCCCAGCCTGGCACGTAGTTGGAGTCGTAGCCGAGCATCTGCTGGCTGCGCGTCACCACGTCCTTGAGGATCTTGTTGAGCGCGTGCCCGATGTGGATGTTGCCGTTGGCATAAGGCGGGCCGTCGTGCAGGATGAATTTCTCGCGGCCCTTCGCGTCGTCGCGCAGCCGCTTGTAGAGGTTGCCCTCTTCCCAGCGCTTGAGGATGTCCGGCTCCTTTTGCGGCAAGCCGGCGCGCATCGGAAAATCCGTCTGCGGCAGGAACAGCGTCTCGGAATAATCGCGCTCGGGCTTGCTCATCTTAGGGTCCGCTTTGGCGGGCTGTTTAGCAGGCCCATCGCCTAAATGTCACCCAGCACCGGGAACGCCTCGTCCGCCCGCTTGAGCGCGTCGCGCGCCTGCGCGGCGTCGGACGCCATCACGCGCTTGAGGATCTCGATGGAGTCGAACTTCTGCTCGTGGCGAATCCAGCCGATGAAGGCGACGTCGACGGCCTGCCCGTAGAGGTCACCGGCAAAGTCGAACAGGTTGACCTCGAGCAGCGGGCCGCCATTGTCGAACATCGGCCGCACGCCGAAGCTCGCGACACCGTCATGGCGTTTTCCGGCAACGTCGACACGTACTGCATAGATGCCATGCTTGAGGCCGCACGACGGCTCGAGCCTGATGTTGGCCGTCGGGAAGCCGAGCTCACGGCCGCGCTTGTCGCCATGGATGACAGTGCCCGAGGTAAACCAAGGCGCGCCGAGAAGCTCGGCCGCTTCCACCACCTTGCCCTGCGTAAGCGCAGTTCGGATCGAGCCCGACGACACCGGCCGCCCCTCGTCCTCCAATGGAGGCACGATGTCGACGGCAAATCCGAGCTTTTCTCCCTGTTCGGCGAGGAATGCCGGCGAGCCAGTGCGGTTCTTGCCGAAGTGAAAGTCGAAGCCGATGGCCGCCCCGCCGATACCAAGCTGCCCGACCAGAATTTTCGCGATGAAATCCTCGGCCGACGTCGCGGCAAGCGCCGCATCGAAAGTCATCACGATTGCGCCCTCGAGACCCGTTGCCGCGAGCAGCCTCAGTTTGTCGTGACTGTTCGAGAGCTGGAACAAGGTGTCCTGCGGACGCAGGAACAGACGCGGATGCGGCGTGAAGGTCAACGCGGCGGTCTTGCGGCCGATTGATTCGGCGCGCTTGCGCGCGGCACCGATGACGGCACGGTGACCGCGATGCACGCCGTCGAAATTGCCGACCGCTACCACGGCGCCGCGCAAAGCTCCGGGGTCGATCTCCGAGCCGGCGCCGCGTACGACGTGAAAGGGGGTCCTGGGGGCTTTGCTCACGAAAAGCTGCTCGTTTTCACGGCATTGGCGCCGTTTCAGGCGAGAATTGGTTAGCGCGCGGTTAACAAATTTTCAAATTAACCGGATATTCAAGCCGCCTTGCTAACGTCCGACAATATCCTGGGGAAACGCGCAATGGCGGTCGATCTGACAACACCAGTTTTGGTGGTGGACGACTACAACACGATGGTGCGGATTATCAGCAATCTGCTCCGTCAGTTGGGCTTCCAGCACATCGACGACGCCAACGACGGCGCGCAGGCGCTCGAGAAGATGCGTCTGCGCAAATACGGTCTCGTCATTTCCGATTGGAACATGGAGCCGATGACCGGCTACGACCTGCTGCAGCAGGTGCGCGCCGATCCCGGGCTCGCCGCGACGCCCTTCATCATGGTGACGGCGGAGTCGAAGACCGAGAACGTGATCGCCGCCAAGAAGGCCGGCGTCTCGAACTACATCGTCAAGCCGTTCAACGCGCAGACGCTCAAAACCAAGATCGAGTCGGTCTTCCCCGACACCGACAACAAGCCGGCGTAAGGATTCACCACACGAGCTGCCGCATCACCGCCCTCGGCATATCGCCGGCGGCGGTGAACGCATTTTTGAGCGCCCCCGCGTCCGGCTTCTCTTTGCCGCCGAGCTCCTCGGCGTGGATGCCGGCGGTGACGAACAGGAAATCGACACCGAGCGTGTGTGCACCCTTGAGATCCGTACGCATGGAGTCGCCGATTGCCAGCACACGGCGCAGCGCGGGCGTCTGGCCGCTCGCAGCCTCCGCTTTCTTCAGCGCCATGTCGTAGATCGGCCGATACGGCTTGCCGGCGTAAAGCACCTCCCCACCCATCGTGGCGTAGAAGTCGGCGATCGAGCCCGCACAGTAGACGAGCCGGTCGCCGCGTTCGACAACGATGTCCGGGTTGCCGCAGACCATGAACAGATGGCGCTTGAGCATGACTTCGAGACGGCCGCGGTAGTCCTCCGGCGTTTCGATATCGTCATTGTCGAGCCCGGAGCAGACGACATAGTCGGCGGTTTCGAGCGGCGCAAAATGGGCATTGAGGCCGGTGAAGATCGAATTGTCGCGCTCGGGGCCGACATGGCAGAGCGTCTGACCGCGGCGCTCTCGAATGACGCTGCGGGTGACGTCGCCCGACGACACCATAGCGTCATACGTTTCGCGCGGCACATGCAGCCGCTCGAGCTGACGGGCCACCTGCTCGCTCGGCCGCGGTGAATTGGTAATGAAGACAACCACACCGCCCAGCGCGCGAAAGCGTATCAGCGCGTCGCAGGCGGGCGGAAATGCCGTGACGCCGTTGTGCACGACGCCCCAGACATCGCAAAGCAGCGTGTCGTAATTGGGCGCAAGCGCCGAGAAATGCGGAACGAGAGACGGCAGTGCGGTGGTCATGCGTGGAGCATCGCCATGCGGCGCGACGCGTCTGCGATCAGACGCCGGCTGCGCCCGCGGTAGCGAGCGGCTCGTTCGTCTTGGCCGTCTCAGGCGCGGTGACGCCTGACTGCAAGGCTTCGGCGCGCACCGGCCGCGGTGGGGAGAAGAGAAAGCCCTGACCGAAACGTACGTCGTAGTCCAGGAGGTCGACCACCATGCCTTCACTTTCAACGCGTTCGGCGATGAGGTCGATACCCGAACGTGCCAACAGATCTGCCAAATCCTCAGGATGTATGTCACTTTGGGCGCTGGTCGTCTTGTCGAGCAGGAGCTTGGCCGGCACCTTGAGGAACCGGAACCAGTGGTCGGCCAGTTCCTTGGGCTCCATGCGCAGGTCCGTGACGTGGTCCATGGAGAAGCGGAAGCCGCGCTCGGCGAGCGCCGCCAGTGACTCGTTCTCCAGCGGCGTAAAGGCGCGATAGGCGCTTTGGCTGAACTCGAACATCAGCGCATTGTTGAGTGCACGGTTGGCGTCCATGAAATCGAGGAACTGCTTGAAATGAGTCTCGTCGCTCAACGTCGCCGGGCTGACGTTGCAGAACAGCCCGACGTCGCGGCTCTTGAGCTGCAGCCGGCGCACCACCTGCACGCAGCGGAACAGGAGCAGGTTGTCGATCTTCGGCATCAGGCCGATGCTCGCGGCGATGTCGATGAAGTCGGTCGCCGGGACGATCTCGCCCGCCTCGGTGCGCAGCCGCGACACTGCCTCGTAGTAACGCACCTTGCGCTGCGGCAGCGTCACGATCGGCTGCAAATAGAGATCGATGCGGTCGGCGGCAATGGCATTGGCGATCACGTCGATGATGGCCTCGCGTGACAACCCCTGGAACGGCAGCGGCTTGCTGACCGCTTCGCTTTCGCTGAGATTGAGCGCGCCGTCGGGCGCCGGGGCGACGGCGGCGGCTATGGCAGGCGTTCCTGGCGGCGCAACGAGGCCGGCAGGCGAGAAGCCCTGCTTCTGCAGGACGGCGGCATGGGAAGCGACAGTCTCTGCGATCTGCCGCACCAGCGTGCCGAGTTCGCCCATCTCCGCGGAAACCGGTTCGACCGCTCCGCGCGCGCGGTCGACGGCCTTGTCGACTCTCGTTTCCATCGCGTTGAGCCGGCGCGAGACCTCCGCCACCTGCCGGGCCAGGTCGGCGGTGCCGCGCGAGAGATCAGCGATCTGGTCACCAAGCGTACGGCGGTCGGCGAGGCGCGCGCTGATGGTGTTGTAAAGCGCCATCGCGACCAGCGCGCCGAGTGCGATGAGGGCTGCGGTCCGCGAATCGAGCCTGAAGGCGAAATAGAGCACCGCGCCGATCGACGCGGCGATGAGCACCATGCAGACCGCGATGAAGATGGCGCCGATACGGACCATACGGTTTTCCTGGACGACCCCGCCAGGCACACGCCTGATTCGCGCTGCCCGTCCCCAATCTTCCCGAGAGGCCACGCCCGCGCAACCTCGAACACCTGCTATGGTAACGCGAATTCGCGGTTTTTGGCAGGAAGTTGAGGCCTCATGGAACCAGGAGCCCCGGCGATCGTGTCATCCGGCCGCTTCCCACTGATCGCGCGCATTGCCGAGAGCCCTGGACGGGCGCTTGCCGCCATCTTTGCCCTCCATGCCTTCGTGTGGACGGTGCTGCCGGCCGTCATCTACCTCAATCTGCCGCTCGATCTGATCGAGGCGCTGATGTACGGGCGCGAGTGGCAGCTCGGTTACGACAAGCTGCCGCCGTTGCCGTGGTGGCTCGTTGAAACCGCATACCTGACCATCGGTCATGATTTCGCATATTACCTGCTGGCGGAGATCGCCGTGCTCGCGGCCTTCGCGCTGGTCTACCTTGCGGCGCGGCCTCTGGTCGGTGGCGTCGGCGCATTCGTCGTGGTGCTGATCGCCGACGGCCTGCACTACTTCAACTACACCTCGGCCAAGTTCAATCACGACGTCATCCAGCTGCCGTTCTGGGCGCTGGCCGGCTATGCGTTACATCGTGCACTGCGCGGGCGGCAGCTGATGGACTGGATACTGCTCGGCCTCGCCCTCGGCATGTCGTTATGGGCCAAATACTTCGTCGTCGTCCTGGCGGCGCCGATGGTCGTGTGCGCGCTGGTCGACCGTGATGCGCGCAAGGCGCTGGCGACGCCCGGCCCCTATGTCGCGGCTATTGTCGCGTTGATCGTGGCGGCGCCACATGTCGTCTGGCTGGTGAAGAACGACTTCCTGCCGTTCGCCTATGCGGAGCACCGCGCCGTCCTGCCGCGCAGCTGGTACGACCACCTCTGGCATCCCTTCGAATTCGGCATCAGCCAGGTCTTCTTCCTTATCCCCTCGCTGCTGATCGCCGCGCCGTTGTTCTTTCCGCGGCGCGCGGCGAGCGAGCCGCAGGCGCGCTGGCCGGGCGACGATTTCGACTACCGCATCGTCACCTGGCTCGCCTTCGGTCCCCTCGTCACCGTGCTCGCAATGTCGCTGGTGAGCGGCCGCGCTGCCGTGCCGCTATGGGGTTACCCGCTGTTCCTGTTCATCGGCACATGGCTGGTCATGACCGCACGCCGCGCAATCGACGCGCGCCGCCTTGGACACATTGTTGTCACCTGGACCATCGTTTTCGTCTGTCTGGCGGCAGCGTTCGTCGTCAACTACGACGTGCTGCCGCGGTTCGATCACCGCTACCGTGCAGTGTTCTTCCCCGGCCGCGAGCTTGCCCACGAACTGTCGCAGCGTTACCGCGCCGCGACCGGCCACGACATTGCGTATGTCATCGGCACGATGTGGGACGGCGGCAATGTCGCGCACTATGCGCGCAGCCAGCCGCGCGTTTTGATCGACGGCAGTCCGACGCGCGCGCCGTGGATCGATCTTGCCGATCTGCGGGCACGCGGCGCGCTGGTGGTGTGGACGAATGCCAACCCGAACGTCATCCCGGTGCCGCTGCGCATGATCGCGGCCGACGCCAAGGTGCAGCCGCCGTTCGATCTCAAGGACCGCCGCGGCGACCAGACGGTGCACGTCGGCTGGGCGATCCTGCAAAAGCAGCCGAGCTACGCAGAAAGCTCTACGCCACTGCCTTGATGATCGCGGCGACTTTGTCGAAGATCTCGCCGATCTGATCCTCGGTAACAATGAGCGGCGGCGACAGGGCGAGCGTATCGCCGACGCCGCGCACCATCAGATCGTGCTCATGGAACGCGCGCTCCATCGCCTCGTAGCCGCGCTTGCCGACGGCGTCGGGCCGGCTCGCAAGATCGATGCCGGCCGTGATGCCGACGGTGCGAATGTCGAGCACGTTGGGCAGGCCCTTGAGCCGCATCGCCCCATCGCCCCACGGCTTCTCCAGCTTGCGCGCGCGCTCGAACAGGCCCTCGGCGCGATAGAGGTCGAGCGTCGCGAGCCCCGCCGCGCAGGCCAGTGGATGCGCCGAGTAGGTGTAGCCGTGGAACAGCTCGATGACGTGCTCGGGCCCCTTCATGAAGGCGTCGTAGATGCCCTTGCGCACCACGACGCCGCCCATCGGCACGCTGCCCGAAGTGATACCCTTGGCGAAAGTGATCATGTCCGGCAACACGCCATAACGCTCGGCGGCGAAGGCACAGCCGAGGCGGCCATAGCCGGTGATGACTTCGTCGAAGATCAGCAGGATGCCGTGCTTGTCGCAGATGGCGCGGAGCCGTTCGAGATAGCCTTTCGGCGGCGCGAGCACGCCGGTCGAGCCGGCGACCGGCTCGACGATGACCGCGGCGATCGTCGACGCATCGTGCAGCGCGACGATGCGGTCAAGATCATCCGCCAGATGCGCACCCCACTCCGGCTCGCCGATGGTGAAGGCTTGCTTCTCGCGATTGTAGGTCGAGGGCAGATGGTCGACGCCGGCGAGCAGCGAGCCGAACTGCTTGCGGTTCGACACGATGCCGCCGACCGAGATGCCGCCGAAGCCGACGCCGTGATAGCCGCGCTCGCGGCCGATCAGGCGCACGCGCGAGGCGTTGCCGCGCACATTGTGATAAGCGAGCGCGATCTTAAGCGCGGTGTCGACGGCCTCCGAGCCCGAATTGCAGAAGAACACGTGATCGAGGTCGCCCGGCGCAAGGGACGCGACTCGCGCTGCGAGCTCGAACGCCTTCGGGTGCGCGAACTGGAAGGGCGGCGCGAAATCGACCTCGGCTGCCTGGGCCTGGATCGCCGCGACGATCGGATCGCGGTTATGGCCGGCATTGGTGCACCAGAGCCCGGCCGAACCGTCGATCAGCTTGCGGCCCTCCGGCGTGAAATAGAACATATCCTTGGCGCGGGCGATCATCCGCGGCCGCGCCTTGAAAGCGCGATTGGCGGTGAACGGCATCCAGAACGGCTCGAGATCGTTGGGGACCGTTGCGGAAACCGGTGTTCGCTGCGCTTGAGCCATGTGACGACCCGCTTTTTGCCCCCGTGCCAGTGGATTAGCCGCTTTCGGCTATAATGACAAAGCCGGACCCGACTGCTACCACCCGCCCCTATTGCAACAGACTGACTCGTTCACGCGCCGATGGCCAATCCAAAATCCGGCAAGCCACAGAAGCTCAAGGCGCGGCTGCCGCGGGGCCTTGCCGATCGCGGGCCGGCAGAGATCGCGGCCACGCGCCACATGGTCGAGAAAATCCGCGTGGTGTTCGAGCGTTACGGCTTCGAGCCGGTCGAGACGCCGGCCATCGAATACACCGACGCGCTCGGCAAATTCCTGCCCGATCAGGACCGGCCGAACGAGGGCGTGTTTTCGTTTCAGGATGACGACGAGCAGTGGCTGTCGCTGCGCTACGACCTGACCGCGCCGCTCGCGCGCTACGTCGCGGAGAACTATCAGACCCTCGCCCTGCCCTATCGCTCCTATCGGTGCGGCTGGGTGTTCCGCAACGAGAAGCCGGGACCGGGACGTTTCCGGCAATTCATGCAGTTCGACGCCGACACGGTCGGCAGCGGATCGCTCGCGGCTGACGCCGAACTTTGCATGCTTGCCGCCGACACAATGGAAGAGCTTGGCATCCCGCGAGGAAGCTACGTCGTAAAAGTTTGGAATCGAAGATTGCTTGACGGTGTATTGGACGCGGCGGACATCATAGACGGACAGCAGCGCCTTACTGTGCTCCGAGCGATAGATAAACTTGATCGGCTTGGTATGCGCGGCGTTCAGCAATTGCTGGGGACAGGCCGCAAAGATGAGAGCGGGGATTTTACAAAGGGGGCCGATTTACCAAATTCTGCAAACAACTTTATCACGACCAGTTCGTCGACAGCTTCCAGCTCCGAAATCTTCTTAAGCTATGCGTCGAATGAGCTTCTCGCGCCCGTCGTAATTGAAACCATAGAAAAAAGTGCCAAGCCTCCTTTCGATTTTGCGGAATATCAAAATAAGATTAGGACATACCTTGGCGACAGACAGCTCCCGAAGTCCATCGAGGAAGGCCTGCTCGGGCTGCGGATAATCAGCGACTTGATCGACGCTTCCGGATACTCTGACCGAGTTAAAATTGATCCGTCGGTCGTTCGCGGGCTCGAATACTACACCGGGCCGGTCTACGAAGTTGAGTTCACTTTCGAGATTAATGACGAGAGGGGCCGTCCGGTGCGCTTCGGCTCGGTCGGCGGCGGCGGCCGCTATGACGGCCTCGTCTCTCGTTTCACGGGCCAGGCGGTGCCGGCGACTGGATTTTCGATCGGCGTGTCGCGGCTGCAGGCGGCCCTTACCGCGCTCGGCAAGATCAGCGACAGGGCGCCGGCAGGGCCCGTGCTGGTCACCGTGTTCGGCCCCGACACTATCCCGGCATGCCAGCAGCTTGCGGCGAAGCTGCGGGGTGCCGGCATCCGCGCCGAGCTCTATCTCGGCAATCCCAAGCACGGCATCGGCCAGCAACTCAAATATGCCGATCGCCGCGGTTCGCCGTGCGCGGTGATCCAGGGGCCCGACGAAAAAGCCAAGGGCGTCGTCCAGATCCGCGATCTGATCGCCGGCTCGGCCCCGAGCGACATCGCGGATCGCGACGCGTACCTGAAGAAACAGGCGGAAGCACAGTCCGCCGTCAAGGAACCCGATCTGGTTGACGAGGTCCGCAAACTTCTCGCCCGCCACAAGGTTGCGTAGCGACTTGGCGCGGGCTTTGCATCGCAGGCGCCCATGAAGCTCCTTACCGTCCGCCACGCCACCACCTACCGCTACGCGCGGCCGGTCGCCTTCGGCCAGCACCGGCTGATGTTGCGCCCGCGCGATTCGCACGACATGCGGCTGGTCTCGGCGGAACTGACGCTGTCGCCGCCGGGCAATACGCGCTGGCTGCATGACGTGTTCGGCAACTCGGTCGCGCTGGTCGATTTCTCGGGCCCCGCCTCTCTTCTAACGATCTCGAGCACGCTCAAGATCGAGCGGTACGGCATCGAGGGCCCGGTATTCCCGATCGCGCCGGAGGCGGAGTACTACCCTTTCATCTATTCAAGCAGCGACCGTGTCGACCTCGGCCGCCTGCTCGAGCAGCATTATCCCGACCCCGAAGGCGTGCTGGCGTGCTGGGCCGAGGGTTTCGTCACGTCGCGGCCGATGCGCACGCTCGATTTGCTCACCAATATAAACGCGGCGCTCAAGCCGGTGATCGTCTACGCCGAACGGCACGAGCCGGGCACGCAGACGCCGGCGGAGACCTTGCAAAGAAAGACCGGCGCCTGCCGCGACTTCGCGCTGACCTTCATCGAGGCCGCGCGCTATCTCGGCTTCGGCGCGCGTTTCGTGTCAGGCTATCTTTACGATCCGGCACTCGACAAGGGCGACGCGACGCAGGCAACCGCCGCCACGCATGCCTGGGCGGAGGTTTATCTCCCCGGCGCCGGTTGGATCGAATATGACCCGACCGACGTGCTAATCGGCGGCGAGACGCTGATCCGCGTCGCGGTGACGCGGGATCCCTCGCAGGCGATCCCGATCTCCGGCAGCTATCATGGCGCGGCGTCGGATTTCCTCGACATGAAGGTCGAGGTCACGGTCACCGCCGAGCAGACACCCTAGCGCTGGGTCGCCGCATCATATCGGGAAGGATGGGAAGCGAAAGTCAGACTGTGACGAACTCGCCGCTCCCGGCGCGGGCGCCATTGCCCGCTGCGAGCGGCTGACCGAGCACTTGCTCGACCGCGTCGTAGCTGTCGATCAGCGAGAAGTTCTCGATCACCTTGTCGTCCTTGAAGCGCATGACATTGGCGACGCGGTAGCTGATCGTGACGCCATCCTTCGTGCGCCGCGCCGACTGGCGGCTCAGCATCGCGACGCGGTCGCCATCGATCACGATCGACTCCGGCACGAAGCTGAAGGTGCGCAGAACCGCCTTCACCTTGTTCTCGATCATGTCCATCACGGCAACTTTGCCGCTGTGCGTTCCGCAGAACGGCAGGTAATCGACAGGTCCGCTGATGGTCCACTCGATGTCGTCGTGGATAAACGGCGCGATCTTGTCGATCTCGCGCGTCGCGTAAGCCTTGTAGAAGGCATCGAGCACGTCGCGGGTCAGCGTGTAATTCATGGGCTGCGTCCGCTCTAGACCGCGACGAGTTCGCCGTCACCGGCGCATACGCCGCCGGGAGCGGTGATCTGTTTGCCGAGCACCTGCTCGACTGCGTCGAAGCTATCGATGAGCGACAGGTATTCTACGACCTTGTTGTTCTCGAAGCGCACGAACTGGCAGATGCGGTAGCTGATGACGCGGTTGATATCGCCGCGGCTCGCGGTGAGCTTGCCGAACACCGCAGCGCGGTCGCCGTCGATCAGGGTGATCGTGGGAACGAGACTGCGCTTCGCAAGGAAGACCGGAATATCGCGGGCGAGCAGCTTCAGCACTAGGTCCTTGCCACGCCGCGGCCCGCAGAACGGTAGAACGTCGACCGGGCCACTGATGGTCCAGACCACATCGTCAGCAAGATATGGGGCGAGCGCCGCGAAATCGGAGTTCGCGAGCACCTTGTAGAAGCCCTCGACCACCGCGCGCGCTACCGGCATGGCCATGTGTGAATCTCCCCCACCAGCCGCCAGTGTGGCCGGGGTTGTGTTGATATTGTCTTACGCGTCTTGTGATTAGGGCCTGCGACCTGGGTTCCGGATGCGCAAGATTTGTTAACGATGACAGTGATTTAACCGATGCTGTGCGTTAAGCGCGGGCGGGGATCGGCGTCGAATCCTTAAATCTATCGTGCTAAAGGGCCGCCATTCCTGGACGGTGTGAGTTGCGGACGTGGATGCAAGCGTAACCAATTCGGCAAAGGAGCCCGAGACCCGCGCGGAGGCCCTCGTCGCCTCTTACGAGCGCGCGAGCTATGCGCGCGTTACGCCGGCCATACTGCAGCCCGCCGAGCCGTTCCTCGAACTGTCGGGCGAGGACATCCGCAACCGCATCTATCTCACGACCGCGCCGGGCGGCGGCGAGCTATGCCTGCGGCCCGACCTGACCATCCCGGTGTCGCGCGACTACCTCGCCTCGCCGCTCGCCGGAAAGCCAGCAGGCTTCTGTTATCTCGGTCCGGTCTTCCGGCACCGCAGCGATGCTTCCGCCGAATTTCTGCAAGCGGGTATCGAGTCCTTCGGCCGGACCGATCAGGCCGCCGCCGACGCCGAGATGCTCGCGCTCGGGCTTGAGGCGACCGCACATTACGGCCTCGCTGCACCCGAAATTCAGATCGGCGACGTCGCACTGTTCGCAGCCCTCATCGCCGGGCTCGATCTGCCGGCGGCATGGAAGCGGCGGCTAATCAAGGATTTCAATCGCAAGGCTAACCTGGCGCAGGACCTCGATCGTCTCGTGCTCGGCGGCGCCAATGAACGCCCGGAATATCAGGGCGTGCTCGCGGCACTCGCCGGTTCCGATCCGAAAGGCGCGCGCGCTCTCGTCACCGATTTGTTGTCGATCGCGGGCATTACCGCGGTCGGCGGCCGCTCAGTCGGCGAGATCGCGGACCGCTTCCTCGAGCAGGCTGCCCTCGGCGCCAGCGCAAAACTTCCCGGCGACGCCCGGCGGTTGATCGAACGCTTCCTCGCCATTGTCGGCGATCCCGACGAGGCGGCGGCCGAGCTGCGTGCGCTTGCGGCCGAAGGCAGTATGGCGTCGGCGCTCAGCCCTGCCCTTGATCTCTTCGAGAGCCGCACGGGCTTCCTCGCGGCGCAAGGCATCGACCTGAAGCGCGTGCGCTTTTCGACCTCGTTCGGCCGCAGCTTCGACTATTATACCGGCTTTGTCTTCGAGCTGACCGATCCCTCGCGCACCGGCGATCCGCTGGTCGCCGGCGGCCGCTATGACGGGCTGCTGACGAGGCTCGGTGCCCTGGCGCCTATTCCGGCCATCGGCTTTGCCGCTTGGATCGAGCGGCTGGCGATCTACGGAGGCGCGTCGTGAGTGCGCCTCTCGTCCTCGCGGTTCCGGCCAAGGGCCGCTTGCAGGAAAACGCGGAGAATTTTTTCGCGCGTGCCGGACTTGCTTTGGTCAAGCCGCGCGGCGCACGCGACTACCGCGGCTCGATCGCCGGCCTCGACGGCGTCGAGGTCGCGTATCTCTCGGCCTCAGAGATCACCGGCCAGTTGGCTCAGGGTGCTGTGCAACTCGGCGTGACCGGAGAAGATCTGGTGCGCGAGATGATCCCTGACGCCGACAGGAAAATCGTGCTGATCGAAGGTCTCGGTTTCGGATATGCCAATGTGGTCGTCGCGGTGCCGCAGGTCTGGATCGACGTGCGCACCATGGCCGATCTCGATGATGTCGCCACCGGGTTCCGGCAGAACCACGACCGCAAGATGCGCGTCGCGACCAAATATGTGAA
>Ga0187780_10000445_pt1 | contig 31121 bp, 40 predicted proteins | sample 1015_Q2_SP10_20__FD_132429 | JGI IMG/M metagenome (GOLD analysis project Ga0187780, IMG submission 132429) | Tropical peat soil microbial communities from peatlands in Department of Meta, Colombia - 1015_Q2_SP10_20_MG | ecosystem: Environmental > Terrestrial > Soil > Wetlands > Peat | place...
TCGCATACGCTCCTGCGGGGTCTCAGCCTTCCCGCATTTCCCACAGGAGTCGAGCATCCTTCCGTTCCAATCAACTTCTGTCTTTGAAGTTACAAACCTTATAGCAACAATCTTAAAAAATAGACAAACTCTTAAATGTACTGAACTAGACATCTAATAAAGATTTTTCACTAAGATAATTATCTGTTAGAACTTCTTGTAAGAGAGAATTAAAAAATATGATCGAATAGTTTTCACAACTTCCTCTTGTAATCCATCAAATTAAATTTCTTTGATTCCAAATAAAATTATTTTTATATATCTTTTCAGGTAAAAAGTACAACCTAAACCACTTACTGAATTAAAGATTGGCATCTAATATTCCGAATAACTTTTTATAATTAGATAGTGTTTCTGGATCTTCAATCTTTTGTCCAGAATCAAAGAAAGTAATCGTTCCTGTTCCGCTATCAATCTGATTTTTTGCTTCTAGAATTCTCTTTAAGTTTTTAGCCGTTCCAAAGCTACCATCAATAATCTCCACATCATCTGTAAACAGTTTTTTCACACTTGATTTAAAGTATGGGAAATGAGTACATCCAAGAACGACTGTGCCAAATTGCGTTAAATCTAAGTGAGACAATGCCTCTCTTAAATAAGGTACAACTTTATCTTCACTAAATTCGAATTCCTCAGCAAACTGAACCAGACCCGGAAGAGGTACGCTTTCAACAATATCCTCATTATCTAAACTTCTTACTAGATTTTGAAATTTTTCTTCCTTTAGTGTCAGTCTTGTTGCTAAAACTAACACTTTTTTTCGTGTCTCTTCACTTCTTTGAACGGCTGGTTTTACAGCTGGTTCAATCCCTAAAATAGGAAAATCGTACTTTTTGCGTAAATCATCTACAGCTATGCTAGTTGCTGTATTACAAGCAATAACAACAGCTTTAACATCTTGTTTTGCAAGAAAATCAATTGAATCAAAAATATATTGTTTTACTTCTTCCTTTGATTTTTCTCCATAAGGAACATGTATTGTATCAGCATAGAAAATATAATCTTCATTTGGTAAGAATTTTAATGCTTTATGTAGTACAGTCAAACCACCTATACCAGAATCAAAAAAACCGATTTTCACTACTTTCACTCACTTTCATAGTCGCTTCAACTCTATTCTAGCACTTACTTATGGATTTTCAGTACTTTATCATTATAAATTATCTTAGGATAAAATTAATTTTCTCAAAGGAATGATACTCTTATGTAAATCAAATGAAATATTCGTTATCTATTTCACATAAGGAAAAATAATTTGTTTAGAAGATATGATCTTAAAAAGAACATAACTCCTATTTTAGAAGCTTTGTTCTCATATTAAAAATCATAATTGACGAGATTGTAATTGAAATGATTCTTTTTTAGTCTCCATCTTTTTTTGAATAAAATGAAATAACACGAAAGCAAAAATACCTATTACAAAATAAATAAGCCATGGCCAAACTACATTATGATATTTACTTAGCCAAGCACCAAAATAATTACCTATAGAACCACCTATTGCCCAAGAAGTTTGAAACATTCCAAAAAATAACCCAGCAGGCTTATTTGTACTAAATTGTGCTACTGCCATTTCTCCTGCTGGTAATACCATTGTTTCACCTAATGTATAAAGACATACACAACATAGTAACCAATAGATAGATGGAACAAAAGGAATCATCGCAATAGCAGTCCCCATAATCAGAACTCCTATTTTAACTAGTATTATTGGATTCAACTTGATAAATAGCCCACGTAGGAAAAACATAAATAGTAGTCCTGTAACTCCATTAGCTATAAATATAGAGCTTACTAATTCTTTATTATTAGTTAAAGCGTAGGCTTTAAGTGGAAACGAAATGTTCAATTGCGCAAACATAATCCAAAACAAGATCATGACACTTATAAAAGCTAAGAAATGTTTATCAGAAAAAGTATACTTTACACTTTCCAATATCTTTTTATTGTCTTTAATTGTTTCTGGATATTGATTTCGATACATAAAAACTGCACATGCCAGCACTAACATGCAAATACTTGCAATAGAAAAAGGATAAACCGGACCTAGTTTTACAAGAACTGCGCCAATTAATGGTCCAATGATTACTCCTATATTCAACACTTGATTAAAATAAGTAAATGTCTTTTTTCTTACCTCTTCCGCTTGAGATGCAAAAAAGGCAGTAACTGAAGGGTCGAACAACGCTCCTCCGACTCCCATAAAGAATGCAGCAAACACTACAAACTCAAATTTCTTTGCAACCACAAATAAACAAAACCCTAATCCTCTTATCATAACTCCCAATACAATATGTACAGTATGGCTTCCACGATCACCAATAAATCCTGTGATAAGTGGTAGTCCTCGCTGTGAAATCAAAATTGTCGTTAAAATTGTTCCTATTTCTAAAGAAGAAAAATGAATACTATCTGATAAATAAATAGCCAAAAATGGCATAATCATGAAGCTTCCTGTATTCATAAACAGAACCGCTGTAAGTAAGATTTTGATAGAACTAGGAATTTTGGAAGATACCAAACTAATCAACCCCTTTTGTAACCACCTAAATTTTTAACTGGTTACTAATTGTGTTTTAATCATATCAATAGTAAGATTAATATGTCAACGATTAAAACGGTTAGGTGGTTAACATGGAACAAAATCAATTAGCACCTGGAAGCTTAGAGATTGTCCGTACATTTTTAAATACTTGGGAAATACCGAATGATACTAGAGAGCCACTAGATCAGTTAAAAGACCAAAACTATTTAACTAAATTTATTAGGGAAAACTTCTCTACTATTGATTTTAACTTTGAAAAATTAGATGAACTTTTTCAATTTCGTAATGATATTAGAAAATCAATTGAGCTTAGTGAACTTGAATTATTAAATGAATGGTTACTAAGAAAGCCTCTTCACGTTGGAATTTCAAAACAAAATATGCTCCAATATGCACCAGTGGAAGAAAATGATATCATTTATGAAATGCTTCAAATTATTGTAGAAAGCATTGGATTAAATCAATGGCATCGACTTAAAGCTTGTCCAGACTGTAAATGGGTTTTTTATGATTTTTCAAAGAATGGAAGCAAACGGTGGTGTGGCATGTATGCAGGAAGTCCTAAAGGTAGAGCCTGTGGTACGATTGCCAAAGTAAAAAGGTATCGCCAGAAAAATAAGAAAACTCTTTAATTATGAACTTTTCATAATTAGTATGATGTCCCTTCAGTTTTGAGCTGAAGGGATTTTTTCTGTTACTATGTTGCCTTTACGTTCGCACTAAGTTGAAATTAATATTTTTAAGTTATTCAAACTCCTATTTATAGGACTTGTGATTACATAAAATATTGTACGATTCACTCCAAACGCTTACATCTTTGAATAATCAAATAATTTAATGAAAATGATTGACAATTTTGCTAAGTAGGCATAATATTAAATAAAAGTTTCCCTAAGGAAACATTTATTACCTTGTATAACTTTTTTTGAATAAGTAAACATATTCTAAATCTTAAATAAATAAAATGAATTAAAAAAATATAGAGTAAAGGAGTGTTAACATTGGAAGCTGAAAAAGTAGAGTACCATGCGGAAGAAGGCTGGAAAAGAAAAGGAACTACCAGCAGCTTAAGTGAGGTTAATAAAAGTATTCCAGTCAAAAAAACAGGTAGTTTTATTAGAAGATTACTATCTTTTGTAGGCCCAGGGTATTTGGTTGCAGTCGGTTATATGGACCCTGGTAACTGGGCTACTTCTATAGCAGGTGGGTCTTCATTTGGCTACACATTGCTTTCTGTAATTCTTATTTCAAATTTAATGGCAATTTTACTCCAAGCATTATCTGCCAAATTAGGAATTGTAACTGGTAGAGATTTAGCTCAAGCTTGTCGGGATCATTATAGTAAGCCAGTTGCATTTTTCTTATGGGTACTTTGTGAGTTGGCAATAGCTGCTTGTGATTTAGCTGAAGTAATTGGTTCAGCAATTGCTTTAAATCTATTATTTGGTATCCCTTTAGTTTATGGAGTATGTATTACTGCATTTGATATTTTACTAGTTCTTCTATTGCAGAATAAAGGATTTCGTTATATAGAAGCGATCGTTATTACACTTATTGTTACGATTGCAGTATGTTTTGGGATTGAAATGTTTTTATCGAAACCAGATATAGGCGGAGTATTAACTGGTTTTATACCTAGCTCTAAAATTATTTCTAATCCAGAAATGTTGTATATTTCTCTAGGGATTCTTGGCGCTACCGTAATGCCACATAATCTCTATCTGCACTCTTCTATCGTTCAGACTAGAAATTATGAAGAAACAGCTGAAGGAAAAAAATCAGCAATCAAATTTGCAACGATTGATTCTACTGTCGCTCTAATGTTGGCATTATTTGTAAACGCAGCTATATTAATCTTATCTGCTGCAGCTTTTCATACTAGTGGACATAAAGATGTTGCTGAAATCCAAGATGCCTATCATTTATTAGATCCTCTTTTAGGAACAGGAATTGCTGCCATAGTATTTGGTGTTGCATTATTAGCTTCAGGGCAAAATTCAACATTAACTGGAACACTTGCTGGTCAAATAGTAATGGAAGGTTTCTTAGATATTCGCTTAAAACCTTGGGTTCGTCGTTTAATTACTCGTTTTATTGCAATCGTCCCAGCAGTTATTGTTACATTAATATATGGTGAAAAAGGAACTGGCGAATTGCTAATTCTAAGCCAAGTTATCTTATCTTTACAATTATCATTTGCAGTTGTTCCCCTTGTTTTGTTTACAAGTGATAAAAAGAAAATGGGTGAATTTGTTAATAAACCGTGGATAAAATGGCTCGCATGGTTTGTAACTGGGATTATTATCGTATTAAACGTTTATCTTCTTTGGGGAACTTTCTTTTAAATCTATTAAAATATAAGATCATTGAAAAAGGAGAAACTGATGGGTTTCTCCATTTTTTGTCTTTCATATAAGCTCTTTTTTTAAAGATTGTTACTTTTATGTTTTGTAATTATTGCTATTTCACCCTTCCATTACAATCAACTTTACGAAAACAACCTTCATTTAAAAGGGCGAATAAAATAATTTAGTAATAACTAAGATTATTCCACATTTTTTACCATTCAAAACTTCCGTTAAGCATTTATTGAAATTTAGTTCGAGTATATCCTAGATACCTTGTACCTTGAAACTGTATTTCTCCATTGTCTCCTTCTACAAGCTGCCCATATTCTTCGCCTGTTACTTGAAATTCTACTCTGTCACCACTTTCAAATTCAAACGTAACAAAATATTGACTATAAGAGTTAGTTTCCTTTCCTCCACGTGTACCGGTTCTTTTTGTTACCACTTTTGCTTTCGAATTTATTCTAGGTTGATGATTATTTTTGTTCCATGTAGAAATCCCCTTAATAAGGATCACAAGTATTGTTCCAAATACAATTACGGCGATAATCCCTATGAAAATAGGAATTATACTAAACATGAAATCTCCTTGATTCTCAAACATTTAATCTCCCCTTTTATTAATCATCATTATTTTAGATATATGTATGTATTATTTAGATATTCAAGTCGAATCAATTACTACCGTTCACATCATTTACCGCTTTTTCAAAACATAAATTTACCGTACGTTCTTTGGAACGAGTACGATGCATTGTATTTGCTGGTACTGTAAAAATTTCACCAGGCTTCAAAGAAACCGTCCGATCTTCTAAATCTATAAAAAGCTCACCTTCTAAGACATAAAACAATTCATCACAGTCATCATGTTTATGCCAATGAAATTCTCCGTCAATTACAGCAATCCTAAGTGCGTGGTCATTCACTTCACTGACAATAAAATTTGTGTACTCATTTTTGTCTTTAATTAAATCCAATAAGTTTAAAACTTCTAATTGCCCTGTTTTGTTCATAACACTATCTCTCCTTCTACTAATCTATTCTTTTCCACATTCTAGACAGCGTCTATCGTTATCAGCTTCACCATATATTCGTATTTCTTTCCTAATTCCACAAATATCACATTTATGAATTTCAATATGAGGGACCTCTCCACGTTCAACAGCTGGAACCCACTGTTCGTTGTATAATTGCTTACTCATCCCATAATCAATAAATACTAATTCATTTTTTTCATTAATCCCGTAGTTACTACTATCTTTCAGATCAAATGAATCAAACTTTTTATCAAGAATTTCCATGCATTCATCATAATGAGTAGGAAATTTCCAAAAGCTCTCACGTTCTCTTATGTTAAAGCTTTGATAATCAAACATAGGCAATGAATTAAAATATTATTGAATGCATACTTCTTCATTTACAAGATAAACTGGTGCGAATATGTGACCATACCCTTCAGATTTCATATACTCATATATTTGTTGCTCTTTTAATGACTGTGAATAACCCATATTATGGATATTAACTTTAATTACGTATTCATAGTAGCGAAATACCTTTCTAGTTGATCCAATTCCTATGAAATTTTCATCAATACAGTACTTCTTCCAATCATGTATAAGCTCACTAATCACTATCTATTCTCCTCAATTTCACCTTAAAAAGAGCTGCCGAAACAGCTCTACCGATGCTAGTAATCTCTCACTTAATTTTTCTTTTTCAAAATCGGTATCCAAATTTCACTTTTAAAAGCTGGTGAGGTTATATCTTTTTCTTCACACCACAAGATCTCTGGACCTTCTGTTTGTTCATAGTTTGAGGATGGAAACCATTCAGAATAAATACGTCCCCATACATCTTGCAAGGCACTTGGGAACGCCCCGATTGCTTCGAACACTGCCCAAGATGAAGCAGAAACTTCAAGTTTTGTTAGATGTTCAGGACACTCCTTAGTTGTTGCTACACCAATATAATGATCTAACTCTCCTTTTTCTTCCATCCTACCTTCAGAAAAGTTTGTAGATACATTTAGGAGACCAAAAGGCTCTACATTAGAAAGATTTTTAAGTTCATTTCTTTTATCACTATCTAAACTTTGCCACATAGACGCAATCTCTGGATTAACCCCATTGAAAAGAATAGGAACCCTTTTCTTAATACCTACAATGCGAAATGCCTCTTTTTCTTCAATTCGATAGTTCATTTCACTTCCTCCTTTAATTGTTAACTGGAAGGTCATTCTTGGATAAGCTTTAAGAGGAATGCTACTATTTCTCGCTTCTGTTGGTGTTATGCCATGCAAATTTTGAAAGGCTCGTGTGAAGGAATCTGGTGAGTTGTATCCATATTTTATCGCAAGGTCAATAACCTTAATGTTGCTGTCTTTCAACTCAAATCCAGCTAAAGTAAGTCGTCTGCGGCGGATGTATTCCGACAATGAAATACCTGCAAGAAAGGAAAACATCCTTTTAAAATGATATTCAGAGCAAAAAGCAATTCTTGCTACTTCTTTATAGTCAATTTCGTTAATGAGGTTTTCTTCAATATACTTTATTGCCCCATTCATGTTCTTAAGCAAATCCATCATATGACCTCCTTCATCTTAAGAATAGCAGGAGTTAAATGTATCTATCCGTCATTTTGTGCACACTATTGTAGGGGCTATGTTTAAACTGCTTGAAATCTACAAATTTCTGCAAAATTTTATTAATACTATTTCTATATGTTACTTATTAAATCCTTTAAAAAAGAAAAAGAAGCTATTTTTAGCTCCTCATTTTATTAGAGTTGTGTGGTATGTCTTCAATCTATTTCTGATTATCCCTAACTTTATTCCTATCATTTATTAGTTGTTAAAAAATAGCAAAAGTAACTATTATTCAATTGATATTTGAAACTATATAATTTAATATAAGCATATACTTATATAAGAGAATGGTTATATATGAAATTTAGAACGGAGGATTTTTATGTTTACTTCATCATTAGAAGATGTTTCAAATGTATTGAAATTATTAAGCGATAAGACTCGATTAACAATGATTGCAATTTTAGAGCAGCAAGAATGTTGTGTATGTGAATTTGTCGAAGCATTCGATATGAGCCAACCTGCAATTAGTCAACATTTACGAAAACTAAAAGATGGTGGAATAGTAAGTGAAACGAAAAAAGGGCAATGGGTTTATTATTCATTAAATAAACTGTCTGAGTTCTATCCTTTAATTTCAAATATATTACAACATACGCCAACTCAAACTGAACTAATTGATAAATTAATTAAAAATAGTCCAGTAAGACAGAAATGTTGTAATTAACAAATCGTATTTTAATAGAGAGATGAAAAAGGGAGAAATAAATTTGATGAAGAAACAGCTTACTGCCGAGTTTCTAGGTACGTACTTTTTAGTATTCTCAGGAACTGGTGCAATTGTCATTGATAAGCTAACAGGGGAACTGACACATGTAGGAGTGGCTATAACATTTGGTTTAGTAATCACTGCATTGATTTATGCATTTGGACATGTATCTGGAGCACATTTTAATCCAGCCGTTACAATTGTTTTTTTACTTTTAAAGAGAATAGAGACCAAATCTGCTTTGCAATATATTCTCGTTCAGTGTATAGGTGCTCTACTAGCCAGTTGCACAATTCGTTATTTGTTTGGAAATGTAGCAAATTTAGGTGCAACGTTACCTAGTGGTAGCTTAAAACAGGCGTTTATCATGGAATTTCTATTAACATTTTTGTTAGTCATAGTGATTTTATCATCTGCTCTTCATAAAAAAGCTAATACTTCTTTTGCTGCCATAGCAATAGGTGCAACAGTTGGATTAGAGGCGATGTTTGGTGGTCCAATCACCGGGGCTTCTATGAACCCAGCACGTTCTTTAGCACCTGCAATTGTTTCAGGAAACGTATCTACTTTATGGATTTATTTAATCGCAACAACATTAGGGGCAATTGCCGCAACTTATGTATATAAAATCATTCAAGAATAGAGGTAATTTAATATGGAAAAGAAAACAATCTACTTTTTATGTACAGGTAACTCTTGTCGTAGCCAAATGGCTGAAGCATGGGGAAAAAAATACTTAGGGAATGAATGGACTGTCCTATCTGCAGGAATAGAAGCACATGGAGTAAATCCTAATGCAATCAAAGCAATGGATGAAGTAGGTATTGATATTCGTAACCAAACTTCTGATATTATTGATAATAACGTCTTAAACAATGCAGATTTAGTTGTTACATTATGCGGTCATGCGAATGATGTTTGTCCTGTAACACCACCACATGTAAAACGTGTTCACTGGGGTTTTGATGATCCTGCTGGCCAAGAATGGACTGTTTTCCAAAAAGTACGTGACCAAATTGGTGAGCGCATAAAAAACTTTGCTGAATTCGGTATGTAATAAATAAAGAACCTTCCTATAAAATCGAAGGTTCTTTATTTATTATATGCTTTGTTATATCACCAGATAGTTTACTATATAAAATACATATCATCCAAAAGCCTGAGCTACGATTCCAAAATAAGTATTATTCCTTGTAGGTAATTGCACTGAGTTATTAATCATAATAGGGGGTTGGCTTACTTGAACAAAACCACGATCTTTTAAATATGACATAAACTTTTCATTCCCTGAAGGAACGTCAATTCTATACTTGCCTCGATAATTTTTAATTAGATGGTCAAGGATTAAAATCGCTGTTTCTGGATTATTAGCAACGATAGGTCCTAGAATTAAATTAATAGGTCCTAAAACAGATAAACCATACCCTATTATCTCGCCGTCACTATTTTTAACAACTAATGAATCTTTTGATTGGTCTATTCTATTAATAAGAAGATTTTTTCTGTCCACACCAAAAGCATTTTTATCTATCTTTAAGACTTGAGTTAGATCTTTCTTTTCCATTGGCATGATTGAATAATTTGAAACGTTAACAATTTCCTTAAAAACATACTGATCACAAAGAAATTTATGAATACAATCTCTTGTAACAAACCCCATCTTTTCATACATTGGTTTACCTTCTTCTGTTGCAATCAACATAGAGGTCACATTGTTTGAAACAGAATCGATACATTTTTGAGTTACAATTCTTCCCAACCCTAATCCTCTATATTGATCATTGACACAAACTATCCCAATCCATGCAAACTTTGAATCATATTCAACAATTGCTGCACTTGAAACGATTTTTCCAACCTCATTTTTATGCCCATATATCTTACCAGAAAACATGATTGTTTTTAGTTCATCTGTATCATAATCCCATCCCATTGAAGCTGTTAATTCAATTAGTCCAGGAATATCATCCATTTCTAGTTTAGTTAAATTCATTTCTTTTATTTTTAGATTCATAAACGACACTCCAAATCATTATATTCGAGATGAAAACCTACCTTTTACACCTGAAATTCTTTATCTTTTCGTATCTCGAAAACACTCTCAAATATATTTTAAATCATTTTTAATTTTCTAACTATATACAAATTCTAGAGTTGATCTACTAATTTCCTTTTAGAAAAAACAAAAAGAGCTGATTACTTTCAACTCTTCAAAAATCGCTATTATTTAAGCATTTAAATTATTAATTTTTTTTCATTACCTTTTTATTATAAAAAACCTCTGTCAATTTTACAGCGAATATCGAGGATATGATCATAATCATAGCAGCTACAAAAATAGTATGGGTCACACCTAGTATATATAGTAGAAAGGATATTACTGATGAAAAAATCAAGTATAATACTAATTGCAGTCCAGCCCCCATAATCATTTTACCTCCTAAGCTTTTTATTTTTTGTAAAACAAAAGCTTATTTTAATTTTACTTATTTCATCTTATATATTATTTGAAAGGTAAAAAAAATGGACCACTTATTTATTCATTTCTGTAATTTCTTTTAATGTTTTGGTATTTACTTTATCTAATTCGCCATAAGACTCATTTTGATCACTACTAACTAATTCCGCTGTCCCTATTTTTGAGAACCAAATTAAATACCCTACCATTTCACTTTTTGAATGCACTTTGTAGGTAACTTCTAATCTGCAGTCTTCTTTTCTCGACATACTTACTTGTGTTTTCGGTTCCCACTTTACTTTATCGAAAACAGACTCTAATTTTTTATGCGTGTTTTTATCTAAAACTTTAACGGTCAAGTTCTTCTGTTCTAATGTTATTTTACTTATATTACTGCTTGTATTATTACAACCAGATACCATAATTAATAAAATGATTAAAATGAAAAATGCACCAAATTTTCTCATTAGAATCCTTCATCGACTACCTATAAAACTCTAGCTTACTCACTTATCGTTATTTCTGAGGCTGCAACTTGCTTTGAAAAAATGTATAAACAGCCTTTAAATTATTTGTATACAATTCAGGTAAACTCCATTTTGAATAGTCTTCAGGAACAGGTATCTTTTCTAATTCTTCTAAAGGAGTTCCATCAGTAATCGCATTATTTGCAACTTGGATTAAATTGCTTAAATAGTTTTGTATAATTTGTAAGTGCTCTTTCCCAATTGCAGGACCATGTCCAGCAAATATTTGCTTAATTGGCATACTCGCTAATATATCTAATATCTTCAACCATTCCTCAATATCTCCATGTTTAACCATCGGATGAGTACAAACTGTGATTAAATCCCCAATCAGTAGTATTTCATCTTCAGGTAAATAAAGAACAAGATCACTAGGAGTATGACCTCCACCATAACAATTCAAATGTGCTGTTCTTTTTTGCCCGTGTAGTACCAAGGAATGATCGAAGGTAATATTTGGTAATGTAAATTGCAAATCAATAATCATCTCACCAATTTCCTCGTAATTCTTCAGTTGTACCAACATTTCTTCTTTCTTCATAGGATCAGTTTCTAATTCAACTTTCTTGGCAAATTCCTTAGGAAAATCTGGATTCTTTTTAATAAAGTCAACAACACCAGGATTTCTTTCCTCCATAACTTCCCTTGTTTTTGAAGTTGAAAGAATGGCACAATCACTAAAAACCTGATTTCCACCACAATGATCCAAATGAAAATGGCTATTTACAACTAAAATTGGTTGTTCCTCAAATTCATTCATTGCGAATTGACGAAGATCTAAAGCAGCTCGATGATTTTGAAAAGTATCCCAAATAATTGTGCGTCCACCTAAGTCAACAACAGCAGCATTTCCAATACACCCTGAACCAGGATGAATAATAGCGGCAAACACCCCCTCAGCTAATTTTTCAATTTGAAAATACTTTGATTGAAACAGCGTCATCTTTAATTCCTTCTTTCTATATTTATTTTTATGAAAGTTGCTTTAAAAAGAATTTATAAATTATCACTATCAATTTCGATAACAATTCTTCTATTTCCTTCTACTATTATTTTTAGAGTTAAATAAAAAGTTTCTATATTATTATGAACACAAAAACCACCTATCTCTAGGTGGCATGAATAAAATTTCCTCATATAAACTATCTCTACAATCAATTTAATTTACCAGATCATTTCGTGCTAACTGCTCGTCTAAATTCATCTTCTAATTCAGTTAAAGTTAGTAAAAATAAATGAGTCGATTCTTTCTTATAGACTCCTACTTTTAAAAGCTTATTAATCAAATAATCTTTTCTGGCTTCCACCGCTTTTCTTAATTGATTTTCCATAACGATACCTCCTCTAGCATACTTGTACAGACGAATCTTGTATTAATCGCAATTGGACTTAATGATAGTGCAATTGTCGGCAATATGGAGTGCTTCCAAGTTCCCCAAGAAGCGACCGGTAAAAGCTCCCATTTCACACTGAAATCTTTTATTAATAACGGAGCTAGTATAAAGCTAGGTACCGATATTTCCAAAATTGCTATAAACATTGAAAAATAATCAAGTGTTCGATTATGGTTTAAAGCTGCTATGATTCCTAAAGCAATACCAACAACAATACCTAAAATCAAAGATTGAATACCTAATAAGGCTGAAGATCCAAATTCATCTGCAATCAATGCGTTTACATCTCTCGACTTTGATTGAATTGATGGCCCTAAATCAAAATGGGTTAAATTTTTTAAATATAGTATGTATTGAACAGGTAACGAATTATCTAAATTGTATTTAGCCCGCATATTCTGAACAATTTCTTCTGGCAATGATTTTGCATCTGAAGGAAATGGATCACCAGGTATAAGATGCATGATGATAAATGTTAGTGTGATAATAATCCAAAGCGTCACAACTATAGTTAGTAATCTTTTTAAAATAAACTGCATGCTTCATTTTTCCTCCCTCTATTTAGTTTTTTAACTATTCAGTGGTTAATAGTAACACTGAATATCCAAATACTTATTTTCACATCTAAATACTATGTTTTATTGATGCACACCACCTTCCATTGGAAAAAACCTCTCAACAAAGATAAGTTGAGAGGTTTTTAACTCTACTTATCTTTCGGGAAATCCCGTGGAATTGGCACAGTATTCAAAATGAACCTGTTGCCGAGGTTTCATAGGGCCAGTCCCTCCACCTCTCTGGATAAGAATTAAACTATTTAGTTATAAGATTTTGATTTAACATCATTTATTATGTGGGATGAAAAAATCCCCTTCTACAGATAGAAGAGGATTTGTGATAAAATCAACTCTCCTTATCTATCAGACCTGAGTCTGCTGGAATTAGCACAGTGTTCGAACGAACCTGCTGCTGAGGTATCATAGGGCCAAGTCCCTCCACCTCTCTGGATAAGAATTAATGTTTTTTAATTTTTCTTTAATTGTTGAACCAAGATTAACCGATATAAAAAATGACGTCAACCCATTTGGGTGAAATTAGATTTTTCAGTTAATTTAACTTCCATCCAAATATTTTTTATCAAAATAATATCATTTCGTTTGTACACTATTAGAAATATGTTCTATTTCTACAATTTAAGCTAACCATTCCAATTAACTTAAAATAAATTTCAAACAGTAATTATATACATTTATTCAACCTTAAACTGTCTTTTATCAACATATTTAAGTTTAAAAAGAATAATAAAAACTTTTATTAAAAAAATTACGATTATTATTTTAAAATATTTTTTCTTAGATAAAATTTTGTTGATTTTTTAAGATTAGTTACATTTTTCCTGCTAAATTAGTTAAGTAACTATCTTAAACATTCGTTATTTTTTATTCAAATTTTACGAAATTTGATAAAATAAATTTTAAAAGTGGTTTTTATAACCTCCTTTAACTTTTGAAAAGAGGACAATGAATGAAATATAAAGTTGATATCATTTTAGCTATCATTACATTTTTCGCAGGAGCTTCAATTATCTATTTCGTTCCAAATGGTAAAAACGGATATCAGTTTATTCCATTATTTATCTATTGGACTATTCGTTATTTCAGAAGAAAAAGTAGGGAAAAGAAAGATTTAGAAAGATCCAGCGAGAAAACAGTTTAATTACAAAAAAACCTCACTAATTGTGAGGTTTAAGTATTAATAATTTATTATTTTATTGATACACCTAAAATATTCGCAACTGTATGCAAATTATCGCGATTTACTTTAATCAGTTCAGCAATTTTTGTAGGATTTTTTGATTTAATTGCATCTTGTAATTCATCATATTTTCCATGGATCTCTTCAGCATAAGTTGTACCTTTCTTATCCTTTAATGGCGGAAGAATAGCTGCATGGAATTCATTGTGTAAATTATCTGCAATAGCAGTAGCATCTTTATAATCGTTGTTCTTTACATCTTGTTCAATCTTTGTAAATCCATTTAATTCATCTTCAAATGCTTTCGCCAATGCTGAATTAGATTCATTCATTTTGTTATGATCCATTTTCATATTTTTCATTGATGATTGATTTGAAGTATCCTTTTTTTCTGCATTACCGCATCCTGCAAGTCCTAGTACTAAAACTGCTCCAATTGCTGCGACGATTTTTTTATTCATGATGATTTTTTCTCCTTTTTAGTTGATTATGTTTAGTTATTCTTGTATTAACCCACATCCAAATTCCACTAATGCTTAATACAATCATACAAATAGCTCCAAAATCAGTAACCCATACAATAGATACATTGCCTACTGTACCCGAATGAAGTCCAAAAATAAAATTTTGTAATTTCATTTCAGCATCTGAATTATAGCCAATCAATGAACGGTGATTTAATAATAAACCTGAAATTGCCATTATCAGTACTATAATTGCTCCTATTAACCCTGTTACTCGATGAACAATTCTTAAAATACGATACATGTTAAACTCCTTAAATCCAAACAACATTTATATTAAACATTGAAATAATATTATTCCCACTCTAATTGATATTATTTTTTAATTTTCCAATACTAAAATAATTATCTTAAATACTTTCCTACTATATACGATAAATGTGAGAGATTTGTGAAATACTATCGTTTAATAAAAAAAGACTGAAAAAACCAGTCTCACATCTCAAATATTAGTTACTATTATGTAATTGTTGCCTATCATTTGATATAAATGTTTTTTGCGAAAAAAACATTTTAAACACTAGGAGTATACTTACTAAAATACTAACTCCACTAAAAATTAGACAAACCTGTTGTAAAGAAAATACTTCTGCAACAAAACCTAGCAGTAATGTTAATCCAATTTGAACCATCCCTGAAATCATATCTGATAAACTACCGAATCTCCCCATAATATTAGTAGGAACATGCTTTTGAAAAAATGTCGTAAACCCTGAATTTGCAAATGACATAACAAATCCTAAAAGGATAAAAGATATACTTGCAGAGAATAATCCAACCGAAGCATAGAAACACATATAAAAAATCGTCGTAAATAACATTCCAAATGCAGTGTAAACACGAGTTGAAACTTTTTCTGAAAGTAATGTTGCTAGAAAAGATCCAGCTAGTGAACCCATTCCAGTTACACTCGTAATGAACCCATAATCTCTATCTGTTAATTGTAAATGCTGTTTAATATACGTAGCCTCTTGCGAATCTAACGAAAAACCTACCAATAATGCTACTTGAAATAACAAAAAAATCACAATGAAGTATTTTGAAGTTGTAGCAAATTCTTTAACAACTTTCAAGTCAGCAATAATCATTTTCAAACTCACAATATTCCTTGAATTAGTCGTACTTTCATCAATATTGGGAAGTAGGTAAATACAAAAAGCACATACAAAAAAAGTGATGGCATTAATGAAAATGCATAAATCTGTTCCAACAAACATAATCAAAATTCCTGCAAGAGCTGGTCCAAGTAAGAATGCTCCCGAACTAGTCATACTCATAATTGAGTTAAATCGTTGTCTTTTTTCAGCAGGAATTAACTTGGTAATATAGACGTTAGAGCTTGGCCCAAAAAATGAACCAAAAACACTGATTATTAACAGTAGCCCGTAAATACTCCAAATTGATGATAGAAATGGAATAATAAAAATTAAACTACCGCGAATGAGATCAACTGTTATTAAGATCTTTCTCTTATTCACTCGATCAATAATACTTCCAGACCAAGTATTTGTTAAAAGAGTTCCAATTGGTCTAATAACATAAATACCTGCAACTGCTGAAGCTGAACCTGTTAAATTAAGAATAGCAATATTTAAAGCGATTAAATAAATCCAGTTACCAAGATTAGAGATACCAATTCCTACTAATAATAAAATTTGTTCTTTCCACCTCATTTTCTTCCCTCCCTCAAAAAAGATATTTTTCCATTTTAACACAATTATTGGAAAAATAAGATATTTTTTTCGAAACTAGTTATTAGGATAATAATTGACCTGATAGACTTAAGGTTGTCTTTTTAACAAAATCGTTAAAACTAATAGAGAGGTGAAAACGAAAGAAAGAGAAGGTTTCAAGTACGAAATGATTCGGACTTGCTGTACAGCCCTTATTAGTACTAGCAGATTATGATGGTATTTGTACTAGTACAATCATGGCTGAGAAGTTAGGAACAAAGCCACTCTTTTTGAGAAAGATCGTCTTCCACTTGATGACGTGTTAACTCGGAATAAATTTTAATCATTATAAAAAAGGCAGTATGATGAGCTGCCTTTTTTTATTTGTATGACAAGTACTGCAACGCCAGTATGGCCAAACATTTGAAAGGATCCCTTTGGAACAAGGTCCCCAATTTCAAGTTAAATGTCTTATACAATTATATAAATCGCAATCCCATTCCATGTCTGTCTTTATTATTGTTGTAAAAGAAGTGTTTTCTAAGGATTCTTCCATTTCTAAATGAGGTACAAGAACCTTTAACATCTGCTTAATAAATGCACCATGACTAACAATTAAGATATTTTTATTGGGATGATAAACATTCAAATCTTCCATCATTGAAAGTCCTCTAGCAATCACACTTTCGTCCTTTTCTATCCCTAAATCTAATTCCCACCATTTGCTTCCCCATTTTTGAACTCGTTCCGCTTCAGTGGTCCCTTCAATAAGTCCACCAGCGACTTCACGTAATCTTGGTTCTAAATGAAGTGGTAAGCCAGTTTTGTCTGCAATAATCTCAGCCGTTTGTTTCGCTCTTAATAGATTACTAGAATAGATAATGTCCCAATTTTCTTTTACTAATCTTTCAGCAAGTTTATTTGCATCGGCCAATCCTTCTTTATTCAATGGTATATCTGAATTTCCTTGGGCTCTACCTTCGTAATTCCAAGGTGTACTTCCATGACGGATAATTCCTATTCTAGTCATATACTATTTCCTCCTTTTTGCATGAAATGTCTCTGCACTTAAACACTCATCTCACTTTTTTTACACTACGTTACTTTATTTTCTTTATATAGATTTATAAATTCGTTTTTTAAGGTATTATTCCTTCTATTCTAAACTTCTCAACTATAGAAAAGGAGCTGATATTCACTCAGCTCCTTCCTACTATAACTTACTCTCTAACAGCGGCTCATACATCATAATTGCATAGTTTTCTGTAAGAAACTCATCATCTATTTGAATAGACTGAGCATTATACACACGGCGATGAATTGTATTATGGCGTATATAATTGCCCCAATACGCCATTTCAATTTTATGAGTTGCTTCGTAAACCTCATACTTGTTCAAAGGTCGTTGGCTGCAACGCCATTCTCCAACCAAGTTAGTGTCAGTTACGGTTAAAAATAATTGATAAGTATCGTTCGTATTATTTTTCAATTGCAAGTCAAGATAGTTATACGAACATGTTGCACCGCTGCCAAATGGCTGGGTACGGTTACTATCTGGAAAAACATCAAAGCTATGTCTATACCGTTCAGTTACTGTAAGTGGGGTGTGAATTGTCATCCAATAAATTAAATTTGATAACTGACAAAGTCCTCCCCCAACCCCTGCTGTAAATTTCCCATAGTGAAGAACCATACCTTCTACATACCCTTTTCTTTTTGAAGGCTTCCCTATGCATCGCCAATATGAAAATGTTTCACCGGGCCCAATTGTTAAACCGTTCAATCTTTCAACAGCAATTTTCAAATTGATGACTTTATTATGTTGATACCACATGTCCACATTTTTTAATTGACGTAATAACGGCGTTTGATGAGAAAATACTTGGAAGGCTAATTTTTCAATACTCTTGTTATTAGCATATTTTTTCCCATCAAAATACCAACTTAAAAATCTTTTACTTCTATAAAATATTTTCCCTAATTGGATCCTGAACTTCGAGCGTTTTTTCGGACGAAAATCAACTAGATTCATTAAAAGCATCCTTCCATTTATACTTTTATACAAAGAATATGATGTAGATTACTTGAAGATGTTTCTTTCATTCAAACTACCATTGATCAGAATAATCTTCCTCTGAATCTAATAACCATGGATCATTTTTTTCCTTTTGAATCACAATAAAACGTCTATTTTGAGGAACTATAAAGTTAGCAACTAAATTAGGGTCTTTTATCTTAATATTAAGCTGGGCAGAATAAATTTTTATTGCATAGTAGCTTTCTTGAATTCTACTTAAATGATATGAAATGTCTGATATATCCTTAAATGAGTCAAACGTAGTCTTTTGTAAATTTTCTAGATATTTCCGATTTGATGGTTCACCATAAAATTTTATATTGGGACCAAATAAATCACTTGCTTGGTCATATTTTTTTCATTCAGATATTGATAGTATTGTTTTGGTACTTTTTCGGCTTTTGGGACTCGAGTAGTGATTACATTAGAGGAAATTGATTTGCTTATATTTTTATGTTCTTCTTTTACATTTCCTTTATTTGAAACTGAATCAGAACTATTTAAATTGATAGTTAAATTACAGCCAGTTAATACAAAAAGGAAGCATAAACAAAGAAAGTTTTTTACTTTCATTCACAACATCCTTTCTATAAAATAGAAAAAATTTCTATATTTAAAAGAGGAAAGGAACAATCAAATACCACAATTCAAAACGTGGGTTACCTGTTGTTCCTGATGGGTGCTTACTATTAGTCTTACAAAAAAAGGTTCATCATTTTGTAGGATATTTTTATCCTACTATATAAACATTATTAAACTATTAACTATCTTTAAATAGCCAACTTTCTAGTTTAATTTATGTTTTTAACATTATTTATCCCTATTGTTTCATTAATAGATTACAATCTAGTAAATGCATTGCTGCTTCTTCAAAGTTTCCATGCTTAATTAAATACTTTGCTAGTATTTCTTTGTACTCAATAATTTTCTTAAAGTTATTATCTAGAATCATTCTTGGAATTACTACTTTGTCCAAGTAGTTCATATACTCATTTTCATCTCCACTTGATTCTAAATAAAGACAATTGATTCTTATATATTCAGAGTTTTCTTTGTTTGTCATCTCTGTAAGAATAGATCCAGAAAGCTCTTTCGCCTCTACTAATTTACCTAAAAATATAAGGTTCTGAACAATATTCGTTATTAAACTAAAATAACTACTTGAATTTTTTTCAACTAATTTTAAAGCTTTGAAATAAAATTCATTCGCCATTACAAATTCGTTTTTTTGAAAGTATAAGTAACCTAAATTATGTAACGCTGATTTTTGGGTGATTTTATCCTTAAATAAAGTAGCATTCTTATATACGCTATGTAATAATGACTCAGATCTTTTTAAGTCCCCAGTCTTTATTAATTCAATCGCTAGTAGTATTTCAGTATCTAAAATTCTCTTAAAATTATGTTGTATTTCAAATACCGAAAGTGCTTTATAGGAATAGTGAATAGATAATCCATTTCTTTTTAATTGAGCACTTATTAATGCTCTATAGAAATAATACTCAGTTAGCTTTTCATTAAAAATTTGGGATTCTTTACATTCACTTATTTTCTCCAAATAATCCCAAGCTTCATAAATAGAGTTTTGGTGAAAGCGATACAATGCAATTATAAAGTAATATAAACACATTTCATATTGGGAAAATTTTTTTTTGAATTTTTCCAGCTTTTCTAGTAATTTATCTGCCATTTTAAAGTTTTCTGTTTGTATATAAAACCAAGCTTTAGTTAATTCGTATAAGAAAACATATTCAGTGTATTTTAAATAAGCCGAGTACTTTTCTATTGATCGAAGTAATTGTCTACCTAAAGTGTAATTTTTCCTTTGTATAGAATCAGCAATATCATCAATAATTAATTTTATTTCCTCTAACTTTTCTTCTTCCATTTCAATTGAAACATTTAACTTATGTAACAATTCCTCAATTAAATCAAAATGTACTTCTTTCGAACCATTTTCTATTTTACTGAGATGCGTAACAGAACAAATATCTTGGCATAGTTGCGCTTGGCTCCAGCCCTTATGCTTACGATGATAATAGATCATCTTACCGTAATTCATTTCACTCTCTCCAAATCACTAAAAGTTAGATCCAAGGGATTATAATAGTTATTTCTTCTCTATCTAATTATCCACCAACGGATCGTATAATTCAAACTACTTTTAATGATAAAAATTTTCCCAATACTAAAAAACATTTATTTGTTACTATAATTACTTTATTACGTGACTATTTCCATAAATTTTGTTGCTAGTCGAAAAAGGGGATCTAATAATGAGACTTCAATATAAAATAATAGTGACCATACAATTTCTTTTAATTTGTTCATATATTTATTATTTAAAAGTTCAAATTCATACAATCAAAAGAAATTCAATTCCAATCCAAACAATAGAGAGTTCTTTTTCCAATACATTAGGTAGTTTTAATAATAAAAAAGATAATCCTAAAATTGAGGAAAATCGAAGTCAATTGATCATTAGTAACAGTAATGACCTTGCTCAATTTTATGGCATGTGTATTACTTTATTCAGTAAAGAAGATCGCAACTTTTTTGAATTAACCTATAAGGTAGAGGATTATTATTTCTTTATGAGAGACTTGGCTTATAAAGTGGAGAATAAGGAGCCATTAACGGACTATGAAAACAATAAATATCAACGGATTTATACGAATATGAATTTGTTGAAGAGGAGTATTAGTGACCAACGGAAAAATCATGGAACTTTTACTAATTTAAGTAAAGCATACTCTAATATAAAACCTAGATGGATTGATGGACGATTCAATTAATTGAATCAGCAAAAAAAGGTAACTACTAATCGCAAGTAGAAAGTATTTTATAAGAACGATGTAGGCGGAATACTAGAAAGCAATTCAACAAATCGTTATACAAAGATAAAAAATAGATTACCAACTGTTTATCTCATGTAAGTATTTTAAGGAGGAAAAGTGAATGAAAAAGGTTAATTCTATGTTATTAATTGGTGCTTTAGGGATTGTGCTGTGTTCTCGTGGGCAAGTAAGTAGTGAGACTAAAATCGTTAAACCAGAGACTCTCACAAAAGCAGCCGAAGTATCGCAAACCCAAGCTAAAAAAGAAAAAATTCTAATATCAAAGAAAGCAGTCTTTTCAAAATTGAAAAAGTACTTACCTCAAAATGTTCTTAACAATATGCCGGATTTTAAACAATTAGATTCAACGACATACTTTTGGAGTAAAACTGAACCTAACAGTAATAACTTTATCCATAAAATGACAGTATCTTTCGACAAAAACGGACTTACTAGGTATGAATACAAGAACTACTCTTTTACTTTAAAAAAGAATAAGATTTCAAAAGCTGTGGCTAAAAAAATGGTTACAAATTTTGCAAAAGATTTTATTAATGACGGAAACAAATTATCTTTTGTAAATAAACCCGCGCTCGAAGTCCATTTGGTAGATAGATTTTATGAGAAAGGTGTAGTTGAAAGCTGGATAGCAGAAAAAAACAACAAAAAATACATTGTAATGGTGAACTTGAGATACGGTTATATTCAGGTTTTTGGAACAGAAGATATATCAAAGTGATTAAATGAATCAACAAAAAGGAAAACAATTTGCTTCTCCTTTTTTTGTTTACTTTATGACATTGATCCACTTTCAATAAGTTTTTTCTGATTTCATCACTTACACTTGAATATCATCCATAATCATAAAAATACCATTGGGCAGATTAAAAACAAAAAACATGCTAAAAAAGGTAATAAACTTATAGTAATGAATATCCGATTTGAAGGAATAAATTTGCCTGCCGCAAAAAATAAAGACGCAATTACGATAATGTAGGAAGTTGGATTTTGTATCCAACGAGTTATTGGTTCCTCAAAAAAGTACAATCCAAACAATATGGAAAATAACACCCCGAATAATCCACAATGTACGACATAATTCCAGATTGAAATATACTTCTTCATAATTAAGTAAGCTACAAATGTTATTAGCGTGGTTGTATAAATAAATGGAACGGAATATAAAATGATGCCAAAGAGTATATCGAAAGAAGACCAATCACTAGAAACTTTCCATACTTTAAAAAATGAACTTACAAAGAATAAAAAACACATAGAAGTTCCAATAAAGTAACGGTAAATCATTATTAGTCACTCCCTTTTCGTATTCACTCTTGTATTTATATTATTCTATTGATTAGTAGAGACACCTTTTTAGAAATAACTACAAAAATCGGAATATTACATTGTTGTTTAATATAGTTAAAGGGATTTTGTACCTTTATGAAGAAATTTAGTAATATATGCCTTTTCAATGAATATTATAGGGAGTTTTTAATATGGATAGTCGTTTATCTAAATTAGCAGATATACTTGTTAATCATTCTACAAAAGTTCAGCCTGGAGATCATGTGTTAATTCAAAGTGTCACTGAAGTTGACCATTTAGTCGTACAGGAAATTGTAAAAGCGGTTGGAGAAGCTGGGGGCCATGCTCATGTTTCGATGCGTGATGTTGCGGTTACACGACAATTGATTCTATCAGGTTCAGAAGAACAATTTAAAATGTATGCGGATTGGGAGTGTTATCGACTAAGCAAAATGCAAGTATATATTAATCTTCGTAGCCCTCGAAATGCATACGAATTAGCCGACGTACCTCCTAATAAATTTAAATCATATCAAACGATTTTCGGAAAAGCACAGAGTGAAGCTGTCTATAAAACAAGATGGGTTACAACAAGAATTCCTAACCCTTCTGCTGCCCAAGAAGCCAGAATGAGCACAGAGACTTATGAAGACTTTTACTATAATGTTTGCACTGTAGATTATAATAAAATGTCTAGAGCTATGGATCCGTTAAAAAAATTAATGAAAAAAACTAATATGGTAAAAATCACTGGGAACGGAACAGATCTTAGTTTTTCTATTAAAGGAATTGGTGTATTAAAAGGTGATGGAACAGATAATATTCCAGATGGTGAGATTTACACAGCTCCTGTAAAAGATTCTGTAAACGGTGTTATAACGTTTAATACACCCTCAATTAATCAGGGATTTGCATTCAAAAATATTTCGTTAAAAATTGAAAATGGGAAAATAATCGAAGCGCATGCAAATGATATTAATCGAATCAATCAAATACTTGATACCGATGAAGGGTCAAGATATATCGGTGAATTTGCATTGGCATTTAATCCATATATTTTACATCCCATGAATAATACGCTTTTTGACGAAAAGATAAACGGAAGTTTTCATTTAGCTATTGGTGACTCATTAGAGGGTGCAGATAATGGAAATAAATCAGCCATTCACTGGGATTTAGTAACGATCCAAAGACCAGACTATGGCGGTGGAGAAATTTGGTTTGATGATGTGCTAATTAGAAAAGATGGTCGATTTGTATTACCTGAATTATATGATTTAAATGAAGAGAACTTAAAATGTAATTAGTAAGATTTTAAATCCCCCTTTGAATCTATTCACAGGGGGATTCGTTTACCTTTTCTAAAATCTTATTGATAAAATCGGTTTTCCCTAATGTATAGGATGCTCTGTCTTTTGCAGTCTGTGACAAACATTTTTTCAATTGCTCATACTCTACAACATACTCAGGATTTTTTCGTAGATAATCTCGCAATGCAAGATGTCTTGCTAATTCTTCACTATCTTTATGACAGACATAAAGATGATGCTCCATCCAAATAATATTTCTTCCATCCCAAGGAACTGTAGTATCTTTTCTACCAAAGGCTTCTCTTCCTTTATAACTCCAATTTTCTTGGTGAAAATAACCAATTCTACTTAGTCCTTCAATGACATTAGGGAGAAAAGAATAATCTTCTATCACAACATCAATATCCAAAATTGGTTTTGCTCCAAGCCCATTAATTGACGTACTTCCAACATGCTCAATTCCGATCATTAAATCACCTAGAGTGGATTCTACTACTTGTTTCAAAGAGATAAATATTTCCGGCCACTGCTCATCATATTCAACAATCTCTATCCCAGATGGACTACTTTTCCCTTCAGTTCTCAAGGCTAGACCTCCCTATCCACGTGAAATTATTAGATTTCTATCAATCTACATCACTTCTTAAGTTTCATATAAGGGTAAAGTTGTAAATTAAGGAAATTCCTCTTAAAATATTCATCTAAACAAATGAGTTTCCCTCTTTTAAAAATAAACTTATTTCAATCCCTCATTAATTTCCTTCACTAAAACATCAAGAGCATTACTTTGCTGAGCGAGCATCATAGTTGATTTAAAACTCTCCTGATTTTGTGTTAGTTTATCTAAATCATCAAGTAATTTTCTGTCATCAAGATTCTCTTCTTCTAACATAATGGCATAGCCCTTTTTTTCAAAAGATTTACCGTTAAGTATTTGATCTCCTCTACTTTGATTCCTGCTCAAAGGAATAATAATCATTGGGATATTGAGTGCTAAAAACTCAAAAATTGAATTTGATCCGCCACGTGTAATGACAAAATTAGTTGCCGCTAATATATTTGCAAGTTCTCCATGAAGATATTCAAATTGCTTATAGTTTTTTTGATGTAGCAATGATTCATCAAGATTACCTTTTCCACACAAATGAACAATTTGATACTTTGATGTCAATTCGTTAATTGCACCTCGGACGGTATCATTAATCTTTTTAGCTCCTAAACTACCACCCATAATCGTTAAGATCGGTAAGTTTTGTTTGTATCTTAAAAAGTCTAACCCATTTTGAGCTGAGCCTTTAAACAACTCTTTTCTAATTGGCGAACCAATTGTTTTTGTTTTATTTTTAGGAAAAAACTTTGCAGCTTCTTCAAACGAAGTGTAAATTCTTGTAGCAAACCGCTTGGAAATTTTATTTGCAAGACCAGGCGTTATATCACTTTCGTGGATGTAAATTGGAATTGAAAGAGATTTTGCCGCGAGAATCACTGGTACTGAAACGAATCCTCCTTTAGAAAAGACTATCTGAGGTTTTAATTTTTTTAAGATCCGTCTAGCTCCAAAGCATCCTCTCAAAACTTTAAAAATATCGATAAAATTCTCAAAATCAAAGTAGCGTCTTAGCTTACCACTTGAGATACCAAAATAAGGAGTTCCTTGCTTTTCAATTAATTCTTTCTCAATTCCTTTTTTAGAACCAATATAATTAATTTCCCATTCTGACTTATTTAGTTCATTTATAATTGCTATATTTGGTGTCACATGGCCGGCTGACCCACCGCCCGTAAATACAATTCGTTTTTTAGACATTTGCTAACCTCCATTTAATGCTATAATTCGTCTATTTTATTAGGTAATATTATCGAGGTAAAATCAATGAAAAAAGAGATGAAACTCCATCTCTTTTCATTGTAATAAGATATTATGATTTCTTTCAATTTATTAATTGTCTTATTTTTTAGAATCAACAATCGATATGTATCTTTTATACACCGAATAGTACCCTAAGCCTTTTGAACTTCTTAAAGCTTTTTCATAATGTTCTTTTACTTTTTCCATATTATTTTCTTTTAAAAAGATTTCTGCTTGAATAATATCTTTTAAACTTTCAGACTTAATTTGGCTACCTAGATTTTTGGCTTCATTCAATTCATTTTCTTCAATATGTATCAACGCTTTATAATACACTCTATATGTCTCTTGTTTGAGTAGTTGTACGTTATTCTTTGCCATTTCTAGATCATTCTTATATAAAGCATACACGGTATTGAATGCGGATTTTTTATGTGGATTTTTTGTTTTACTGATTAACTTATGATAAACTTCCTCTACCTCATTATCCATCTGATTTGCAACTGCATAAAAAAATAAAAGTGGTTGTCTACGTTTCCCATGTTTCTTTTTCACTAAATACTTTTCAATTCTGTTTATATCTCTTGATAAGACCAAAGGATAAAACTCCACAAATAAACGAAAACCAACCATAATCACTAAAAACAAAATCAATACTAGTGAATTTACTTGGTATAAACCTAATACCATTGCTATTAAAAAAATGAAAATGTAAAAAACTATATTAAAAATAATTTCAAAAACCCCCAATACTCCCTTTAGACAACTTATATCTATTTATTTTAACAGTATAATTTAAACTTAATTTCCCAAATCCAATCAACCCTTATAATTCAATAATTTAAAAACTGAAATAACTACAAATATATTATCCTAATCTATTAAAAAGAAATGGACCTTCTAAAAAGAAGATCCATTTACATATCATTTACTTGTTAAGAATGATCAATATTGTATACCTTTACCTTTTTCCAAATCGAATCCCAATTCTTTTTTGTAACTCTTTTATTGTATATATTTTTAAGTTCTTCGGACTCTATATAAAGAGGTGTAGGTTTTACTTCTAAATTAATAGCATCTTTTATTCCCAACGGAGCAGTCAAAATGATGTTGTCCTTCTCATCTAACTTAACTCCTAAAGCTGTCGCTGTTTCTGGAAATTTTGAAATACCATCAACAGAGGATGCATAAGGTGACATGTTATTTTTAACATGCATTCTTGCTTGATTCTTTACAGACCAAGGTATTGAGGGCATAAGAGATTTTAATAAGTATTCAATCCTCTTTTCCTCTAATTCATCCAAATTACTTAAATCATAATAAATGACATCAATATCTGACATAGGTGTTCTTGCTTTGAATTCATGTAAAACATCCCAAATTTTCGAACGGATAAAGCCAGCACAGATCCACCAATCAGACAAATTCAGAGTTTTTACGGTTCTGAGTATACTCATCATCCATTCATCTTCTTTAATGATTCGTATAATATCTTCTTCGTTTTTGATAGCCAACTATTTCACCTACATTATGGAAATTATAATCAGTGACTTCTCTATGTTTATTTTTGCATTACATGCTTTGGTTCATTTAGTAATTGGATTATTCAGTACTCTCAATCATTCATATTTGTAATCTTAACTATTGTTCGTTTTCTTGGAAACATCCTTTTTTTTAGTACCTTTGCTTACATAAGGTTTCGCATTCTTAGCTTTTTTGGCACTTGCTTGCCAACGATTCCAGCCCTTTTTATCTGTTCCTCTACCTGTTCCGCCTTTACCCTTAGCTTTACTCATATAATCCTACCTTTATAATTCTATTTAGAGCTACCTGCCCTTGGTTAGCTTTTTCCATTTTACTTGATTTTAGATAATCTTTAAGTAATAAACAATATCATAACAGTCTGATATTGTATAGAAACAAGAAATAAATATCGGTTACACTCAATTCCTTTTTTTACCAAAACGCTCTTTTATTCTACTTAGAAAGAGGCTTCTATTTTGATTAATCGCATGCGATAGTAGCTTGATTTTCCGATAATTTGATTATATTTACTTTTACTGTTAAAATGATAATATTACAATGTGTGCAACCCACACTAGGAGGTAACAAAAATGGAACAAGGTAAAGTTAAATGGTTTAATGCAGAAAAAGGTTTTGGATTCATCGAACGCGACAATGGCGAAGATGTATTTGTTCACTTCTCAGCAATTCAAAGTGAAGGATTCAAATCATTAGATGAAGGCCAAGCAGTTACATTCGATGTTGAACAAGGTCAACGTGGTCCACAAGCGACTAATGTTCGTAAAGCATAATTGATTAAAGCATAAATAGACTCTGTATCGGAGTCTATTTTTATTTTATATTAAATCCAAATAAAAACCCCCTATTCAAGTATGAATAAGGGATATATCTAAGTAAAGAAAATGGTTTAAATTATTATAGCATACAGATTTATTATAATCACTCTTTCAAATACTATTTATATTTTTATTATATTTTCTTGCCACAACCGTTCAAAGGTAGCTTCGTGGTTCTTAAAACTTAAAATAAAAACATCAGGATTACTAAGCCTCTTCCATTGTTCAAAGTCAAAGTCATTATTAAAATATTTTAAAAGCAAAGACATCAAATTTCCGTGGGTTACTATGATTGTATTTTCATCATCGCTTTTAATTATGTCATCTACTACCTCTACTACACGGTTTGTAGCCTCTTGACTGGACTCTCCACCTTCAAATTTTAACTCCATATCACTATATGTTACTTTTAGTTTTTCTAACCAATCAGGTAAATCAACTTCAGCTAGTGTACGTTCTGATAATCGTTCATCAATTTCTATTTTTAAATTTGTTTTTTCACCTAGTGGCGCTACTGACTGAATAGCACGTAAAAACGGACTTGATATGATTCGATCAATTTTAATATTAGAGAAGAATTCAGATAAGATTTGAGCTTGTCTAACGCCTTCATCCGTTAACCTTGATTCGGCTGGTTGACCTTCTGCCTTGCAATGTCTTATTATATAAATCTTTTTTTCCATGGATATACCTCCAATTTTATGAATAAATCGAAGTTCTTACTATGGATTCAGCACATTTGATACTCTCTTTTAAATAGATTGGTGCTTTCGGATGATTCATTATTTCCTCGGCGGACATCCACATTACATCCTCAACTTCATCTGGACTTTTCACAAATGCTTCTCCAGATTCATATTCACAAAGAAAGACAATATCAACTACGTTTTCCCCAGAGTCAGTCATAAAGCTTGTACTATGCAAATACCTTAAATTATCTTTTATTTCCACCCCTATCTCTTCCAGTATTTCACGTTTCACTGTCCTCTCTAAAATATGCTTTGAGTCCCCTTCTATGTCTACCTTACCTCCAACAAGAGAAAGTAAACCACCAGCGTGTTCTTCTTTTTTACTCCTTTCGACGATTAACCATTTATTTTTTTAAAAAATTGCTCCCTCTACATTTACAATAAACACTTATTTACCTCCACTGAATAAAGTAATACATATTGATTTCTACTCAATCATCAATCTTACCTGCTTCTCTTTTCCGACCGATCTATTTATTTCCATAGAAAAACCACCTATCCCTAGGTGGCTATGACATCAACTTTTACATTCATTTTTACTGTTTAAACTAAAATATTTGTATGATTTCCACGATGAAGAGTTAAAAGTGTATTGACTAAATCCATATCAGGAGTTACATTCATAAACCTTTTTATTTCTCTGCCTTTTTCCATAAAAATAATTTGTGTAGCTGTTTCAACTGCAACGTCCATCATATGAGTAGAAAAAATAATGATTTTCCCTTGATTTTTTAACTCTTTTAAAATTGAGATGAATTGATTAATCCAATTGGGATCCAATCCGTTTGTTGGCTCGTCCAACACTAACAGAACAGGATTGCCAATTAACGCTTGAGCTAAGTTTACCCTTTGTCTCATTCCTTTTGATAAATTTGATATTTTCTCTTCAGATTTATCTTCTAACCCTACTAATGATAGTACTTCTTTAACTCTTTCTTTTGAGCAACCTCTTAAAGAAGAATAAAAAGCAAGTAATTCTCTAATCTTCAAGGAATTTGGAAACTGTGCCTCATCTGGCATATAACCAATGTTTTCAAGGAATTGTTTACGGTTTTCGATTAGCGTAAAATTATTTAGTTTAAATTCACCTGAAGTAACAGGGAATATTCCCGTTAACAGTTTTATAAAGGTACTTTTACCTGCACCATTACCTCCGCAAAGTACTAAACAATCCCCTTCATTTAATTCTGCGTTAATATTTGAACAAGCTAAAAATTGTCCAAAATACTTTGTAATATTTTCAACGTTTAAACTATTACTCATTTTTTTATCCTCCTTTTTAGTCCAAGGATACCTAAACTGAATAAAAAGTATGAAAATAAAAACAAATAAATTACTAGAATGATCCAATTATACGTTACAAAATTTGTAATTAATGAATCGTAATCTTGACCGAAAACTGCTCCGCCACCTAATTGTGACACAAAAAATACTCTTAGAAATTCTGCTGGATTGAGACAAAGTAATAATACTAAAATTGTATAAATCCAATTATAAGGAACAAAATTTAACACACTTAATAACAACATTGACCAAATCATGATGAATACAAACCAAATAAACACACTAATCATTAATGCTTGCCACCTGTTACTACTAAATGTCCCAATTACCATTCCGATTAGTAAAAAGGTGAACGATAAACATAATGTAAAAAAATAGATTAATAGTAACCAGTGCAAAGTTATATTAATCTTTAATATCGTACTTATTAAAGATGCAAGCCCAAAACCAAATGTTACAGTAACGATTTGAGTAATTAATTGCCCAATGAATTTCCCACCTAAAAACGCATCATTTGTCATCGCATATGCTTGCAATAAATGCCAATGACCATTTTCAAATTCAGAAGTTATTGCAAAAGAACCAAATAGAAGCATGATTAATGGAAAAAAGTACAAAATAAAATTCATGAATGTCCCAGCACTATTTGAGAAACCACTTAAACTAGGATAGCCTTTCTGCATAAAAAATAATAAACTTAGCATGATTGTCCATATGAATAAAAATAA
>Ga0187780_10000447_pt1 | contig 31081 bp, 28 predicted proteins | sample 1015_Q2_SP10_20__FD_132429 | JGI IMG/M metagenome (GOLD analysis project Ga0187780, IMG submission 132429) | Tropical peat soil microbial communities from peatlands in Department of Meta, Colombia - 1015_Q2_SP10_20_MG | ecosystem: Environmental > Terrestrial > Soil > Wetlands > Peat | place...
GAGTCGCTATGGCGGATTCTTTCGGGAGCCGGCTTCGGCGCGACGCCGGAGCTCGGGTTTCCTGGTCAGGCCTCGGGCCATTTGCGCCCCTTTCAGCAGTGGCGGCCAATCGAGCAGGCGACACTGTCCTACGGCCACGGCATCTCCGTCAGCCTGCTGCAGCTGGCGCGCGCTTACACCGTCTTCGCGACCGACGGGCAGCTCCAGGCGGTGACGCTTGTTCGGCAGGATCAGAGGCCCGAGAGCAAGCGCGTGATCTCGCGAGCCACGGCGCTCGCGGTTCGCAGCATGCTCGAACTGGTCGTTCAGGCGGGCGGCACAGCCCCGCGCGCCCGCATCCCGGGCTACCGGGTGGCTGGCAAGACTGGCACCGCTCACAAATTGGATGGTCGGGGATATGCCGCAGACCGCTACGTATCCTCCTTCGTCGGGATGGCGCCTGCCTCCAATCCTCGCTTGCTGGTTGCCGTCATGGTCGATGAGCCGAGCGCTGGCGAGTACTTCGGCGGCGTCGTTGCCGCACCAGTGTTCAGTCGCGTCATGTCAGAGGCGTTGAGCATCTTGTCCATATCGCCCGACGCGCCCATGGTCGACGTTGTCCCCATCGAAGCGCTGCCGGAGGTGCGAGAAGAGGTATGAGCGAGGCCGCCGAAAACCAGGACCTCTCGCCAGGCGCCGACCGCGCTGCGCTCGAGGGTCTCGGTGTGCCAGTCACTCGACTGGTCACGGACAGCCGCCGGGTAGAGCCCGGGGATGTGTTTGTTGCCATGCCTGGCGTTCGTACTGATGGACGCGCCTTCATCGAGCAGGTCATCGCCGCTGGTGCGGCCGCCGTCATCTGGGACGCACGAAACTTTGAGTGGAATTCCGCCTGGCGGGTGCCGAACTTGGCTGTCTCGCGCTTGCGCGAGAGGTTGGGGTTCATCGCGGCCAGCGTGTACGGACATCCGTCTCGCAGCATGTGGGTGGCGGGCGTGACCGGAACCAACGGCAAGACGTCCTGCTCCCACTGGATTGCGCAGAGCCTCACGAACCTGGGTCGGCGTACCGCAGTTATCGGCACGCTCGGGAACGGCTTCCCCGGGCGGCTCGCGACCTCTACTCACACCACCCCCGACGCAGTCGCGCTTCAATCGCACATGTCCAGCCTGCTGCAGCAGGGGGCGTCGGGAGTGGTCGTGGAAGTCTCCTCCCACGGCCTGGAGCAGGGCCGGGTGAATGGCGTGACCTTCGCGGCCGCGCTGTTCACCAACCTTTCCCGCGATCACTTGGACTACCACGGCAGCATGGAGCGCTACGGTGCTGCGAAAGCGAGGTTGTTCAGCTGGCCCGGGCTGCAGCATGCGGTGATCAACCTGGATGACAGTTTCGGGCTCGAACTGGCGGCCGCGCTCGACCGCTCGCGGATCAACGTGCTCGGCTATGGGCTGGGCAAAGGCGAAATCTCTGGTCACAAGCTCGACTTGTCAAAGCACGGGCTCACGCTGGAGATCGAAACCCCTTGGGGTGCCGGCGTCATTCGCAGCCAGCTGCTCGGGGGCTATAACGCTGCCAACCTGCTCGGCGTGCTCGGGACGTTGTTGGCGGCTGGCGTCAGATTGGAGGATGCAACCACGGCGTTGGAGCGCGTCGAGCCTGTGGCGGGTCGTCTGCAGATGATCCGGCGCCAGGGTAAGCCGCTGGTAGTGGTGGATTACGCACATACGCCGGATGCGCTCCAGAAAGTGCTGGAGACGCTACGCACGGTCCTGGGAGCCGACGGCCGGCTGATCTGCGTATTCGGTTGCGGTGGGGAACGCGACGCTGGCAAGCGACCGCTGATGGGTGAAGTAGCCACGCGGCTAGCAGATCAAGTGTTCATCACCAGCGATAACCCGCGCGGCGAGGATCCGCGTGCCATCGTCGAGTCGATCATTGCTGGCGCACATGCCAACTACCACGTGGAGTTGGACCGCGCCACCGCCATCCTGCTCGCGCTGCACGAGTCGCGCCCCGAGGACGTGGTTCTGATCGCCGGCAAAGGCCACGAAGCCTATCAGGAGATCGCAGGGCGGCGCATGCCGTTCAACGATACCGAGGTGGCCGCCAGCATCCTGGAGGGGCGTCGCTGATGCTTGACGTCGACACAGCCGCTCGCGTCCTCGGCGGTGTTCGGTCAGGCCCGAACGTGACGTTCAGCGCCGTCAACACCGACAGCCGCCAAGGCGAGCCCGGTGCGCTGTTCGTCGCTCTGCGAGGTGAGCGCTTCGATGGACACGCCTTCGTGGCTGCCGCGATGGCGGCCGGTGCCGCCGCCGTTCTTGTCGAGCAGGGGCGGCTGCCGACCACCGCCGACACGCCGATGATTTCAGTGCCCGACACGGAGCAGGCCCTGGGGACCCTCGCGGCATACTGGCGCAATCGGTTCAACGTTCCAGTCGTCGCAATAACGGGCAGCAACGGCAAGACCACAGTCAAGGACATGCTCGCCCTGGTGCTGAGCGCGGCGGCGGGTGAGGAAGCCGTGCTTGCGACCACCGGGAATCTCAACAACCACATCGGCGTGCCGCTCATGCTGCTGCGCCTGCGCGAGCGGCACCGCTATGCCGCGTTCGAGATGGGCATGAATCATCTCGGCGAGATCAGTTACCTGGCGCGCCTCGCGAGCCCGAGCGTTGCGCTGGTCACGAACGCTGGCGTTGCGCACCTGGGAGAGGTCGGTTCGCGCCAGGACATCGCTCACGCGAAGGGAGAGATCTTCGGTGCTCTGGGTGCAACAGGTGTAGCCGTAATCAACGCCGACGACGAATATGCTCTCTATTGGCGTCAGTTGAATCACGGCCGCAGGATCGTCGATTTCGGTATCGACGCGCCTGCCGCCGTATCGGCTCGCTTCGAGCTGAGCCCGGCGGGCAGCCTTCTCTCGCTGCGTGCGCCGGATTCGGAATACATCGTCCGGCTGCACGTGCCTGGATTACACAACGTGCGCAATGCGCTTGCGGCTGCTGCTTGCGCACATGCGGTAGGCATCGCGCCCGCCGAGATCGCCAGCGGTCTGGCGCGCTACACCGGTACCAAGGGCAGGCTGCAGCGCATGGCCGCGCGCAGCGGCGCCACGCTGATCGATGACACGTACAACGCTAACCCCGACTCCGTCAGAGCGGCTATCGCGGTGCTTGCGGCGGCACCGGGTAAGCGCGTCCTGGTGCTCGGAGACATGGGAGAGCTGGGCCAGGAGGGCGCCGTCCTGCACGCTCAAACCGGGGAACAGGCCCGGCGTGCTGGAATCGACCAGTTGCTCACGCTAGGCGACCTGTCCGAGGCAGCGGCGCGCGCGTTTGGCGACGGTGCCCAGCATTTCCGCGACCTCGACGCACTGCACGCCGCCCTCGATCGACTTCTGAGCGCGGGCACGACCGTCCTCGTGAAGGGTTCCCGTTTCATGCGTATGGAGCGCGTGGTGCAGCGCTTGATCAACGGCGAGTCCCAACCGGCTGAGGGAGGGCATTAGTATGCTGCTGATGGTGACGCAATGGCTGGCGCAGGACGTGCGCACCTTCAACGTCTTCACCTATATCACGCTGCGTGCGGTGCTCGCGACCTTGACCGCGCTTGCGATCTCCTTCGTGGTGGGCCCTGCGGTCATCCGCAAGCTGACTGCCTACAAGATCGGGCAGGCGGTGCGCGACGACGGGCCTCAGACGCACCTGTCCAAGGCCGGAACACCCACGATGGGCGGCGCCTTGATCCTGGTGTCCATCACCATCACGACCATCCTGTGGAGCGATCTGACCAATCGCTTCGTATGGGTTGTGATCGCAGTCACCCTCGGCTTCGGTGTGATCGGATGGGTCGACGACTATCGAAAAGTAGTCCATCGCAATCCCAAGGGCTTGCCGGCACGCGCCAAGTTCTTCTGGCAATCGGTGCTGGGGTTGGCCGCCGCCGGCTTCCTGGCATATAGCGGCACGGCTGCACAGACCGAGTTCATCGTCCCGTTCTTCAAACAGATCGCCTATCCGTTGGGCGTGATCGGTTTTGTGATCCTCACCTATTGCGTCATCGTTGGGACCAGTAACGCAGTCAACCTGACCGACGGGCTTGACGGGCTCGCCATTCTGCCCACCGTCATGGTGGGGAGCGCGCTCGGCGTATTTGCCTACGTGGCGGGCAACGCCGTCTTCTCCAAGTACCTGGGATTTCCGCACATTCCCGGGGCGGGCGAGCTGACGGTGTATTGCGCCGCCCTGGCTGGCGCGGGCCTCGGATTCCTATGGTTCAACGCTTATCCCGCCGAGGTATTCATGGGCGACGTGGGCGCCTTGGGGCTGGGTGCTGCGCTCGGAACGGTTGCCGTCATCGTCCGTCAGGAGATCGTGCTGTTCATCATGGGCGGCGTGTTCGTTGTGGAAACGCTGTCGGTGATGCTGCAGGTGGCTTCCTTCAAGCTCACGGGTAAGCGCATCTTCCGCATGGCACCGCTGCACCATCACTACGAACTGAAGGGGTGGAAGGAGAATCAGGTGGTGGTGCGATTCTGGATCATCACGATGATGCTGGTGCTGTTCGGACTGTCCACCCTGAAACTGAGGTAAGAGAGATCAGTCGCATGGAGCTGGCTGGAAGAAACGCGCTGGTGCTCGGTCTTGGGGTGAGCGGCCTGTCGATGGCGCGCTGGCTCCGCCACAGCGGCGCACGCGTGCGCGTTGCTGATACGCGCGCGGTGCCTCCCTGCGCGTCTCAGCTGCAACGAGAGTCGCCGGATGTCCCGGTGGACATCGGGGCTCTGCGACGCGAGAGCTTCGACGGCGCCGAATTGATCGCTATCAGCCCGGGCGTTTCATTGGCCGAGCCTCTGGTGGAGACGGCCGCCGGCAGGGGTGTACCGGTGGTAGGCGACATTGAGCTGTTCGCGCAGGCCCTGCCTGGCATCTGTGCGGCGAAAGTGCTCGCGATCACGGGATCCAACGGCAAGAGCACGGTAACCGAGATGACCGGCGCCATGTGTCGACAAGCCGGGTTGCGAACCGTCGTAGCCGGCAATATCGGGCTGCCGGTGCTCGATGTCCTGCTGGAGCTTGCCACGGCGACCGGCGCGTCGGAGCGGGAGCCGGAAGTATTCGTGCTCGAACTGTCGAGCTTTCAGCTCGAGACGACGAGGTCGCTCGATGCGCACGTGGCCGCCTGCCTTAACCTGAGCGAGGATCACCTCGACCGATATCGCACGATGCCGGCCTATGCACAGGCGAAAGCACGCATCTTTCACGGCAGCGGCATTCAGGTCGTCAACCGACAGGACGTGTGGTCCCGGAGCATGGCGCTGGCCGGGCGAACCGTCTTTACGTTCGGGTTGGATGCGCCCTCTGGCGAGCGGGAGTGGGGCTTGATGGATCGCGCCGGCGACACTTGGTTGGCGCAGGGAGACCAGCAACTCATGGCGGTGTCGCAGCTGCGCGTGGTCGGTTTGCACAATGCGGCCAACGCCCTCGCGGCGTTGGCGCTTACGCGCGGGATCGAGCTGCCGTACGACGCACTGCTGCTCGCGCTCTCCCAGTTCGAGGGCCTGCCCCACCGGGTGCAAAAGATCGGCGAAATCGACGGCGTCGCATTCTACGACGATTCCAAGGGCACCAATGTGGGCGCCACGCTCGCCGCGCTCAATGGCATGCGCCAGAAGGTGGTGCTCATTGCCGGTGGCGACGGCAAAGGACAGGACTTCACTCCGCTCAAGTCGGCTGTCGCAGCCCGAGCGCGCGCTGTCGTGCTGATCGGGCGCGACGGCGACAAGATCGCCAGCAGCATTCAAAGCACTGGCGTGCCGGTCGCACTCGCGCGCGATATGGACGAGGCCGTACGCCTGAGCCTGGCAGCGGCGCGCGAAGGCGATGCGGTGCTGCTGTCGCCAGCCTGCGCGAGTTTCGACATGTTTCGCAACTACGAGCACCGCGCTCAGGTTTTCGCGCGCGCGGTTCAGGAATTGGGGGCCGCAAGATGAACTGGGGCGAGGCGTTGGCTCCCCCCGGACGGGGTACACCTGGCGCGTATGACCATGCTCTTGTCTGGACTTGTGCACTGCTGCTGGGCGCGGGCGTAGTAATGGTGTACTCCGCCTCTATCGCGATTGCCGAGCAGTCCAGGTTTGCCGCCAATCAGCCGACCTTCTTTCTTTGCCGGCAACTGCTTTTTGTGTGCGTGTCGGTGCTACTCGCAAGCCTGATCTTCCAGATCCCGACGCGCCTGTGGCAAGACGCGGCTCCTTACCTGTTTCTCTTCGGTGCAGCACTGCTGGTGCTGGTGCTCATTCCTGGGGTCGGGCGCGAGGTCAACGGCAGCCGGCGCTGGCTTCCGCTCGTGATCGCGAACCTGCAGCCCTCTGAGCTGATGAAGCTTTTCGTTGTTCTCTACGCCGCGGACTATACCGTCCGCAAGGCAGCGTGGATGCACAGCGTGCGTAAGGGGTTCCTCCCGATGTTCGCCGTCATGCTGTTCGTGGGCGCACTGCTGCTACGCGAGCCAGATTTCGGCGCTTTCGCGGTCATCGCCGCCATCGCCATGGGGATCCTGTTCCTCGGTGGAGTGAATTGGCGTCTGTTCGCAGGCCTCGTGGTGCTGCTAGTCGCGGGTTTCGTCCTGGTCATCCTCACTTCGCCCTACCGCATGCAACGCATTCTGGGTTTCATGGATCCGTGGGCCGATCCCTATGGCAAGGGCTATCAGCTGTCGCATGCGCTAATCGCGTTCGGGCGCGGCGAGCTGCTCGGTGTGGGCCTCGGGGCGAGCGTGGAAAAACTGTTCTATCTGCCCGAGGCTCACACCGACTTTTTGCTCGCAGTGATCGGCGAGGAGCTTGGCTTCTGCGGCGTGTCGCTAGTGATCGGGCTGTTCGGCTTCCTCACGGTACGAGCCTTCGCGATCGGATCGCAGGCGGCCAAACTCGAGCGCTACTTCTCTGCCTTGGCCGCGCAAGGTATAGGGATCTGGCTCGGCGTGCAGGCCATCATCAACATGGGCGTGAACCTGGGTTTGCTTCCGACCAAGGGATTGACTCTGCCTTTTTTGAGCTTCGGCGGCAGTGGATTGCTTGCCAACTGCGCAGCTCTTGCCATGCTGCTACGCATTGACTGGGAGAGCCGGAACTTGATGCGCGGGACCGCAGATTCGGGGTCGATCGCGAAATTGGGAGGCGGGGCTTTGGCGTCCAACGCGCGGCCGCGCGCCGGGCGTGGCGTCAGAACAGCGTGGGTGGGCAGCGCGCTGCGGGCGAGGCCGGATTGAGATGGGACTTGACCCCGCCTCGCGCCAGCCGACAAGCGCCTCGCCGCAGACACACGCTGCGCGGGCCATTCTGGTTATGGCGGGCGGGACAGGGGGGCATGTGATGCCGGCTCTGGCGGTCGCCGAACAGATGCGCCGCGCAGGCTGGCGAGTTGTATGGCTGGGCTCCAAAGATGGAATGGAGGCCACACTGATCCCCAAGCACGGTTACCAGATGGAATGGATCCGATTCTCCGGTGTGCGCGGGAAGGGATTCATGCGCCTCGCTCTGCTGCCGCTCAGCCTGCTTGTCGCATTTTGGCAGAGCGCCAGAGTGATTTTCCGAGTGCGGCCGGATGTGGTGCTGGGAATGGGTGGATACGTCTCCTTCCCTGGCGGCATGATGGCCTCGCTGCTTGCGCGGCCGCTGGTGGTGCACGAGCAAAACTCCGTCGCGGGTCTGGCCAACCGAGTGCTGGCAGGAGTGGCCGACCGTGTTCTCTCCGGTTTTCCTGGCGTGCTCAAGAAGTCGCTGTGGGTAGGCAACCCGGTACGAGAGTCGATCACACATTTGCCAGAGCCCGAGACTCGCTACGCGAATCGGCCCGATTCTCTCCAGCTGCTGGTGCTCGGAGGCAGTCTCGGTGCGCAGGCGTTGAACGAAGTGGTACCAGCGGCGATGAGCCTGGTTCCAGAGGGGCATCGCCCGCGGATCACTCACCAATCTGGAGCAAAGCATCTAGACCAGCTGCGGCGCAGCTACGAGCAGGCCGGCGTGCGCGCTGAAGCGACGCCCTTCATTGACGACATGGCTGCTCAATACGGACGCGCCGATTTGGTCATCTGCCGAGCGGGCGCGCTGACAGTCTCTGAGCTCGCTGCGGCGGGCGTTGCCAGCATACTCGTGCCCTTTCCCCATGCGGTGGATGACCACCAGACTCACAACGCGCGCTTTCTCGTCGACGCAGGTGCGGCCGTGCTAGTCCAGCAGCGTGAGCTCTCACCGCGTCGTCTGGCGGACCTGCTGCTGGGCTTCACGCGCGAGCAGCTCGCGGAAATGGCCAAGCGCGCACGTGCGCTGGCCAAGCCGGAGGCCGCGGCAACGGTGACGGATATCTGCGTGGCGTGTGCCGGATGAGCTCAGAGAAGGAAGACAGCGTGGCGCAACCCAAAGTTAACAAACAGGCGAGACGGCGCAGTGACCTGCTGCGGCTGCGCCTTCCAGCGCGCACGGAGCGCGTGCCTCGCAGACAGGATCTGGGCGATCTGCGCCTGCAGTTCCTGCTCGAGGCTAGCAGCTTACTGAGGTGAGCGGGGGGCATGAGGCACAAGGTCAAGCGCGTCCATTTCGTCGGCATCGGCGGCTCTGGGATGAGCGGAATCGCTGAGGTGCTGCTCAACCTCGGGTTCCAGGTGAGCGGCTCCGATCTGTCCGATAGCGCCGCGACCGAGCGCCTGCGCAGCCTCGGCGCGAGCGTGTCTCGGGGTCATGACGCCAGCAATGTGGAGGGAGCCGACGTGGTAGTGGTGTCGACCGCGGTCAAGCCCGGCAACCCAGAGGTCGGTGCGGCGCACGCACGGCGCGTTCCGGTTGTGCCACGAGCGCTGATGCTTGCGGAGCTGATGCGGCTGCGACAGGGCATCGCGATCGCCGGCACCCATGGCAAGACCACGACCACCAGCCTCGTCGCCAGCGTGCTGGCCGAGGCGGGCATGGATCCGACCTTCGTGATCGGCGGTCGGTTGGAGGCCGCTGGATCCCACGCCAAGCTGGGCAAGGGCGAGTTCATCGTGGTCGAAGCCGACGAGTCGGATGCCTCGTTTTTGCATCTCCAGCCCGTTCTAGCGGTGGTCACCAACATTGACGCCGACCATATGGAGACGTACGGCCACGATTTCGGTCGGCTCCGGCAGGCCTTCCTCGACTTCGTGCAGCGCCTGCCCTTCTATGGGATGGCGGTGCTCTGCGTCGACGACCCGAACGTGCGGGCGATCATGCCATTGGTCACGAAGCCCATCACTACATACGGTTTATCCGAGCATGCGCAGGTGCGTGCTACCGGCATCCGCCATGAGCAAGGGCGCATGCGCTTCACTGCACACGTCAAGACCAACGGTCTTCCCGGCAAGTCGCTGCAGCTCGCGCTCAATCTTCCCGGCCTGCACAACGTCCAGAATGCGCTCGCAGCGGTGGCCGTCGGCGTCGAATTGCAGGCGCCAGAAGGGGCTATCGCACGTGCGCTGGCTGAGTTCAAGGGTGTCGGCCGCCGCTTCCAGCGCTTCGGCGAGGTAGCGCTGGCCCGAGGCGGGTTCACGCTGGTCGACGACTACGGCCATCACCCGGCCGAGATGGACGCGACGCTGGCTGCCGTGCGAGGTGCGTTCCCAGGTCGTCGCGTGGTGCTGGCCTTCCAGCCGCATCGCTACACGCGCACACGCGACGTGTTCGAGGACTTCGTGCGTGTGCTCTCGTCAGTCGACGTGTTGCTTTTGGCTGAAGTGTATCCGGCCGGCGAGGTGCCGATTGTGGCTGCCGATGGACGTGCGCTGGCGCGGGCGGTCCGCGTGGCGGGCAAGGTCGAGCCCATTTTCGTTGAGCAGATCACGGACATGGCGCAGGCCATTCTGGATGTCGTACGCGCGGGTGACGTGGTAGTCACCATGGGGGCCGGCTCGATCGGTACGGTGGCGGGCGCGCTTGCGTCGAAGCCGAGACCGGGCGGCAACATGCAGGCGGCTGCGCATGGACATGGCTGACGTTGACCGCATGACCCGCGAGGGGCCAGGCGGCGAACTGAGATCGAACGAGCCGATGCGCAAGCACACAAGCTGGCGTGTGGGCGGGGCTGCCGAGCGCGCGTATTTCCCGCGTTGCCTGGATGACCTGGTCGCGTTCGTCCGGACGATTCCGCCGGCTGAGCCGCTATACATAGTCGGACTGGGCAGCAATCTCCTGGTTCGGGATGCAGGTTTGCGAGGTACTGTGGTTTTCACGCATGGCGCATTGAACAAGATCCGCCTCGACAGCCAGCCGTCGGGGTCTGACATGGTTTATTCCGAAACTGGAGTTGCCGGGGCGAAAGTCGCGCGCTTCTGTGCGACTCATGGTTTGCGCGGCGGCGAATTTCTCGCCGGGATACCCGGAACCGTGGGCGGTGCGCTGGCGATGAACGCCGGCTGCTACGGATCGGAAACCTGGGACATCGTCGACTCGGTTTTGTGCCTGCGTTTCGACGGGGAGCTGGTGCGCTGCAGCCCGGATCAGTTCGATGTGGGCTATCGCCACGTCGCCTTGCGAGCAGACGCGAGGGACCCGCGCACGTCAGCCAAGCCGGCCTACTGGTTTGCCGCCGCCTGGTTCAAGTTGCAGCGCGGTGAGCCTGACGACTCGCGCCGTGCAATCCGGGAGTTGTTGGAGCGGCGTATTGCCACGCAACCTCTAGATCGGCCGAATGCGGGCTCGGTGTTCCGCAATCCTCCAGGCGACTACGCGGCACGCCTGATCGAGTCGTGCGGCTTGAAGGGCTTTGCGATCGGCGGGGCTGCGGTGTCGGCAAAGCACGCCAATTTCATCGTCAACACCGGCAATGCCAGCGCGGCGGACATCGAAGCTTTGATCGACAAAGTGCAGCTGACGGTGTGGGAGCGCTGCGGGGTGCGCCTCGAGCGTGAGGTGCGCATCATCGGCGAGAGAGCGTAAAGCGATGGCCAGGACGCAGACCACAGTGGCGGGCCGCACGTTCGGCAAGGTCGCCGTTCTGCTCGGAGGCAAGTCCGCGGAACGGGAGATCTCACTGATGTCGGGTCAGAACGTGCTGGAGGGACTGCGCAACGCTGGGGTCGATGCCCATGCGTTCGATCCGGCCCAGCGGGAATTGGGTGAGCTCAAGCACGAAGGCTTCGAGCGTGTGTTCATCGCGCTGCACGGCCGCTACGGCGAGGACGGGACGGTACAAGGTGCCCTCGAGATGATGGGCATCCCCTATACGGGCAGCGGTGTCATGGCTTCAGCTTTGTGCATGGATAAGGTGCGGACGAAGCTCATCTGGCTGGCGAGCGACCTGCCGACTCCGCATCACGAAGTCGTTTCTGCGGACAGCAACTGGTCTGCGGTAGCGGCAAGGCTGGGCTTGCCACTGATCGTCAAGCCCGCGCATGAAGGATCGACCCTCGGGCTGACGAAGGTGGCCAAGGCTCACGAGCTGGCGGCCGCCTATCAGCATGCGGCGACGTATGACCCACTGGTCCTCGCGGAGGAATTTGTCGAAGGCGAGGAATTGACTGCTGGTTTCGTCGGCGACCAGGCGCTCCCACTCATCCGGATCGAGGCGCCACAGGGCAACTACGACTACCAGAACAAATATTTCAGCGATGAAACCAAATACGTTTGCCCGTGCGGACTGGCGGCCGCCGAGGAACAGCGCATTCAGGATCTCGTCATGCGCTCGGCTCGAGCACTGGGCTGCAGCGGATGGGGCAGGGGTGATCTGATTCGACGCGCGGACGGATCGGTGTCGCTGCTCGAGATGAACACCTCGCCAGGCATGACCAGCCACAGCTTGGTGCCGATGGCGGCAAAGGTTGCCGGGCTTTCCTTCGAGCAGCTCGTCGTGCGCATCCTGGAGCTGGCCCATGTGGGATAACCATCGACATCTGAACCGTTTGGCCACAGGCCTGTACGGGATAGCTGCGCTGCTCCTTGTTTACTGGGCGCTCATCGCCATTGTGCGCCTGCCGATCTTCCCCTTGCGGGAAATGCAAGTCAGCGGGCGAATTGCGCATACCACCCCGGAGCAGGTGCGCGCCGTTATCGATGGGCGGCTGAAGGGCAATTTCTTCACACTCGACCTGGAGGCTGCGCGACGCAGTCTGCAGAAGCTGCCGTGGGTGAGACATGTGCTCGTGCGACGTGAATGGCCCGACCGCCTGGATATCCAGATCGAGGAGCATGTCGCACTCGCGCGCTGGCACGAAGACGCGCTGGTCAACACGTACGGTGAGCTGTTCGAGGCGGCCACGAACGAAGCTCTTCCGGTGTTTAGCGCGCCCGACGGAACTGCTACCGAGGTGACTCGGCGCTATCTGATGTTCAGTAGCTTGTTGGAGCCGCTTGGTAAACGTCCTGTCCAAGTGCTGCTGTCCGAGCGGAGGGCTTGGCAGCTCAAGCTCGACGATGGAACCGTGCTGGAGCTCGGGCGCGGGCAGATAGAAGAAAAGCTGCGGCGTCTCGTCGCCGCTTACCCGCGCGCCTTGGAGCGTCTGTCCGGGCAGCCGAAACGCATCGATCTGAGATATTCCAACGGATTTGCCATCCACAACGGCGCACCACACGCGCCTGGTGCATGAGGAACGCAAACAACCAATGAACAAACCCAAGGACAGCAGCGATCTTATTGTCGGCCTCGACATCGGGACCTCCAAGATCGTCGCCATGGTGGCGGAGATCAAACCCGAGGGAGGCTTCGACATCATCGGCTACGGCAGCCATCGCTCGCGCGGACTGAAGAAGGGCGTCGTAGTCAACATCGAATCTACCGTCAACGCCATCCAGCGCGCACTGGAGGAGGCGGAGCTGATGGCGGACTGCAAGATTCGCGAAGTGTTCACCGGCATCGCGGGCAGCCACATCAAGAGCTTCAACTCGCACGGCATGGTCGCGATCAAGGAGCGCGAGGTCGGCCAGCTCGATGTCGACCGCGTAATCGAAACAGCCAAAGCGGTCAACATTCCAACCGACCAGCAGATTCTGCACACCCTCAACCAGGAGTTCATCATCGATGGGCAGGAGGACGTCCGCGAACCGCTCGGCATGAACGGTGTGCGGCTGGAAGTGAAGGTGCATATCGTGACCGGGGCCGTGTCCGCCGCGCAGAACATCATGAAGTGCGTGCGCCGCTGCGGCTTGGAGGTGCAGGACTTGATCCTTCAGCCGCTGGCTTCAGCCATGGCTGTGCTGTCGGAGGATGAAAAGGACCTGGGGGTTTGCCTGGTCGACATCGGCGGCGGTACTAGCGACGTCGCCGTGTTTACGCAGGGAGCGATCCGTCACACCGCCGTGATCCCGATCGCCGGCGATCAGATTACCAACGACATCGCAATGGCGCTGCGCACGCCGACCAAAGACGCCGAGGAAGTGAAGAATCGCTTCGGGTGCGCGCTTCGCGAGCTGGCCGACCCCAACCAGACGGTCGAAGTGCCGGGCGTGGGAGAGCGCGCCTCCCGTCAGCTCTCGCGTCAGACTCTGGCGGAAGTCATCGAGCCGCGTGTCGAGGAGCTGTATTCATTGATCCAGGCGGAGCTCCGGCGCAGCGGCTTCGAAGAGCTGCTGTCTTCGGGCATCGTCATCACTGGTGGCAGCAGCGTGATGCAGGGGATGGTGGAGCTGGGTGAAGAGATCTTCCACATGCCCGTGCGAGTGGGGACACCCAACTATACGGGGACGCTCGCCGAGGTCGTGCGCAATCCGCGCTACTCCACGGTAGTCGGGTTGCTCGTCGCTGGACTGTCAGTGCATCAGCGCGAGCAGATCGTGCGCATGCACAGCGCGTCCTTCAGGCATGTATTCCAGAGGATGAGGACTTGGGTGCAGGGGAACTTCTAGATGGGCACGCCAGCGCTGAGGCAATTGATCGGATCTAGGCAAACGGAGTTGGTTCCATTCATATGATCGAAGAGGAGACAGGCATGTTCGAGCTCGTGGATGCAGTTCCGCAAGAGGCAGTCATCAAGGTCGTGGGCGTAGGCGGCTGCGGCGGTAACGCCGTCGATCATATGATCGCGATGGGTGTCGAGGGTGTGGAATTTGTCTGTGCGAACACCGATGCGCAGGCGCTCTCGCGCAACCGGGCCAAGACGCTGCTCCAGTTGGGGGCGAGTGTCACCAAGGGACTGGGCGCCGGCGCCAATCCGGAGGTTGGGCGGCAGGCAGCGGTCGAGGATCGGGAACGGATTATCGAACTGATCGAGGGTGCTGACATGCTGTTTCTGACTGCCGGCATGGGCGGCGGGACTGGCACTGGAGCGGCCCCGGTGGTGGCGGAGGTTGCGCGTGAGCTTGGAATTCTGACCGTCGCAGTGGTCACCAAGCCTTTCGCGTTCGAGGGCAAGCGTTTGCGTGTCGCACAGGATGGGCTGGAAGCGCTGACCAAGCACGTGGACTCACTGATCGTGATCCCGAACGAGAAGCTGATGCAGGTGCTCGGCGAGGAGGTCAGCATGCTCGACGCTTTCAAAGCTGCGAATGGGGTGCTGCACGGCGCTGTAGCCGGTATCGCGGAGGTCATCAACTGCCCTGGCATGATCAACGTGGATTTCGCCGACGTGCGGACCGTGATGTCGGAGATGGGAATGGCCATGATGGGTTCGGCCATCGCCGCAGGTGCACAGCGTGCGACCGCGGCCGCGCAGCAAGCGGTGGCGAGCCCGCTGCTGGAAGATGTCAACCTCGCCGGTGCACGCGGAGTCCTCGTCAACATCACCGCGAGCGCCAGCCTAAAGATGAAGGAGGTGAATGACGTAATGACAACGGTTCGCGGCTTCACTGCCGAGGATGCCACCGTAATCGTCGGAACGGTGATCGACGAGGAGATGACCGACAATCTGCGTGTCACAGTTGTGGCTACCGGACTGGGGGGAGGTGCAGCGAGCCGGAATCAGCCGAAGCCGTTGACGGTGGTCAAGACGGGCACGGATCTCAGCGTGGCCGCTCAGGTCGTGGACTACGGTCAGCTCGAAGCCCCGGCTGTCATGCGGCGCAGAAACCGGGAATCTACGGTCGAGGCGATGCGCCAGTCCGGCGTCGAATTGCTGGACATCCCGGCGTTCCTGCGTAAGCAGGCGGACTAGACGGTTACCGCTGTAGCAGCCAAGGTCTTGCTTGTAACCTGCTGCGGCACAACAATGCACGTGAGTTGCGCAGAGATTGCTAAAATGTGTATAGTTACAAATCAATCCCTTAGCTTCGAGTTCTGAGCCGGCCCCATGATTCGTCAGCGCACATTGAAAAACGTCGTTCGCGCTACCGGCGTGGGTTTGCATACCGGCCAGAAGGTGTACTTGAGTCTGCGTCCAGCAGCCGTCGACACCGGCATCGTGTTCAGACGCACCGATCTGACGCAGCCGGTTGACATTCCTGCTTCCGCGTTGCGCGTCGGCGATACCCGACTCTCCTGTTGCTTGGAGCGTGATGGCGTCCGGGTTGCGACCGTCGAGCATCTCATGTCGGCTTTTTCTGGCCTCGGAGTGGACAACGCTTATGTCGACGTGACGGCCGGCGAGGTTCCGATCATGGACGGCAGCGCAGGACCCTTTGTGTTCCTCATCCAATCGGCTGGGATCGAAGAGCAGAGCGCGCCGAAACGCTTCATCCGCATGCTCGAGACGGTCGAAGTCAGGGATGGAGACAAATGGGCCCGCTTCGAACCCCATGTCGGCTTTCGCATGGATTTCAGCATCGCATTCCGTCACCCGGTCTTCCAGCAGGCGAGTCAGCGGATCCAAGTCGACTTTGCCACTACCTCCTATGTCAAGGAGATTGCGCGGGCTCGAACCTTCGGGTTCATGCAGGATGTCGAGACCATGCGTGCCCAGGGACTGGGATTGGGTGGGAGTCTGGACAACGCTGTCGTGATGGACGAGTTCCGAGTGCTGAACGCGGATGGTCTGCGTTATGAGGACGAGTTCGTCAAGCACAAGGTGTTGGACGCGATGGGCGACCTCTACCTGCTTGGCCATCCTGTGATAGGCGCGTTCAGCGCGCACAAGTCAGGACACGCGCTCAACAACAAGCTAGCGCGCGCTGTGCTTGCGAAGAAGCCTGCCTGGGAGCTGGTGAGCTTCGAGAACCAGGAGGAAGCGCCGGCGTTTCTCAATGTGCAGTTGCAATACGCCTGACGCGGACCAGAGTAGCTCCTGGCGTCAGCGGTAACGAGTCGCTTCTTGGCAGCGGGGAATGACGGGCGTCGTCCTTCGGCTCGCCGGTTTTCTGGCGCTGATCGCGGTCGGCGCGTCACTGGTTGTTTATCTTGTCACCCAGGACCGGCGCTGGCTTCGCTTCAGCTGGCAGGTCTTTAGGTATAGCTCGATCCTGCTGTTGATCGTGCTCTCATTCCTCGCCGTCGAACGGTTGGTGCTCGTCGCCTGATCCGCTGCCGCGTTGCAGCAGCGTCGCTACGGCGTTGCGCAAGGGAGACGAGGGCAACGCATCGCGTAGCTCCAACCAACTGGACCGCCCACGCGGTCCAATCCGCGCCGGTCGCCTGAGCCCTGCGTCGTTCGCCCGCGTCACTTGCACTTCGAGTTGGATTGAAGTAACCTCCGGTGCGAATTTAACAATTTTGTCAACAATTCGGGGCGCGAGTTGCTTCAGCTTGGTTGCGACCGCGCTGGTGTCTGCGATGACCACCACGGCTCCCGATCGCTCATAGGCCACTCTGCTCTTCTTGGCCAAATCCCGGGGAACCGACCCGGCATAGATCTGCTGCAGCGCGATAAGGTGTTTGACCTGCACAAGACTTGCTTGTAGCTCCCTCAAGGAGCAAAGCAGGGAGCCGATAACTGGGCTGTTCACAGGGACAATCCAGGCGTGTCAGGGGGAAACGTGAACATCATTCTAGTTTCCAGCTCATCATCGAAGGCGCGAACGTTCACGCTTGGTGCGCCGCAATTGTCTATCCTGATGATGGGTGCATTTCTCGCGATTATCTCTCTGGCAGTTCTGCTCCACTATTTCTCGCTGCGCTACGCAATCGTAAACGACAGTCCCTACCTGCGCTCTTTGCTCGTGAGCCTTCAGGCCCAGGAAAACGAGCGCATGCAGACCTATTTGCGCGACAGCCTTAACACAATGGCTTCCAAAGTGGGCGAACTGCAAGCGCGCTTGCTACGCGTGGATGCTCTGGGAGAGCGCTTGACCAAGGTCGCTAGACTCAAGCCGCAAGACTTCATGTTCGACCGTGTGCCCGGGCGGGGCGGAGCTGAGTCCAGCTTGCCCAGCACTGAGTTGTCGATGAAGGATCTCGGCATCACCCTGGACAAGCTGTCAAAGGATTTGGAGGATCGCACCGACAAGCTGCGTGTGCTCGAGTCCATGCTTACCGAGGACAGTGCCAAACGTCAGCTGATGCCTAGCGGCATGCCGACCGAAGGCGGCTTCTACTCTTCGAATTTTGGCTGGCGCATCGACCCTTTTACCGGATTGAACGCTTTCCATGAAGGGGTCGATTTCATGGCCGAGGAAGGCACACCGGTTCTGGCCGCTGCCGGGGGCGTGGTCATCTTCGCGGGGGTTCACCCGCAGTATGGTAATATGGTTGAGATTGATCACGGCAACGACTTGGTGACGCGCTACGCCCACACCTCGAAGATGCTAGTCAAGGTGGGCGACGTGGTGCTCCGCGGAGGCCGCATCGCGGAGGTCGGCAATACGGGCCGGTCCACAGGGGCCCACCTGCACTTCGAGGTGCGTCACAGGGGAGTAGCGCAGAACCCCGCGCGCTTCCTGCGGATGCCCGGCTAACGCCGCAAAGAATGCCGCGTGAGGGGTGAGAGGCCTCGGCAAGGCCTCTCGCCCCTCTTGCTTTTTGTGCGTCCGGGCCGCAACTCACGATGCGCCGACACGGAGCCCGACTCACGCACACGCGATGATAGCCACCTTGCTCAGAAAGATCTTTGGCAGCCGGAACGAGCGGCTGATCAAGAGATACATGCACACGGTCCGGGCCATCAACGCCCTGGAACCGCGCATCGAAACCCTAAGCGACGCTGAGCTACGGGCCAAAACCGACGAGCTCAAGCAGCGCGTGGCCAGCGGGGAGACGCTGGACCAGATCCTGCCCGATGCATTCGCCGTCGTGCGGGAGGCGGGTAGGCGCACGCTGAACATGCGCCATTTCGACGTCCAGCTCATCGGTGGCATGGCTCTGCACTACGGCAAGATCGCCGAGATGCGCACTGGCGAGGGCAAGACACTGGTGGCGACGCTTCCGGCCTACTTGAATGCACTGGCCGGCACAGGGGTTCACGTTGTCACCGTGAACGACTATCTGGCCAGCCGCGACGCCGCCTGGATGGGCAACATTTACGCCTTTCTCGGCCTGAGCGTGGGCGTGAATCTGTCCCAGATGGATCACGCCAGCAAACAGCAGGCCTACGCAGCCGACATCACCTACGGCACCAACAACGAGTTTGGCTTCGACTATCTGCGCGACAACATGGTCTACCAGGTTGTGGACCGAGTTCAGCGCAGACTCACCTATGCCATCGTCGATGAGGTGGATTCGATTCTGATCGATGAAGCGCGCACGCCGCTGATCATTTCCGGGCAGGCCGACGACACCACGGACCTGTACTACAAGATCGATGCTCTTGTGCCGAAACTCACGCGACAGGCGCAGGAGAACGGCCCCGGCGATTTCAGCGTGGACGAAAAAGCGCATCAGGTGCTGCTGACCGAGGCCGGACATGAGCACGCCGAAGAAATGCTCACCCGCGCTGGCCTCCTGCCCGAAGGCAGCAGTCTGTATGACGCCGCAAATATCACGCTGATGCATCACCTGTACGCCGCTCTCCGGGCGCACCATCTCTATCACCGCGACCAGCACTACGTGGCACAGAACGACGAAATCATCATAGTCGATGAGTTCACCGGCCGGCTTATGCCCGGGCGCCGCTGGTCGGACGGGCTGCATCAGGCGGTTGAGGCGAAGGAGGGCGTGAAGATCCAGCGTGAGAACCAGACCCTTGCCTCCATCACGTTCCAGAACTATTTCCGGATGTACAAGAAGCTCGCCGGGATGACTGGCACGGCCGACACGGAGGCGTATGAGTTCCAGCAAATCTACAACCTGGAGACGGTAGTCATTCCCACGCACATGAAAATGATCCGTGACGACCGCATGGATCAGGTGTTCAAGACCGCGCGGGAGCGCTATCAGGCCGTAATCCACGACATCAAGGACTGCTTCGAGCGCGGCCAGCCGGTGCTCGTTGGCACCACATCCATCGAGAACTCCGAGCTGCTGTCGGGGCTGCTCACCAGGGAGAAGCTGCCGCACCAAGTGCTGAACGCCAAGCAGCACGCACGCGAAGCCGAGATCGTGGTGCAGGCAGGCCAGCCGAAGATGATCACGATCGCCACAAACATGGCCGGCCGCGGTACGGACATCGTGCTCGGTGGCAATCCCGACCCGGAGATCAATCAGATCAAGGCCGACGCGTCACTGGACGAAGCGACCAGGACGAGGCGCATCGCGGAAGCGAGGGAGCGTTGGCAGCGGTTGCATGAACAGGTCGTCTCTGTGGGCGGTCTGCATATCGTCGGCACTGAGCGCCATGAATCTCGTCGAGTGGACAATCAGCTGCGCGGCCGTTCCGGCCGCCAGGGCGATCCGGGCTCCAGCCGCTTCTACCTGTCCTTGGAGGACCCACTCCTACGCATCTTCGCCTCGGACCGGGTCGCCGCGATCATGGACCGGCTCAAGATGCCGGAGGGCGAGGCCATAGAGCATCCCTGGGTCACGCGCGCAATCGAGAACGCGCAGCGCAAGGTCGAGGCACGCAACTTCGACATCCGCAAGCAGCTGCTCGAGTACGACGACGTTGCCAACGACCAGCGGCGCGTGATCTATCAGCAGCGCAACGAGCTGCTTGAGAGCAGCGACATCTCGGACACCATCCGCGCGATGCGAGAAGGCACCGTGAACGATCTCGTCAGCCAGTACCTTCCGCCAGGCAGCGTCGAGGAACAGTGGGATATTCCGAGCCTGGAGAAGGCGTTAAATGGAGAGCTTTCGTTCCCGGTCCCGATTCAGCAATGGCTCAAAGACGACGACTCGCTGGACGAAGAGGACTTGCGCCGCCGAGCGATAGAGTCGGCGCACAGCTACTACGACGACAAGTGGAATCAGGTAGAGCGCGAACAGCTGCATCACCTCGAGCGCGGTGTGATGCTTCAGACTTTGGACACCCATTGGCGCGAGCATTTGGCGGCGCTGGACCACCTGCGCCAAGGCATACACCTGCGTGGCTACGCACAGCGGAATCCTAAGCAGGAATACAAGCGAGAGGCCTTCGAGCTGTTCGCGTTGATGCTGGATTCGGTACGCAACGAAGTGACGCGCATTCTGATGACGGTCCAGATCCGCAGCCAGCGGGACGTGGAGGCGGCCGAGGAACCCGTCGAACTGAAAAACGTCCGCTATCAGCACGTGGACTACGAACCGGGAGAGCAAGAAGAAGCCGAGGCAGCAGAATCGGAGACGCAGGTTGCTACGGCGCCCAAGGCCCAGCCTTTTGTGCGGCAAGGCGTAAAGGTGGGTCGAAACGACCCCTGTCCGTGCGGATCGGGAAGAAAGTACAAGCAGTGCCACGGGCGCCTCGCGGCCTGAGGTACCAAAACCGGTCCTGGTTCACCCTCACCCCACGTAGTTCAAGACACGTAACGCCGGAGATCTGTGGCCGTCAATCTTGCGCCTCCCAAAGCTGATCGGCTCTGCCCGGTAGCAGGTGTTTCGCTCGGCGTTGCCGCTGCCGGCATTCGCAAGGCTGATCGCCCTGATCTGCTGTTGATGGTATTGGGGGAAAACACGCAGGTCGCCGGGTTGTTTACGCGCAACCGTTTTTGTGCGGCGCCGGTGCAGATCGCGCGCCGGCATCTCGAGCAACCCGAGCCCATCCGCGCGCTGCTTGTCAACACCGGCAACGCGAATGCGGGAACGGGGGAACGGGGGCTGGCCCATGCCCGGCAGACCTGCGTCGAAGCCGCGCACCTGCTTGGACTGGTCCCACAGCAAGTGCTGCCTTTCTCCACCGGTGTGATCATGGAGGCGTTGCCGGTTGATCGGATCTGCTCAGGGTTGCCTCACTGCGTGGCTGCCTTGGGCGCATCAAACTGGCTCGCGGCGGCGCAGGCGATCATGACGACGGATACGGTTCCCAAGGCTTCATCGCGCACGATCGAGATCGACGGCGAGACAGTGACCATTACCGGCATCGCCAAAGGCGCGGGGATGATTCACCCGGACATGGCGACCATGTTGGCCTTCGTTGCCACCGACGCGAACATTCCGCGCGCGCTCTTGCGGGAGTCGTTGCACTACGCTGGGGAACGTTCGTTCAATGCGATCACCGTGGATGGGGATACTTCGACGAACGACGCCTTCATGCTGATGGCGACCGGGCGCAGCCGAGCGGGCGAGATGATCGATGCAAGCGGCCCCGCTTTTCTTCAATTTCGTGATGCCCTCACTGAAGTTGCAGTCGAGCTCGCTCAAGCCATCGTGCGCGATGGCGAAGGTGCAACGAAGTTCATCACCGTGCGCGTGGAAGGCGGTGCGACTCAAGCCGAATGCCGCCTGGTAGGGTTTGCCATCGCGCATTCGCCGCTGGTGAAGACTGCGTTCTTCGCCAGTGACCCGAATCTCGGACGCATACTGGCAGCGATCGGTTATGCAGGGGTCGCCGACCTCGAGGTGGGGCGCATCGACCTCTACCTCGACGAAGTGCTGGTTGCCCGAGGTGGTGCCAGGCACGCCGAATACCGCGAGGCCGACGGCAAGCGCGTCATGCAGCGGAACGAGATCACAGTGCGCGTTGTGCTCAACCGCGGAAACGAGCAGGCCACTGTATGGACGTGCGACCTGTCTCACGATTATGTCCGCATCAACGCGGACTACAGAACCTAAGTCGCAGTCCAGCGATTCACCTGCCGATGTCAAAGCGCGAAGCGCGGCCAGCAAAGCCGGACGCAGCTAAGGACGAGCTCGGTAAGTTCCTGCTGCGCGCGGAGGCGTTGATGAAGCGCATCGAGGTGTGGGTGTCGGCCGATGCCGAAGTACCCGACTTTGCTGGGTACACAGCCTTCCGGTGGCGAAGGCGTAACGCCCGTGGGCATTTTCAACCGGTGACGCAGTTGCATCAGATCCGCCTCCAGGACCTGCAAGGGATAGATCGACAGAAGGCCCTGGTGGAGCGGAACACCCTGCAGTTCGTGCAGGGTCTGATGGCCAACAACGTTTTGCTAACCGGTGCTCGCGGGACGGGCAAGTCGTCGCTAGTCAAGGCGTTGCTCAATCAGTACACGGGTGCTGGGCTGCGGTTGATCGAGGTGGAAAAGCACGATCTCATGGACCTGCCCGATATCATCGAACCGCTGGCCGGGCAGCGGTTCCGGTTCATCCTGTTCTGCGACGACCTGTCGTTCGGCGCCGACGAGCCAGGCTACACTTCGTTGAAAGCCGTACTCGACGGCTCCGTATCGGCGACACCGGACAACGTCCTGATCTACGCGACCTCCAACCGGCGCCACCTCATGCCCGAGTACATGCGCGAGAACCTGGAAACCAAATATCTGGGCGACGAGATCCATCCCGGCGAGAGCGTAGAGGAAAAGATCTCGCTGTCCGAGCGATTCGGCCTGTGGGTGTCGTTCTATCCGTTCGATCAGGACGAATACTTGTCGATCGTACGCTACTGGCTCAGTCAGCACGGCGTTGGACCGCCGGACGCGGAAGCTGCGCGCCAGGAAGCGATTCAGTGGGCGTTGCAGCGCGGCTCGCGCAGCGGCCGTGTCGCCTCGCAGTTCGCGCGCGATTGGGCCGGACGCCGCCGCCTTGACCCGCCGTGAGCGCCGAGATGGCAGCCTCGGCGACCACGCGGCCGGTCGAGGTGGCAGCAGGGGTGATGCTCTCGAGCGAGAACACGTTTCTGCTGACTCAGCGCCCTGAAGGAAAGCCGTATGCCGGCTACTGGGAGTTCCCGGGCGGCAAAGTGGAGCCCGGCGAGCCAGCCGAAGCGGCACTCGTGCGCGAGCTGCGGGAAGAGCTCGGGATCGAAGTCACTCGCGTGCAGCCGTGGATCGTGCGCCAACATATCTACGCGCACGCTCACGTTCGTCTCAGATTCTTTCGCGTGCTTGGATGGAACGGCAGACCACACTCACGCGAGGCCCAGGCGCTCAGCTGGCAGCGGTTGGAGGCGATCAGCGTAGCTCCCGTGCTGCCCGCCAATGGGCCTGTCCTGCGCGCACTGGCGTTGCCGCCGGTGCTCGGGATCACCGACGCCTGGGAACGCGGTGAGCGCGCTGCGCTCGATCGCCTCGACGCCGCGCTCGCCCGCGGCCTGCGGATGGTGATGATCCGAGAGAAGACAATGGCGCAGGACCCGCTGCGTACATTTGTCGGCGAAGTGCAGCGCCGCTGCGCGGATGCCGGAGCTATTGCGGTGCTCAACGGCGACGAAGAGTTGGCGCGTAACTGGGGTATGGACGGCGTCCACTTGCCGTCGGCGCAGCTGCTACGCTGTTCGGGACGGGCCGACCTGCGATGGTGCGGGGCATCGTGCCACAATGCGCTGGAGCTCGACCGGGCTGCGGCCCTGGGCGTCGACTACGTCGTGCTCGGACCGGTGCAGCACACAACCAGCCATCCTCGTGCAGCGCCGCTGGGGTGGGAAGCCTTCGCGTCGCTGGTGCGGGACTATCCTCTGCCGGTCTACGCCGTAGGGGGGATGACGCTGCGCGACTTGTGCATGGCCTGCCGCGCGGGCGCGCAGGGTGTTGCGATGGTGCGCGGCGCTTGGTCGGCCGACGACCCTCAGCCCTTCCCTTCGGGCTGGTCGGGGTCGGTTTCCGCGGCCGCGATCCGGTAAGCTTCCGTCGCCCATTGTCCCAGGTCGACCATCTTGCAGCGTTCGGAGCAGAACGGTCGATGGGTATTGGAGGGATTCCACGGAGTCAGACGGCCGCACTGCGGGCAACTTACGAGCCGCGAATCGGTAGCCCCAGCCATCACAGATTGCAGAAGGTCAGCTCGAACGGGATGTCCGTCTGCGCCACGCGCCGCTGATTGTCGCCGGCCAGGGTGAAGCGAATGTTGAGCGCATACTTGTTCGCGCTCACCTCGGGCACGCAGTCATACTGGTCGTCGAGGCGCAGGCGGATGAGCTGTGCCACGCGCCCGCCCATCATCTGCTGATAGACGCCCTGCGCAGCAAGCTGCTGGTTGGTGCGCCCGCTCTCACGCAGGATGCGCAGGATGATGCTGATGCCGTCTTGCATCGGCAGAAACGGCGCCAGCCAGCTCTCAAGGTCGCGACGGCGCGCGTCAGGTCGCTGATGCAGCCAGTAGTGGTAGGAGGGTAGATCGAACTCACACACGCCGCCAGGAATGGCCGTGCGCTGTTTGATGCCCATCAGCCAGTCGTTCTCGCGCAGCTCCTGGCCCGTCTTACCTGATGTCTGGAACAGATCCGACACGGCCCGGTCGATGTCCTGCAAGACGCCGCTCAACGCCTGCTCCGAGATCGCTGGGTTGCTGCGCAGCGCCGACAGGGTCTGCTTCTGGCGCTCGAGCTCCTGCATCATTTCGGACTTGAGATCGGCACGCCCCGCTACGTCGAGTATTTCGAACAATGAGAGCAAGGCCGCATGGTGCTCGAGCGGTTGCTCCTTGCTCGTGAAGAAATGCACCCGCTCATAGAGAGCCTCCATGCGCAGCAGGGTGCGGATTCGCTCGTTCAGCGGGAATTCGTAGCTGATCACAGCGCGGGCGGGCGGAAGCGGGAGTTACGTGAGTATTGCGCAAATCCGCGCAAAAATAAACCCGCAGTCCTTTCGAGCAAGGCGGTTCACCCAGCGTCCGCGATGGTGCGGTAGCGCGCGTCGAGCGTGTCGACTTGTCTGTCAAGCTCTTCCAGGCTGCCGTCGTTTCGGATAACGTCATCCGCCGCGGCCAAGCGCTCAGCGCGCGTCGCCTGTGCCCGCATCACCGCACGCACTCCCAATTCGGTCAGCCCGCTGCGCTGCATCGCACGCTGGACTTGGAGGTTTTCGTCACAGTCGACGACCAGCACGCGCTGAACCAGGTCGCGATAGCCGCGAGTTTCTATCAGCAGAGGCACCAATAGGAGCACATAGGGGCCAGTGCTCTTACGCAGACGCTCTTGCACCTCGCGCGCGATCATGGGGTGCAGGATCGCCTCGAGCGTGCCGCGCGCAGTGGGGTCGGCGAAGACATAGTCGCGCAGCTTGATTCTGTCCAGACTACCGTCCGCTGTGAGGAAGCGCGTCCCAAACGCCGCGGCGATCTGGTCCAATGCCGATTGCCCGGGTCGGGTCAGGTCGTGCGCTATCGCGTCGGTATCCACCAAATCGGCGCCACGTTGCTGAAACAGGCGGGCCGCGGTGCTTTTGCCCGATCCGATACCCCCCGTCACACCGACGATCAACGTCATCCGAACACGTAGGCAGCCAGCTGTCGTCCGAAGAACATATGGATTAGCCCGGCCGACGCGAGATAGGGCCCAAATGGGATCGGTTTCTCCCTCGCGTGCTTGCGCAGCAGGATCAGGCTGATGCCGATCAGCGCGCCGACCATGGACGAGATCAGCACGACTGGGAGCAAACTGACCCACCCAAACCAGGCGCCGATAGCCGCAAGCAGTTTGAAGTCGCCGAATCCCATGCCCTCTTTGCCCGTCACGAGCTTGAAGGTCCAGTACACCGACCACAGCGAAAGATAACCCGCCGCTGCGCCGATGACGGCGTAATCGAGCCGTCCGGGCAGAGGAAGGGGAGGCTGAGCGTCAGCGGAAAAGAACAGATCGGGAACTGCGCCTGCGGCGAGGTTAACGAGCAGACCAAGCCATAGCAGCGGCAGCGTAATATCGTCGGGAAGGTACATCGTGTCGAGGTCAATGAACGTAGCGGCGATCATCGCCCAGCAGAAGACAAGCGCGGCTGCAGTCGCGAGAGAGAAGCCGAAGCGCCAGGCGATGTAGCCGGACAGCATACCCGTGATCCCTTCCACGACGGGATAGCGTCTGCTGATGGCGGCGCCACAACCTTTGCAGCGGCCACGCAGCCACAGCCAACTCACTACCGGGATATTCTGCAGCGCCGTGATCTTGTATCCGCAGCGCGGGCACGCTGAGCGCGGCACTCCCAAGTTGAAGCGCGGCGCCTCGCGGAGCGACTGGCGTACATCGCCCAAAGCGCCGGCCGATCGCCGCACTGCCCCCGGCGCATCGCCTTCCTGAGCCCACTCACCGATCACGTCCAGCGCTTGCGATCGCCATTCCCGACTGAGCATACGCGGCAGGCGATGTACGACAACGTTCAAGAAGCTGCCCACCATCAAACCAAGCAGCAGGGCGAGCCATGGAAACAGGGACGGCGCGCTGACGGTCTCGAGCATGGTCAAGTCCAGCAGGAGGGGTGGCGCCTACAGGTTAACCACTGTGCGCCGCTGGCGATGAAAAGAACAGGGGTGGCCAGGACAGCGGTGTGGGACGCCACCTTGCGACGGCCGGGAGCTTCGAGGTCTCGCCGGCGCAGACAGGGGGTCCCAGGCGCGCTCTAGACGGCCTGGCCCATCTTGAAGATCGGCAGGTACATGGCGATGACCATCCCGCCGATGAGCGTACCCAGCACCACCATGATCATGGGCTCCATGAGGCTGGAGAGAGCTTCCACCGCATCGTCGACCTCGGCCTCATAGAAGTCCGCGACCTTGCTGAGCATGGCATCCAGCGAGCCCGACTCTTCGCCGATGGCGACCATCTGGACCACCATGCTCGGGAAGACGTTGCTGTTCTGCATGGCCGTGGTCAGGCTGGTGCCTGTGCTCACTTCCTGTTGGATCTTCTTGGTTGCCTGGACATACACGTAGTTGCCGGACGCACCCCCGACCGAGTCCAGCGCTTCCACCAGCGGCACGCCGGCAGCGAACATCGTGGCAAGCGTGCGGGTCCAGCGCGCTATGGTTGCTTTGCGGAAGATGTCGCCGAACACGGGCAGCCTCAGGAACATCCGGTCCATCGAGGCTTGCATCTTGACTGAACGTTTCCACGTGTAGAAGAAGAACCACAGCCCGAAGCCGAGGCCTCCAAAGATCAGATACCAGTACTTGACGAACCCGTCGGACAGCGCCATCACGAACAGCGTCGGGCCGGGCAGGTCGGCGCCGAAGTTCGTGAACAGGTCCTTGAAGGCGGGAATCACGAAAATCATGATCACGGCGGTGATGATGAACGCCACCACGATCACGGAGATGGGGTAGAACAGCGCCGACTTGATCTTGCTCTTGATGGCGAGGATCTTCTCCTTGTAGGTCGCCAGTCGGTCGAGCAGGCCGTCCAGAATACCGGCCGCTTCGCCGGCCGCCACAAGGTTGCAGAACAGCGCGTCGAAGTACAGCGGATACTTGCGGAACGCGGTCGCCAGAGCGCTGCCGGTTTCCACCTCGGTCTTGACGTCCAGCAAGAGCCGGCCCACGGCCGGGTTCGCGTGCCCTTTGCCAACGATATCGAAGGCCTGCAGCAACGGCACACCTGCCTTCATCATCGTCGCCAACTGACGGGTGAAGAGCGTGATGTCTTTCTCGGTGATCTTCCCGCCGAGACCAGCGCGCTGCCGCTTGACCTTGAGAACGGCAATCCCTTGGCGGCGCAGCAGGGATTGCACCACCGCCTCGCCGCTGGCGCGCATCTCGCCCTTCAGAATTTTTCCACCGCGGTCGCGACCTTCCCACGAGTAGGTGTACTCCTTGACCTCGCGCCGCACGGAGGTGGTTGCGGTTGCCGTTGCCATATTCGATTTCCTCTCGACCCTATTCGTTAGTCACCGCTTCCACCTCCTCGAGGGAGGTTACGCCCTGCCTGACCTTCAGCAGGCCGGATTGACGCAGGTCCTTGACGCCCTCGCGCCGGGCCTGTTGCGCGATATCGATGGCATTGCCGTTCTGCATGATGATGCGGTTAATAGCGTCGCTGACGGGCATCACCTGGTAGATGCCCATGCGTCCCTTGTATCCCGTGTCGTTGCACGCCTCGCAGCCGCCACGCGTATAAGGCTGCCAGGTGCCGTCCAGCTCGCGCTCGGTAAAGCCGGCGCGCAGCAGGGCCGGCTTGGGTACGTCTGCCGGCCGCTTACAGCTTGGGCACAGGCGGCGGGCCAGGCGCTGCGCCGTGATCAGATTCACCGAAGTAGCGATGTTGAAGGGCGCAATGCCCATGTTCATCATTCGAGTCAGGGTGGTGGGCGCGTCGTTCGTATGCAACGTAGACAGCACCAGGTGCCCGGTTTGCGCCGCCTTGATCGCAATCTCACCCGTTTCCAGATCGCGGATCTCTCCCACCATGATGATGTCGGGGTCCTGACGCAGAAACGCCTTGAGGGCCACCGCAAAAGTCAGGCCAGCCTTCTCGTTCATGTTGACCTGGTTGATGCCGGGCAGGTTGATTTCAGCAGGATCCTCGGCGGTCGAGATGTTGATCCCGGGCTGATTGAGGATATTCAGGCAGGTGTACAGCGAGACCGTTTTGCCCGACCCGGTGGGACCGGTCACCAGGATCATGCCGTAAGGGCGACTGATGGCGTGCATCAGGGCGTCTTTCTGCTCCGGTTCGTAGCCCAGAGCCTCGATTCCGAGTGTGGCGCTGGACGCGTCCAAAACGCGCAGCACTAGCTTTTCGCCGAACAGGGTTGGCAGGGTGCTCACCCGGAAGTCGATCGCTCGGTTCTTCGCCATGACCAGTTTCATGCGCCCGTCCTGCGGCACGCGCTTCTCTGATATGTCGAGACGCGATATCACCTTGATGCGCGATGCGACCTTCTCTTTGATCGCCAGTGGTGGGGTGGCAATCTCGTACAGCTCGCCGTCGATGCGGTAGCGGATGCGGTAGACCTTCTCGTAGGGCTCGAAATGAATGTCGGAGGCGCCGGCCTGGATCGCGTCGAGAAGAATCTTCTGGATATAGCGAACGACGGGCGCGTCGTCGATTTCGACTGTCGGCACCTCCACCAAGGCCTCGTTGTCGGCCTCGGTGAGGTCGGCGGTCATCTCCTCGTCCGCCAGCTCCTTGAGATTGACACCGGCGGCGGTTAGCAGCTTGCCGATTACAGCGCCAAGCTTGCTGTCCTCCACGACGACCGGCTCGATGTGGAGCCCCGTCCGGAACTTGATCTGGTCCATCGCCGTCCGGTTGGTGGGGTCGGAGATGGCCACGAACAGGCGATTGCCGCGCTGGTAAAGCGGGAGGGCCCGCCGGCCCTGCAGGGCTTTGGCGTCGATGAACTTGACTGGGAGGTGATCGGGTTCGAACGCGGCAAGGTCGATGAGAGGGAATCCGAACGTCTGTGCTGCAAACTCTGCGACCTCGGCTTCCCCGAATCGCTTCCCCGACACCAGCTCTTCGACAAAGGTCACCCCGGCTTCGTTGGCCTTAGCCTGCAGCTGCTCCGCCTCGCGTTCGGCCAGCAGGCCTTTCTGGACCATGGCGCGGCCGAGTCCAGAAAGCTGACTTTGTGTTGCTGCAACAACCATTTATTCTCGTACCATGGATTGGAGCGGAGGGCCGGGGCCGGGGGTGACCCGGTCGCTGCTCCCGCTAGTTCGCGCGCTTGCGCGGATGGATTCGCGCAGAGCGGACCGCCCGGTCCTGCGTTTGAACAATCTCGATCGGAACGTCACCGATCTTGAGCATCGTGCCTGGCTCCGGGATGTCCTCCAGGTGCTCCAGGATCAACCCGTTCAGAGTCTTGGGGCCGTCCAACAGGAAGCCGGTCCCGAGCTTTCGGTTGAGCTCGCGTAGCGGAGTCACGCCTTCGGCCAGGACACTGCCATCGGGCTGGCGTGTGATGCCACCGGCTTCCAGCGGGGAGTGGGTGGTGAACTCGCCGATGATTTCCTCGAGGATGTCCTCGAGGGTGATCAATCCCATCAGCTCGCCGTATTCGTCCACAACCAATCCGAGCCGTTCCTCCTCCTCCTGAAAATGCTGCAGCTGGGCGAGCAGCGGGGTGCCAACTGGAATGAAGTACGGGGGCCGCATGATCTGAGTGAGGGTCTCCGAGCGTATGTCGTCAGCGCCGAGATTGAGGACCTTCCTCACATGCAGGATACCGATGATATTGTCCAGACTCCCTCGGTACACCGGCAGGCGCGTGTGGTTGCTGCTGCTGACCTGGCGTCCGAGTTCCTCGGGAGGTGAGTCGATATCAACCGCCTCGATCTGGCTGCGAGGGGTCATCAAATCATCCACGGTTATCGACTGCAGATCGAAAAGATTGAGCAGGATCTTCTGGTGCTTGGGCGGCAGAAAGCGCCCGCCTTCCAGCACCAACGTGCGCAACTCCTCGAGGCTGAGGACGCTCGCTTCCCCTCCCGGCGGCTGCAGCCGAAGCAGCGACAACAGGCCTTTGACAAACAAATTCACGAACCACACGAGTGGATAGACGAAGCGCAGCAGCGGCGCGAGCACGTATGCGGCCGGGAACGCGATGCGCTCGGGATAGGAGGCGCCGATCACTTTGGGCGTGACCTCGGCGAATACGACGATGAAAAAGGCCGCCGCGCCCGTGGCGATAGCGAGACCGAGCTCGCTTTCCCCCAGCACGCGGAAAGCGATGACGGTGGCGAGCGATGCCGCTGCGGTGTTGACTAGGTTGTTGCCGAGCAGGACCACACCCAGCAGCTTGTCGGTCTGCTCCAGCAGCTGCGTCGTCAACCTCGCACCGCGATTGCCGGTGGTGGCAAGGTGCCTCAGCCGATAGCGGTTCAACGCCATCATGCTGGTTTCGGAGATGGAGAAGAACGCGGAAACGATCAGGAGTACGAAGAAAGCAATCAGCAGCGAATGCAGCGGGATTTCGTCCAATGGCGCTTACCTCGCACGGACAAACACAGGCTCACGAGCCGGACGCCAAGCGGGGCGGATCACAGTGAGGTTACCGCTGCGACGAGCACGAGAGCGGCAAATCCTGCCAGCGTCCAACGCAGGGCGGCGCGCCCGCGCCACCCGTAGATTCGGCGCCCGGCGAGCAATCCCGCATAGATGCACCACGACAGGATGC
>Ga0187780_10000449_pt1 | contig 31020 bp, 24 predicted proteins | sample 1015_Q2_SP10_20__FD_132429 | JGI IMG/M metagenome (GOLD analysis project Ga0187780, IMG submission 132429) | Tropical peat soil microbial communities from peatlands in Department of Meta, Colombia - 1015_Q2_SP10_20_MG | ecosystem: Environmental > Terrestrial > Soil > Wetlands > Peat | place...
AAGGCCGCGGTCGACCACATCCCGGTGCTGTCGATGGCGTACGGGCTTTCGGCCTCGGCAGTTGGCAAGGATTTCCCGTGGATCTTCAATCCGCCGGCGACGTATTGGGACGGCCTGTCGATCATCCTGCGCTACATTTCCGGCAAGGAAGGTGGCCTCGACAAGCTCAAGGGCAAGACCATCGGTTACATTTACTTCGACGGCGGCTACGGCCTCGAGCCGATCCCGCTCCTCGAGCAGTTCGCCAAGGACTACGGCTTCGAAGTGAAGAAGTATCCGGTGCCGCCGGCCCAGATGCAGAACCAGTCGAGCCTCTGGCTGAGCGTCCGCCGCGATCGTCCTGACTACATGATCATGTGGGGCTGGGGCGCGATGAACCCGACGGCGGTGCAGGAAGCCGCCAAGACCGGCTATCCGATGGATCACTTCATCGGTGTGTGGTGGTCCGGCAGCGAGGATGACGCGCGTCCGGCGGGTACCGCTGCGAAGGGCTATCTCTCGCTCAACTTCAACGCCGTCGGCACCGACTTCCCTGCCATCAAGGACATCCAGAAATACGTGATCGGCAAGGACAGCCAGACCGACCCCAAGCAGGTCGGCGACAACTTCTATAACCGCGGCGTGATGAACTCCGTGGTGATCGCCGAAGCGATCCGCAACGCGCAGAAGCTGACCGGCAAGAAAGACATCACCGGTGAGGAAATGCGTCGTGGCCTGGAAACGCTCCAGATCAGTGCGGAGCGGTGGAAGGAGATCGGCCTTGGCGGCTTCGCCGCTCCGATCAGCGTGACCTGCACTGACCACAACGGCCATCATTCGGCCTATGTGCAGCAGTGGGACGGCGCCAAGTGGGTCAAGGTCTCCGACTGGATCTCGCCCATGAAGGACAAGGTCGTGCCGCTGCTTGATAAGGCTGCCGACGACTACGTCAAGCAGAACGCCGGCTGGCCAAAGCGCACCGAGGCTTGCGACAAGTCCTCGTAAGGCGCGCGTGACACATGCCTCTCCCCGCCGTCACGGCGGGGAGAGGTTCTTGCCTCAAGGAGCGGTCATGTCGACGGCAACGCAAGCCGACGTTTTGGTGTCCGCCAAGGCGGACCACGTGCTGTCGGTCAACAACATCGAGGTGATCTACGATCACGTGATCCTGGTGCTCAAAGGTGTCTCGCTCGACGTGCCGCGCGGCGGCATTGTCGCGTTGCTCGGCGCCAACGGGGCCGGCAAGACCACGACGCTGAAGGCGATCTCCAATCTGCTGCATGCCGAACGCGGCGACGTCACCAAGGGCTCGATCATATTTGACGGCGCCGAGGTGCAGGATCTGTCGCCGAACGAACTGGTGCGCCGCGGCTGCATCCAGGTGATGGAGGGCCGCCAGTGCTTCGGCCACCTCACCGTCGAGGAGAACTTGCTGACCGGTGCGTTCACCAGGCGTGACGGCAGGGCGGCGATCCGCAAAGACCTCGAACTCGTCTATTCCTATTTTCCGCGGCTCGCCGAGCGCAAAGAGTCGCTTGCCGGCTACACTTCTGGCGGTGAACAGCAGATGTGCGCCATCGGGCGGGCGCTTATGTCGCGCCCGAAGATGATCCTGCTTGACGAGCCGTCGATGGGTCTGGCGCCGCAGATCGTCGAGGAAATCTTCGATATCGTCAAAAGCCTCAATGAGAAGGAAAACGTGTCCTTCCTGCTCGCCGAGCAGAACACGAACATGGCGCTCAAGTTCGCGCGCTACGGCTACATTCTCGAGAACGGCCGAGTGGTGATGGACGGCGACGCCAAGATGCTGGCGTCCAATGAGGACGTGAAAGAATTTTACCTCGGTATCGCCGAGGGCAAGCGCAAGTCGTTCCGCGAGGGCAAGCACTACCGGCGCAGGAAACGCTGGCTAGCTTAGGCCGTGCCCATCCTCATCGCCATCGGCCTGATCGTTGTCCTTACGCTCGTGTTCGGCCCGAGCGTTCGGGTCAAGTACGTCCTGAAGAAGCATGGCATCGAGCGTTCGGACCTGCCGGGGACAGGCGGCGAGTTCGCGCGGCATCTGCTCGATGAGGCCAAGCTTGCCGACGTTAAAATCGAGGTCACAGGTCAGGGCGACCATTACGATCCGGGAGCGCGCGCCGTGCGTCTCTTGCGCCAGCATCACGATGGCCGTTCGGTCGCAGCGGTCGCTATCGCAGCGCACGAGGTCGCGCACGCGATCCAGCATGCCTGGGGCGAGCCGGCCTTCAAGCGCCGCATTGAATTGGTCGGCAGTCTCGTCTGGGTGGAGCGGCTTGCGATCATCGTCTTGATCGCAACGCCGGCAATCTTCGCGGCGGTGCGGGTTCCGGCCGTCGCGGTGCTCGAGATTGCGGCCGCGATCGCGCTCATGGGCGTTGGCGCGATCGTGCATGCCATGACCCATCCGGTCGAATTCGACGCAAGCTTCGGCACGGCGCTGCCGGTGCTAGAAGGGCGCCGTTACCTGTCCGAAAAAGACCTGCCCGCTGCGCGCCACGTCCTCAAGGCCGCAGCCATGACCTATGTCGCGGCCGCGCTCGCGACGTTGCTCAATATAGCGCGTTGGTTCCGATTTCTGATATGAGCCGGCCGATGAGCGAGCACTATGACGCCCTTGAAACGCGCAATCCCGCGCAGCGCGAGCGCGAGCAGCTCGGCGCGCTGCCTGAGATAATCGCGCGCGCCATGAGTACGCCAGGCTGGGCAAAACGGCTCGGCGGCGTCGATGTCAGATCGGTCGCCTCCCGCACGGCGCTCGCCAAGCTGCCGGTGCTGCACAAATCTGATCTCGCCGCGCTGCAGAAGGCCAATCCGCCGTTCGGCGGCTTCAACGTCACGGCCCCCGGCAAGGCCAAACGCCTGCAGATGTCGCCCGGCGCCCTGTTCGAACCGGAAGGATACGGCCAGGATTTCGGCAATTGCGCGCGCGCGCTGTTTGCGGCCGGCTTCCGCGCCGGCGACATCGTGCACAATTCCTTCTCGTATCACCTGACGCCCGGCGCCTACATTCTCGAAGAGGGTGTGTTTACGCTCGGTTGCGCGGTTATCCCCGGCGGCGTCGGCAACACCGAGCAGCAGCTCGACGCGATCACGCACTACAAGCCGTCCGGCTATGTCGGCACGCCGGACTTCCTCAAAATTCTGCTCGATACTGCGGAAAAGTCGGGCAAGGGTACCTCGTCGATCAAGCGCGCGCTTGTCTCCGGCGCCGCCCTGCCCAATTCGCTGCGCGAGGAACTCGGCAAGCGGGGCGTCATCGTCCTGCAATGCTACGCCATCGCCGAGACAGGCGTGATCGCTTACGAGAGCGAGGCGCGCGACGGCATGATCGTCAACGAGAGCGTTATCGTCGAGATTGTGCGCCCCGGCACCGGTGATCCAGTCGCCGAAGGCGAGGTCGGCGAGGTCGTGGTGACCTCGTTCAATCCGGACTATCCGATGATCCGGCTCGGCACCGGCGATCTGTCGGCCGTGCTGCCCGGCGTGTCTCCCTGCGGCCGCACCAACACGCGCATCAAGGGCTGGATGGGCCGCGCCGACCAGACCGCCAAGGTCAAAGGCATGTTCGTCCACCCCAAGCAGATTGCTGAGGTTGCCGCGCGCCATCCCGAGCTCAAGCGGTTGCGGCTGGTAGTGGGACGTGAGAGCGAGCAGGACATGATGACGTTGCTGGCGGAAAGCACAGCCCGCGACGCCTCGCTCGAAAGCGCGGTCGCCGCCACCTTGCAGTCGGTGACCAAGCTCAAGGGCGCGGTCAAGCTTGTCGCGCCTGGCGAGTTGCCCAATGACGGCAAGGTCATCGCCGACGAGCGTAAAATATGAGTCGGACGAATTCTTCCACTGCGGGGAGCCGTATCGGCGTGCTGCTGGTCAATCTTGGCACGCCAGAAGCGACCGGTTACTGGCCGATGCGGCGGTACCTGAAGGAATTTCTGTCCGACCGCCGCGTCATTGAGGAGAACCGGTTCAAATGGTGGCTGGTGCTCAACCTTGTCATCCTCAGCGTACGCCCGGGGCGCAAAGGCCGCGACTATGACAAGATCTGGAGCAGGGAGCGTAACGAGTCACCGCTCAAGACCATCACGCGCTCGCAGTCGGACAAACTCGAGGAGATGTTCGAGAAGCTCGACAAGCGTGTCCGTATCGATTGGGCGATGCGCTACGGCAATCCGTCAATCCGTTCGCGGCTCGAGGCGCTCGCCGATCAGAGCTGCGAGCGAATCCTGCTGGTGCCGCTTTATCCGCAATATGCCGCCGCCACGACGGCGACCGTCTGCGACGAAGCTTTCCGCGCACTGACCAAGATGCGTTTCCAGCCAGCGCTGCGTGTTGCCGCGCCGTACTACGCTGAACCGCTCTACATCGACGCGCTGGCAGCGTCGGTGAGCGCCAGCAAGCTGCCGTTCAAGCCGGAGGTTATTGTCGCGTCCTATCACGGCGTGCCTGAGGACTACGTCAACAAAGGCGACCCTTACGTGCGGCACTGCACTGAAACGACCCGGCTCTTGCGCCAGAAGCTGAAGCTCGACGAGGAGCGGCTGGTCATGACCTTTCAGTCCCGCTTCGGCAGCGCCGAGTGGGTCAAGCCTTACACTGATGCGACCGTCGAGCGGCTTGCCAAGGAAGGCGTGAAGAACCTCGCGGTCATCACGCCGGGGTTTTCCGCCGATTGCCTTGAGACGCTGGAGGAGATCGGCATGGAGAACGCCGAGATCTTCAGGCACGCGGGCGGGCAGAACTTCGCGGCCGTCCCTTGCCTCAACGACAGCGCCGACGGCATGGCCGTGATCCGCGATATCGTCATGCGCGAGCTCAAAGGCTGGCTTTAGCGCTGGATTTCCATGCGTTCCGCACGGCAACGCCTCGTTAACCATGCCCCTTTAACGTCCGTTAACCACTTCCCGCCGGTTCCGCGGGCGTGTGCCTATGCGCGCGCCCGTGCATCCCGGCTTATGGAGGTTGAAGACAGACGTGCGGCGCTTTCGTCCCTCAAGCTTGCGCGCGGGCATGCTTCTCGCCGCATGCCTTGCGCTTAGCAGCAGCGAGGCGAGGGCGCAGTCGGCCGTCGTCAATCCCGATCCGCTCGCGCCGAACCTGATCGACCCGCGCCGGCAGCAGCGCTTCGAGGATAATTTGCCGCCGCTTGCGCAGGCCGGACAGCCTGCGACGACATTCGCACCGTTCACGGTGCCGCCGCCGGCCTCGGGCGCAGGAGCGACGGGTTTCGACTCGACGAACGCACGCAAGAAGTCTCCGCCCAAGCCGAAGACGAACGCGGCGAGCGACAATGCGGTGACACCGCAAGCCGCTGCGCCGCCTCCGTCGCCCTACCAGACCCCGCCGCCCGGGCAGGACCCTGCACAGACCGAAGAAGCCAATGCCGCGCAGGCAGCCGTGCCGCCCGGAACTCCTGCCATCCAGCCGATCGAGGAGATCCGTCCGGCGAAAAAGAAAAAGGCGCGTGCCGAACCGGACGATCCTTATGCGCCGCTCGGCATTCGCGCCGGGGCTTTTGATCTCTTCCCGGCGTTCGAGCTGTCCGGCGGCTACAGCACCAATCCCGGCGCGACGCCGCAGCCGAAGGGCGCCTGGCTCTATAGCGTCGCCCCGGAGCTGAAGGTGCAGTCCGACTGGTCGCGCCACGAGCTCAAGGCCGACATCCATGGCAACTACACAGGTTTCAGTCCCGACCAGACGCCAACGCTGAGCCGGCCGTTCCTCGACGGCAAGGCCGAAGGCCGTGTCGACGTCACGCACGACACGCGCATCGATCTTGGCGGCAAGGTGCTGGTATCGACCGACGCTCCCAATAGCCCGAACCTGCAGGCCGGTCTCGCCAAGCTCCCGGTCTTCGTCACCTATGGCGGCGAAGCGGGCCTCGGCCAGCGTTTCAGCCGCTTCGATGTCTCGCTCAAGGGCACCGCCGAGCGCACGGTCTACCAGGATTCCCAGCTCACCGACGGCACGACCGCGAGCAATGAGGATCGCAACTACAATCAATATGGCGGCAAGCTTCGCGGTGGGTATGAGATGTTTCCCGGCGTCACTCCGTTCGCCGAGGTCGATGCCGACACACGCCAGCACGATCTCAACACCGACTTCTTCGGCTACCAGCGCGACTCGACCGGCGTCACGGGCAAGGCCGGGAGCACTTTCGAGATCAGCAAGGTGCTGATCGGTGAAGTCGCACTTGGCTACACCAGGCGCGACTATCAGGACCCGCGCCTGTCCGACGTTGCAGGTCTCATCGGCGACGCCTCACTGATCTGGACGGCAACGGCGCTGACGAGCGTCAAGCTCACCGGATCGTCGACGGTTGGCGAGGTCGACATTCCTGGCGTTTCTGGCGCTCTCTACCGCGACGTCGCCTTGCAGGTTGACCACGCTTTCCGCCGCTGGCTGATCGGCAGCGTCAAGGTCGGCTTCGGGCTCGATGACTATGTCGGCCTCGACCGCACCGACCATCGCTATTCGGTGGCGGGGGGCCTGACATATAAGCTCGACCGCTCATGGCAGGTGAAAGGCGAAGTGCGGCAGGATTGGCTGCGCTCGAACAACAACGGCAACAATTACAACAACACGACGTTCCTGCTCGGTCTTCGCTGGCAGAAGTAGCGGTTGCTATTTGTCGCCGAGCAAGCCGCGCAGCTCCTTGCGAAAATCGGGCGCGATATCCGGCCGCTCGAGCGCATAGGCGACGTTGGCGGCGAGGAAGCCGATCTTGGAGCCGCAGTCGAAGCTGCGGCCCTCGAACTTGAGTCCGTAGAACGGTTGGGTCCGCGACAGCGCGACCATCGCGTCGGTGAGCTGAATTTCGCCGCCGGCGCCGGCCGCCTGGTTCTCGAGAATGTCGAAGATTTCCGGCTGCAAAATGTAGCGGCCAGTAATGCTCAGATTGGAGGGCGCCTCCGCGAGTTTTGGCTTCTCGACCATGCTGGTGATGGAAAAGGCCTTGCCCTTGGTCGCGCCGACGCCAACCACGCCATACATATGTACGCGATCCTTCGGCACCTCCTCGACCGCGATAATGTTGGCCTTGGCGTCGAGGGCTTGCACGGCATCGATCATCTGCGCAAGACAGCCGCGCGGGTGTTGCACTAGGACGTCGGGCAGCAGCAGCGCAAACGGCTCGTGGCCGACCAGTTCGCGCGCACACCACACTGCGTGTCCAAGCCCGAGCGGTGACTGCTGGCGCGTGAAGCTCACCGTGCCCGCCTCCGGCAGGTTGTCTTCCAGCAATTTAAGTTCCGTCTTCTTGCCGCGCTCGGTGAGCGTGAGTTCAAGTTCGAACTGGCGGTCGAAGTGATCCTCGATCACGCCCTTGTTGCGCCCGGTGACAAAGATTAGATGGTCGACGCCGGCTTGCCGCGCCTCGTCGACGACGTGCTGGATCAGCGGGCGGTCGACGACAGGTAGCATTTCCTTCGGCATGGCTTTAGTTGCCGGTAGAAAGCGGGTGCCGAGGCCGGCGACGGGAAAAATGGCTTTGCGAATGCGGGTCATGGGGGCGGGGCTTGGCTCGCGCGGGTCATCTCATCGAATTGAGGAAAAAGCACGACCCGGTTCCCCGGTCCAGATACCACTTGCTAGACTGGCATATTAACGTCCCCGAAACGATATCGGGGCAGCTTCCGGACACGCAAATCGCGAGGCTGCGCTTGATGCGAAAGTCGCCCCTGATTGCTGCAATTATGCTGGCCACCGGCGGTGTGGCGTCGGCACAAAGTAATCTCATCGACTTCCCGACCGGCGCCATTTCCTCGGCGCCGCGCTCCGGTGAGCGGAGTTGGAGCGGCGAGGGCGGCGGTTCCGGCGATCCGCGGATGAGCCCACAGGCTATCCGCACAGCGGCTGCCGATTTCCACCAATGTCTCGAACGGATGTGGCCGCTCGCCGCGCGCCGGCAGGTCACGCGGCAGACTTACGTCCACTATACCGCGTCACTGACGCCCGACCTGCAGATCATGGACCTGCTCGACAATCAGCCGGAGTTCACGAAGTCGGTCTGGGACTACCTCGACACACTGGTGACCGACGAACGCATCGCCAAGGGCCGTGAGATTCTCGCCAAATACCGTCCGACATTCGACGCGGTCGAGCGCGCCTATGGCGTTGACCGCCACATCATCGTCGCGATCTGGGGTGTTGAAAGCAATTACAGCACGCAAGGCGGCGACCGCCCGGTGCTGCGCTCGACTGCGACGCTCGCCTGTATCGGCCGTCGGCAAAATTATTTCCGCGAGGAATTTCTCGCAACCATGGAAATCCTCCAGCGCGGCGACGTGCGGCCTGATCGACTGGTCGGCTCCTGGGCCGGCGCATTCGGGCCGACGCAATTTATGCCGACCGCGTTCAAGCGCTTCGCAGTCGATTTCGATCGCGACGGCCGCCGCGACGTTGTCGATTCGGTGCCGGACCTCATCGCCTCGACTGCCAACAACCTGAAAATGGACGGCTGGGCACCGGGACAGACCTGGGGCTACGAAGTCGTCGTGCCGGCGAACTTCAACTTCATGCTCAGTGATCGCCGGCGCATGCTGCCGATCCGCGAGTGGCAAAGCGCCGGCATCACGCGTCCGCACGGTCAGCCGTTTCCGCGGCCCGACGACCGGGCCTTTCTGCTGATACCGGCCGGCGTGCAGGGCCCCGGTTTCGTGATGCTGCACAACTTCCGTGTCATCATGCGTTACAATCCGGCCGAAACTTACGCACTGGCCATCGGTCATTTGGCGGACCGTCTGCGCGGCGGCGGCGGCTTTGCGCAAACTTGGCCCCGCTATGAGCGGGTACTGTCGCGCGCTGAGCGCCTCGAATTGCAACAGCTTCTGGCGAGCCGCGGTTATGATATTGGAGAGCCGGACGGCCATCTGGGTGCGAAGACTAAGGCGGCAATCCGCGAGTTCCAGGCCAAAAACGGCAAGATTCCCGACGGATTTGCCTCCGCTTCGATCCTCAATGAACTCCGCGCCCGCTGAGGGTTAACAGCCCGACCTTCGAGTTGACATTTTTTGCGGGCTATTGGCCCATGGGGTGGGCGGCGGACGCCCGCCAGTGAAGGTTTTGGGCGGTCGGTATGGTCGGCAAAGTGCGGCTCTCGCGTCTGGTTTTCGGGGCGGTCGTCATGGCAGCGCTCGAATGTACCGCGTTGGTCGTCGTGCCGCTGGCGACAAGCGGCCCGGCGCAGGCGCAAAACCGCGACGAACGCTATCCGTTCCTGCACCGCCAGCGCTCGGGCAGCGGCGGCTTCTTCGGCGACCTGTTCGGCAATCCTGGCGGCGGCTATCGCGGCTATCGGCAGCCGTTCGAGCAGCCTGCGGAGCAGCGTCCGAGCACGGAACACGCGCGTGCGCCCGCTGCTCGCAAGCCGACCACCACCGTGCCGCCGACGACTTCCGTCGTTGTCATCGGCGATGGTATGGCCGACTGGCTGGCTTACGGCCTTGAGGATGCCTTCGCCGATCAGCCCGAAGTCGCAATCGATCGGCAGAACAAATACAACTCGGGTCTACTGCGTTACGACGCCAAAGGCGACCTCGACTGGTGGCATGTCATCCGCGATATCCTCACCAAGCAGAAGGCGAACTATGTAGTCATGATGGTCGGCGTCAGCGACCGCGATCCGATCCGGGAAAAGGATCTCGCCAAGGAAGCGGAGAAGCAGAAGGCCGAAAAAGACCAGGCTGAAAACAAGGATAACAAGGACGCCAAAGAGGCGAAGCCGGGCGACAAGCCGGCGCAGGACCAAAAGTCCGACAAGACGGCGGAGCAGAAATCAATCACCGCGCCCGAACAGAAGAAGGCGCCGACTCCCACTGGATCGCTCGAATTCCACACCGACCAGTGGGCTGCGGTCTACACCAAGCGCATCGACGAGACGATTGCCGCGCTCAAGAGCAAGGGCGTGCCGGTGTTCTGGGTCGGCCTGCCATCGGTCCGCGGCCAGAAGTCGACGACCGACGTGCTCTATCTCAACGACCTTTATCGTCAACGCGCCGAGCGCGCCGGTGTCGTCTATATCGATATCTGGGACGGCTTCGTCGACGACGCGGGCAAATTCACGACCTTCGGCCCCGACTATGAAGGCCAGATGCGCCGCCTGCGTTCGGCGGACGGCGTCTATTTCACGCAGTCGGGCGCGCGCAAGCTTGCGCACTATGTTGAGCGCGAAATTCGCCGCTACATGAGCAACCGGACGCCGGTCGCGCTGCCGAGCGGTCCAATCACGGCGCCGGCCGCAACCCCAAGCACGCCCGGCAAACCCGCCGCACGTCCGGTTGCCGGACCCGTGGTTCCGCTGACGGTGACCGCGACGACGGGAGCGGAGCAACTCATGGGCGCGTCCGCAACGCGTCCGAGCTATGGCGATTCAACCGCCGCCGATGTGCTGGTGAAAGGCGAGCCTGTAAACGCACCGCGTGGCCGTGGCGACGACTTCAGCTGGTCGGGCAACGAGGCGAACGGACTTGCGCCGACGTCGCTGCCAAACGAAAGCGCCGCACCGCCAACAAGGCCCGCGGTCGCAACCAATCAGCCCGCGATCCGGCAAGTCGAGCCGCCGAGCGGCAACATGCCGGCGCCCCCGCCACCGGCTCAGGCTGCGACCCAGCCTGCGGCGGCTGCGACGGTTGCGGCCAATCCGCCGCCGGCCAAGCACAATCCGACGCCGCGGCGGCACTCGAATTTCCCGTTCAATCCGTTCGGCTGGTTGCGCTAGTCAGCGCGCCTAACGCGGCAGCGTCGTCGTTCCCATCAGGAACTTGTCGACCGCATGGGCCGCTTGGCGGCCTTCACGGATCGCCCACACAACGAGCGACTGGCCGCGTCGCATGTCGCCTGCCGCGAACACCTTCTTGATCGACGTCGCATAGGCGTCCGTGTCGGCTTTCACATTGCCACGCTGGTCGAGCTCGACACCAAGCGTCTTGATCATGCCTTCGTGCATCGGATGCACGAAGCCCATCGCTAGCAGCACCAGATCGGCCTCGATCTCGAACTCGCTGCCCGGCACTGGCTTGAACTTGGCGTCGACATACACGCAGTGCAGCTTCTTCACCTGACCGTTCTCGCCGGAGAACTTCTGCGTCAGCACGGCGAATTCGCGCTTGGCGCCTTCCTCGTGGCTCGAAGAGGTGCGCAGCTTGAGCGGCCAGTTCGGCCAGGTGAGCATCTTGTTCTCGTGCTCGGGCGGCTGAGCCATGATTTCGAAGTTGGTGACCGATGCTGCGCCCTGACGGATCGAGGTGCCGATGCAGTCGGAGCCGGTATCGCCGCCGCCGATGACGACGACTTTCTTGCCGGTCGCAAGGATCGGTTCGCCCGGGATGGCAGGCTCGCCGGAGACGCGGCGGTTCTGCTGCGGCAGAAATTCCATGGCGAAATGGATACCCTTGAGCTCGCGGCTCGGGATCGGCAAATCGCGGCCCTTCTCCGCGCCGCCCGTCAGCACCACCGCGTCATGGCCCTTGACCAGCTTGTCGATCGGCAGCGTGACGCCGACGTCGGCGCCGTAATGAAATTTGACGCCTTCCGCCGTCATCTGCTCGACGCGGCGGTCGATGTGAATCTTCTCCATCTTGAAATCCGGGATGCCGTAGCGGAGCAAGCCTCCAGCCTTGGCCCAGCGCTCGTAGACGTGTACCTCGTGACCGGCGCGCGCGAGTTGCTGCGCGCACGCAAGCCCCGCAGGCCCTGAGCCGATCACAGCGACTTTCTTGCCGGTCTTGCGCGAGGCGGGCTCGGGCTTGAGCCCCTGCACAATGGCGCGGTCTGCGATCTCGCACTCGATCGTCTTGATGGTGACCGGGTTCTCGTCGATGTTGAGCGTGCAGGACGCCTCGCACGGCGCCGGGCAGACGCGACCCGTCACTTCCGGAAAATTGTTGGTCGAATGCAGGTTGCGCGCCGCCTCGTCCCAGCGGCCGCGATAGACGAGATCGTTCCAGTCGGGAATCTGGTTGTTGACCGGGCAGCCGGTCGGCTGGCCAGTGATGCGGTTGGTGCCGTGGCAATAGGGTACGCCGCAGTCCATGCAGCGCGCGGCCTGGTCGCGCAGCTCCTTGTCGGGCAGCGGCAGGACAAATTCGTTCCAGTGCTTGATGCGTTCTTCGACCGGCTGGTAGTCGCGGTCTTCGCGCTGGATCTCGAGAAACCCGGTGACCTTACCCATACTGACTTACTCGGCGGCCTGCATCGTCGAGGCCTTCTCCTTGGCCATCTCGGCGAGCGCGCGGCGATATTCGACCGGCATCACCTTCTTGAACAGCGGACGGTAGCGCTTCCAGTCGGCGAGGATTGCCGCGGCGCGCCGCGAGCCGCTGTAGCGAGCGTGCTTCGAGATCAACAGGTGCAGCCGTTCGGCATCCTTGGCGGTCAAGTCGGACATGATTTCCACGCGGCCATGGCTCTCGAGGTCGTTGTAGTGGCCATATTCTTTTTCGGACGCGTCCTCTTCTTCAACCACCGGCTCGAGCTCGACCATCGCCATGTTGCAGCGGGACTTGAACGTCTCGTCCTCGTCGAGCACGTAGGCAATGCCGCCTGACATGCCGGCGGCGAAATTACGCCCGGTCTGGCCGAGCACGACGACAACGCCGCCGGTCATGTATTCGCAGCAGTGATCGCCCGCGCCTTCGATGACGGCGATGGCGCCCGAGTTGCGCACGGCGAAGCGCTCGCCGGCGACGCCACGGAAATAGCACTCGCCCTCAATGGCCCCGTAAAGCACAGTATTGCCGACGATAATCGATTCTTCCGGCACGATGCCGCTTTCGCTTGGCGGTCGAATGATGAGGCGCCCGCCGGAAAGGCCCTTGCCGACATAGTCGTTGGCATCGCCCTCGAGCTCGAAGGCGACGCCGCGCGCAAGCCACGCACCGAAGCTCTGTCCGGCAGTGCCGGTGAATCGCACATGGATGGTACCGTCCGGCAGGCCCTCATGGCCGTATCGTTTGGCGACCTCGCCCGACAGCATGCCGCCGGTTGCGCGATCGATATTGCGGATGATCGCCTGCAGCCGCACCGGCGCACCGCGATCGAGCGCCGCCTGCGAATCCGCGATCAGCTTGCGGTCGAGGATCGTCTTGATCTTGTGGTCCTGCTGCTCGCACCGATAGATCGCCGTGCCTTTGTCCGCCTTCGGCTTGGTGAAGAGCTTGGAGAAGTCGAGGCCCTTGGCCTTCCAATGCTCGACCAGCCGGCGCTGGTCGAGCATCTGCATCTGCCCGACCATCTCGTCGAACGTCCGGAAGCCAAGCGTCGCCATGATCTCGCGCACTTCCTCGGCGACGAAGAAGAAGTAGTTGATGACGTGCTCGGGCTGGCCTTTGAAGCGCTTACGCAGCACTGGGTCCTGGGTCGCGACGCCGACCGGGCAGGTGTTCAGATGGCACTTGCGCATCATGATGCAGCCGGCCGCGATCAGCGGCGCGGTGGCAAAGCCGAATTCATCGGCGCCGAGCAGCGCACCGACGACGACGTCGCGACCGGTGCGGACGCCGCCGTCGACCTGCACGGCGATACGCCCGCGCAGGCGGTTCGCGACAAGCGTCTGATGCGTCTCGGCAAGGCCGATTTCCCACGGTGAACCGGCATGCTTGATGGACGTCAGCGGAGACGCACCGGTGCCGCCCTCAAAGCCGGCGATGGTCACATGGTCGGCGCGCGCCTTGGAGACGCCGGCGGCGACCGTGCCGACGCCAACCTCGGAGACGAGCTTCACCGAGACGTCGCCCGTCGGATTGACGTTCTTCAGGTCGAAAATCAGCTGCGCTAGATCCTCGATCGAATAGATGTCGTGATGCGGCGGCGGCGAGATCAGGCCGACGCCAGGCGTCGAATGGCGCACCTTGGCGATGGTCTTGTCGACCTTGTGGCCGGGCAGTTGCCCACCTTCGCCGGGCTTGGCGCCTTGGGCCATCTTGATCTGCATCATGTCCGAGTTGACGAGATACTCGGCGGTGACGCCGAAGCGTCCCGAGGCCACCTGCTTGATGGCGGAGCGCATCGAGTCGCCATTCGGTAGTGGCTTGAAGCGGTCGGCTTCTTCGCCGCCTTCACCGGTATTCGACTTGCCGCCGATGCGGTTCATGGCGATGGCGAGCGTGGTGTGCGCCTCGCGCGAGATCGAGCCGAACGACATGGCGCCGGTCGAGAAGCGTCGCACTATGCTCTTGGCCGGCTCGACTTCCTCGAGCGCTACCGGGCTGCGCCCGTCCTCTTCCGCCTTGCCGATGCGGAACAGGCCGCGGATGGTCAGCAGCCGTTCATTCTGGTCGTTCACCACCTTGGCGAAGGCTCGATAATGATCCTGCGAGTTGCCGCGAACGGCGTGCTGAAGCTGCTTCACCGTCTCGGCGGTCCAGACATGGTCCTCGCCGCGCACGCGCACCGCATAGTCGCCGCCGACATCGAGCATCGACTTATAGATCGGTGAATCGCCGAATGCGTCGCGATGGCGACGCACCGTCTCTTCCGCGATCTCGGCGAGACCGACGCCTTCGATGCGCGTATGCGTACCGGTGAAGTACTGGTCGACGAAATCCTGCCGCAGGCCGACCGCGTCGAAGATCTGCGCGCCGCAATAGGATTGGTAGGTCGAGATGCCCATCTTGGACATCACCTTGAGCAGGCCCTTGTCGATCGCCTTGATGTAACGCTTGACGATTTCCTTCTCGTCGAGCTTCTGCGGCAGTTCATCCTTGCCGGCGGTCAAGCTCTCGAAGGCGAGGTACGGGTTGATCGCCTCGGCGCCGTAGCCGGCCAAACAGGCAAAGTGGTGCACCTCGCGCGGCTCGCCGGTCTCGAGCACGAGACCGACCGAAGTGCGCAGGCCCTTGCGGATCAGGTGATGATGCACGGCCGCGCAGGCGAGGAGGGCAGGGATCGGTACCCGGTCGGCGCTCGCCTTGCGGTCCGACAGGATGATGATATTGCAGCCCTGGCGCACTTCCTCTTCGGCGCGCTCGCATAGTTCCTCGAGTGCGAAACCCATACCGGCAGCGCCATGCTCGGCCGGGAAGGTGATGTCGAAGGAGTGCGACTTGAAATGATCGCCGCTCATCTCGGAGATGGCGCGGATCTTCTCAAGGTCGTCATTGGTGAGGATCGGCTGGCGGACTTCGAGGCGCTTGCTCTTCGACGAGCCCTCGAGATCGAACAAGTTCGGTCGCGGGCCGATGATCGAGACGAGACTCATCACCAGCTCTTCGCGGATCGGATCGATCGGCGGGTTCGTCACCTGCGCGAAGTTCTGCTTGAAATAGGTGAACAGCGACTTCGGTTTGTCCGACAGCGCCGAGATCGGGGTGTCGTTGCCCATCGAGCCGACCGCTTCTTCGCCGGTCGTTGCCATCGGCGCCATGAGGAATTTCAGGTCTTCCTGCGTGTAGCCGAACATCTGCTGGCGATCGAGCAGCGGCAGGTTCGAGATCGGTGCCTCGTTGCCGGTGGCCTTGAGCTCTTCAAGCACGATTTGCGTGCGGTGCAGCCAATCCTTGTAAGGATGGCTCTTGGCGAGTTCGGCCTTCAATTCCTCGTCGGGAATGACCCGGCCCTCGTCGAGGTCGACGAGTAGCATCTTGCCCGGCTGGAGCCGCCACTTCTTGATGATCAGCTTCTCCGGGATCGGCAGCACGCCCATCTCGGACGCCATGACGATGCGGTCGTCGCTGGTCAGCAGGTAACGCGCCGGCCGCAAGCCGTTGCGGTCGAGCGTCGCGCCGATCTGGCGGCCGTTGGTGAAGGCAATCGCCGCCGGGCCGTCCCACGGCTCCATCAATGCGGCATTGTATTCGTAGAAAGCGCGCCGTTCCTCGTCCATGAGCGGATTTCCCGCCCAGGCTTCCGGAATCATCATCATCATCGCGTGGGCGAGCGAGTAGCCGCCCCGCACCAGGAATTCGAGTGCGTTGTCGAAGCAGGCGGTGTCCGACTGGCCTTCATAGGAGATCGGCCAGAGCTTCTTGATGTCCTTGCCGAACAGCGGCGAGGCGACGGAAGCCTGACGCGCCGCCATCCAGTTGACGTTGCCGCGCAGGGTGTTGATTTCACCATTGTGTGCGATGAAGCGATAGGGATGCGCTAGCGACCAAGTCGGGAAGGTGTTCGTCGAGAAGCGCTGATGTACAAGCGCGAGCGCCGACTCGAAATCCGCATCGTGCAGATCGGGATAATAAGCCTCGAGCTGATCGGCGAGGAACATGCCCTTGTAGATGACGGTGCGGCACGATACCGACACGGGGTAATAGCCGGCCGTGCGCCGCTCGCGGCGCCGATAGATCGCGTTTGAGATCGACTTGCGCAGGATGTAGAGGCGGCGCTCGAACTCGTCCTCGGTGAGCTTCTTTTTGCCCTTGCCGATGAAAACCTGCATGTGCTTCGGCTCGGTCGGCTTGACCGATTCACCGAGCGTCGAATTGTCGGTCGGCACGTCGCGCCAGCCGATCACCGTCAGCCCTTCGCGCCGGATCACCTCCGCATAGATGTCGCGGATGATTTCGAGCCAGTTCTGATCGGTCGGCATGAACAGTTGCGCGACCGCATATTCGCCGGGACCCGGCAGATCGAAGCCGAGCTCAGCCGCCTTCTTGGCGAAGAACTTGTGCGGGATCTGCACCAGGATGCCGGCGCCGTCGCCCATGCGCGGATCGGCGCCGACCGCGCCGCGATGCTCAAGGTTGCAGAGAATCTTGAGGCCGTCCTCGACGATCTGATGCGACTTGCGGCCCTTGATGTCGGCGATGAAGCCGACGCCGCAGGAGTCCTTGTCGAGCTTGGGATCGTAGAGGCCTTGCACTTCCGGCACGCCCGGATCGGCGGACGCGCGCGCACGCGCGGCGTCGGCAAGCACCGCCGCCTTTTCGAGCAATCTGCTCTTTCTGCGCTCGTCCATCGCGTCCTTAGCTTCGGCACACCTTCCGCGTCCGCAGCGCCCGAAGTGCGCCGCAGCCGACGTACAGCCGATCTCGTTGAAGGGCAGCCTTGCCGGCCGTCGCCGCCGGGACTGCTCCCGTTGGGCGCCACTGAAAAGCCCCGCCGCAAGGGCCAATCCCGTGGCCGCCACCCATTAGGACAGCATTACTGTCCTAATGGACAATGCCAAATTTTGCCCCGCCACACAAGGCTGGTCCACGTCGGAATCGGGGGAACCGGACCTTTTGTTGCGGCGGCGCCATCCTACCAAGCAAGAAGGGGACCACGAGGCCTCCGGCGGCGCAACGCCGTTGCGTGAGACGCTCCTGACAAGCGCCGTTCCCGGTTAACCGTTTAATGGTGAAATGCGGAAAAAGCCGCGCGGCAGCGCGATTTGGCTAAGGTCCCCGGAAAATTCGAACGACACGGGGACGGTGTCATGAGCGACAAGGCGGCCGCCAATCGGCCGACCAATCAAAATCCGGGCGCGGCTGCGATGTCGCGGCTCGCCGACCGGATCGCCGCGGTTACCCCGCCGCCGCCGGTGCTCGACCTCATCAATCCGGTGCCGGCCACCCCGCCGAGGCCATCGCCCGCCGTTGCGGCAGCGCTGGCGACGACAGCGGCATTGGCCGCGCGCGCCGATGCGCGGGCGCGCCGGTCGCGCCGCTCGATCACCGCGCTCATCGTCGAGGGCCTCGTCGCGCTGTTCTCGTTCATCCCCTACGCCGTGGTCGCGCTCGGCATCCGCCTGATCATGGCGCGTGTGTTCTTCCTCGACGGCCAGATGCGCATCGATGGTCCGCGCTTCTCGCAGAGCGCCTATGGCTTTGAGTTCTCCGCCGTGCTGCCGACGCACGTGCGGCCCGACGCGATCAACGACTTCCTGCACTACACGCTGCCCATTCCGCCGGTGCTGACCGCCTATCTTGTCACCTTCGGCGAGTTCATCCTGCCGATCATGCTGGTCATTGGCATCGGCGCGCGCTTCGCCGCGCTTGGTTTGCTCGCGCTAACGGTGCTGCTCCAGCTCTACGTGACGCCGACGGCGCTGTGGACGACCCATGTCTACTGGGCGGCGCTGCTGCTCGTCATCATGTCGCGCGGTCCGGGTGCGCTCTCGGTCGACCACTTCATCAAGCTGGCGTCCCGCGGATGAACAAGCGGCTGACCATCGCGCTTGCCGCAACGGTGCTTGCCGCGATGGCCACTTGCGCTGCGGCCGGTTCACGCCGTGAATCCATCACGGCTGCTGACGCGCTCCCGGCTTACGAAGTTCTCAACAGCATCCGGGCGCTCGGTTTTGCTCCCACCACGCAGGCCTTGCGCCGCGGACCTTATTACGTGCTGCATGCCTATGATCCGCGCGGCGTCCAGGTGCGCATCACGGCCGATGCGCAGCTTGGCGATATCGTCGAGGTTTCCTCTCTCGTTGCGCCGCGCTTCAGCGGCGGCGCCCGCATCATCCATGTGCCGCAGCGGGGCGAGCGTAACGGTCGCCGCGACATCACCTATGACAACCAGGCTGCGGATGCGGCTGACGGTGATGATCGTGCCGCCGCGCCTCCGGCGCCGCGCCGCACAATCCGCCCGGCCTATCAGCACCACGACGCGCCGATCACACCGCCGTCGAGCGCGCGCGTCGAGCAGCGCAAGTCCTTGAGCCCGCCGCGCAATGTGCTGAGCGCGCCGCCGCCATCCGGCAATCTCACGCCGATCTACCCCACGCCGCGCTTCGATCCGAAAATCGAGCCGGCGGAAAAATTCGCGCCGCAGGATGAGCGCTCGCAGAACATTCCGGCTTACGGCTACGTGCCGACCGCGATCGACTAAAAATCTGCCGCGAAATGAAAACGCCCCGGGGCATCCGGGGCGTTTCACGTTTGGAGTTCGTCAGATCGGCGTTAGGCGGCCTTGGTGTCGATCACCTGCGGCTGCACCTTGCCGTTGCCGATCGGGATCTGGCGCGGCTTCTTGGCCTCGGGGATTTCGCGCACGAGGTCGACGTGCAGCAAGCCATTCTCGAGAGCCGCGTTCTTCACCAGGACGTGATCGGCGAGCTGGAAGACGCGCTCGAAAGCGCGGGCGGCGATGCCCTGGTAGAGCACCTCACCCTTCTTCTCTTCCTTCACCTGCTTCTCGCCTTTGATGGTCAGCGTGTTCTCTTTCGCTTCGATCGAGAGTTCGTTCTCGCCGAAGCCCGCCACCGCTACGGTGATGCGGTAATCGTTCTCACTTGTGCGCTCGATGTTATAGGGCGGGTAGCCCGGGGCGGCCTCGAAGCCGTCCAGCATCGAGAACAGCCGATCGAAACCGACGGTAGAACGATAAAGGGGAGCAAGATCGAAAGTACGCATGGCATATCCTCCTTGAAGTTGAGCGACATGCGGGCTGTTCGCCACATGGCCGAACTGAATGCCCGTTGCGCAGCCGTCATGGCCTGCGCGAAATTGATATGGGAACGTGATTTTGGCCTCGCAAGAGGCCCGGGAACTGCGGCATAACCTTCTGAGAAACCGCTATTTTCAGCCCCATGATTGAGAGCCTTCGGCACCCTGCTATAAGGCGCGCAAGCCCCCCGCACCGGCCAGTTCCGGCGTTATGAAACTCGTCTCCGTTCCCGCCAATCCGGTGCCCGACAGCACGGTGGCCGGCAGCATCCAGACCCCGGACGGGGTGACCTTGCGCTTTGCGCGCTTCGCGCCGCCGCCGGGCCGCAAGGGCACGGTCGTGCTGCTGCAGGGCCGCGCCGAATTCATCGAGAAATATTTCGAGACGGCGCGAGACCTGCGCGCGCGGGGATTTGCCGTCGCGGCCTTTGACTGGCGCGGGCAGGGCCTGTCCGACCGCACCTTGTCCGACCGGCAGAAGGGTTACGTGCGCGACTTCGGCCAATATGCGACCGACCTCGACGCCATCATGGAGCAGGTGGTGATGCCCGATTGCCCGCCGCCGTACTTCGCGCTTGGGCATTCGATGGGCGGCGCGGTCGCGATCCGCTCCTGCCACGCCGGCAGCCGCTGGTTCGATCGCGTGGTGCTGTCGGCGCCGATGGTCGCGCTGCCGCAGAAGGGACTGACGTCGGTCGCCGGCCCGCTGGCGCGCATCATGCGGCTCATCGGACGCGGCGGCGCCTACGTGCCGTCCGGCAATGCCGAGGTCACCGGCAGCGAAGGCTTCATCGGCAACGTGCTCACGTCCGACCCTGTGCGCTTTGCGCGCAACGCGGCAATCCTGGAGGAAGCGCCGGAGCTCGGTCTCGGCTCGCCGACCATCGCCTGGGTCGACGCCGCGATGCGGCAGATGAAGGAGTTCATCCCGAAGGGCTATGCCGGCCACATCCGCCAGCCGATCCTGATGGTCGCCGCTGGCCGTGACGAAGTCGTGTCGACGCCGGCGATCGAGGATTTCGGATTGAACCTGCTCGCGGGACGCCATCTCATCCTCGCCGGCGCGCGGCATGAGATTCTGCAGGAGCAGGACCAGTATCGCGCCCAGTTCTGGGCGGCGTTCGACGCCTTCGTGCCCGGCACGCCACGCTATTAGCTCGTCGGACCTCGCCGAAGCCGAGGGATGGAGCGCCGCAAGGCGCCAACCATCTCCGAGCTTGCGAGGCGCCGCGCGCGTCTTGCGATTGACGCGCTCGCCTCGCGGCGCTCCACTTGCGGCGATTTTCTGTCCGGGGCGCCGTGCTTCCCGGCGGGCTTACGGCGGGCTTTCGCTCGACCGCCTAGGGCGGTTTCCGTCTACCGCTCATACCCGCCACGTCCAGCCATCGAAGACAGCAGGTGTTAGTGCCGGCGGACGGCTGGCCCAGGCTTCCCGGGGGTGGAATACGAACCCGTCCGCCGGCGCCGCATCCCGCTCCGCCTTCAGGATCGTCTTCTCTAGAAGACGCCTCTCGAAGAGCGTGACGGCGGCGAAGATAAGGACGCTTTGGCGAGCGGGGATAGTTTTTTCCAAGGCTAAATCGCCAGCGTTCGTCATGACATACCGCGTGACGCTGCTGCCCGAAAAAGCTTTCGTTAACGATTCGGGCCGCTAACTCAGAGGGAACTTTTGTACCCCCGGCGACCATCAGTTTTTTCAGGGGGCCACGCGTTTTTTTGATTCCGCGGCCGGCCCGTTTGTCCCGCTTCGAGGCTGCCCCGCGCTTTGAATGGGCGAGCGGGCGTTCATGGCGAAGCTGATCTTTTGGCTCGGCGCTCTGCTTGCCGCATCGACTCTTGCCTCGGTCGCGGCTGCCGAAACCATTTCGGCGCCCAAAGTGATCATCGACGGGTCGGTGCCGCTGCAATACGAAACGAACGCGACGCGGACGCCCAACAAGCAACCGGACTACGTATTTTCTCCGTTCCTGCGGCTGTCGGCGACCGGCCAATTGATGAACGATTTTGTCTATTCGCTCTACGCGAACACGACCGGCGATGAGGACATCAAGCTCACCGATGAAGACACGACCCAGGCTGCCGCCGGCCTGCAAATCTCGCGCGCATGGGGGGCGTTTCGTTTGGGAGCGAGCTACGAGCGGACCAACTACTACAACAGCATCTACGGCAGTCAGCTCAACAGCGCCAACGACGTCCAGGTCTTCGCGCGGTACAATTACATGAATCCGGACGGCGACGTGAAGATCACGCCAAGCTTCTCGGTCACCACGCGCGCCGACGATCATTTCACCGTCCAGCGAAACCTGTTCCGTTTCAGGGCCGATTTCGAACACCGCTTGGGAGACAGCAACTGGTGGATCTTCGCCGCCCCGAGTCTGCGCATCTACGACTACACCAGCGGTCGTCTCGACGATATTTATTCAATTGCGACCGGCTTGCGCTACGAAATCACCAGAGACGTCAGCCTGACATCGAGCATCGCCTATGAGAGCCGCGTATCGAGCGAACCTGGCCGGAACTATACGAACATGATCGTCGGTCTCAGCCTTGACTTCAGCTACACTTTGTTCGGTGGTGGTGGAAGCAACAAAACATTGGAGCCAACGGTATGCGAAAATCCATTGCGATTGTTGTGCTGATCTTGCTCGGAATGCCGGCCGCCGCCCGTGCGGGTGATGCCGGTGACCGGATGCTCGGCGTCGACATGAACCGCGACAAGGCGGAGTCGCGGGTCGACCGGTTACGCGAGGACAAACAGCAGGTCGACCGGGCCCATGCCGAGAAACCGGCGCCGGTCACGCCGCGCAAGAAGAAGCCGGTGCAGAATCCTAACTAGAGCGGCGGCTCACGTCCGCTTGCCGAGGACCTCAAGCGCCTGCGCATGCACGCGCTTGTCGCCGGCAACTATGATGCGTCCGCCGGCCTGAGCCGGCCCGCCATCCCAGGTGGTGACGATGCCGCCGGCGCCGGTGATGACCGGAATCACCGCGACGATGTCGTAAGGCTTGATCTCGGTCTCGACGACGAGGTCGATTAAGCCCGCCGCCACCATGCAGTAGGAATAGCAGTCACCACCATAGCGCGAGAGTTTCACCTTGTCCTCGAGCCGCACGAAATCGGCGCGGTCGCTTTTGTTCATCAGCAACGGACTCGTTGTCGACAGGATGGCGTCATCGAACGACGCGCACCCGCGCACCCGCAGTTCGCGCGTGCCGGCCGGGCCGCGATAGTTTGCGCCGCCGCCGTCGCCCGAGAAGCGCTCGCGCGTGAACGGCTGATGCACCATGCCGAACACCGGCTCGCCGAAACGCATCAGGCCGATAAGCGTGCCCCAGGCGACCATGCCGGTAATGAACGATTTGGTGCCGTCGATCGGATCGAGCACCCAGACATATTCGGCGTCGGTGCGCTCGCTACCGTATTCCTCGCCGACAATGCCGTGGTCGGGAAAGGTCTTGCGGATGAGCGCGCGCATCGCGTTCTCGGCGGCGCGGTCGGCCGCGGTGACCGGGTCAAAGCCGCCGGCCTTCTTGTTCTCGATCGCCAGCGCCGTGCGGAAGAACGGCAGGATGGTGTCGCCCGAGGCGGTAGCGAGCTGGTCGACGAAACTGGCGAAATCGATGGCGGTCATCGAGCCCCGTCTGGTTTCTCTCCGAAGTACCGGACGGCTTCGCGCCCGACAACCCATGCGTCAGCTACGGCACTTTCGCGGGTCTTACCGTCACAAGGTGGCCTTTCGGCAACAAAGCGAGGCGAAAACGACGAATTCACTGGGCATTACAAGCTTCCACCTATGCAGAAACGCATGGGGGAATCAGTGTTCGTCCTTGATTTTTGTGCATCGCGGTGTAACTTATTGCAACGCGGTAGCGATACCGCTGCCCTCCTTGGGCGTTTCCTCCCTAGACTTGGGCCGCTTGCACATGCGAGCGGCCCTTTTTTCTTGTCGCCTTCTGGGGCGCGTTTTGAGGGCTACTCCGCCGCCGCCCGATAGGGCCGCAGTTCCTCCAGCGGAATCTCGCCGAGCCGCTGCGCCAAGGTCTCGAGGTCCTCGGCCAGCCGGTCGAAATGCACAGACTGCTCGTAGCGGCGCTCGTCCATATAAAGCGCGCGGTTGATCTCGAGCTGGATGGCGTGCAGGCCCGCGGCCGGGTTGCCGTAGTGCTCGGTGATGAAGCCACCGGCGTAGGGCTTGTTGCGGCTGACACTGTAGCCGAGCGTGCGCAAGGTCAGCTCCACCGACTCCGACACGACGCCGACGCAGCTCGTGCCGTAGCGGTCGCCGATCACGAATTCGGGCCGCGGCCGCTCGTCGCGGTGGCCGGCGGTCGAGGGCATCGAGTGGCAATCGACCAGCACCGCCGCGCCAAAATCGCGATGAAGCTTGGTGAAAAGACGCCGCAGCGAGCGGTGATACGGCTTGTACAGGCTTTCGATGCGGCGCAATGCATCGTCGACCGGAATGCGCTGGTCGTAGATTTCCTGCGCATCGCCAACCACACGCGCCACCGTGCCGAGGCCGCCGGCAACCCGCATCGAGCGCGTGTTGGCAAAGGACGGCAGCCGGCCCTCGAACATGCGTGGATCGAGCTCGTAGGGCTCGCGGTTCACATCGACGAAGCAGCGCGGGAAATGCGCCCGCATCAGCGGGAAACCACGGCTGACGACGCCGGACATGAGCTCGTCGACGAAGGAATCCTCCGAACGCCGCAGCGTGGCGATGTCGAGGCGCGAGGACACCAGGAAGCCGCGCGGATAGGTCGAGCCGGAATGGGGGGAGTTGAACAGAACCGGGCCCGCATAGTCGGCCGGTTCCAGAACCTCGTAGGGTGGGTCGAGTTCGTCGCGAATTTCGCTCATGGATGGTACATAGGCCTTGGCCGGATGGGGCGCTAACGAGATGTTACCGCTTTATTGTCCATGCGTCCGCCGATAAAGCCAAGCAAAGCTTTAGGTTCACCCGATATTTACCCGGCATAAGTCTTATGGGTCGGGTTGTGCCGGTCCCAACGGGTTCGTGGGGCGCGGGTTCTGGGACGGGGCGTTCAAGCGTATGTCGAAGATCCTCCTCGCCGAAGACGATACCGATATGCGGCGCTTTTTGGTCAAAGCGCTGCAAAATGCCGGTTTCGAGGTGACCTCCTACGACAACGGGCTGTCGGCCTATCAGCGGCTGCGCGAGGAACCCTTCGAACTGCTGCTGACTGATATCGTCATGCCGGAAATGGACGGCATCGAGCTCGCCCGCCGGGCGGCCGAACTCGACCCCGACATCAAGATCATGTTCATCACCGGCTTTGCCGCGGTCGCGCTCAATGCGGATTCGACCGCGCCCAAGCATGCCAAGGTGCTGTCGAAGCCGGTTCACCTGCGCGAGCTGGTCACCGAAGTGCAGAAAATGCTGGCGGCGTAGGGCCGCCGGGCTGGGGTTGCCTCACCCGGCGCCAGCCGATAGATCATCGCCTTCTACGGGTGCGTAGCTCAGCGGAAGAGCACTACCTTGACATGGTAGGGGTCACAGGTTCGATCCCTGTCGCACCCACCATTCTTTCCCTCAGCCCCAGAACTGCTTGCTCGCGATGCGCGCGCCTTCGGCCATGGCCGCGAGCTTGGCGAAGACGACATCGGGATCGACCGCCGCCTGGCCGACCCAGGTGCCGAAGCCGCAGTCGGAGCCGGCAACGACGTTCTCGCGGCCGACGAGCTTGGCGTAGCGGCCGATGCGCTGCGCGATCAGCTCGGGATGTTCGATGAAGTTCGACTTCGATTCGATGACGCCGGGGATCAGTACCTTGCCGTCCGGCAGCTTCACCTTTTCGAACAGCGTCCACTCATGGGCGTGTCGCGGATTGGCGGCCTCGAGGGAGATCGCGGACGGCTTCGCCGTAAACACGACGTCGATGATATCGGCGAGGGCCACGTCCTTGTGATGCGGACCTTCGTAATTGCCCCAGCATAGATGCATCCTGAGTTGTCCGGCCGGGATGTTGACGACGGCGCGGTTGAGCGCCTCGATGTGCAACGCCGCGCGCTTGCGGAATTCCGGCACGCTCAGGTTCGCATACTGGATGTGGCGGCCCATCGCGAGGTCGGGGCAGTCGATCTGCAGGACGAAGCCGGCTTTCGCCACGGTCTCGTATTCGTGGCGCATCGCGTCGGCGATGGCGAAGATGTAGTCTTCGAAACTTGCGTAGTAGTCGTTACGGAAGAACAGCGAGACGACGCCGGGCGAGGCGGCACTCATGAAGCCGCTAGCTGCTTTGACGCTCGTGAGAGCCGATTTCAGATTATCGGCATCGGTCTGCGGCGCGACCTTGTCGCGCACCGTGATCAGCGCGTTGCAGGCCGGCGTCTTGCGCCGCGAGCGGCCAGGATCGCCGAACACGCGCTGCTGCAGCTTTGGAAACTCGGCGAGATCCCGATAGACAAAGGTGTTGCCGGTGCCGCCGAAACCGTCGAGCCGGTCCTTGATGTAGGTGGCGTAGGACGGCTTCGACATCTCGCCGTCATTGATGAGGTCAACGCCGGCCTCGGCCTGCTTGCGCACGATTTCGGCGACGGCGGCCCTGATGCGCGCCGCGAGCGCCGCGGGCTCGACCGGCACACCTTCCTCCTTGGCGTACATCATGCGGATGAGGTCGTCGGGACGTGGCAGGCTGCCGGTGTGCGTCGTCAGGAAGCGCTCGGTGCTTTTTTGCATGCGAGCGACTCTAGAGCAGGGCTGTTCCGGTAACCAAGGGTGGGCAGGTCGCGTTGACAGTGCGGGGTCGGCCCACTAGAACGCCCGCCAAACAGGCATTCCAGAGACCGTCATGAAAGTCCGCAACTCCTTGAAATCCTTGCGCGCCCGCCACCGCAACAATCGGCTGGTCCGCCGCAAAGGGCGTCTTTACGTCATCAACAAGACCAACCGCCGCTTCAAGGCGCGCCAGGGCTAAGCCCGCCGGCCGCGCGTGCCGCGAGGGCGCGCTTCTCCGCCACATATTGGTCCAAGCCGGCTGAGACGCTAGTCTCCAGCCATGCGCAAACGATTCCTGATCGCCGTAGTCGCCGCCTTCGCGGCCACGGGCCTGGTCATGCCGACGGACGCGCAGTCGCCGGAGCCGAAGGGCCGCTGGATGCAGCCGCCCAAGAAGCTGCCGGCGGTCAAGCGCGACGAGCAGGTCAACAGCGTCGATTTCCTGTTCGGCGCGCTCAAGGCGGCGCCGAACGACGAGACCGCCAAGGCGATCGAGCAGCGCATATGGGCGCTGTGGGCGCATTCGCGCAGCGACACCGCCATGCTGCTGATGACGCGGGTGCAGGAGGCGGTCGAGATCAAGGACCTCGATCTTGCCGTCAAGCTGCTCGACAGCATCGTCAAGATCAAGCCGGACTACATCGAGGCGTGGAACCGGCGCGCGACCATCTATTACATGAAGAAGGATTACGGGCACTCGATCTCGGACATCCGCGAGGTGCTCAAGCGCGAGCCGCGCCATTTCGGCGCGCTGACCGGCTTGGGGCTCATCCTTCAGGACATCGGCGACGACAAGCAGGCGCTCGAGGTCTATCGCCGCGCGCTCGCGGTCTATCCGCGGCTCGAGCGTGTGCCGGACATCGTCAAGACGCTTCAGGATAAGGTCGAAGGCCGCGACATCTAGTTCGCGAGAGCCCGGCTGAGCGCTTCCGGCAAGGTGCGCACTGCGTCGCGATAGCGGCCATCCTTGTCGCCTTTCAACAATTGCTCGACCAGATCGGGACGGTACAGCAGCTTGCGCGCCTGCGCGCCGGGGATGGCCGTGTTGCGGCGCACGATAACGACGGCGGCGTCGCTGCCGTCAGAGCCGGCATAGAAGCCGGCCTCCGTCTGCGCCAGCCACTTGCCGTCGGCGGTGCCGGCAATGGTCGCGAGCAACCGGCCGTCGTTGCGATCCCAATAGCGGATCGTGCCGTCGAGGCTGCCGGAGATGATGCGACGGCCATCAGCTGAAAATGCGAGCGCGTAGATCGCGCCGGCATGGCCGCGTAGCGTGAAGCGCAACTTGCCGGTCGCCACATCCCACACGACGATATTGCCGCGCTCGGCGCCGGTGTCGCCCGACGACACCGCGCGCTGCGTCAGGCCGGCGGCGAGAGTCTTGTCGTCGCGCGACATTGCGAGCGTGCTGGCATAGCGATAGCCGGCGACCAGATCGCCCATGTCGAAGGTGCGGACGGCCTTGCCGCCGCCGACGTTCCAGATGAACACGTCGCTGTCGAACATGCCGCCGCCGATCAGGAATCGGCCGTCCGGCGAGAAGGCGAGCGCATTCACGTCCCCGTCTTCCTTGGCGGCGGCGAAGCCCGCTTTCACGACGAGAGTCTTGGCGTCGCGGAGTTCGGCGGTGCCGTTACGCCGGCCGAGCGCGAAGGTCTTGCCGTCCGGAGACAGCGCGAAGCCGGTGACGGCGTGGTCGGAGTCGGCAGCCTCGAAAGCCTTAAGCACCTTGTCGTTCTCGATGTCGATCGCGGCGGCGACCCTGACGATCGAATCCGCGTTCTCCTTGGTCGACAGACCGAGCACGAGCGCAAGCTTGCCGTCCGGCGACAGGCGCGCCTGCCACATCTCCCTCAACTCCGGAATTGTCAGCTTGCGGACCTCGCGGCCGGTGTCGAGCGACAATAGCAACGCCTGACCTTGATCGTTGCCCGCGATGGCGAGTTTCGGCGCGGCGGCGAAATGAAACACGGTGAAACCGGGGTCGATCTGCGACTTCACGACCGTGGCGGCTGCGGCATCGAGTGCGTGGAGTTCAATGGGCTTGTTGTGGCCGGACGGGTCGCGCTGCAGCAAGATGTGCTCGTCGCGGTCCATGATGTTCTTGGCGCCGCCGCCGAAGCTGCGGAGATCCTTGATCACAGCGCCGCTGTCGGGATTGCGCAATCGGATGCCGTCATCCTCCCTCGTCGCGAGGAGAGTGAGATCACCGGACGCGCCGATCGTGTTGGCCGGGTCCTTCCTGCCGGGCCAGTGGATCGTGCGGTCGGCCTGCCGCTTCTTCACGTCAAACAGCAGCAGGCCTTCCTCGGCGAACGGCGCAATCAGCAGCTTGGTCGCGCCGGCATTGGACAGGACTCGCGCAAGAACCGTCGGATCATCGTCGGCCTTCTTGGTGCAGTTTTCGGGCTTGTAGAGGCTCGCGAGGGTTTTGCGGTCGCGCAGCGCGAACAGCATCAACTCGCCGCGGGCGCAATTGTCGCCGGACACCACGATGGTCGCCGCGTCATCGCCGAAATAGCCGTAGTTGAGGAAGGTCTGGCCATTGTCGAGATCATAGGACGACAATTTCACGCCGGAATGCGCGTCATAGTCGAACACGGAATCCGCTTGACCCGGCCGCCGGGTCAGCACGATGAGGCGCATGCCGTCCGCGCTTAGTTTCGCACTGAGGACGCGCGGCGCGTCGGGAAGCAGCACGCGCAGCACCTGCTGCTGCGTCGCAATCCGCCATATCGTGACGATGCCGCCGCGGTCGCCGGAGACCAGTAGGTCGCCTTTGGCATCGATCCACAGCGATCGGATCTCATCGGGCTCGTTGTTGCGTTCGGGCCTGGGCTTGGCGCGGAATTTCGCGCGCGTCGTGCCGCTCGAGACATCCCAGAGCCGGATGAAGCCGTCCTTGTAGCCGGCGGCAAATACCGCGCCGTTCGGCGTGAAGGCGCTGGCGGTGAGGAAGATCTGGTCCTTGAGCACGCGCAGAGGCAATCCGGACGTCACGTCCCACAGCACCGGCTGCGACGCGGGCAGCATCACGATCTTGCCGTCCGGCGAGAACAGTACCTCGTCCGCTTCCGATGGATCGATGAAGTTGCCGATAACGGTGACAGGAGGCTTCCTGTCATCGCGCGGCGCGGCACACGCCGCGGTCACCGAGGCCGCGCAAAGCAACGCCGAAAGCCAGTGCCGCAAAGACATGCCGCTACCCCCGCTGCGACAACGAACGACTAACAACGGGAACTTTATTGCAGCGTCATGACGCCGTCGAGACGAGCATCAGTCGCCGGCCGGTTCGCCGCCGACGTAAGCGATGCGCAGCATGTTGGTCGCGCCGGGCGTGCCGAAGGGCACGCCGGCGACCGTGATGATGCGCTGGCCGGCTTTGGCGAAGCCTTCCTTGAAGGCGATGCGGCAGGCCCGGTCGACCATGTCGTCCTGGTCGTGCGCGTCCTCGGTGATGACGCAATGCACGCCCCACACCACCGCGAGCTTGCGGCCGGTGGCGATATTCGGCGACACCGCGACGATCGGCGGCCGCGGGCGCTCGCGCGCGACCCGCAGCGCCGTCGAGCCGGACGCCGTCCAGCACACGACCGCCGCGAGATCGAGCGTGTCGGCGATGTGACGCGCGGCGTCGGCAATCGCATCGGCGCCGGTCGCCTCGGGCGCCGCGCGCTGCGAATCCAGGATGCCGCGGTAGAGGCCGTCGCTTTCGATCTCATGGGCGATCCGGTCCATCATCGCCACCGCCTCGATCGGATATTTACCGGCGGCAGATTCCGCCGACAGCATTACCGCGTCGGCGCCCTCGAAGATCGCGGTGGCCACGTCGGAGACTTCCGCGCGCGTCGGCACCGGCGAGTTGATCATCGATTCCAGCATCTGCGTCGCCACCACGACCGGCTTGCCGGTCTGGCGCGCCATGCGCGTCATTTGTTTTTGGACCGCCGGCACCTTTTCGAGCGGCATTTCGACACCGAGGTCGCCCCGCGCCACCATCAGCGCATCGGCGATCTCAAGGATCTCGGGCAATCGCAACACCGCCTGCGGCTTCTCGATCTTGGCCATAACCGCGGCGCGTCCGCGCGTCATCTTCTTGGCCTCGGCGATGTCCTCGGGCCGCTGGATGAACGACAGCGCGACCCAGTCGATGCCGGCATTGAGCGCGGCCTCGAGATCGGATCGGTCCTTGTCGGCCAGCGCCGAGAACGGAATGGTGGTGTCGGGCAGGCTCACGCCCTTGCGGTCGGACAAGCGGCCGCCGACCTCGACCCGCGCGACGATGCGGCTGGGGTCGGCCTCGGTCACGGTCAAACGCACCTTGCCGTCGTCGATCAGAAGCGTGTGATCGACCTCGGCTGCGGCGAAGATTTCCGGATGCGGAAGGTAAGCGCGCTTGGTGTCGCCCGGCGCTGGATCGCTGTCGAACACGAAGGTGTCGCCATTCGCGACCGTCGCGTGGCCGCCGTTGAAGGTGCCGAGCCGCAGCTTCGGCCCCTGCAAGTCGACCAGGATTCCGATCGGCCGCTGCGTGTCGCGCTCGATGCCGCGGATCATACCGACCAGCTCGCGCATGCGATCCTGGCTTGTGTGGCTCATATTAATGCGGAAGACGTCGGCGCCGGCCTTGAACAATTTCGCCATCGTGGCGGGGTCCGAGGACGAGGGCCCGAGGGTCGCGACGATCTTGGCGCGGCGCAGACGTCTCATTGCGTACCGCCTTTATCGCCGGGCTTGTCGCCGCCTTTGTCGCCGGAGGTCGGCGCGGGCGAGGGGGCGCGTGAGGTCGTGGGCGGCGCGCGCTTGGGTCCGGGCGCCTGCTGCTCGGCGCTGTCGGTCAGTTGCACGGTCCAGGCACGCTGCTCGCCGGTGTCGACCTCGAAAAAGCCGGTGCGGTCGTAACCGCGCGCCAGACAATTGCCGATGCCGCGGATGGTGAACTCCTTTTCGCGCGAGCACATGAAGGCGCGGCCCGACCAC
>Ga0187780_10000451_pt1 | contig 30834 bp, 25 predicted proteins | sample 1015_Q2_SP10_20__FD_132429 | JGI IMG/M metagenome (GOLD analysis project Ga0187780, IMG submission 132429) | Tropical peat soil microbial communities from peatlands in Department of Meta, Colombia - 1015_Q2_SP10_20_MG | ecosystem: Environmental > Terrestrial > Soil > Wetlands > Peat | place...
ACCGCGAAGAGCGCCACCGCGAAGAGCGCGGCGGCCAAGGTCACGCCGGCCAGGAGCAGGGCCGCCAGGCCGGCGCCGAAGAGCGCGCCCAAGGGCCCGGCCGCCAACTGAGGCGACGCGGATCCGTATGCGGCAGTGCCCTGGGTGGGGCGCTGCCGCATACTGTAGTCTGGCGGGCCGCCGGGCTGATCGTTGACCGGCCCCGGTGACGACACCGCCACCGCGAACCGGTCCGGCGGGCCGCGATCCGCGGTGATCCCTGCATACTGGCCGCATGCCCTTTCGTCCGCCGCCGGCGGCCTGCTGGCAGCATCGTGACGCCGGCGTTGCCCTGGGGGCAGGCTGGCCACCGTGACCGGGCAGGAGGCAGAGATCCGGTTCGCCGCTGAGCTGCGGCCGTTCCTGGTGCCCCGGCACCGGGGCGGGCGGGTCCCGGTGGCGTGCGACGGGGTGTCATCGCTGGGGCATGTGGTCGAGTCACTCGGCGTGCCCCTGCCCGAGGTGGGCAGCCTGGTCGTCAACGGTGCTGCGGTCGCGCCCGCGTACCGGCTGGCCGCCGGGGATGTCGCGGAGGCCGGTGCGATACGCCGGCCGCAACCGCTGCCCTCGGCACGGTTCATCCTGGATGTGCACCTGGGAACGCTGGCGCGCCGGCTGCGGCTGGTGGGAGTGGACGCGGCCTACGCCAACGACCTCGATGATGATGCCCTGGTCGAGCGCGCGAACGCCGGGCAGCGGGTGTTGCTGACCAAAGACCGCGGCCTGCTGTGCCGCCGGAGGCTCTGGCTCGGTGCCTACGTACGGGGCGCGCGCCCTGATGACCAGCTGCGCGACGTGCTGGACCGGTTCGCCCCGCCGCTGGCGCCCTGGACTCGGTGCACGGCCTGCAACGGGCTGCTCGCGCCGGTCCCCAGGGGCGCCGTCGAGCAGCTGGTCCAGCCGGGCACATGGCGCACCTACCAGACCTTCTCGCGCTGCGGGGCCTGCGGCCAGGTGTACTGGCGCGGCGCACACAGCACGCGGCTGGAGGAGGTGGTGGACTCGGCGGCCCGCGCCGTCGCCGTGTCCCGTTCACGGCATTACCTGTTACCGCCGGAGGCACGCTGCCGCGCGCCCATGCCGCACCTTTCGTCACGGATCGTGACCAGAGCAGAGCAATACCGCGCCAGATCGGGCGTGTTCCTGCATGGGCTAGAGTGACGAAAAGTAGTCTCTGTGGCAAAAATTTTACAGTGTAGCACCCCATGGCCAATTTAACGGTTTTTGACGAATTCGCCCCATGTGCCGGATCTATGCCCGTTACGCTCCCCCGATGTCAGGCGCTCCGAAGGCTGCCGGCACCTTGGGCAGCCTTCCCGGTGAGCGCGCCCTGCTCGGAAAGGAGCCCTTTGGGCCGCCACAGTAAGCGATCACGTATCCGACTCCCGCGCCGAATGCCGACTGTCGCGCCCGCGCTCGCGGGCGTGGCCGCGGCGGCTTTCCTGGCGCCGCAGGCGCTGGCCGCGCCGCCGGCTGGCCAAGACGCCGTGCATCATGCCGCGGTCGCGGACGCCGCCCACGGCCTTTCGCCCGCCCAGCTGCTGTCAGTTACCCGGCAGGCGTCGGAGCACAGGCCCGCTTCTGCCCAGCCGTCCCGGTACACCGTCCGGTCCGGTGACTCGCTGTCCTTGATCGCCGGTCATCTCTACCACAACCCGGACGCCTGGCCGGTGCTGTACTGGGCCAACCGCAACCAGATCCGCTGGGCGAACCTCATCCAGACCGGGCAGGTGCTGCGGATCCCGGCCGAGCCCGCCCGGATACCGAGTCCGCCCGCGCTGCTCGGGCCTCCTGTGTCGCCGGCCCCGGCGCCTGAGCCCGCGCAGTCCGCGCCGGTGCAGGCCGGCCCGGTGCAGGCCGGCCCGGTGCAGGCCGGCCCGGTGCAGGCCGGCCCGGTGCAGGCCGCGCCGGCGCAGGCCGGCAGCGCCTACTCCGGCGGCATACCCGGTGGGGCGTTCGGCCAGTGCGTGGTCGCTCGCGAGTCCGGAGGCCAGGCGCAGGTCATGAACTCCACCGGCCACTACGGCCTGTACCAGTTCAGCGCATCGACGTGGGCCGCGTACGGAGGCAACCCAGCCGACTTCGGCCACGCCAGCGTGGCCGAGCAGAACCAGGTGTTCTCCAACGCGCTGGCGCAGGGCGGTCAGTCCAACTGGTCGCCCTACGACGGATGCTGATCCGCGACTGCGTAGCCGCTGATCCGCGGCTGCGCGTCGGCGCGGGCGGCTAGCAGCGCCGACAGATGCGGGCGCATGGGCAGCCCGCCGACTCATCAGCAACCGGCCGGCCTGTCCGGTCCGCTGGGCCTCGCGGCGGTCAACCGCCGCGAGGCCCAGTCGTGCTTCAGCCCGGCCCGCCACCCCGCCCGAATGACCGTCCCGGGGCGGCCTGACCTGGCCTGCAGGTACCCGTGCAGATGGTTAGCTAGAGAAATGAAATGGCGGTCCGGGTTGTTGGCTTGTCTACCGGGGACGATCGGCGAGGTGGGGCGGTTACGCTGGCCAGGAGGACAGGCAAGACGACGGGCGCACGGGCTCCGGAACACGGGTGGTTGCGACGGCTGGCGGTCTATTGCTGGCGTTATCGCCGGAACGTCATCATCGCGCTGACCGGTGCCCTGCTGGCGACCGTCGCGACGGCCGCGATACCCCTGGTGCAGCGGCGGATCATCGACGACGTCATCGTGGCGCACCGGCAGTCGATCTGGCCGCTGGCCGGCCTGCTGGTGGTCGCGGCCGTGGTGAACTTCGGCGCCATCTACATGCGCCGGTACTTCGGCGGCCGGGTGTCCCTGGATGTCCAGCAGGACCTGCGCACCGGGCTCTTCGACTCGCTGTCCCGCCTGGACGGAGCGCGCCAGGACGAGATCCACACCGGGCAGCTGGTCGGCCGGTCCATCTCCGACCTGAACATGGTGCAGAGCATCCTGTCCATGGTCCCGGTCACGCTCGGGAACCTGGCCCTGTTCGTCGTGTCCATCGGCATCATGGCGGTGCTCTCGCCGGTGCTCACGATCGTGACCGTGCTGGTCGCCCCCGCCCTGTGGATGATCGCGCTGGCGTCGCGGCGCAAGCTGTTCCCGGCGAGCTGGCACGCGCAGCAGCAGTCGGGCGACGTCGCCGGGATCGTCGACGAGGCCATCGGCGGCGTGCGCGTGGTCAAGGGCTTCGGGCAAGAAGAGCAGGAACAAGAACGGCTGGAAGAGGCGAGCTCGCGCCTGTTCGCGTCCCGGCTGCGCATGATCCGGCTGACCGCCCGGTACAACCCCGCGCTGACCGCTATCCCTTCACTGGGCATGGTCGGAGTGCTCGCGCTCGGCGGCTGGCTGGCCATTCACGGCTCCATCACTCTCGGTACCTTCCTCGCGTTCTCCGCCTACCTGGCCCTGATGACCGGCCCGGTGCGGACGCTCACGATGATGATCACGATCGGGCAGGAGGCACGAGCCAGCGTCATCAGGGTGTTCGACATCATCGACTCGCGCCCGGTGATCACGGACAAGCCGGATGCGATCGCGCTGCCGGCCGATGCCACCGGTATCAGCTTCGAGGACGTGACGTTCGGCTACCTGCCGTCGGAACCGGTGCTCCGCGGGCTTTCGCTCCACGTAGAGCCGGGTGAGACGGTCGCGGTGGTCGGCGCGTCTGGTTCGGGTAAGTCCACCATCGCGCTGCTGCTGCCCCGCTTCTACGACCCGCAGGCCGGCTCGGTCCGCATCGGCGGCTACGACGTCGCCGATGTGACCAGGGACTCGCTGCGGGCCGCGATCGGCCTGGTCATGGAGGACAGTTTCCTGTTCTCCGACACGGTGGCGGCCAACATCGCCTACGGCAACCCGGACGCCACGCGGGAACAGGTCATCGCCGCGGCCCAGGTGGCGAAGGCCGACGAGTTCATCGTCAAGCTGCCCCAGGGCTACGACACCGTCGTCGGCGAACAGGGCCTCACGCTATCGGGCGGGCAGCGGCAGCGGGTGGCCCTGGCCCGGGCGCTGATCACCGATCCGCGGCTGCTGGTGCTCGACGACGCCACCTCGGCCATCGACCCGCGGCTGGAGGCGGAGATCCACGCGGCGCTGCGCGACGTGATGCACAGGCGCACCACGCTGATCATCGCCCACCGCCGGTCCACGCTGAACCTGGCCGACCGGATCGTCGTCCTTGACCGGGGCCGGGTCGCCGACGCCGGCACGCACGAGGAGCTGAGCGAACGCTGCCCGCTGTACCGGCAGCTCATCACCGGCCCGGACGCCGGGGAGACGGAGGCGGCCGGCTACCGCGGCCTGATCCGCCCGCGCTCTCGCCGCACCGTCGAAGACGTGCTGGACGGACGTGAGCTGGCGCTGGCCGGATCGGCCGGCGTACCCGCGGGCGGCGCACAGGGCATCGCCCGGCTGGGCGGGGCGGGCGGCCGCGGCTCTGCGGGGCGCGGCCGCGGCGCCGGCGCGGGGGCCGGCAACATCAGCGGGATGTTCGCCAGCCTGCCGCCCTCGCCCCAGCTGGTCGCCCAGGTCGAGGCCCTGCCACCGGCCAAGGACGTGCCGGATGTGGATCTCGGCCGGGCGCGGGCCGCGGACCGGCAGTTCACGCTGCGCAGGCTGCTGCGGCCGCTCACGCTGGCGCTGATCGTCGGGCTGGTCCTCGACGGCCTCGACGCGCTCGCCGGGCTCGCGCTGCCCGCCCTGGTCAGGAACGGCATCGACTACGGCGTCGAGACCAAGGTCTTCCACGCGATACTCGTCGTGTCCCTGATCGGGCTCGCGGTCGTGCTCGCCGACTGGCTGGTCAACATCGCCGAGACGATGGTCGTCGGGCGGAACGGCGAGCGGCTCCTGTTCACCCTGCGGGTCAAGCTCTTCGCGCAGCTGCAGCGCCTGGGCCTGGACTTCTACGAACGCGAGCTGTCCGGCCGGATCATGACCAGGATGACCACGGACGTCGACGCGCTGTCCACGTTCTTGCAGACCGGGCTCGTCACCATGGTCAGCGCGGTGCTGACGTTCTTCGGCGTGCTCGCCGTCATGCTCCTGATCAACCTCCGGCTCGGCCTCGCGGTGCTCGCCATCTTCCCGGTCCTGGTGGTCGCCACGCTGATCTTCAGGTCGAAGTCGGCCAAGGCGTACAGCGAAGCCAGGGAAAAGGTCGGCGCGGTCAACGCCGACTTCGCGGAGAACGTGGCCGGCCTGCGGGTCACGCAGGCCTTCCGCCGGGAGCCGGCCAACCGGGCCCGATTCGGCGGGCTCAGCGATGCCTTCCGGGTCTCGCGGATGCGGGCCCAGCGCTATATCGCGCTGTACTTCCCGTTCGTCCAGACCCTGTCCACGGCGGCCGGCGCGATCGTCCTGGTGGTCGCGGCCGGCGAGGTGCGCGACGGGACGCTCACCGCGGGCGCGCTGATCGCCTACCTGCTCTACATCGACATGGTCTTCTCCCCCGTCCAGCAGCTCTCCCAGGTCTTCGACGGCTACCAGCAAGCCATGGTCGGGCTGCGCCGGATCAAGGACCTGCTCCGGCTCGGCACGTCCACGCCGCCTGCTCGCCGGCCGGTCACCGCGGGCCAGCTGCGCGGCCGCATCGAGCTGCGTGACGTGGACTTCAGCTATGCCGGCAGTACCGCCAACGCGATCGGCGGGATCAGCCTGACCATCGAGCCGGGCGAGACCGTCGCCCTGGTCGGCCAGACCGGAGCGGGCAAGTCAACGCTGGTCAAGCTCATCGCGCGCTTCTACGACGTGACCGGCGGTGCCGTCGTGGTCGACGGCACCGACGTCCGCGAATACGACCTGGCCGGCTACCGGCACCAGCTCGGCGTCGTGCCGCAGGAGTCGTACCTGTTCGCCGGCACGGTCCGGGACTCGATCGCGTACGCCAGACCGGGCGCCAGCGACGATGCGATCTTGGCCGCGGCCCGCGCGACCGGGGCGCACGACATGATCATGAGCCTGCCCGGCGGCTACGACCACGAGGTGTCCGAGCGCGGCCGTAACCTGTCGGCCGGCCAGCGGCAGCTCATCGCGCTCGCCCGCGCGCAGCTAGCCGATCCCGCCATCCTGCTGCTCGACGAGGCCACCGCCGCACTTGACCTGGCGGCCGAGGCGGCGGTGAACCGCGCCATCGGCGAGCTGACCGCCGCGCGCACCACGATCGTGGTCGCGCACCGGCTCACCACCGCTGCCCGTGCGGACCGGATCGTGGTCCTGGACTGCGGGCGCATCGCGGAGATCGGCAGCCACGCCGAGCTGCTCGCCGCGGACGGCACGTACGCCGCCCTGTGGGGCGCCTTCACCGGCGAGCCGGAACTGGTCGCCTAGCGGACCACGGGGATGCGGGCTGGCAATGTGCCGGCGCAGGACACGCACCACTGCCCGTTCGGGATAATGCCCTTTCGGGGTGAGGTGATGTACCGGCTGTTTTACCGGATCGTGCTCCGGCGGCTGCCTGCCGAGACCGCGCATGAGGCGGGGTTCTGGCTGATCCGGATGACGGCGGCAGCGCCCGGGGCGGCACGGGTGCTGCGACGGTGGCTCGGGCCGCGCGATCCGGTGCTGCGGGTGCGGGCGCTCGGGCTCGATTTTCCCGGACCGCTCGGGCTGGCCGCCGGGTTCGATAAGGACGCGCGGGGGACGAGCGGGCTCGGCGCGCTGGGATTCGGGTTCGTGGAGGTCGGCACGGTGACCGCCCGGCCGCAGCCGGGCAACGACCGGCCGCGGATGTTCCGGCTGCCCGCGGACCGGGCGCTGGTCAACCGGATGGGCTTCAACAACCAAGGCGCGGCGGTGGCCGCCGCCAGGTTGCGGGAACGGGCGGCCAACAAGCGCGGCCAGGCGCTGATCGTCGGGGTCAACATCGGCAAGACCCGGGCGGTGCCGGATGCCGACGCGGCCGCGGATTACGCCGCGAGCGCGCGGGTGGTGGCCGGCGTGGCCGACTACGTGGTGGTCAACGTCAGTTCCCCGAACACGCCGGGGCTGCGCGACCTGCAGGCCGCCGACCGGCTCAGGCCGGTGCTGGTGGCGGTGCGCGAGGCGCTCGACGGGGCCGCCGGGCGGTCCAAGGGGGTGCCGTTGCTGGTGAAGATCGCGCCCGACCTGGCCGATGCGGACGTGGACGCTATCGCGGACCTGGCGGTCGAGCTCGGGCTCGACGGGATCATCGCGACCAACACCACCACCTCCCGCGACGGGCTGGCGAGTTCCCCGGCCGAGGTGGCGGCCGCCGGGGCGGGCGGCCTGTCCGGCCCGCCGCTGCGGGCGCGGGCCCTGGCGGTCCTGCGGCGGCTGCGCGCCCGCGCCGGGGACCGGCTGGTGCTGATCGCGGCCGGCGGGATCGAGACGCCGGATGACGCGTGGGAGCGGCTGCGCGCCGGGGCGACCCTGGTGCAGGCCTACACCGGGTTCATCTACGGCGGGCCGCTGTGGCCCCGGCGCATGCACGCCGGGCTGGCCCGCCGGGCGCGGGAAGCCGGCCTGGCCTCGATCGGCGAGGCCGGGGGGACTAGCCGGGCAGCGGATCGAGCCGGGCCGGCGAGCCCGACCAGCTGAGGTCCAGCCGCTGGTACGGAGCCTGGCACGGGTTGCCGACCGCGACCCACATCTGCCGCGCGGTCAGGTCCATCAGCACCGACGCGATCGTCGCGCCCTGTTCGCACGGGTGCTCCCTGGGGTCCGGGTGGGCGCAGATGCTGGTGGGGTAGTCGGCGTGGTCGGCGAGCAGCGTACGGAAGTCCTCGAGCGTCGCTGGCCCCGGCCGGGCCGCCGCGCCCGCCCGGAGCCGTTGCAGGCGGACCGCGCTGCTGGGCATGGCCCACAGGGACAGGTCGACCGCGTGGATGCGCGGGGAGAGGAAGTGGTTGGTGTGCAGGAGCACGCCGCGCTCTGGCCCCAGCGGATACAGGCGGGTGAAGTCACCCGGCGCGGCCTCGACGTCGAGCACGGCGCCGCCGGCCTGGGCGATCAGGTAGTTGGCCGCCGAGGACCGCACCCCGGCCTGCAGCACGGCGAACGCCTCGGTGACGGTCGCGCAGTCGAGTACCGCCCGCAGTAGCAGGTGGTACGGGAGCCCGGGCAGGCCGGCATCGGCGTCGGTGACCAGGGCGTTGGTGACCAGGCCCAGGCCCGCGGCGTTCATGCCGGTCTTGGCCAGCAGGCCCGCTTCCACCACCGTGACGAAGTCCGGGCCGTCATCCTGCCTGGCCTCGAGCACGACCAGCGTCTGCGCCGAGTGGAGCAGCCAGTCCCAGTTCTGGCCGACGAGCGTCGCCCCCGGCTGCTGGCCCGGTGCCGGGGCGACCGCGAAAGCACTGCACTCGGTCGGCGCCTGGCGGGCCCGGTCGGCCAGGGGCGCCTCGCGGGCCTTGGCCGCGAACATCACCTCGGTCCGTACGTTGATCGCCAGCACGTCGGTCAGGTCCAGCCCGGCTCCGCCGGCGATGCCGCGCATCTCCTCCAGGTAGGCAGGGCGGAACCCGGCGATGGACGGCTCGAATCCGGCCGCGGCGCGCCGCACCGTCGGCCAGTCCCACCCCGCGTAGTGCGCGAACACGCGCTGGTAGGCCCGCACCGACAGATGCACCCGGTCCCGGGCCTGCGCGCCGTACTGCCGGCCGCGCTCGTAGGGCGTGCCCGCCACCCGCACCCACGGGATCTCGTTCCGCGCCGAGCTCCCGCTCACCTCCGGCGTACCTGTCATCACTGCCCCTCGGCATATTAGGCTAGTCGAGTGATATCGCGTCGTCTCCGGTCCGGCCTCAGGGGATGGCTGGTCCGCGCGTGGCACCGCCTGCCGTTCGTCCGCCATCGCGGTGACCCGGGACTGGCCGGCGTTCGCGAGCCCAGGCGGCCCCGCCCGCCGACCCGGCCTCCGATGGCGCTGTCCGCGGAGCCAGAACCCGAGGAATTCCGGGGATCGCAGGTCGCGACCCTGAGCCGGCCCGCCCGGCACTGGTGGCAGCGCCGTCCGCACGCCGGGCAGGCTTGATGGCCCGTCCGCGCCCCGGGCGGTCAGGAGCAAGTGAGCGGCGAGGGGATGACAGGAGAAGCTCACGCCAGGCAGCGGCGGCCGCGGAGGCAGGTAGCCCCCGCGGCCGCCGTGACGGTCGATGTCCTAGCGGCCGTCAGCGCTTCTTCTCTGCGGGGATGATGACGACCGGAACGTTCGAGTGGTAGGCCACCTCGCGGCTGACCCCGCCCATCACCTGCCGTGCCCATCCGCCCGCGCCGCGCTGGCCGAGGACGATCAGGTCGGCGTCAGCGCCCGCGTTGACGAGTTCTTCCGCCGGGAAGCCCTGGACCGCCCTGACCTTCACCTCCGGGTGAGGTCCCTCGAGCCCGGCCAGCACCTTGTCGGTCTCCGCCTTGGCCTTCTGCCCCATCTCCTCGATGGCGGCCTGGTCGCCGGCGTACGGTTCGGCGCCGCCCCAGCCCGACACGGCCTGACGCACGGTGAGCACGGTCACCGACGTGTGACGGAGCACTGCTTCCCTCATCGCCCATTCCAGGGCACGCTGCGAATGGCCGGAACCGTCCACGCCGACTATGATTCCAGGCATCTCACTTCTCCTTCTGCTTAATCTGCCTCGGTACCTTCATTAAGCCGCCTCGGTACCTCCACTACCGATGCTAGGCACTCAAGGCCCGCGGCAACAGGGCTAATCGGGATGCTGGCGCGGGACCTTGGTCCTTACGCCCAGGCCGACGCAGTGCCTAGAGTTAATGTGAATATGGTCCCGCACGGCATGGCCTTCCGGGCGGCATTTCGCGAACGTCAGGAGTCATGGTGACAAGTCCGGTAAGCGGTCCTGGTTCAACCAGCCAGGCCAAGAAGACGATCGCGGTGTTTCTCCTGGACGACCACGAGGTGGTTCGGCGGGGAGTGCGTGACCTGCTGGAGGCCGAGCCAGACATCCGGGTGGTCGGCGAGGCGGGCACCGCGTCCTCGGCCCTGGCCCGCATCCCGGCGCTGCGCCCGGACGTGGCCATCCTCGACGTGCGGCTGCCCGACGGCGACGGGGTGTCGGTGTGCCGCGAGATCCGCTCCCGGATGCCCGAGGTCGCGTGCCTGATGCTCACCTCGTTCGGCGACGATGAGGCGCTGTTCGACGCGATCATGGCGGGAGCGGCGGGCTACGTGCTGAAGCAGATCCGCGGTACCGACTTGGTCGGCGCGGTGCGCACGGTGGCCTCCGGGCAGTCGATGCTCGACCCGCGGGCCGCGAGCCAGCTGATGGCCAGGCTGCGTGATCAGTCGACCAAACGCGATCCGCTGGCCGGGCTGTCCGCGCAGGAACGCAGGATCCTGGAGCTGATCGGGGAAGGACTGACCAACCGGCAGATCGGCGAGCGGATGTTCCTGGCCGAGAAGACCGTGAAGAACTACGTGTCCGCGCTGTTCGCCAAGCTCGGCATGGAGCGCAGGACCCAGGCGGCGGCGTATGCAGTCCGGGTTTTCGGTGAACAGCACGAGCACGACGGCGAGGGCCCCGGCCGGCATCCCGGTCCCGGCGAATGAGGACTTTATTCCCTTGGCCGCAGGCTCGGCTGCCCCGGATCCTGCGTGTCATGTATTCCAACGGCTCGGGTCTGCAGCAGCTGTCCAAGGACGAATGCCTGCAGCTGATGGCATCTGTCCCCATTGGCCGGATCATCTTCACCCGGCAAGCATTGCCCGCTGTGGAGCTGGTCAATTTCGCGCTCTTCGACGGTGACATCGTGATCAGGACGGACCGCGGCGGCAAGCTCGCCGCCGCCACCCGCGAGGCCGTCGTCGCATTCGAGACCGACTGCGTGGATCCGGCCAGCCAATCCGGCTGGAGCGTTACCGTTATCGGCCAATCGCGAGAAGTGACCGACCTGGAAGAAATCGACCGGCTGAAGCAGATAGGCCTCAGCCCGTGGGCTCCCGGGGAGCGGGAGCACTTTATCCGGATTTCACCGGCGATACTGAACGGCCGCCGGCTATCCGCCCGCGGCTAGCGGCGATCCGGTCCCGTTGGCCGCCGGGCCGGCCCGGAACGCGTCGGGGACAATTTCCCTGATGCTTCCGCACGCACTCCGAGGTGATGGCGATGGGCGAGAGCGCGAGCCCGCCTGGTACCGGCGGCTCCGGGCTGGTACTGGTGCTGAACTCGGGCAGTTCGTCGGTGAAGTTCGCCGTGCTGGCCCCCGGAAGCGGGGAGCGGGTCATGACCGGACTGGCCGAGCGGGTCGGCAGCCCCGAGGCCGTGCTGCGGTTCGAGCGGTATCCGGGCGGCGCCGTCACCGAACAGCTGCCGGACGGCAGTCATCACGCGGTGATCTCCCGGGTGCTGGATCATCTGGCCGGGACCGGGGATGGCGCGGCCGGGCGCGGGCCGGTTCGGCTGGCCGGCGCCGGGCACCGGGTGGTCCACGGGGGTGAGCGGTTCACCACCTCGGTCCTGGTGGACGAGGAGGTGATCGCCGCGATCCGGTCGTGCAGCCACCTGGCGCCGTTGCACAACCCGGCGAACCTGGCTGGCATCGAGGCGGTCAGTGCCGTCCGGCCCGGCCTGCCGCAGGTCGCCGTGTTCGACACCGCATTCCACCAGACGATGCCGCCGGCCGCGTTCCGCTACGCGGTGCCCGAGGACTGGTACGCGCGGTACGGGGTGCGGCGGTACGGGTTCCACGGCACCAGCCACCGGTTCGTCGCCGGGCGGGCAGCCGCCCTGCTGGGCCGGCCGCCGGGCGAGCTGCGCCTGGTGACCGCTCACCTGGGCAACGGGTGCAGCGCGGCGGCGGTGCGGGACGGCCGGTCGGTGGACACCACGATGGGGCTGACCCCGCTGGAGGGGCTGGTCATGGGAACCCGATCCGGCGACGTTGATCCGGGGATCTTCGGCTACCTCGCGGACCGGGCCGGCCTGACCGTCGAGGACCTGACCCGGGCGCTGAACAACGACAGCGGGCTGGCCGGCCTGTCGGGCGCGAGTAACGACATGCGCGCCGTCCAGGCCGCGGCGTCGCACGGGAATGAGCGGGCCCGGCTGGCCCTGGAGGTGTTCGTGCACCGGCTGGCGAAGGCCATCGCCGGGATGGTGGTGGCGCTGGAACGGCTCGATGCGCTGGTGTTCACCGGCGGCATCGGCGAGAACAGCGCGGTGGTCCGCGGCCTGGTGCTCGGCCGCCTGGGTTTCCTCGGACTGGCCGAGGACGTCCAGGCCAATGCCGACCACGGCCGGCTGACCCGGGGCCGCGTCAGCGTGCCCGGGCCGGTGCTGGCGCTGGTCGTGCCGACGGATGAGGAGCTGTTGATCGCCCGCGATACCGCCCGGCTCATCGCCGCCGGCTAACGGCATCGGTTCGAGGGGCACGCGCCACTCCAGCCTGGTTCCCGGTCTGGCCGCCGCCGGATCGGCCGGGCTGAGCCGCAGCTCGCCGCCGAGCTTGGTGGCGCGGTCGGCCAGGTTGCGCAGCCCGCTGCGCTTGCGCTTGGCCGGCAGGCCGATCCCGTCGTCGGTGACCTGGACGGCGAGAATCCCCTCCGTATCCACGTCCACGGTCACGTCGACCCGGCTCGCGCTCGCGTGCCTGGCCGCGTTGGACAACGCCTCGCGCAGCGCGGCGAGCACCTGCTCGGCCACGAAGGGACTGACCTGCGCGCCGAGGCCGGCCCCGAGCCGCAGCGACGGGGCGAAGCCGAGCATGGGCGTCATTTCCTCGACCAGGCTCACGATCTCCGTGCGCAGATCCGGCTGGTCGGCCGTGTCACGAGCCTGCAGCTGGAAGATGGTGGTGCGGATTTCCTTGATGGTCTCGTCCATCGCGTCCACGGCATGGGTGATCCGGCTCGCGACCTCCGGCCTGGCGATCATCGGCATGGTGCCCTCCAGCGACATGCCGGTGGCGTAGAGCCGCTGGATGACCAGGTCGTGCAGATCGCGGGCGATGCGGTCGCGGTCCTCGTACAGGGACAGCAGGTCGGCTTCCGCGCGGCTGGCCGCCAGCTCGAGCGCGACGCCGGCCTGCGCGGCGAACGAGGCCACCACGTCCGCCTCAGCCTGGGGGAAGGGCGCCCCGCCGTGGCAGCGGCCGACGGTGAGCACGCCGCGGACGTTGCCCGGCGCGCCCAGCGGGAACACCACCGCGGGCCCGATCTGGCTCATCGCGCCCCGGGCGACCTGAGCGGCCCGCTTGTCGGTGGCGAAGTCGGCGGACGTCACCGGCTGGCCGCTGGCCAGCACCTGGCCGGACAGGGACTCGCTCGCCGGCAGCACCAGGCCGCGCGTCGCCTCGGCGCCGTCGCCCTCGGCGTAGGTGATGGTCAGCCGGCGTCTCTCCTCGTCCGGCAGGGCCAGCACGGCGAGGTCGGCCCCGGACAGCTCCAGCGCCCGCCGGGTGATCTCGGCCAGCACCTCGCCGGGCTTGGAGCCGGACAGCAGCCTGGTCGTGACCTCGGCGCTGGCCTGTATCCAGCGCTGCTGGCGGCGGGCCGCCTCGTACAGCCGCGCGTTCTCGATCGCCACGCCGGCCGCGGCGCCCAGTGCGACCAGCACCGCCTCGTCGTCCTCGGTGAACTCCCCGCCGCCGCGTTTGTTGGTCAGGTACAGGTTGCCGAACACCTCGTCGCGGAGCCGGACCGGGACGCCGAGGAAGCTGCGCATCGGCGGGTGCCCGTCAGGAAATCCCGACGATCTCGGGTGGACGGCGATATCGGCCAGGCGCAGCGGCCGGGGGTCGTCGATCAGCAGGCCGAGCAGGCCGCGTCCCTCCGGCCAGTGGTGGATCCGCCCGATCTCGTCCTGGTCCAGGCCGACCGGGATGAACTCGGCCAGCCGCTTGCCCTCGCCGATCACCCCCAGCGCCCCGTACGTCGCGTCCACCAGTCCGACCGCGGCCTCGACGATCCGCCTGAGCGTGGATTCCAGGTCCAGGCCAGAGCTGATGGCGACGACCGCCTCGAGCAGGCCGCGCATCCGGTCCCTGGTGGTCAGCACGACCTGCAGCCGTCCCTGCAGCTCGGCGAGGAGCTCGTCCAGCTGCAGATGCAGCAGCAGCTCGGGGCGGCTGGCGGCACCTGATTCCACGGCAAGTCCCTCCGGTGACGTGCATCGCCAGGATAACCGGCGGCTCTGTTCGCCGGACAGCGAGGGACCGCGGGCCCGGCCGAAAAGGCCGGAACCCACTTGCCGCTCGCGTCAGGCACGATCATGATGTCGATGGGGAAATGAGTTGTCTAAGAGCACTCCGGTGCATCCGGTGGGTCAAGGAGGACCAGCATGCCAGCAAAGCCCGTTGTGGCCGCCACCGACGGCTCGGATGCATCGCTGCGGGCCGTCGAATGGGCCGCGAGGGAAGCCGTCCTGCGCGGCGCCCCGTTGCGGATCGTATCGGCCACGGCAGAGCCGCCCCGGATGACCGGAGGTCATGATGTGTCCGGCTACGACACCGTGGGCGATATCTTGACCCAGAACCGCGACCGGGCCCTGAGCGCCGGGGCGGACCGGGCGGCCAAGACGGCTCCCGGCCTGCTGATCGACGCCGACCAGCTCACCGGGGCGCCCGCCGAGGCCGTCACCGCGAGCGGGTCGGGCGCGCTGATGCTGGTCGTGGGCTCCCGGGGCATGGGGGAGTTCGCGGCGATGGTTCTCGGGTCGGTCAGCCGGTACGCGGCCACCCACGCGTCCTGCCCGGTCGTGGTCGTCCGGGAGACGGCCGAGGCCGAGCGCCGGCAGGTCGGCATCGGCATTGCCGATCCGCAGACCAGCGCCCCCGCGCTGGAGTTCGCGTTCGAAGAGGCCGCCCTGCGCAAGGCCGGGCTGGTCGCGGTCCATGCCTGGCACATGCCGGACGCCGATGTCTCCCGGGCCGGGAACGAATTCACGGCGTCCGGCAGGGACCGTATCCAGGCCGCCGCGACCGCCAGGCTGGAGGAATTGCTGGGCGACTGGCGGGCTAAGTACCCCGACGTCACGGTGAGCCACGAGGTCGTACACGGCCACGCCGGGCGGGCGCTGGCCGGCCTGTCCGGCCGCGCCGACCTGGTGGTGCTCGGCAGGCACCACGCGCACCACGGTCCCGCATCTGTCCTGCAGGCGGTGCTGAGCCACGCGTACGGGCCCATCGCGACGGTTCCCTCCGCCTGAACGCCCAGGCCCGCCCGGCCCTGTTCGGCCAGCGGCGGGTCAGGCCGGATCCCGCTCGATCGGGCAGGTCATGCACCGGGGTCCGCCGCGGCCGCGACCAAGCTCGCCGCCGGCCACGGTGATCACTTCCATGCCGTGCTTGCGCAGCATGGTGTTGGTCGCGACGTTGCGCTCGTACCCGAAGATGACCCCGGGGGCGACGGCGAGGTAGTTGTTCCCGTCGTCCCACTGCTCCCGTTCGGCGGCCCGGCTGTCCTCATCGGTGCTCAGCACAGCGACCTTATCTACCCCGAGCACCTCGGCGACCTTTTCCCACAGGTCGTCGTTGAGGGTGACGGACACGGCGTCGCCTGTCTCGTCCGGGGTCAGGGTCCACGACCGCAGCCGCCGGTCCAGGTAGGGGTACTGGACGAAGGTGGTCCGGTCGATCATGGTCATGACCGTGTCCAGGTGCATCATGGCCCGCGTGACGGGCAGCTCGGTGGCTATGACCGTGCTGGCCTGCCCGGACTTGAACAGGGCGGCAGCGAGCGTCTCGACGGCCTGCGGGGTGGACCGCTCGCCCATGCCGATCATCACCGCGCCGTGGCCCAGCACGTGCACGTCGCCGCCCTCGATGGCGGCTGGCAGGTGATTGGCGTCATCGTCTGCGTCGTACCGGGCGAAGCCCGCGGTCGCGAACATCGGGTGGAAGCGGTAGATGGCGCGGCTGTGCAAGGTTTCGCGCTGGCGGGCGGGCTTGGCCATCGGGTTGACCGAGACACCCTGGTAGATCCAGCAGGAGTTGTCCCGCTGGAACAGGTGGTTCGGCAGCGGGGGCAGCACGAAGTCGTCGGCGTGCAGCATGTCCCACTTGAGGCTGTTCGTGCCGGCCGGGTGCAGGTCCGCCTTGAGCACGCCGCCGACGAGAAACTCGGCCAGCGTCGGGCCGTCGAGGTCATCGAAGAGCTTGCGCACCGGCTCGATGAGGTTAGGGCCCAGCAGCTCCGGCGTGCAGATGCGGTCCAGGACGAACGCGCGGCCTTCGGGGATCTCCAGGGTCCGGCCCAGGAGATCCCCGAAGTAATGAACCTGCGCGCCCCTCTCGCGGAGCGCCTCGGCGAAGGCGTCGTGCTCCTCCTTGGCCTTCTTGGCCCAGAGCACGTCATCGAAGAGCAGCTCGTCCACGTTCCGCGGAGTCAGCCGGGACAACTCCAGGCCCGGCCGGTGCACGATGACCTGGCGGAGCTGGCCTACCTCTGATTGGACGTTGAGGGCCATCTCAGCCTCCGGTCTCGTGGTCACGCCTGCTGGCTGGCCGATGGCTACACGGGAGTGTCATCCGGGGCGGCGACCTGACCGGCGTGCTCCCTGCGGGCCCTGAGGAAAGCGTACAAGACGACTCCGGCCAGGACGAGGTTCAGAGCCTGGTCCACCGGCCGGTAGCCGGCGTTCCGCAGCGGCTCCCGCCGGGGCCCGGCGAGGCGTATTGTCCGGAGTGAACCGGACCGCCCGCGGCGATCAGGCGCGCAGCTCCCGGGTTCCCGCCGGGCGAGCACACGACGATCGCTGCGGGTAGGTACGAAGGTCCTTTCTTGTCGCTACTTCCGTCTCTGCCGTCCCGCACGATGCAGAAGTAAGAAGATCACGGGGAAAGGACCATAAGTTTCCCATTAGCTCAGCTTGAAGGGATAAGGCTGGTGTACGACAGGATTCTGCTCGCGGTCGACCATTCGGAGATATCCGACCGGGCGGTCGCCGCGGCCCGGGACCTGGCCGTCTTGTCCAAGGCTGAGGTATGGGTGCTTCACCTGAGGGAACGTGAGCTGGGGGCCAAGACCGGCGCGCTCCCGATCGATGAGACCACGGACGAAGCGAACGCCACGGTGGCGGCCGCCGTCGAGGTGCTCGCTCAGGCCGGGGTGAAGGCGCACGGCGAGGTCAGGAACACCATTTTCGGGTACGCCGCCCGCGAGATCGTTAATGACGCCAGGGAGGTCGACGCCAACGTCATCGTGATGGGTTCGCGCGGCCGCGGTGACATGGCCGGGCTGCTGCTCGGCAGCACGGCGCACAAGGTCATTCACCTCAGTGACCGGCCGGTCCTGGTCGTGCGGTGATCCGGCGAGTACCTAGGAAGGATCGATGAACAAGAACATCCTGCTGGCAGTCGATGCCGCATCACACGATCCCGTCCGGCATGTGGTGGCCGCGGCGGACATGACCCGCGAGCTCAGCCGGGACAGCGGGGATCACGTCATCGTCCTGCATGTCCACGAGTTCGCCACCGGCCGCTTCGGCCGCATACGGGTGGACTGCGGGGACGGCGAGGGCGAAGGCGTGGTCGAGAAGGTCGTGGCCGACCTGCAGGCGGCGGGCGTCAGCGCGGAGGGCGAGATCCGCGAGACTCACGTCGGTCACATCGCCTCGGCCATCTTGCACGCGGCCGCGGACCACGATGCGCGCCTGGTGGTACTGGGCTCCAGCAGCCGGACCGACCTGCCCCGCATCCTGCTGGGCAGCGTGGCCAGCCGGCTGCTGCACATGGCCACCCGCCCCGTCCTCATCGTGCCCAGGCCGGATGCCCAGGCCGAGCCGGCCCGGTCGGCGGCTGCCGCGGCCGCGGATCAGGGGTCGCCGGCGGCTGGGTGAACGACCGCGACCGGGCAGGGCGAATGGTGCAGCACGGCGTGGACGACCGAGCCGAGGCTCATGCCCTCGAGGCCGCCGAGACCGCGCGCACCCACGACGAGCAGCTGAGCCCCGCCCGCGGTGGTCAGCAGTGCTGACCGCGGCGGCCCGACCGTCACCTGCCGCAGCACCGTGACCTCCGGGTATTCCTTCTCCTGGAGCGTCATCAGGTGGCTGAAGTCTTCTTCCATCTGCCGCGCGCCGCCGAGCCGGCCCGGCGAATCCGCGAGGGCGCACACGGCCAGCAGGGGCACATCGCGCAGCGCGGCCTCCTCGAAGGCGAACGTGACCGCGGCTTGCGAGGCGGGGGATCCGTCCACGCCCACCACGACCGGGCCGGGGGATTGATTGACCGGCCGCCACTGCCCGCGGACGACCACGAGCCGTCCCTGCCCGTGGCTGGCCACCTGCCAGGCGACCGATCCCAGCTGCGCGCCCGCGAGTCCGCCGTGCCCGCGGCACCCGACCACGACCATCTCCGCGGTGCTGGTGCATTCGGTCAGCACCCGAGCGGGCGGCCCTTTGGCCAGCGCGGTCCGGACATCGCCGGATTCCAGCGCTGACTTCGCGTACCGGACCCCCCGGGCGAGGATCTCCGCACCCCGCTGCCTGGCCAGATCGTAAACTGCCGCGTCGCCGAGCAGCGCCAGGTAATCCGGCGCCCAGGCGAGGCAGACGGTCAGCGCGGTGCCGCGGGCGTTGGCTTCCCGGGCGGCCCAGCGCAGGGCCTGATCACTGCCTGGTGACCCGTCGTACCCCACGATGATCCCGTCAGTCATTCCAGTCATGGCGACCTCCTTGCCTACTGGACGTGACCTCGGTGGCCTATTCCTCCACGCTCGAATCTGTTCCCGCACCGAGCCCGCGACCTAGGGCACAAGGTCCCGCGCATGGTCCTGCCCGGCGTTTGCTGTATCTGGCCAGCCCGCGGGGCCCTCCGAACGAGCGTAGGGGCGTATATCCGGGCATACGCAGAGTGAGATACGGGGCCCTGGCCTTCCGGTGTCATAGGGGGCTGATGAGAATGCGGTCGCATCGCTGGAACCCGGTCTTGCGGAATCCCCCTGTCGGCCACGCCGGTCGGTACGGTGATCCGGGGTTCGCGCACATCGAACGCCGGCGGCGGATCCGGTGGTGGGTCCGTACTGGCGCGCTGTTCTCGGTCATCGGCGCCCGCTGGCTCGCGCGGGCGGTCCGGACCCGCTGGCGGCCCATCTTCCTTGTCGCCGGCACCCTCCTCATGGTTATCGGGGTGCTGTGGCCCAGCGGAATGGCTCTCGTGCCCGGGACGCTGGTTCTCCTGATCGGCCTGGTCACGGGGAACGGGGCCTGCGAGTGCCAGGCCGCCGCCCAGCTGACCGGAGCGCGCTGGCGCGGCTGACCGAGCGTCCGGCCGCGTGATCAGCGCGCCCGTGTCCTGGGGTGCCCGGCCGGGTGGTGCTGGACCTCGGCGTCAGAGGAGGGGAAGAACACGCTCTCGTGGCCGTCCCGCCAGCGGACCACGTACGGCGGCGCGCCATCCGGCCCGTCGATCTTGATGATCTCCCCGTGGCGGTCCTCGTCGCCCTGATGGCGACCCCTGATCGTCAGCTCGTCTCCCACTTGTGCTCGCATGGCTGACCTCCTCATGACGTGTGGCGTCTTTCAGCATGGAAGACGGCGCCCGTCCCGGCTAGGGCCGAAGGACCCTGAGCGGGACGGCGCGTCCGGGAAGGGGGATCTTCGGGCGACCCCTTGACGTGCCCTCCGCAATCGCCAGCCGGGACCTTGGTCCCTGGCCCGCGGGCCGGCGACGACGTGCAATGAGAGCCCTCACGCAGCGGAAGGGATCTCACCGGCCATGACTCCCACCGACGAGATACAAGATCATCAGGCACGATGCCAGCCGCACCTGCTCAGACTGCGGATGATGGCCCGCAGCGAAGCGGAGGCACTCCCGTCCCAGGTCGTGACCGAGGTCGTCCAGGCGATGGGAGCGATCCTCGCCGAGGCAGAGGCCGCGGGCCGCGACGTGGGCTCCACCGCCGTAGCTGGCCGCGGCGGTCCCGGAACCGGGACGTTCTGGCTGGTCCGGCTGAACCGGCTCGCGGCCGCGGCCGACGACGCGATCACCGCGGCGCGGGCCGGGAACCTGGCCGAGATGCGTCGCCATCTAGCCAGGTTCGAGGCTCTGACCTCAGCGATCTGGACGGTGCAGCGAGCGGTGTACGGCCAGGGCGGTGCTTTAGGGCCGCCGGTCCGCTCATGGCCTGCTGAAGTCGGGGACTGCGGCAAGTGCCTTTCGGCCCGCGGGAAGAGGAGCAATTCCCCTGCCGTTCGGCCCGCGGCGCGACGAGCGTCGCTGATATGGCCAGAGGACAGCTCCGCATTTACCTGGGTGCGGCACCCGGGGTCGGGAAGACCTACGCGATGCTCGCCGAGGGCCAGCGCCGGCGGGGGCGTGGCACGGACGTGGTCGGCGGGCTGATAGAGGCGCACGGCAGGCGGCTGACCGCGGCGATGGCGGAAGGACTGGAGATCGTGCCGCGCCGCACGATCAGCTACCGGGGCGCCACCTTCACCGAGATGGACCTGGACGCGGTGCTGGCCCGCCACCCGCAGGTCGCGCTCGTGGACGAGCTCGCGCACAGCAACGTACCCGGCTGCCGCAACGCCAAGAGATGGCAGGACGTCGAGGAGCTGCTCGAGGCGGGCATCGATGTCATCACCACCTTGAACATCCAGCACCTGGAGTCGCTCAGTTCCGTGACGAGACAGGTCACCGGCGTGGAGCAGCAGGAAACCCTGCCCGACGAGGTCGCGCGGCGCGCCGACCAGATCGAGCTGGTCGACATGACTCCCGAGGCGCTGCGGCGGCGGATGGTGCACGGCAACATCTACCCGCCGAACCGGATCGAGGCCGCGCTGACCCACTATTTCCGGCCGGGCAACCTCACCGCGCTGCGCGAGCTGGCGCTGCTGTGGGTCGCCGACCGGGTGGAGGAGGGCCTGCAGCGGTACCGTGCCGAGCACGGCATTGCCACGCCGTGGGAGACCAGGGAACGGATCGTGGTCGGCATCGCCGGCGAGAAGGGCGATGAGGCCGTCATCAGGCGGGCCGCGAGGATCGCCGCCCGCACCCCGGGCAGCGACCTGCTCGCGGTGCACGTGAACCGGGACGACGGCCTGGTGACCGGGCGGACCGGGGCGCTGGCGACACAGCGCGCGCTGGTAGCCGCGGCGGGGGGCAGCTTCCAGCAGATTCCGGGCGATGACGTGCCCGAGACGCTGCTGCGGTTCGCCCGGGCCGAGAACGCGACCCAGATCGTGCTCGGCGCGAGCAGGCGCGGCCGGGTTCTCACCCTGCTCACGGGCAAGAGCATCCCGACCAGGCTGGCCCGCCGGGCCGAGCACATCGACGTGCACCTGGTCAGCCGTGAGGATAAGGACCGGCGCCGGCCGAGGCGGGCCCTGGCTGCGCTTGGCTCGCGCCGGGCCCGCGCCGCGCGGGCCAGCGCGGAAGCGGCGGCCCTCACCCGGCTCGCGGCCAGCGTGCTGCGCGGTCACGGCGACCCGCCCGCGCTGCTCGAGGAGATCCGCCAGATGTTCGGCCTGGACGCGGTCAGCCTGCTCGAATGGCGGAAGAACGGCTCCGGTCCGGACTGTTACGTCGTGGCCAGCGCGGGCGATCACCCGCCGGAAGGACCCGGGGCCGACCTGGACGTGCCGGTCAGCGACACGATGACGCTGGCCTGCCGCGGGCACGTCCGCGGCCAGGACGACCTGCGGGTGCTCTATTCGTGCGCGGTCCAGGTGGCCGCCGGGGTCAGCTACGGACGCCGGGAAGCGCGGCAGGCGGAGGCCGCCAGGCGCGAGGCTGAACTGCACTCGCGGGCCGCGCTGCTCGCCGCCACCGGCGAGAGCGCGCGTGACCAGCTCGCCACCGCCAGGGCGGCCCTGGCGAGCCTGGCCGAGGGCGGCGGGGCCATCGCGCCGGACGACCGCGCGGCCCTGCTCGCCGAGATACGGCGCGCGGTGGACCAGGTCAGCAGGCTGGTGGACGACCTGAGGGATCTCAGCCGGGTGCACGCCGGCGCGGTCGAGACTTACCTGCGGCCCGTCGATTTCGACGCGGTGATGGCCGCTTGCCTGGATGACCTGGGCCCGGGCAGCCAGCAGGTCACGGTCAGCACGGTCGAAGACCTGCCCGACGTGATCGCCGATGCCGCGCTCCTCACCCGGATCCTGACCAGCGTGCTGGCCGAGGCCGTGCAGCGCAGCCCGGCCGGGACGCCGACCGAAGTCACCGCTGCGTGCCCGGACGGTCAGGTGGAGATACGGATCACCGACCACGGACCTGAGCAGGGCCCGGACAGCCTGGCGCTCCGGCTGGCCCGCGACCTGGCGGATGCGATGGGCGACACGCTCAGCTGCGAGAGCGCCCGCGGCGGCGGCCGGACCGTGACCGTGACCGTGCCGGCGGCCGCGCGCCGCTCCCCCGCGGGCGGGGCCGGCCGGGCCGGGACCTTGGTCCCGGGACCCGATGACGCACAGACCTGCACGCGCGTGGCCGCCGGACGGCAAGGTTGAGACCAGCACCCCCACGGGAAAGAGCCACGGGAAAGAGCCGCTGAACATGACACACAAGAACGACCGCGTCCTGTCGGTCGCCGAACTGGCCCGGGTGGAAGGCGAAGGCGCCTTGTACATCCGGGCCCGCGGCAACCGGGTCGAAGAGGCGCGGCTGGACATCTACGAGCCGCCCCGCTTCTTCGAGGCATTCCTGCGCGGTCGCGCCTACACTGAGCCGCCGGACATCACGGCCCGGATCTGCGGCATCTGCCCGGTCGCCTACCAGATGAGCTCGTGCCAGGCGATCGAGGACGCCTGCGGCGTCACCGTCGAGGGACCGGTCGCCGACCTGCGCAGGCTGCTGTACTGCGGGGAATGGATCGAGAGCCATGCGCTGCACATCTACCTCCTGCACGCGCCTGATTTCCTCGGTTACCGCAGCGGAATCGAGATGGCCACGGCCCGGCGCGACATCGTGGAGCGCGGCCTGGCGCTCAAGAAGGCCGGGAACGCCATCATGGAACTGGTCGGCGGCCGGGCCATTCACCCCATCAACGTCCGCGTCGGCGGCTTCTACCGGGCGCCCGCCCGGGCCGAGCTCGCCACGCTCACCGACCCGCTGCGCCGGGCGCTCGATGACGCGCTGGCCACGGCAGCATGGGTCGCCGGGTTCGACTTCCCCGATCACGCGGGCCAGGCGGACATGCTCGCGCTGAGCAGGCCCGGAACCTACCCGATCGAGCGGGGCACCGTGGCGACGCGCTCGGGCCTGGCGTTCCCCGCGGCGGGGTGGGACGAGCACGTGATCGAGGAGCACGTCCGGCACTCCACCGCGCTGCACGCGCACCTGGCCGGTGGCGGCCGGTACCTCACCGGACCGCTGGCCCGGTACTCGCTCAGCTCGCGATGGCTGTCCCCGCTGGCGCGCGAGGCAGCCCGGGACGCCGGGCTGGGCCCGTCCTGCGACAACCCGTTCCGTAGCATCATCGTGCGGGCCGTGGAGACGGTCTACGCGATCGATGAGGCGCTGCGGCTCATCGGCGATTACGAACCGCCGGACCGGCCCGCCGTCGAGGTGCCGCCGCGCGCCGGCGTCGGCTACGGCGTCACCGAGGCGCCCCGGGGCACCTTGTACCACCGCTACGAGATCGACGCGGACGGCATCATCCAGGCCGCCCGCATCGTGCCGCCCACGTCGCAGAACCAGGCGGCCATCGAGGCCGACCTGCGCGCCTTCGTAGAGGCCCGGATCGACCTCGATGACGCCGAGCTCACCCGCCAGTGCGAGCAGGCGATCCGCAACTACGACCCGTGCATCTCCTGCGCGACCCACTTCCTGGACCTCACCGTGGAAAGATCCTTATTAACCAGAACGGGCGGTGGTTCCAGTCTCAGTTCCCAGGTCCGGGCCGATCGTGGTCATCGGCGTCGGCAACGAGTTCCGCCACGACGACGGCGCGGGGCCCGCGGTGGTCGCCAGGATCTGCCACCGGGTGCCGCCCGGCGCGCGACTCGTGGTCACCGACGGCGAGCCCGCCCGGCTGATCGAGGCCTGGACCGGGGCGGAGCTGGCCGTGGTCGTCGATGCGGTCCGCGCCGCCCCGCCGCGCCCGGGGAAGGTCCATCGTTTCGTGGTGGACCGGCCGGGGACCGGAACGGCGGCGGCGAGCTCACACGGCCTCGGCCTGGACGACGCCATCAGCCTGGCCCTGGCCTTGGACCGGATGCCCGGGCGGCTGATCGTGCACGCGATCGAGGCCGAAGACCTGACGCAGGGCGTCGGCCTCACGCCGGCCGTGGCCGCCGCGGTCATCACCGTGGCTCAGGCGGTGCTGGCCGACATTGGTCCCGGCAATTAGGGCCGTACGCTTCTGGCCGGGCCAGAGCTGGCCTGCTGCGCTGGAGCAGGAGGATCCTAAGGATGTGATCAGCATGCGGGCACTGGTGGTGTACGAATCCATGTACGGCAATACGCATACCGTCGCCAGCAACATCGCGGACGGCTTGCGGGCGACCCATGAGGTGACCCTCGTCCCGGTGGCCGACGCGACCGCGGAGCTCGTCGCCTCGGCTGATCTCCTGGTCGCCGGCGCCCCGACGCACATGCACGGGCTGCCCCGCGCCGCTACCCGGCGGATGGCGGCGGACAGGGCCGGCAAGACGGCCAGCGACCTGTGGGTGGACCCGGCCGTCCTCGGCCCCGGGCTGCGCGACTGGCTCCACGGCATCGGCGCCGGGCACGCGCTCGCCGCCGCTTTCGACACCCGGGTCAACGGCGTCCCCCTGTTCACCGGCCGCGCCAGCCGCAGCATCGGCAGGCTGCTCAAGCGGCACGGCTACCGCCTGATCGTCGAGCCGGAGAGCTTCCTGGTCGGCGGGCAGAACACCCTGCTCGAGGGCGAGGCGTCGCGAGCCCGCTCCTGGGGTGCCGCGCTCGGTACCGCCGCCCGCGACATCCCCGCCCTCGCCGGCTAGGTCAGCTCCGGGGAGTGCAGCACGGCGGCCTCCAGCCAGTGACCCACGTAGACCGCGCTGCCGATGATGACCGCGTCGTAGTCACCGACGGCCTGAACCTCCCCCGCGGGAGCACCGTGACGGCGAAGCCCTGCTGCGACAGGACCTGCCCGATCGCCCCGGCGATCTCGGCGGTGGCCCCGTGCCTCGAGGCCGCCGTGACCAGTACCCTCGGTGCCTCGCCGGGCCCCGCCGCGCCGTGCTCGGTCATGACCGCCGCCTTCCCAGCGCGGGGGCCGCGGCGTTGAACGTGGTGAACACGCGGTCCACCTCGGGTTCGGTCATGCCGAGGTGCCGGAGCTGAGCGGTGAGGGCGGCCAGGTTCGGATCGGCCACCGGGCCGAAACAGCCGTAGCAGCCCCGGCCGAACGCGGGGCAGATCGCCCCGCAGCCGGCCTGGGTGACCGGTCCCAGGCACGGCGTGCCGTGCGCCACCATGACGCACGACGTGCCGCGCAGCTTGCACTCATAGCAGACGCTGTACGCCGGAATCCGGGGCTTGCGCCCCGCCAGCAGCGCGGTCAGCAGCTCGAGCAGCTGGCGCCGGTCGATCGGGCAGCCGCGCAGCTCGAAGTCGACCGTGACGTGATCGGCCACCGGGGTGGAGGTCGCGAGGGTCGAGATGTAGTCCGGCCGCGCGTACACGACTGAGGTGAACTGCGCGATGTCAGCGAAGTTGCGCAGGGCCTGGATCCCGCCGGAGGTGGCGCAGGCCCCGATGGAGACCAGCGTCCGGGACGCCTCGCGGATCTCGACGATGCGGCGGGCGTCCCGCTCGGTGGTCACCGACCCCTCCACCAGGGACACGTCATACGGCCCTTCGATTTCCGCGCTCGATGCCTCGGTGAAGTGCGCGATCTCGACGGCGCCGGCCACCGCGAGCAGCTCGTCTTCGCAGTCGAGCAGGGAGAGCTGGCAGCCGTCGCAGGACGCCAGCTTCCACACGGCCAGCTTGGGCTTACCGGGGGGCCGGGGGGCCGGGTCCCCGCCAAGGGGGGCAGGCACATCCATCACAGCTCCTTCTCCGCGACGAGGGGGGCGGCCTCGGCGTAGCTGACCACCGGGCCGTCGCGGCAGAGCAGGAGCGGGCCGAGCTGGCAGTGACCGCAGAGCGCGGCACCGCAGCGCATGTTCCGCTCCAGCGAAACCCGGATGTTCTCGGCCGCGATGCCGCAGTTCACCAGCGCTTCGGCGGAGAACCGCATCATGATCTCCGGGCCGCACACGAACGCCGCCGTCCACGCCGGATCCTCGACCGCGCCCTCGATGAGCCTGGTCACCAGGCCGACCTGACCGTGCCAGTCGGCGTTGCCGTGGTCAACCGTCACCCGCACGTCGGCGCCGCGGCGACGCCAGGTCTGCAGTTCGCGGGCGAAGACCAGGTCGCCGGGTGATCGCGCACCGACGAGCAGGACGACCCGGTCGTACCTGGCGCGTTCGGCCAGCGCGGCCAGCAGCACCGGGCGCAGCGGCGCCAGGCCGATGCCGCCCGCCACCACCAGCATGTCCCGGCCGTCGGCGCGGTGCACCTGCCAGTCGGTGCCGAACGGGCCGCGTACCCCGATCATGGCGCCGGGGGCCGCGGCGCACAGGGCCCGCGTCACCGCCCCGACCGCGCGGATGGTCTGCACGAGCACCTGCCCGCGGTGAAAGCCGCTGATCGAGACCGGGATCTCGCCCACCCCGTACGCGTACAGCATGGTGAACTGGCCGGGACGCGGCGGCTCGATCGGGTCGCCCACCGGGCGCAGCATCAGCGTCACCGTGTCGTGGGTCTCGGCCTGGCGCGCGGCCACCACGTAACGGCTCGGCTGCATCGGCCCGAGGGCCGACGCGGGCGCGGTCACGTGCTCGCCGGTGACCGTCACTGCTCCTCCCGCAGGTCCCGCTCGGCCCGCAAGGCCCGCACTTCCTCGGTGAGGTCGATGCCGGCCGGGCACCACGCGATGCACCGCCCGCAGCCGACACACCCGGACGAGCCGAACTGGTCATGCCAGCTGCCGAGCTTGTGGGTGAGCCACTGCCGGTACCTGCTCTTCGCCGACGACCGGATGCTGCCGCCGTGCAGGTAGGAAAAGTCAAGGTCGAAGCAGGAATCCCAGCGCTCCCAGCGCTCCGCGTGCTCGCCGGTCAGGTCGGTGGTGTCCTCGACGGTGGTGCAGAAGCACGTCGGGCAGGCCATGGTGCAATTGCCGCAGGTCAGGCAGCGGGCGGCGACATCGTCCCAGCGCGCGGCCTGATAGCTGTCCGCCATCAGGCCGCGCAGGTCGCCGGCCTCCAGCTGGCGGCCCATCCGGTCCGCCGCCGTCCGCACCGCTGACCTGGCCCGCCGCACGAGGGCGTCGTCGGCTCGCTCGCTGCGCACTTGCCCGAGAAGGCCGGCGCCCTGCTGCGAGCCGACGTCGACCAGGAAACGGTGACCGTGCTCATCCAGCAGTTCGGTGAGGACCAGGTCGCAGGCCCCTCCGTCGGCCCCGGGCCCGGCCCCCAGGCTGGCGCAGAAGCACGTCTGGCCTGGCTCGGTGCAGTTCACCGCGACGATGAACAGCCGGGCGCGGCGCGCCGCGTACCGCGAGCCCGGCTGCGCTAGTACCCGGTCCTGGATCGCGATCGCGCGCAGATCGCAAGGCCGGACGCCCAGGAAGGCGTACCGCGGCGGTTCGTCGTCGTCGGCCTCGTCAAGGTCGAAGCCATCGGCGGTCCTCCTCGCCGACCACAGCCGCTCGCGCGGCGGGTGCAGGAACCGTTTCCAGCTCTGCGGCCCGGCCGCGTGGCCGAAGGCGGCGGCGTCGTCGCGGTGACGCAGCTGGTACCCGCCCGGCTGCAGCCGGACGCCCCAGCCGAAGGGCAATTCCGCGGCCGAGGACAGCTCGCTGAGCACGATCGCGCTGTCCTGGACGGTGGGGCCGATCACCTGGTAACCCCCGGTCACCAGAGCCTGGAACAGGTCCCCGAGCCCCTCGGCGTCGATCAGCCGGGGGACGGGAATCGCGGCCGCTGTGTCCATTACCACTGTCCGTTCGGAATGAAGGCCCTGTCCTTCCCATCCACCGTCGGCCGGCGGAGCCGCCACGGTCACGGGCGTTGGTTGTGAGTTCGCGGGTCCTTCGTCCCTCGGGGCGAGGTCTCGGGCGGCCGCCCGGCCGGGCTGGCCGTGCATGATCACCGCCGGGCAGCGCGTGCCGGCCGACGACCGGAGGGCCGCTCGCGATGACGGGGGACCGTCGACCCCTACCACGATCCGGGGGACGTCCCCGGGCTGTCTGCCGAGGACCAGATCCCTCCGCGTTATTGCCGCCTTTCCAGGTTCGGACTCCGGGATCTGGCTGGTTCTGGTCATCCGGTAAATGCGGCTACGGGGCTCTGCGGAAGATGCCGGCTGGCGCCGGGGTCAGGCCTCAGTGCCGTTGGTCCCCTGGCCTGCGGTCCGAACGCCCTTGATCCGGCTGGCCGGGCTGGGCTCCGGCGGGCTCATCCGCGGCGCCCGCATCGCCGGCGGGAGGACCGGGGTGGCCCGGGGCCCGGGATGGCAGCGCGAATAGCGCGATGAGGCACCCGGCGACGGCCACGCACGCGCCGGTCGCGAGACCCAGGTCCATTCCGCTCACGAAGGCAGAGCGGGCCAGATGAGCCAGTTCCGCGCCGAGCAGGCCGCCGACGTGGCTGGCGACGGCGAGAGCGCCGCCGAGTGAGCCGAGGATCGCCTGCATGATCGCGTGCGGGATGTGGTAAGGCGCCAGCGCGCTGGTCATCCGGCCCTGGTAGCGGGCGTTCATCAGGCTGCCGATCACGGCCACCCCCAGGGCGCCGCCGACCTGCATGAATGTGCCATTGGTCGCGGATCCGACGCCGGTGTGCCCGCTGGGCAGGGAGCCCATCACCGACTCGGTGCCCGATGGGATGGTCAGCCCGGCCCCGACGCCGAGCAGGATGAGGCCGGGCAGGATGTCGGTGAAGGTGGTCGCGGCCGTGGCCGTGGACAGCTGCCACAGCCCGGCGGCCACGATTGCCAGCCCGGCCGCGACCGTCAGCTTGGTCCCGGCGACCCGGACCAGAACGGTGGAGAACGGCGCGACGATCGCGATCGCCCCGGCTGCGGGCAGGACGCGGACCCCGGCCTGCAGGGCCGTGTAGCCCAGGCTGAACTGGAGGTACTGGGTCAGCACGAACAAGGCGCCGAACAGCCCGAACGTGGCCAGGCCGACCGAGGACACCGCGGCGGAGAACCTCCTGCGCCGGAAGAACTGGACGTTCAGCATCGGGTGCGAGCTGGCCCGCTCCCACGCGGCGAAGGCGACCAGGACCGCCAGCCCGGCGATGCCCGCGCCGATCACCAGCGGGGAGGACCAGCCGCGCACCGGCGCCTCGATCAGCGACCACAGCACCAGGCCGAGGCCCGCGATGGACATCAGCGCGCCCGCCACATCGGGTGGCAGCGCGTCCGGATTCTTCGAGTCAGGGATCAGCGGCACGGCGCAGGCCACGCCCAGTATGGCGACCGGCACGTTGATCAGGAACACCGAGCCCCACCAGAAGCGGGCCAGCAGCAGGCCGCCGACGATCGGGCCGAGCGCGATGCCCACGCCGGAGGTGCCGGCCCAGATGCCGATCGCGCGCTGCCGCTCCCCCGGGTCCCGGAACATGTTGGTGATGATGGACAGCGTCGAGGGCATCATCATGGCCCCGCCGATGCCCATGCTCGCCCGGGCAGCGATCAGCATGCCCACCGAACCGGAGAATGCCGCCCAGGTCGAGCCCGCGGCGAAGGCCACCAGGCCCGCCAGGAATACTCGCTTGCGGCCGATCCGGTCCGCCAGGCTGCCCGCGACCAGGAGCAGGCCGGCGAAGACGATGACGTAGGCATCGACGATCCACTGCAGCTCGGTGGTGGTGGCGTGCAAGTCACGGACCAGGGTGGGCAGCGCGACATTGAGCACGGTGTTGTCCAGCGTGACGATCAGCAGCGAGACGCACAGCACGGTGAGCGCCAGCCACCGCCTGGGCAGCGACCCGCCTGCTCCTGGCCGCGCGGCCGAGATGTCTTGAGTACGGGTAACCATGACTTCAGTCGAGATCCTCGTCATCCCCGGCGACCAGGGCACAAAGGCCGGAAGAAGGTCCTTCGAGCCGGGCGCGTGGCGGCCCGGGCCAGGCCAGCGGCGAAGACCGGGACCTTAGGCACTTCTTCCGGTGAGGTTCGTCTCTTCCGGGAGCAGCCGCGCCAGAGGAGGCTGGCGCCATGAGCGTGAGATTCTTCCCAGCGAAGGATGGCGGCGCAGCCGACCAAGCGCTCTACGACGCCGCCAGTTCCCCGATGATGCTGCCCGGCCCCACCGACCAGGCCTGCTGCTGCGTGGCCAGGGCGGTGGTGCGGGTCGTCATGCCGCCGAGCCCCGGGCGGCCGCACGAGACCGAGTTGCTGCTCTGCGGTCATCACTACCGCAGCTCGCGGCAGGCCCTCGCCAAAGCCAAGGCGCACGTGCACCAGCTGCCGGGGATTCCGGCCGACACGGCGGCCTGGTATCACGATGACCGCCGGCGCTCTCCCGCCCAGGTCGGCTGATTCGTCACGCCGATCGGCGGGCGCAAGGCCCGCGTGCGAGGTGACCTTCGCCCCTGACCAAGGCCGGTGCCGCGAGCGCAGTCTCCTGATGAGGGAACATCGGGCAGCTGATCTAGGTGAACGGCGATGAAGACAACCAGAGGCTCGCAGCCGCTGGCACCGGACCGGACGGCGGGCGAGGGTGAGCCTGCCGCCGCCATCAGGGTGCGGGGACTGCGGAAGCGATACGGGGACATCGAAGCCGTCGGCGGTATCGACCTGGAGGTCCGGACCGGGGAGGTGTTCGCGTTCTTGGGGCCGAACGGCGCGGGCAAGACCACCACGGTGGAGATCCTGGAGGGCTACCGGCGCCGCACCGCGGGGGAGGTCTTGGTGCTGGGTGTCGACCCGGCCGGGGC